>Ga0302279_10000322_pt1 | contig 69577 bp, 66 predicted proteins | sample III_Bog_N3_3_FD_194541 | JGI IMG/M metagenome (GOLD analysis project Ga0302279, IMG submission 194541) | Peat permafrost microbial communities from Stordalen Mire near Abisko, Sweden - III_Bog_N3_3 | ecosystem: Environmental > Terrestrial > Soil > Wetlands > Peat | place: Sweden: Abisko... | reverse complement strand
CGCGAGGAGCCCACGCCCTCCATGCGAGGCCCAGGCGCCTCCGCGCGGGGGGCCCACGCCTCCGCGCGAGGCGTGGGTGCCTCCGGCTGGCGAGCTCACGCCTCCACGTCGGGCGCCCACGCCTCCTGCTGTCGAGCGCACGCCTCCGCGTGAGGCGCAAGCGCCTCCACCTGCGGAGCGCACGCCTCCACGCGAGGCGCACGTGGCTCCGCCTGGGGAGCTCACGCCTCCGCGCGAGGCGCGAGCGCGTGCACCTGTGGAGCTCACGCCTCCGCGTGAGGCGCGAGCGCGTGCACCTGCGGAGCGCACGCCTCCATGCGAGGCGCACGTGGCTCCGCCTGGGGGGCTCACGCCTCCGCGCGAGGCGCACGTGCCTCCGCGAGACAATGCCGCGCGTGTGCGTCGGGCGCAGGCGCCTCCCCAAGAGGAGGCCCTGCCTGCACGTCAGGCACCGGCGCATCCGCCGGCAGAGCGCCCGCCTCCGCATGCGGCACAGGCGCCGCCGCGCGTAGGGTCCCCGCTTCTGTGCCGGACGGGAAGGGAACGGGGAGGATCGCGCGGTCGGCGGTCCTCTCCGTTTCTTTCTTGTCTCTAGCCCCGCGTCGACTCGAGGCTCGCTCCGATCACGGGAACACGTTGTGGACGTCGAGCTGGATGTCCGGCGGGATGTCGGCGCAGAGGATCAGCGCCCCGCCGTCGGCGCCCGGGCTCGGCGTCAGGTGGATGGCGCTGAGGGTCTGGAACGTCACCACGCACTTGTTGTCCGTCGTGTCGCAGTTCTGACCCACGGGGCACGTTCCCGTTCCGTTTCCTGCGTCCGCGCAGTCGCCGACGATGGTGAGGGGCGGCGGAAGGACCGACAACGTCCCCATCTCCGTGACGCCGGGGCTGAGCATTCCGCTCGTGGACGACGTGGAGCCGGCGGACGACATCACGCAGGTTCCGCCGGCGCTGCAGTTTGCCTGCGCAGCGCTGGACGAATTTCCCTGCACCGTCAGGGCGAGCGTGGGGCCGAAGCTGGTGCCGCTCGACGACGCCAGGAGCGTGTTGGGCGGGCTGAGGATGCTCACCTGGCCCGAGGCGGGCGCGAAGGAGAGGGTGTAGCCGGCGGCGACGTTGCCGGAGTTGCCCACCGTGAAGTTGCTGGTGATGGTGTTCGCGGGGGGCCCCGACACGTTGGTCGTCGAGGGGCCGAGGGTGAAGATCGTGCCCTGCGCCGTCTGGTGGAGGGAGACCACGTGGGGCACGTCCCCGGCGAAATCCGTCGTGATCGTGAGCGTGTCGGCGTAGCCGTCCGCCGCGGTCGAGGCGGGGTAGGGGATGGCGTTGGGGGTGACGGTGATGACCACCGACGACGCCGCCCCGAGCGCGTACGGAATGCCAGGGGTGATGGAGCCCATGGGGTTTGACAGCGTGTAGGGAGAGTTGGCGCCCAGCGCCAAGGTCATCGTGTAGTTGAGGGCTGTTCCGGTGTTCTTCAGGGTGAACGTCTGGGCCATCGCCGCGCCCGACTGGCACGGGACCTTGCCGAAATCGAGCGACGTCGGCGAGACGCCTACGCCCGCCGTGCCGCTCCCGGTGATCTGGGCATTCCCTGGAAGGGGCCCGCAAAGCGGTGTGCCTGAGGCCACGCTCGTGATGATCGTGTCCGTGTACATCTGGGCGGCCTGGGGCACGAAGGCGAGGTTCGGCGCCACGCTGCTGTTCGCGGGGACCGAGTACATTCCCTGCATCGGTCCGGCTGTCGTCGTGGGCAGCGTGGGGGGGAAGCCGAAGTACATGCTCCCGACGGCGACGGTGAGGGGCGCCTGGGCATTGCCGTTGTTCGTGATGCTGTAGTTGTCGGTGGCGACCTGGCCGATAGGGACGCCGCCGAAGCCGAAGCTCCCCCCGAGGGTCGAGACCAGGATCGCGCCGTAGGCCGTCTCGTGGAGCGCGACGATGTGTGCCGTATCGTTCGGATAGTCGGTCGTGATGGTGACGGTGCCCTGGTAGAGGTCCGGCGTGACGGCCGAGGCCGGAGGAATCATCGCGGGTAGGACCGTGATCATTTGGGTGGCACCGGGCATGAGCATCATCCCGTTGGACGAGCTTGGGCTCAGCATGTAACCGCCGCCGGTCGACGCGGCCATCCAGGTGAACGGCGTGCAGCTCGTGTTGGTGAGCGTGATGGTTTCTGGAGCTGCCGTCGTCCCGCAGGGGACGAGCCCCATCTGCCCGAACTCGATCAAGGCGGGGGTGACCACGCTCGGCACCGCGCCTGCCTCGCACGCCGCGGCTTCGACGGCCGCTTCCCCGGTGTCGGCCGGGCCCGTGTCGGGCATACCCGTGTCGGCTGGCGCCGTGTCGGGCAGGGTGGTGTCGGGCGTCGCGGTGTCCCGCACTCCCGTGTCCGGCATCCCGGTGTCCGCCACTGGCGGCGGAGGCGGAGGATTCTGGGTTCCGCCGGTTCCGCAGGCAGCCAGGTACACGAATGAAGCGGGAAGCAACATCACGGCGAGAACCGCCGCGCGACGGAGTGAAGTCATGAGCAAGACCTCCAAATCCCGGCAGGGGATTACGGCAAGCATTAAGGGTAACGCACGCCGCCTCCACCGGTGAAGGAAAGAGCGCCGTTATCCGCAGTGCGGGGGGAAGAGGTCCCACCTTGCCCTCCTCGAGCGCTTGACGCCGCGGCGCCTCGGCCCCCTTCTCTCCGCCCATGCTTCCGCCCTCGCCCGGTGCAGGTGCCGGCGCCGCCCTCCCCACGGGGACCTCGGTCCCCCGCCCCGAGCCCACGCCGCCGTCGGCCCCCGCCCTCGACGGGCTCGATCGCTGGCCCCCGCGGGCGGACTCCGCGGCCCGCGCCCTCGCGTCCGAGCTGAAGGTCACCCACACCGCCGCGGGGGTCCTCGTCCGCCGCGGGCGCGTCGACGCAGGCGCGGGCCTCCACTTCCTCGACCCGAAGCTCAAGACCCTCACGTCCCCGACCGCGATGGTGGACCGCGACGTGGCCGTCTCCCGCCTCGCGCGCGCGGCGCGCGCCCACGAGCGCGTGTGCATCTTCGGCGACTACGACGCGGACGGCGTGACGAGCGCCGCCCTCCTCACGGACGTCCTCGGCACCCTCGGCGCCGAGGTGGTCACGCTCCTCGCCGACCGCTTCGAGGGCGGCTACGGCGTGTCGCACCCCGCGATGGAGCGCATCCTGGCCACGGGCGCCACGCTGCTCGTCACCTGCGACTGCGGCACGAGCGACCACGAGCGGCTCGCCCTCGCCCGCCAGCGCGGCCTCGACGTCATCGTCATCGACCACCACCGCGTCCCCGAGGAGCCCCTCCCGGTCCTCGCCTTCCTGAACCCCCACCGGCCCGACTGCGGCTTCGCGTACAAGGGCCTCGCGTCCGTCGGGCTCGCGCTGTCGGTGGCCGCGGGCGTCCGCGCGGAGCTCGGCGTCGCGCTCGACATGCGCACCTGGCTCGACTTCGTCGCCCTCGGCACCATCGCCGACGTCGCGCCGCTCGACGGCGACAACCGCGCGCTCGTGCGCGCCGGGCTCGCCGTCCTCGCGAGCGGCGCGCGGCCGGGCACCCGCGCCCTCGCCCGGGTGTCCAGGTACGTCGAGGGCCAGCCCCTCACCGGGGAGGACGTCTCGTTCCGCTTCGCGCCGCGCATCAACGCCCCCGGGCGCCTGTCCAAGCCCGACCTCGCCCTCCGCCTGCTCCTCGCGAAGACGGACGACGAGGCCCGCGCGCTCGCCCTCGAGGTCGACGCCGTGTGCGAGAAGCGCAAGCTCCTCGACCGCGCCATCCTCGCCGAGGCGCTCATCCTCCTCGAGGATCCCGCCATGGCCCGCCTCCCGGTCATCGTGCTCGGCAAGGAGGGCTGGCACCCGGGCGTCGTCGGCATCGTCGCGGGCCGCCTCGCGTCGCGCTTCGGCAAGCCGACCATCATCGTGGGGCTCGAGGGCGAGGCGGGGCCGGGCTCGGTCCGCGGGCCGGCCGGCTTTCCCCTCTACGACGCGCTCGCGCGCATCAGCGACACGCTGCTCGGCTTCGGCGGGCACCAGGCGGCCGCCGGGGTCCGCGTCTCCGCCGCGAGCCTCGCGACCGTGCGCGACCGCTTCGCCGAGGCGTGCGCGGCGATGGGAGCCGGGGCGGGCGGGCGCGCCGAGGAGGTCCTGCCCGACGCCCGCCTCGAGGACTCCGACGGGCCCGCGCAGGTGCTGGCCGACTTCGAGCGCTTCGAGCCGTGCGGCCACGCCAACCCGATGCCGCGCCTCGGCCTCGAGGGCGCGCTCGTGCGCTCGTCGCGCGAGGTGACGGGCGGCCACCTCCAGCTCGAGCTCGAGATCGGCCGCGCGCCGCTGCGTGGCTTCGCGCTCGAGATGGGGAAGCGGGCGCCGAAGGCCGGCTCACGCGTCCACGTGATCGGCAAGCTGCGCCGCGATCTCTACCGCGGCGGGGGCGCGGTGGAGCTCCGGGTCGAGGCTATGGATCCGTGATCCGCCCGCCCGCGGGCGAGGGGTTCTTCCACGCCTTGTCGGTCGAGCCCTGCCGCATCACCGTGAGGCGCAGAAGATCGATCTCGAGGACGGCGTACCCGCCGAACGTCTGCGTGCCGCCCGCGAGGTTCAGCAGGTTGCCGCCCACGGCGAGCTGGAGGCCCCACGGCGCGCCGAACGTCAGCACCGGCTGGATGGGGTACTCGCCGTACGAGCCGCCTCCCCAGTAGCGGTAGCCGAGCCCGAGGTCGATGGCCGCGCCCCAGTCCCCGCGGGCGAAGCCGCCCGTCGCGAGGCGGGCGCCGAGGCCCACGTCCGTCCCGAACCCCACGTACGTCATGCTCCGGAAGATGCCGCCCACGACGAAGCTGGAGCGGGGCGAGGACCCGACGCCGAAGGACATGGCGAACGTCCCGGCGCTGTCGGCCGAGCTCGTGCTCGAGCTCTGCGCGACGCCGAAGCCGCCCCCGATCGCGAACCACGAGCTCACGTCCGCCCGAGCCGGCGTCGCGACCCCGAGCGTGACGAGCGAGAAGCTGGCAGCGGCGGCGAGCAGGCAACGCGTCGAGACGGAGGGGCGCACGCGTAGTGGGTTACCACGTGCCACGGCGTGCGGGGGAGGTAGAAAACCTCTTCGGTCTACGCGGCGGCGCGCCTCGACCGCAGGCACTGGACGATGAGGTCGAACACGTCCTGGTCGAAGAGCAGCATGTTGTGCCCGAGCCCCGGGAGCACCACGGCCTCACCCCTCGGCAAGCGCGCGTTCGCGGCGGGGAAGACCAGGCGGTCGTCGCCCGCGATGAGCGACGTGTGGGGCACCTCGCACGCCTTCGAGCGAGCACCGGCGCGGACGCGCGCGAGCACCTTGCTCTCGCCGTGGAGCTCGGCGCCGACGAAGAGCGGGAGCCGCTCGGCCACGCGGACCCCGCCGAAGGGGCTCCCGAGGGAGATGGTCTGAAGGACGCGGGGTGCGCGGACGCCGGGGTGGGCTTTGGTGGGCCGCGGCTCCCCCGCGGCGGTACACTCTTCCTGGACGTACCAGCGCGCGACGACCCCGCCCAGGCTGTGGCCCACGAGGTGGACGCGCGCGCCCGGGTGGAGCCTGTGCATCAGCGACGAGAGCTGCCGCGCGATGCGCCTCACCCCGAAGCCCGGCGGGTGCGTGAAGCTCGCCACATGTACGCCAGCCGCCTCGAGCCGCGCCCGCATGGGACGGAAGACGCCGGCGGAGGCGAGAAAGCCGTGGATGAGGACGACGACGTCCTCGCCTTCCTTCGCAGCCGGCACGACGGGGGCCAGATCGAGCGGTGCGAGCACCGCTTCGCGGAGGGTGGCGAGGGCTTCCGTGTCCAGGCCGCGCGTCAACGTTCGCGGTTCGAACGCAGCAAAGCGGTCCGCGACGCGATCGAATCCAAAAGTCGTCCACTCGAACATGGCAGTGCCGGGCAGTCCCTAGTGTAAGGCGTGCACGAACTATGCGCAGGGCCGTTATTTGGCTCTATACGATGAGCGTGGCGCCTTCTACTTTTCAGCTCGTCTTTTCGGTCGCCGACACCGACATCGACACCCTCGGTCACGCCAGCAATATTGCCTACGTTCGCTGGGTGCAGGACGTGGCGGTGGCCCATTCGATCGCCCTCGGGTTCGACCTGGACGCCTACCTGCGGCTCGGCGGTGTGTTCGTCGTCCGCCGCCATGAGATCGATTACCTGCGTCCGGTTCTACGCGGTGACACCCTCGAGGCGCGCACGTGGATATGCAGCGTCATGGCGGCCAAGTGCGAGCGGGCGACGGAGCTCGTGCGTCAAGCGGACGGGGTCGTCGTCGCCAAGGCGATGACGACCTGGGGCTTCGTGGCTCCCGCATCGGGGAGGCCGACCCGCATCCCGGACGAGGTGAAGGCCGCGCTGGGGCCCATCGCGGTCTAGGGGTCTCTTCTAGCGTCCCGCCGTCTCGACCCATACGTGGAAGTCGCGCAACATCCCGCTCTTCACGACGAGCCGGATCGTCTCCCCCTGCCGCACGCCCCCCGCGATCGCCGCCGTTCTCGTGGCCCACGCGTGCGGGTCGCGCGTGTCGGGATCGGTGAGGGGGACGCCCGCCGCGTCGCCGACCACCACGAGCACCTCCGCCGGCTCCCCGTCCGTGCGCACACGCAGCACGGCGGGGCCGTGGCTCGCGTGGGCGGCGACGAAGCGCTCTTCCTGACCGGCGGGGGTGATGCGGCCTGCGTCGAAGCGCGGGGAGCCGGCGAGGCTGCGCACGTCCATCACCGTCCAGCCGCCGCTCGGGGCCGGTGAGACGTACGCGTGCTCGGCCTCGCTGATGACGTCCGCCGTGTCGAGGGCGTCGATGACGTCGCCGCCGGGCGGGTCGTCGGCGCGCGCGAGGGGCGACCAGTCGGCCGCGTAGATGACCTTCGACCTCCCGCCGCAGATGACGTTGTGCTCGATCGTGACCCTCCCGATCTCGCGGCCGAAGGACCCCGTGATGCCCCCGAACCAGTTGGGGTAGAGCGCCAGGTACGCGGGGCGCTCGTCGGGCGGGAGGCGCTCGAGGAGCTCGACGGTGGCAGCCTCGCCGATGACGGCGGCCGCGACGAACGGCATGCGGTGGTAGCCGCCAAGGCCCAGGGCGTCGACGGCGTGCCGCGCGGAGACATACGCGATGGCCCCGGCGTCGCCCACGAGCACGCTCGCGCCCGCGGGCATGAGCCGCGCGAGGCGCCGCCCCACCTCGACCTGCTGATCGTGGACGTTGGCCGACGCGTCGCGGAAGAAGGCGACCTGCGGTCCGATCCGCGGGGCGCCGAGCGCGATGCCCGCGCAGGCGACGAGCCCGCCCAGCCACGCGCCTCGCCGCGAGCCGCCGAGCGCCGAGAGGCCGAGCGCGCTCGCGACGAGCAGGAGCGCGAGCGGGGGCATGAAGTAGCGGAAGTTCTGGAAGCGCGCTGCGCCGTTCCACGACACGAGGAGCGTCCACCCCACGGCGCTCGTCACGCACGCGCACGCGAGCGCGCGGGTGCGCCGGGCGACGAGCGCCGGGAGCGCGAGGCACGGGAGCACGGGCCACCACGCGGGCCGCACGGAGAGGCCCGCCTCGAGCACCTTCCAGTGCGCGTACGCGAGGTTCAGTACGAGCTCGCGGGCGCGGTCGATGTCCGTGAGGTACGGGTTGGCGGAGAGCAGCTTGAGCAGCGCGCCGGCCGACTGCGCCTGCCCCGTGAGCGCGAGGTTGGTCGCGAGCACGGCGCCTGTCGCGAGCGCTGCGGGGAGCCCCGTCCGGCCGAGCACCGCGAGCGCGGACCGCGATCCGGCGCGCCTCGCCGCGGCGACGCCCAGGAGCGCGACCACGATCGTCGCCTCGGGCCGGAGCAGCACGAGCGCGGCGCCCCAGGCCCCGACTCTCCACTGGAGGGAGCCGCGCGCCGCGACGGGAGCCTCCCGCGCGCGCTGCGTGGCGACGAGGGCCCGCACGAGCACGGCGCCGAAGAGCGCGGTCTCCATCCCCGAGAACCAGGTCCAGTCGAGGATGCCGACGCTGACGAGCAGGACCGCGGCCACGCACGCGAGCGCCTCCTGTCCGCGCGCTCGCCGCGTTGCCGAGGCCGACGCCATGAGCGTGCGCAGCCCGCGCATCATCACGACGAGCGAGGCCACCGCGATGGCCGCGGCCCACGCTCCGAGCCACAGGCCGCGGAAGCCCGCCGCGTAGCCGAGGGCGAGCGCGAACGGGTAGAGGGGCGCCGTCTCCCCGGACGAGTACCCCTGGCCCGCGATCCACTCGAAGGGGTGCCCTCCCGCGGTGGCGCGGGCGAAGTCGTAGTGGATGAATACGTCGTCCAGCGGCGCTGGCCAGTCGCCGTGGGTGGCGCGCAGCGCCGGCACATAGAAGGCGGCGGCGGCCCCGAGCGCGACGAGCACGGCGAACGCGAGGTGGAGCCTGTCCGCTCGTTGACCGCGTCGTACTACGGAGCCCGGCACGGTCCGCCTTTAGCCGCATTGGGTGCGGTGTGCTAGGAGTCTCGTGCCCCCATGCCCGAAGACACCTCCAAGCTCGAGGCCGCCGACCACGCGCACTGGGATGCGGTCGAGGAAGCGGCCGAGCTCCTCCACGAGGAGCGCTACCACGAGGCGCTCGTCGCCCTGCGCGACATCCTGCGCACCGACCCGCAGAACCCCTACGCCTTCTACTTCCTCGGCGTGGGCCTCTACGAGTCGGGCGAGCTCGAGGCCGCGCGGGACGCCTACCGCGCGTGCCTGAAGTTCGCGCCGCAGCACCTCGGTGCCCGCGTCGCGCTCTGCCACGTGCTCCGCGCGCTCGGCGATCTGCGCGAGGCCGTCAAGGAGGGGATGCAGGCGCTCACGCAGGCGCCCGGCGATCCAGACGCGCTCCACGCGATGGGCCTCGCCTACCTCGCCCGCGGTGACGACGCCGCGGCCCGTCGCTACCTCGAGGCCTTCCTCGCGACCAAGCCGGAGTTCGAGGTGGCGACCGAGGTGCGCGCCACGCTCGCCTCGCTCGGCGGCGGCGAGTCACCGCGGGGCGAAGCCAAGAACTGAGGGGGCATGCCGGGGGAAGGATCGGCGCACGAGGCCGCACTGGAGGACGCGGAGAGGGCGCTCGCGCGCTCCCCCGGAGCCGTGGACGCTCTGCTCGCGCGGGCCCGCGCGCTCGACGTTCTCGGACGCAACGAGGACGCCATCCAGGCGTACGTGGACGTCCTCCGCGTCGAGGACACGCATTTCGGCGCGCTCACGGGGCTCGGCGTCCTCGCGACGAAGATGGGCCAGCGCGCCGCTGCCAAGGTGGCCTTCGCCAAGGCGGTCGAGGCTCACCCTGACGAGGCGCTCGCGCACGCCAACCTCGCCATCCTCCTCTCCGATCGCGCCGAGGACGAGGGGGACTTCAAGGAAGCGCGCGCGCACTTCGAGGCCGCCCTGCGGCTCGATCCGGACAACCGCACCGCGCACCGCGGGATGGCCGTGATGCTCCTCGGGCTCGGCGAGCCGGAAGCCGCCCGGCAGCACGCGAAGGAGGGCCTCCTCGGCAAGCCGGACGTGTGGCCCTTTCGCGGCACGGGCCGCCCGGTCTCGCTGCTGCTCGTCCTGTCGGCCATCGGCGCCAACGCCCCCATCGAGCTGTTGCTCGACGATCGCGTGTTCCAGAAGTGGACGATCATCCCGGAGTTCTTCGACCCGGCGGAGGAGCTCCCGCCGCACGACGTCGTCTTCAACGGCATCGGGGACGTCGATCGCTGCCGCGAGGCGCTGCTCGCCGCGGCCCCGATCCTGGCGCGCGCCAAGGCGCCCGTCCTCAACGCGCCGGCGCGCATCGGCGAGACCGGCCGCGTCGCGAACGCCGAGCGGCTGGCGCGGATCCCCGGGGTCGTCACGGCGCGCACCGCGATGGTGCCGCGGCGAGAGCTCGAGGCCGCGGACGCGGTGGAGCGGCTCGCCGGGAGGGGCTTCGGGTGGCCGCTGCTCCTGCGGTCGCCCGGCTTTCACGCGGGCGCGTTCTTCGCGAAGGTCGACCAGGTCGGGGAGCTCGCGCAGGCCGTGGCCCGCCTCCCGGGTGAGACGCTCCTCGTCGCCGACTTCGTGGACACGCGCGGCCCGGACGCGAAGTTCCGCAAGTACCGCGTGATGACGGTCGGTGGGCAGCTCTACCCGCTGCACCTCGCCGTCTCTTCGAAGTGGATGGTCCACTACTTCAGCGCCGACATGGCGGAGAGGCCCGACCACCGCGCGGAGGACCTCGCCTTCCTGGAGGACATGCCGCGCGCGCTCGGGCCGCGCGCGATGCAGGCGCTCGAGCAGATCCAGGCGCTCCTCGGGCTCGACTACGCCGGGATCGACTTCGGGATCGACCCGGAGGGCAAGGTCGTCGTGTTCGAGGCGAACGCCGCGATGGCCGTGCTCTCGCCCCCCGAGGGAGACAAGTGGAGCTACCGCCGCCCGCCCATCGACCGCATCCGCCAGGCCGTCCACCGCATGCTGCTGTCAGCCCATGCATTGGCTCGTCGATGAGGTGTCAGGCGACGGTCGGTCTAGCTAACGGCAGGGGACGGCTACGACTTCTCTCGGGGGTGCCCTGTGCTCGTGGGCGAACTCCCCGAGGAAGGCGGCCATCGCGAGCGCGTCCTCGGTCGTGACGCCGTTGTAGAGCGAGACGCGGAGGCCGCCGCGGGTCCGGTGTCCGTCCGTCCCGAGGAGGCCCGCCCTCGTGGCGCGGGCGACGAAGCGGGCGTCGAGCTCGGGGGAGTGGCAGCGGAAGGCGACGTTCATGTCGGACTGGAAACCCGGGTGGACGACGCTCCGGTAGAAACGATGGTTCGCGCCGAGCGCGCCGCGAACGATGGCGGCCTTCTGGGCGTTGATCTTCGCCATGGGCGCGAGGCCCCCGATCTCGTCCTCGAGCCAGCGCAACGACAGGAGGACGACGTAGATCGCGAACACGGGAGGCGTCTGGAGCAGCGATCCTGCCTGCGCGTGCGCGGCGTAGTCCAGGGCCGGCGCGAGGCCCGCGGGCCTTCGCTCGAGCACGTCGTCCTTCACGACGACGATGGTGACCCCCGCGGGGCCGACGTTCTTCTGCGCGTGGGCGTAGACGAGGCTGTGGGCGCCCACGTCGAACGGCCGGGACAGGAAGTCCGACGACGCGTCGCACACGAGCGGCGCCGAGGCGCGCGGGACCCAGCGAAATTGCAGACCTTCCACCGTCTCGTTCGAGACGTAGTGGACGTACGCCGTGTCGGGCCCTCCCAGCTCCTGATCGGGCAAAGGCAGGTCGCGGAACCCGCGGAGCGTGCCGTCCCACGCGACGCGGACGTCCCCGTGGTGTCGCGCGGCGTCGACGGCCTTCTGGCTCCAGTAGCCTCCGACGACGTAGTCGGCCACACCCTTCGGCGGCAGCATCGCCATCGGCACCATCGAGAACTGGAGCGTCCCGCCGCCCTGGAGGAAGAGCACCTGGTAGCCCGGCGGCACGCCGAGCAGGCGCCGCACGCGCTCGCGCGCCTCGTCGAGCATCTCGCCGAAGAGGCGGCTCCTGTGGCTGAGGCCGAGGATGGAGATCCCCGTCCCCGGGAGGGCCATGACCGCCTCCTGCGCCTGGCGCAGGACGGACGCCGGGAGCGCGCCTGGGCCCCCGGAGAAGTTTCGCGTGCCGTTCATCGGTTGGTCGCGGGCAGGGTTTGCCGCCTCCGCGATCCATGCAACGGCACGCGCGCCGCCGCAGTTAAGGGCTCCGGGGCGATTCCCTACTCGGCGCAGTTCTCGAAGCGCAGCTCGGCGGCCGCGAAGCAGGTCTCGCTGTTCTCGCCGTCCACGATCATCGGGCAGATGAGGTTGCCCCAGATGCGACCGGGCGCGATGCCGAACGAGAAGCCCGCGGGGGCCGCGCTCGCGATGTCCCCCATCTGGCCGCCGAAATCGAAGGTGCAGTCGCTCTCGGTGAAGTCGCCCGTGCTGCCGCTCTCGAACGTCGCCTGGACCATGGGCGCCGGCGTCGTGGTCCCGCTGGGGATCGTGGCGTTGACGACGTTGATGCTGCCCTGGCCGGCCAGGAGGGCGCTCAGCGAGACCGTGTAGTTGCCGCCGCCCGTCGAGTGGACGGTGCAGCTCACGGTGACCTCGCCGCCGTTCTGCTTGGACCCGCTCGTGATGGGGTGGGTGTCGTCGGTGCCGATCTGTATCCAGGGGCTACCCGTCGCCACCTGGCAGACCGTCGGCCCGTTTCCCGCGGAGGTGCCGGCGCCGAGCTGCGCGATGACCACCGCGTCCGGGCTCGGGTTGGGCGTGCTGCTGCATGCGCTCGCGAGCAAGGCGGCGGCGAGCACCGTCGTACCCAGGAAGATCCCCACGTTGGAGCGGCGCAGCGCGCCTGAGCCTCCCCGTGCGGCCTCGAAGTCATGAAGATTCGCGGTCATTGGTGTCTCCGTCAAAGTGCCGGACCCCGGCAGAAGCTCCGCCCAGGATAGCGTGGGCCGCTCGAAGAGTGACCTTTTTCGCTGAAGCTCGCGCGCTGGGGCGGCGGCTGGGCGGCGCCTAGCCGGCTGCCTTCGCCGCGGCAAAGCTGGCCTCGAGATCGGCCCGCAGGTCGGCCAGGCCCTCGAGACCGACCGACAGCCGCACCAGACCATCCCCGATGCCGAGGGCGCGGCGCGCGCTCTCGGGCAAGCTCGCGTGGGTCATGATGGCCGGGTGCTCGGCGAGCGACTCGACGCCGCCCAGGCTCTCGGCGCAGACGAACACGCGCAGCGTCTTCAGGAAGGCGCGCGACGCGGGCAATCCCCCCGCGAGCTCGAAGCTGATCATCCCGCCGGGGGCCTTCATCTGCCTGGCGGCGAGCGCGTGCCCGGGGTCCGACCGGAGCCCCGGGTAGTGCACGCGCACGACCTGCGCGTGCGTCGCGAGCCACTCGGCCAGGGACCTCGCGCTCTCGACGTGCTGGCGCATGCGGACGGCGAGCGTCTTCAGGCCGCGCAGGACGAGGTAGCAGTCGAACGGGCTCGGCACGGCGCCCACGGCCTTCTGGAGGAAGTGCAGGCGCTCGGCGAGCTCCTCGTCGGTCGTCATCGCCGCGCCCCCGACGACGTCCGAGTGGCCGTTCAGGTACTTGGTCGCCGAGTGGACCGCGACGGTCGCCCCGAGGTCGAGCGGCCGCTGCAGCACGGGCGTCGCGAACGTGTTGTCCACGACGAGCGGGATCTTCGCGTCGCGGGCGATCTGCGCGATGGCCGCGATGTCGAAGATCTTGAGCATCGGGTTGGAGGGCGTCTCCATCCAGATCATCTTCGTGCTCGGCCGGAGCGCGGCGCGGACCTTCAAAGGGTCCGTCATGTCGAGCGACGTCGACGCGAGGCCGAAGTCCTTCATGACGCGGTCGAAGATGCGGAACGTCCCGCCGTAGACGTCGTCCCCGCAGAGCACGTGGTCGCCGCTCTTCAGCGTCATCAGGATCGCCGTCGTCGCGGCGCAGCCGCTGCCGAACGCGATGGCGTGCTTGGCCCCCTCGATCGCCGCGTAGCAGCCCTCGAGCGCCGTGCGCGTGGGGTTGCCCGCGCGCGAGTAGTCGTAGCCCTTGTGCTCTCCCGGGCCGTCCTGCGCGAACGTGCTCGAGAGCACGATGGGCGTCATCACGGCGCCGGAGATGGGGTCAGGCTCCTGGCCGCCGTGGATGCAGAGCGTGTCGATGGCGAGATTCTTCGCGTCGCGCATGGCCACCGCTTAGCACGGCTACGCGCGGGCGCCGAACACGTCGCGGGCGCGCGCCGGGCGGGCCTCGCGGTCGAAAGCGAGGCAGCGGGCGAGCGCCGCGCGGGTCTCCTCGTCGATGACGCCGCTCGCCTCGCGGGCGTAGCCGTCGAGGGGCACCTCGGCCGCCTCGACGAGCATGGCCGCGGGCTCGCTCGAGGCGCGCGGCGGCCGGCCGGACGCGGCGTGCAGGATCGACGCCGCGAGGGCGAACAGATCGGCGCGCGCGTCGATCGCCTCGCCCCGCGCGAGCTCGGGCGCCGCGTAGAGCATCGTCCCGCGGAACGCGCCGCCGGCCGTGGAAGGAGCGTCGCGCCAGTGCGCGTGCCCGAAGTCCACGACCGTCGCGAGATCGAGGTCGCCCACGAGGACGTTGGCGGGGCTGAGGTCGGCGTGCACGATCTCCAGCGGCCCCCTGTCGTCGTCTGCCTCGTGGACGGCCGACAGCGCGAGGAACGCCGCCCGCGCCACGCCCGCGACCCAGGCGCCGCCGGGCTGGCTCGTGCGCAGGGTGTCCAGGCTGTGGGCTCCGACGCGCTCGGTCACGAGGAAGGGCCCGTGCGCGTCCTCGCCCGCGGCCGCGAGGAGCGGCGCGCCGCGCCCGCGGAGCCTCGTCAGCACGTTGGCCTCGCGCGCGATGAGCCCGCGCGCGTCCGGGTCCCGCACGAAGCGCGGGAGCAGCCGCTTGCAGACGAACACCTCGGGGCTCCCCTCGCGAGCCGCCTGGAACGTCGTCGCCACGGCGCCTACCGTCAGGGTGCGAAGGACATGGAGATCCAGCGGCGGTGCGGGCATCCGGCCAGCGTACCCACGAACGGGGGTCGCTTCTAGGCGGTGAGCGCGGCGAGCCTCGAGGCGTCGAGCACGATGCCATGGCCGGCCAGCGGGCGGGCGATCGTCCGGGTGACCGCGTCGCGCAGAGCCTCCCGCCCCCGCAGATCATGCCCTCCCAGTCCGAGCGGGGGAGGGCAGGACGCGCAGGAGGGCTCCTGCCAGAGTGGCGCGTAGACCTCGATCGCCTGGAGCGCCCGCTCGGCGAGCCTCGCGCGCTCGTCCGCGGTGAGGCGGTCCTCGGCCCATTCCAGGAACAGGAACCCGAGGCGCGCGTGGGGCACCTCGTCGGCGAGCAGCCTGTCGAGCACCTGCCGCACCAGCGGCGCGGTCGCCATCGCGCGCGAACGCGCCATCGCCGGCACGCTGAGGGCCTCGCTGACGCACGAGGTCGTGACGGCGATCTCCGCGGCGCGCATGAGCGGGCGCGCGCCCGGCGTCGTCACGGGCGAGGCGTTCGCGAGGTCGAACGCGAGCGGCGTCGCGCCCCCGAGCTCCGTCGTGAGGCGCGACGAGAGCTCCACGTGAAAGAGCTCGTCGACGACGATGTCCCCGGACGCCGCCGCGAGGTCGACGGGGGCGCCGGCCTCGAGCAGCGCCGTCGTCAGCGACGCGAACGCGGCGGCGCTCGCGTACTCGGTGAACACGCCGTTGGTCCACACGCGGCGCGCTTCCCGCGCGGCGTCGGCGTCGTACGCGCGGAGATCGAGCGTGCCCCACGCCAGCTCCTCGATGCCTGGACGACGCCGGTGAAGCCGCTCCTCGGTCGTTCCGCCGAGCCACGACAGCTCGAAGAGCGGCGCCCCGCTCACGGGCGGTTCGAGGGCGCGGCCCGGCTCATGACGTTGCCCGGCGCGGGCTCTCCGGTCGGAAGGAGCCGCGGCGTCGCCGGCTCGCTGCCCAGCGCGTACCAGGGCGCGGCGGCGGGACCGTCCGCGGGAGGCGCGTCGTTCTCCTGGGCAACCGGCGCAGCCGCGACCGCGTTGCAGGCGGCGACGGAGAGGGCGACCGCCAGGAGCGGCCGGCCGACGACGCGTTTGCGGGGAGCTTCCAGGGTAGAGGCCCAACGCAGGCCGAGGGCCGGTCTATTCCCGGCGGGGCCGCGCGGCGAGCGCGTGAACGATTGCCAGATCGTCGCGAGGGCAGCCGGCGTTTGCCAGTCTTGCGGAGGCCGTCGCAACATCGGGCCGCAACGCCGGGCGAACGCCGCAGCAAACGCGATGCGCCGCGTGGCACGCAGCGTGCTGAGGAGCCTCCGGCATGACGCTTCGAACGAGCCTGCGCCCGTGCCTCACGCTCCCCCTGGGTCTCGCCCTCGCGGCCGCGGTGAGCCTCGCTCCCTCGACCGCCGACGCGCAGACGGTGACGGAGACGCCGGGTACGGGCCCGCTCGACTACCTCCCGAACGGGGCCGCCTCCACGACGCACCCGAGCGGCGTCGGCCCCACGTGGATCAGCTTCGCCGACTGCGAGGACGACGTCCGCATCTCGGTGCCCCTCAGCGTGACCGTCCCTGCAGCGGGCTTCGGCGGCTACACGCTCTCGGCCTACGCCACGACGACCAACTTCATCGCCAGCAGCGGCAACGACTGCGGAGCGCTCGTCAACCACAGCGGGGTCACGGGGCTCTGCTGGGAGGTGGCGCTCATCGCCGGCTCGCCTGCCACGGTGACGGCGACGCCGTCGGCGCAGATCAACGCGCTCGTCCCCGTCCGCGATCTGCTCCGCGACTTCGGCCAGCAGCCCGGCGTCGGGCTCGGCTACGCGGCGGGAACGGAGGCGGCGTGCCACGTCGTCCAGCAATCGGGCGCCGTGCCCGTGTACCTCTGGTTCGTCGTCTCGTCGCCCGGCGCGAACGAGGCCAGCGCGGCCAGCGTCGGCCTGAGCGCCGAGCTGCTCGGGCCGGCGCCGCCGACCATCACGGGCATCGGGGTGGGCGAGGGCCTCCTCAAGCTCACGTGGGACGCGACGAGCGACCCGACGACCCAGGGCTACAACATCTTCATCGACCCCCTGCCGGGCCACGAAGGCGAAGCCCACGACGCGTCGTCCACCGCGGCGGACGGCGGTCCCGCCACGGTCCAGGTGTGCACCGACGGCGGCATCGACGGCGGCTCGTGCCACGCGGTGACCGCGTACGACGCAGGCGCCGCTCCCTCGACCACGTGCCCGAGCACCGTGCTCGCGGGCGGCGTCACGGGCACCCTCGATGCCGGCGTGCAAGACAGCGACGCGGACGACGGTGCCGCCGCCGTGACAACGACCGTCACGGGCTCGCCTCCGACCCCCGCGCAGATCGATCAGATCGGTCTGGCCGTCGTCGGACCCTCGCAGGGCAGCGCGACCATCACGGGGCTCAAGGACGGCACCGTGTACACCGTCGCCATCACGAGCGTGGACAACCTCGGCGACAACGGCCCTCTCTCGACGCCCGTGTGCGCAGCGCCGAGCCCCGTCGAGGACTTCTACTCGCAGTACGCGGGCGAAGGAGGGACCGCCGGCGGCGGCTACTGCTCCGCCTCGGGCGCGGGCGCGGGGGCGGGCGCGGCAGCATGGCTGCTCGCGGTCGGAGCCTGCTTCGTGGCGACGCGTCGCCGGGTCAGTTGTCCGGGTAGTGGCTCACGGCCACGCGACGTCCGTCGGGATCGCGGAAGTAGAGCGTGAACGCAGTGCGCGCCTCGATGGCGATGCCGTGCTGCGCCAGCCTCGCCTCGAAGGGCGCCTTCTCGTCGGGCGTGATGGCGAACGCGAGGAGATCGCGCGTGCCGGGGGCGACCGCCGGCTCGCCCTCCTCTGCGGGCTCGAGCATGACCAGCGTGTCGCCCGCCTGGAGCCAGATGGACGCCGCCAGCGCAGGGGTCGGATGGCCGCCCCCCGCGGCGACCTCCGCCCGCTTTGGCACGACGACGAGCTGGAGGACGTTCGTGTAGAAGCCGAGGAGGCCCGGCAGGTCGCGGGTTCGCAGCGCGAGGTGGTGAATCTTCATGTCCTCATGCTAAGGCCGTTCGATGTCCGAAACCCGAGAGACCGCCTCGCAAACCGCGGGGGACGCTCCGAAGCCAGCCGCGCCTGCCCCGAAGCGCGTGGTCGTGGTCACGCATGGGCACTGCTTCGACGGCATCTGCTCGGCCGTCATGTTCACGCGGCTGTTGCGGCACGTCCACGCCGGCCAGAAGCTCGAGTTCACCTACCACGCGGCCGGCTACGGCCCGGGGCAGAACGGGGTCGACCCGAAGCTCCTCGTGGGGGACACGAACGCCATCCTCGACTTTCGTTACTCGAGCTCGCCCGCGCTCACCTGGTACTTCGACCACCACGTCAGCGCCTTCCCGAGCGAAGCGGACCGCGCCAGCTACGAGGGGCACGCCCACGAGCCTGCCGCGTCGCGGCGGATGTTCCACGACGGCGCGTACGGCTCGTGTACGAAGCTCATCGCAGACATCGGCGCTGCCCAGTTCGGGCTCGACCCGGGCCCCATGCGGGACCTCGTCCGCTGGGCCGACCTCATCGACACCGCTTCGTTCCCGAACGCAGAGATGGCCGTCCTCCGCCGCGAGCCCGAGCTCCAGCTCATGACCGTCGTGGAGAACCTGGGAGACGACGCCTTCCTCGCCCGCAACGTGCCGCGCCTGCTCGCGCAGCCGCTCGGGGACGTGGCGCGCGCCCTCGACGTGCAGGAGGCCTTCGGGCCGATGCAGCGATCGGGCGAGCTGTTCGTGGAGCTCGTCCGCGAGCACGCGAAGGAGGAGGGGGGCGTCGTCCTGGTCGATCTCACGGGCCAGACGCTCGAGGCCGCCGGAAAGTTCGTGACCTACTCGCTCTACCCGAAGAGCGCCTACTCGGTGCTCGTCACGCGCTCGGCGTCCAAGTGCAAGATCTCGATCGGCTACAATCCGTGGTCGCCCACGCCGCGCACGCACAACATCGCCGCCATCTGCGAGCGGCACGGGGGCGGCGGGCACGCCGTCGTGGGCGCGATCTCGCTGCCCGCAGACCGCGCGGAGGACGCCGTGCGCATCGCGAAGGACATCGCGATCGAGCTGCGGGGGTGACAAGGTTCGCCGATCTTCTGCGGGCGCGGGCAGGTACGCCCGTCGTCGTGGGGCACCGCGGAGGGCGCGGGCCGGGGTGGCCGCCCGAGAACACGCTCGCGGCCTTCGAGCGCGCACGCGCCGAGGGAGCGCAGGCGGTGGAGACGGACGTGCGCCTGTGCGCCACGGGCGAGGCCGTGCTCTTCCACGACCCGGACCTCGCGCGGATGACCGGCGGCGACCGCCGCCTCGTCGCGCACGTGCCCGCCGGTGAGCTGCGCGGGGTGAAGCTCACCGGCGGGGACGACGGAATCCCGACGCTCGCGGAGCTCGTCGCGTGGGCGAACGAGCACGGCATGGGTCTCAACGTCGAGGTGAAGCACGACGTCCCGGACCGCATCGCCCTCGCGCGCGCGGTCGCCCGCGACGTGGCGCGGGCGCGCGTGCCGCTCGTCATCTCCTCCTTCGACCCGCTGACGCTCGCGGCGGTGGCGCTCTTCACGCCCCGCACGCTGCGTGCCCTGCTGACGGACGTGGCGCAGCGCTACGCGCCCTTGCTCCACGCGCTGACGCGCCCGAACGTCTCCTGGGCGCTCCACGTCCACAGGAAGCAGGCGGCGGCGCCCGCGATCGCGCGCTGGAAGCAGCGCGGCCTCGCGGTCGGCGTGTGGACCGTCAACGACGCGCTCGAGGCCCGGGAGCTCGCGCGCGCCGGCGCGGACCTCCTCATCACGGACGCGCCGGCGCTCATCGTCTCCGCGCTGGCCTAGGCGTCACTCGCACTCGACGTTCACCTGCGGGACCCCCGCGGGCGGGGGCTGCGTGAAGGTGCCCTCCGGGAGCGGCGGGTTGTGGGTCACCTGGTCGTAGCGGAAGAGGACGTCCTCGCGCAGGTCGGGGACCTCGACGTGGATGCGCCGCGGGAGCTCGGCCTCGCAGAACGGGCCGCTCGGGGGCAGGGGAGGGTCGATCCCTGCGTCGTCGACGCGCTCCTTGGCCATGGGCGCCTTCAGGTGTCCGCTGAGCTCCGCGTGGTAGAGCACCTCGCCGTACTGGTGCACGGTCACGTCGAGCAGGCGCATGCGCTGCTGGCTCCAGGGGAGCGCGACGTCGTCGGGCACCGGCGCGATGTGGAGCTCCTCGGACGCCGTGCGCGTGCTCGGGATGGACACCACGTAGTACCCCTTGCCGCTCCACGCGACGCTGCCGGCGCCCGCGTCGTGCTTCAGGACGGGGGCCTGCCCGCGCAGCAGATCGACGAGGACGTCGGCGGGGATGGGGACGGTCGTGAGGCGCGCGATGTTGCACGCGCTCGCCGGGCCCACGTAGAAGCGCTTGTCGCGCAGATCGCTCAGCGCGAAGTGCGACCCGTCGCTCGTCAGCGTGGCGATGGTCACCCCGAACGGGCTGACCACGTCCATCCGCAGGCGCGCCGGCACCGCCACGAACATCAGCAGATCCCCGCGGACCCGGCCCTGCTCGCCGAAGTGGTCGATCTTCGCGCTCGCCTGGAGCGCCGTGCCGCACTGCGCCGTCGCCCGGAGCCGGTCGATGGCCGCCGCCGCGTTGGGGAGCTGGGAGGTCGGGGGCCGTTCCGTGGCGCAGCCCGTGCTGCCGATGAAGCAGAGGAGCGGCAGCAGGGCGTAGAGCGAGGCTCGCATGCGGGTCCTATAGCTGGCGCCAGGGGGCTCGGGTACTCGTAATGGCTCGCGAACCGCTCGCGGTGGGTCGCGAGGCGCGTCGGGACCGTGGGAAGAAACGCGGGGTTACGAGTGGCCTCTTGATTGCAGTGTGGGCAACTGGAGGTTCCTATGACCCACGCGACCCAAGGCGGCGGCGCCCTTCTCAAGCTGTCTCTCGCTGCGAGCTTCTAGTCGGAGCTACTCGCCCGAGCTTCTGGCCAGAGCTTCTAGCCTCAACCTGCTACCCCCGCTTCTACTTCCCGCTTCACCAGGCCATACCCACGCTCGATGACGCCGATGGCCAGGGCGCGGACCCCGAGGCCCTCGAGCTCACGGAGCTCGGCCCACCGAACGTCGAGCGCATCGTCTCCTGCGCGCGCGGTGGCTTCCGTCGTCTCGCCCGCGAGGACGCAGAGCCAGTCCTCGATCTCGTACGAGAAGCCCTCCTCGTCGATGACCACCGTCTCGACGAGCCGCTCGGCGCGCACCGTCAGGCCGGTCTCCTCCCGTACCTCGCGCTCGATCGCGGCGCGTGGCGTCTCGCCCGCCTCCAGGCGCCCCCCCGGGAGCGACCAGCTCCCTTGCAGCGGCGGCCGACCTCGCTGGACGAGGAGCACGCGCCCCTCTTCGTCGAAGACGACGGCCCCGACCGCTCTCTCCGGCGCTTTGCTCATCGCGTAGGCTAGGCTACGCGGCCCGATGGCCATCTGCGACCTCGTCCGCCCGCTCGAAGCCGACTGGCAAGCCACCCTCGACGGCGTGGCCCGCGGCCGCGGCTGGCCGACGAGCGGCGAGCCGGCCCGCCTTGCCGTCCAGCTCGCGAAGCTCTCGGCGGCGTACAACGGTGAGGGCAGCCCGGAGGGGACCTCCGCCGCCGCGATCGGCACGGGCGCGGCGCGCCTCGCGTTCTCCTTCGCGCGGGACGTGCCGAAGGCCGCGGGCGCGGTGCGTGAGCTCGTGGCCTCGGGAGCGCTCGCGATGCCCGAGGGCCGTCCGCTGCGCGTGCTCGACCTGGGCGCGGGCCTCGGCGCGACGACCTGGGGGCTCGCGCGGGCGCTCGAGGCGCACGGAGCGAAGGGCGAGCTCGAGGCCACGTGGGTCGACGGGGACGCGGAGGCGCTCGAGGTCGCGCAGGCGATCGCGCGCGCGCGTGCGGCGGCGGGGGTGGACGCGGTGCGCGTCGTGGGCCGCCCCGTTCGCGCGGATCTCAACGCAGGCAGCGACGCTGCGCTGGGCAAGCTCGAACGGACCGGGTTCGACGTCGTCGTGCTCGGGCAGGTGCTGAGCGAGCTCGACCGGGGCGAGGCCGGCACGCCGGCGCGCATCGCGCGCCACGCGGGGCTCGTGCGGAAGCTGCTCCGCGAGCTCGTGGCCCCCACGGGCTCGCTCGTCGTCGTCGAGCCGGCCCTGCGCGACCGCACGCGCCACCTGCACGCCATCCGCGACGCGCTGCTCGCGGACGCGCAGGCCTCCGGCGCCTCGAGCCCGGACGCCCGCGTGACGCTCTTCGCACCCTGCCTCCACGCCGCCTCGTGCCCCGCGCTCGCGCACCCGGGCGACTGGTGCCACGAGGACCTCGCGGTCGATCTGCCCGCGTGGCTCGTGCCCGTGGCGCGCGGCGCGGGGCTGCGCTGGCAGGGGCTGACCTTCAGCTACCTCGTGCTGCGCAAGGACGGGCGCACGCTGGCTGCCGCGCTGCCGCGTCGCAGCGGGGCGGCGGCGCTGCGGGTCGTCTCGGGACCGCTCGTGAGCAAGGGCAAGCGCGAGGCCTTCCTGTGCGGCGAGCTGCCGTCGCCGGGGGAGCCGCCTGGTGCGCGCAGCGGCGGCCGGGTGCGGGCCATGCGGCTCGACCGGGACGAGAGCGCGACGAACGCCGCGTGGGACGAGCTGCCGAAGGGCACCCTCGTCGCCATCGAGCCGGAGCTCGACCCCGCGCGTCCGCGCGTCGGTCGCGAGGCCGTGGTGAGCGAGCTCTTCCCGTCTTTCGAGCAAACGCAGGCGCCTTCCGATTGACGTCGCGGTGCGTAGCCGGTAGCCCGCCGTCTACGTCGCCGCGCACGCAGCGCGACGAGCGTCTCTCCGGGCGGCACAGCGGCACACCCAACATGCGCGGTCTCTACGCCATCGTCGACGTCTCAACGCTCGCGGCTCGTCGCCTCGATCCGCTCGAGTTCACGCGGGCGGTGCTGTCGGTCCGTCCCGCCGCCCTGCAGGTCCGCGCGAAGGACCTTCCGACGCGCGAGTTCTTGACGCTTCTCCGGTCCGTGGCTCCCCTCTGCCGCGCGGCGGGCGTGCCCCTCGTCGCGAACGACCGGGTGGACCTCGCGGCCCTCGCGGGCTGCGACTACGTCCACCTCGGCCAGGAGGACCTGCCGATCGAGCTCGTGCGGCGCATCGCCCCCAATCTCCGCGTGGGAGTCTCGACGCACACGCCCGAGCAGCTCGAGCGCGCGCTCCTGGCGAGGCCCACCTACGTAGCCTACGGCCCCGTGTACCCGACGGGATCGAAGGCGCAGCCCGACGCGTGCGTCGGCATCGCGGGCCTGCGGGCGGCCGCCTTCCTCGCCGCCGCGGCGCGCATCCCGCTCGTCGCCATCGGGGGCATCACGGTGGAGCGCGCACGCGAGGTCGCGCCGTTCTCGGACGCCGCCGCCGTCATCGCGGCGCTCTTGCCGCCTCCGACGACGGACGTGGCAACCCCGCGCCCGGCGGCCGCCCCGCCCGGCATCCAGCTCACGGACGCGCGCGACGCCAGGAGCGTCGTCTTCGCGCAGGTCGCCTCCCGCGCGAGGCAGCTGCAGGCCGTCCTCGAAGCCGGAAGAGCCGGCGAGGCCCGCGCGTGAGCATCCTTCTCACAGCCGCCGCGGTCGCGGGTGGCGTCATCTTCGGCCGGTGGGTCGCCCGCCGCGCCCGCGAGCGCGAGCCCGGCGCGGAGGCAGCCGCTGCAGCTGCGGCCGCCGCCGGCACAGCGGCGGACGAGCCGCGCGCCTCGCGAGCTTCCTCCGGCCCGGACGTGCCCCGCGCGACGACGCCGACCCCGGCCCCGGCGAAGAAGAAGCCCGCCGGAGATCCGCTGGCGGACTTCCCCTGCCACCTGGGGGACGTGGTCATGGTGCACGGGGGCGAGGAGGCGTGGCTCGCAGGGGCGCTCGTCTTCTTCGAGTCGGTCGCCGCCTCGGCGCTCTTCGTCGCGCCGGACGCGGGGACGGACCGCGCGCTCTACGTGCGCCCGAAGCCCGCGCCGTCGCTCGTGTGGCTCGTGCCGGTCCCCGCCGCGGAGCTCGGTCTCGCCGGCGAGCCCCCGTCGACGCTCGAGCACAAGGGCGAGCGCTTCGAGCGCGTGCGCCGCGTGCCGTTCCGCGTGGAGCGCCTCGGGACGGGCGCGCCGGACGTGGGCGAGCAGGCCATCGTGGCGGAGTACGCGTCGGCCGGAGAGCGCTTGCTCGTCGTGTCGGGCGGCGGCACGCCGCGCGCGTGGCGCGGCAACGTGCTGGAGGAAGGCACGTACGACGTGTTGCCATCGGGCAAGTCCACGCTCGAGTGAGGGCCGGTCCGGCGCCGAGACGCCGCCGTGTGGAACCCGCCGCCTCGCTAGCTCGCTAGCAAGGACCCCGTGCCCGTGCCCGTGCCCGGGGTTTTCAGCCAGGGTCGCCAGGGGCCTCCACGGGCCTTCGCCGGGACATCGACGCCCCGCAGCTCGCGCAGCGTCGCACCTCGATCACCTGATCGGCCCGCCAGCCCGTGAGGTGCGTGGCGAGCCACGCGGGCTCCACCTCCGCGACCTTCGGCAGCGCGGTCCAGGCCGCCAGCGTGTAGTCATCCCCGCAGCGGTCACACCTCGCCCGCCACTCGCCCTCTGCGCGCTCTCCGCCCGACGAGCTGTCTGACGAGCCTGCTGAGCCCGATGATCGGTCCCCCGGCGGACTCGCATGAGCAGTCCTTGGCATTCGCGTCCCTCCTCGCCGCGACCGCATCTCGCCGTCAGGCCCTCGTACGTGGGGGCGTGACCTCCGGCGGCGCCAGCCGGGCTCTCCCCCGCTGGCCTCCTCGCGACCAGTAGAACCCTAGCGCCTCGCGCGAACCAATTCAAGAAGGAACTGTTACATCCTGAACTATCTCCGGCTCGTCTCACCCTTCGCCGCCTTGCGCTCTCTCGACCTGCCTGCCGAGCGATCGGCGCGCGGAGCGGCCTCTGCGGGTGCGTCGCCCTCGCGCAAGGATTGGATCATCCGTTCGAGCCCCGAGAGCATGGGGCCGCGCTCGTCGTCCGGCAAGAGGTCGAAGATCGAGGCGAGGCTCCGCTCGTAGGCGCCGTACTCGCGCGCGGAGAGGGCGCGGCCCTTGGCGGTGAGCTCGACGTGCATGACGCGGCGGTCGGCCTCGTCACGCCTGCGCGCGAGGAGCCCCTCGGCCTCGAGGTCGTCCACGATCGCGGTGATGTTCGACTTGGGCAGCCCCGTGTGTGCGGCGATGGTCCCCATCGGCAGGGCGCCGCTCTTGTGGAGGACGACGACCACCATGACGCGCGACGGGCTGCTCTCGCCGGACGACACGTGGGTGAGCAGGCCGCGCATGCGGGTCTTGTAGGCGCGCATGAACGCGGAGACGGTATCCATGAGGGCGAGCGAGCTCACCCGTCTGGTCGTGCCGGTCTTCCGTCTCGAGGCCATGCTACGTGGGTAGCCTGGCGAGGGGGTCGCGGCAATCACGACCTCGAGCCGCGCGCGCCGTGAGGCATGCGCCGCCACCGACCCACAGCGGGGTTGATCGCTTAGGTATTTCGCGCCGCGTCCGTCCTATAGGCCGATGCGCCCCGAGATCCGCGTGGCCGGCCTCGTGGACATCGGCGTCGGCGACGGCACACGCCTCGCGCTCGGCCTCGACTACGACCCGACCTTTGGATTCGGCAATGCCTCCTCGACCAATCCCTCGTTCTCCCTCGGACCGATGGTGGGCCTCATCCGCGTGTTCCGCAATACGCCGATCTTCCTCGAGGTGTACGTCGAGCCGTACGAGTACATCATGACGAGGAGCACGGCGGACGGCGTCACGACGCACGCCGTCTCGCACAGCTTCGTCGCCGATGGGGGCGTGGGCATGGGTTACATCTTCTGATGCGCCTTGCCCGTGCAGCCAGTGCACGATCGAAATCGCGAACGCCTGCTCGCATCCCTAGGCCCGGACGGGGCACCGGGGGGCCCTCAGCGCGTGCGCAGCACCCACGCCCGCCACGCGTCGTCCGCAGCCGGGTCCGCGGGCGACCGCCCGGTGACGCGCGTGAACGTGGCCGCGCCGTCGCTGTCCGCCGCGAGGTCGTCGCGCCAGCCGCGGTAGAACGGCCAGAGCTGGCCTTGCGCGTCCAGCCACTGGCAGGTCGCGCGCGCCATGGCGCGGTGGAGGAGGCTCCTCGTGCCGTCGGTGCCGCCTGCGTCGCTGCGGCCGCGGAAGTCGTCGTCGCTCATGCCGAAGAGGGCTCCCAGGTGCGCGGACGGATCGCGCGCGGTCACGGCGGCGCGTAGCTGGCCGTAGCGCCAGTCGTCGGTGCCGTGGATCTCGAGGTCGGCAGGGAGCACGGGCGACTCGTAGAGCGACGCGACGCACTCGCGGAACCAGAGCGGGGCGCGCTCGGCGTCGGCGTCCATGAGCACGTGCGCGAGCTCGTGCGCCGTCGTCGGCACGTGCGAGGGGCCGCCGGACAGATCGGTGACGATCTCGCCGCGGGCGCGGTCGTAGACGCCGAGGTTCTTGCCGGAGTCGGGCAGGTAGTGGCGGCTGGCAGCGTGGACGTTGAAGCGGTCGCGGGAGGCGAAGAGGTAGACGCTGACGGGACAGAGGGGGCGGGGAGCGATGCGGTCGTGGCGCAGAGCGGCGAGGACGCGTGGGGCGAAGCGGACGGACTCCTCGAAGAGCGGGGAGCGATCGGGATCGACGAAGAGGAACGTGTCGCCCACCGTGACGAGGTGGACGTCGGGGCCGTAGAGCAAGCGGGCCTCGGCGGTGCGGTCGTCGAGAGAGGCGCGGCAGCGGGGGGCGGAAGCGGGAGCGGGAGCGGGAGCGGGAGCGGGAGCGGGAGCGGGAGTGGGGTCGGGCGCGGAGGAGCGGGAGCACGCTGCGAGGCAAGCCGCGAGCAGCGCGAGACGGCGCATCGGTTACTGTGCGCCGACGATCAGGGTGAGCGGGGCGTCGCCTCCGGGCGCCGTGTCGACCGGGCCGCGCGCGAAGAGGTACGCGAGCTCCAGGCCGGCGGCGAGGGCGTCGGCCGCATTCTGCGTCGCGTCGTCCGCGTCTGTGGCGACCGAGAGGAGCATGCCGAGGGGGATGCCGGCGTCGGTCGCCAGGGCCTTGCGCGTGACGGTCCAGCCGGCGCTCGTGAGCGCCAGGGAGAGCTGCTCGCAAAGGTGCGAGGGCTCCCGGCCGGGGGCGCACGCGAGGTGGAGCGCCTGGCCGCGCGACCCTGCGATCGCCGTCACGAGCTTGGCCTTCGCCGAGGGCTCGAGCGAGCGGGCCCCGGGCGCTTGCTTGCTCTCCATCGTGCTCTGGATGTCCTCGCGCGTCAGCGTGCCTCGCAGGCGCCGCACCCCGCGCCCCAGCTCGCCGGGCGGATCCAGCTTCGAGGCCTCGTCGAGGTCCTGGGCGCACGAGGGGAAGCGGCCCGCCGCGCACTCCGCGCTCGCGAGCTTGCGCAGCTCGTCGGCCCTCGCGCGCTGCCGCTCCTCTGCGAGCTCCTCGGGCGAAGGGCCCGGCGCGGCGCTCGGCGAGGAGGACGGCGAAGGCCTCGTACCCACGGGAGGACATTGCGCCACGAGGACGGTCGGTTCGTGCCGACGGAAAGGCCTTTGCTCACGAGGACGGGCGGCTCGTGTCGACGAGAGGGGCTTCGGACACGAAAAAGGGCCGCTCGTCTCCACGAACGTCACTCCCGGCTCGAAAAACGCAGTCGCATCGGCCTGGAGGCCGGTCCTCGAGGATTCGCGGGAGCGCGAACGAACAAGCGGCACGTCCGACCAACACGGTGCCCCATTCGAGCAGCTCGCGGCCCGCCCGAAGAACAACACGGACCATTCGCCGGCACGGCGAATCGTTCCCGCACACGAACGCCCGCTTCACACGCACACACGTCCGTCACGGACGAGAAGGAGAAGTCACACGAAACGACCAACCCATCACACGCCACGCCATCAAGCTTCAACGCGTCGCCCCGCAACGTCGGCCAGAAAGGCACTCCCATGACCGCTTCCAAGACCTCCAATCGCTCGATCGTCATCCTCAAGCTCCCCACGCGCGTCTCGGCCCTCATCACGTATGCACAGGGCATCGTGAAGGCCATGACGGGCAATGCTTCCTTTCCGACGACGCTGCCCCCACTCGTGACCGTCACGGCGGCCATCACCGATCTCCAGGCCGCCGAGACGGTGGCGCTCACGAGGATGAAGGGCGCCGTCGTGACTCGCAACGAGAAGCGCATGGCGCTCGTCATGCTGCTCGAACAACTCCGGTCGCAGATCCAGGCGACCGCGGACGCAAACGTCGAGAACGGCGCTTCGATCATCATGAGCGCCGGGCTGGACGTGAGAAAGGCGGTGGTGCGTTCGCCACGCGTCTTCGGCGCGAAGCCCGGGCCAGTCACCGGCACGGCGAAGGTCTTCGCCGCGTCGGCCGGGCAGCGCGCGTCGTACGAGTGGGAGTACAGCGCGGACGGCGGCAAGACCTGGGTGACCGCGCCGGTCACGCTCCAGGCCAAGACGACCGTAGCGGGCCTGGTCGCAGGCACGACGGTGCAGTTCCGTTACCGGCCCGTGACGAAGGCCGGTGAAGGCAACTGGACCCAGCCGGTCTCGCTGCTCGTTCCGTAGCGGGCAGTCGCGGGCGCGGTCGCTTCGTACGTTGAAGCGACCGCGCGTATCGCGCCGGTACCCGGCTCCCCCGCCATGTCGCGGGGTGAGCCGGGGCCGGGAGGCTTCCATCCCCGCTCCCTCTTCCCACCGCCGCGCCCTTCGTGTACTCCCGGCGGCATCACAGCGAGAGGGGAAAATTATGCTCACAACGCAACGCACGGCCTTCGCCGAGCAGGCCGTCATGCTGGCGATGGCGTTCAAGGTCGACCTCGGAGGCCTCCGGATTCCTCCCGGCGATTACCGCCCCGAGGTCACGACTCCCATCGGCGCGTCGACCAGCGGCGGCCTGATCCTCCAGCGCATCCGCCTCGTGCCGCGCACGACGGGCTACACGGCGCTCGTCATCGGCGACGTGAAGCTCAAGGACTCCAAGGCGGAGCTCCGGTCCTTCGACTACGTGGACGCCGTGCACCGAAGGCGCGCGAGCCAGCCCTTCCCGATCAGCCGCGAGGCCTACGCCGACGTCGTCGCGAAGATCCGCGACTTCTTCGACACGAGCAGCTTCCGGACCTCGATCGCCCCGCCGCCGGCCAAGCTCGGGTCGGACCCGCCGCCGAGCCAGTCGCGGTAGCCATCGCGTGGGCCGCGCGCGAGGCGAGGCTTGGGGCGGAAATCGCGCAACTCGGGCGCGCGGGCGGGCGATGGGATTGAGATGGCACGGGGAGCGTGAAGGGCGGCTGCCGCCCTTCACGCTCCCCGTGAAATTCGGCTCTTCCGGCTTTTGGGTGGGTCCAGACACGGCATGATGGTGGAGCGGCCCCCGAGTGGAGGAGCTCAATTCACTCCCCCGGCGTGACATCCCCCGGCTCGAACGTGAGCAGCTCCCCCGAGTCCAGCACCACGCGCACCTTCATCTGCAGCACGTCCACGTCGCGAACCCGCCCGCTGCCCTGCTTCGTCTTCACCCGCTCGCCCGGCCTCGGGACGAGCTTCCTTTGCGCGCGGTAGTACGCCTCCTCGTAGACGAGGCAGCAGAGCAGGCGCCCGCACACGCCGGAGAGCTTCTGCGGGTTCACCGAGAGGCCCTGATCCTTCGCCATCTTGATGCTGACGGGCGCGAAGTCCGAGAGGAACGTGTTGCAGCACAGCTGGAGCCCGCACGGCCCCACGCCGCCGATGACCTTCGACGCGTCGCGGAGCCCGATCTGGCGCACCTCGACGCGCTCGCGCGTGACCGTCGCGAGGAGGCGAAGGAGCTCGCGGAACTGGTTCTTCTCCTCGCTCGCGAAGTAGAGCGCGAACCGCTGGCCTCCCGCGAGCGCCTCCGCGCGGACGACCTTGAGCGGGAGCTTCGCCGCGCTCACCACGCCCCGCGCGAGCTTCCAGAGCGCCTGCTCGCGCTCGCGGAGCGCCGCCTCGGACTTCACGTCTGCCTCGCGCATCCTTCGGACGACGGGCGGCAGCGTGCGACCCTTCACGAGCTGCCGGCGCGACGCCACCACGACGACGCCCCACACCGCGGCCTTGTCCGGCCCCTCGCACCCGACGCGCTCTCCCTTCGCGTAGACCGCGTCCCCGGCGTCGCAGTCCACGATGCGCCCGCCCTCGAGGCGGACGCTGACGACGTTGTAGAGGAGGCCGAGGTCCGCCAGCCCGTCGTCGTCGCCCGTGAGCTCGAGCTCGCCCGCGAGCCACCCGTCTTCGTTCGCTCCCACGGGCGCGCGCCCCGGAGAGGGCTCGGCGGGAGCGAGCGCGAGGTGGCGGCGCTCGGGCGACGTGGGCACGGTCACATCCCGCGCATGCGCGAGAGCATCGACTCGACCACGAGCTGCGCCGACGCGTTGCCGTCGAGCTGCTGCACGGCGAAGAGCGCCTGCCGCCAGCGGCCCGCGGCGATCTCGGCGCGGCGATCGTGCGCGTCCGCGAAGGACCGCGCGTCCTCGGCGAAACGCGCCGCGAGGGCGACGAGGTGAATCGGCAGCGCGTCCTTGTGCTTCTTGGCCTCCTCGGCGAGGGCGAGCGCCAGGCCGAGCTCCTTGGCGTCGAGCGCCGCCAGGGCCTGGAGGACGAACGCCTCGCGCTTCTCGGTCTGCTCGGGATCGGCGAGCCGCAGCCCGGCCTCGACGCTTCCCCCCGCGAGCAGCGCGATCGCCTTCGCCTGCGGTGCTTCGACCCCGCGCTTCACGAGGAGGCTCTCCACGACGCCGTCCGGAAGCGGCGCGAAGCGAACGCGCTGCGTGCGCGAGCGGATCGTGGGGAGCAGCGTGTCGGGGGCGGAGGAGAGCAGCACGAAGTGCGTCCCCTTGCCGGGCTCCTCGAGGGTCTTGAGGAGCGCGTTCGCGGCCGAGATGGAGAGCTCCTCGGCGCGGCGGATGATGAAGACCTTGGCGCGCCCCTCGTGGGGAGCGAACGCGGCCCGCGCGAGGACGAGCGTGCGGACCTGGTCGATCGAGATGTCCTGCGTCTCCGGCGTGCGACGCCCGATCTGCGCGGGGTCGTAGAGCCCCCGCTCGATGACGACGACGTCCGGGTGAACCGGCCGCTGCTGCCCTTCGCGCACGACGACGCGCGCGCACGCCGAGCAGGCTCCGCACGCGTCGCTCTGGCCGTCCTGCCTCTTCTCGCAGACGAGCGCCTGCGCGAGCCCGAACGCCGCGAGCTCCTTGCCGACGCCCTCCGGCCCCTCGAACAGATACGCGTGGTGCACGCGCCCCCCCGCGAGCGCCCGACGCAGCGTCGCCACGGCGGTGGGCTGCGAGAGGACGAGATCGAGGAGCGGCGTTGCCAACGACTAGCCTTTCTCTTCTTCGGCCTCGAGGCGCGCGAGCTCCGCGTCCTCGTCCGAGGCGCCGCCGGAAGCCGCCGCCCGCTCGCGGGCGAACATGCGGTTCAACGTCCGTCGATCGATGCCGAGCACGTCGGCCGCGCGCGTCTTGTTGCCGCCCGTGCGCGAGAGCACGCGGTCGATGTAGCGGCGCTCGAGGACCGAGAGCGTCGGCCAGTCGTCCGCGAGCGAGCCGCCGCCCGTCGCGGGCGAGCTGTCCGCCCACGTGCGCGTCACCTCCGTCGGCAGGTCGGCGAGCGTGATGACGCCTTCACGGGCGATGAGCATCGCCCGCTCGACCACGTGCGACAGCTCGCGCACGTTGCCCGGGAAGTCGTACGACTCGAGCCCCTCGATGACCTCCGGCGCGACGCGCGGGATGGGCCGCCCGAGGCGCTCGGCGTGGCGCGCGAGGAAGTGCCGGACGAGGAAGGGGATGTCGCCCTTGCGCTGGCGGAGCGGCGGGACGAGCACCGTCACGACCTGGAGGCGGAAGAAGAGGTCCTCGCGGAACCTGCCCGCGGCGAGCTCGTTCTTGAGGTCTCGGTTGGTCGCCGCGACGACGCGCACGTCCACCTTGATGGCCTCGCTCGCGCCGATGCGCCGGATCTCGCCCTCCTGGAGGACGCGCAGCAGCTGGACCTGCATCTTGGGGGAGATCTCGCCGATCTCGTCCAGGAAGAGCGTGCCCCCGGTCGCCTCCTCGAACAGGCCGCGCTTGGTCCCCGTGGCGCCCGTGAAGCTGCCGCGCTCGTGGCCGAACAGCTCGCTCTCGAGGATGGACTCGGGCAGCGCCGCGCAGTTGACGGCGACGAAGGGCTTGTTGTGGCGGGGGCTCTTGGCGTGGATCGCGCGGGCGACGAGCTCCTTGCCCGTGCCGCTCTCGCCGACGATGAGCACGGTGGCCGTCGTGGGCGCCACCTGGGCGACGGTCTTGTAGACGCCAATCATCGCGGGCGCGCTCCCGACGATCTGCGCGTCGACCGCGAGCGCTTCGCGCGGGTCGACGACGCGGGCCTCGGAGCCGGCGATGCGACGCCGCGCGACGGCCTCGCCCACCATGCGTTTCAGCTCGGTCGGCTCGATGGGCTTGGCGAGGTAGTCGTACGCGCCCTGGCTGACGGCGTTCATCGCGCCCTCGATGTCGGCGAAGGCCGTCATCAGGATGATGGGGATCTTGTCGCTCGTCGCCCGGACCTGGCGGAGGACGTCGTGGCCGCTCGTGCCCTCGGCCAGGTGGATGTCCGAGAGGACGACGTCGTAGCGGGCGAGCTTGGCCGCCGGCGGGAGCTGGTCGGCGCGGTCGAGCAGATCGACGTGGTAGCCCTCGCCTCGGAGGACGCGCGCGAGCAGGCTCGCAAGGGTCTCGTCGTCCTCGACGAGCAGGATCTGGGCGCGCGTTTCGCCAACCTGCTTCTGCGACGCATCGTCGGTCATCGAATCGCTCCTCGTACGCCGGGTACCGGTCGCTGCTCCGCCAGGGTTTGCTTGAGGCATCATGTCCCGCGTCCTCCGTGATGTGTACCCGTTTGGTGCCAAAAAGGTCCCAGGCACGCCGCCCGGGAGTCGGAGGGGTGTCAGTGCAAACCCCTGACCAGTGAACACCTCCCGTGCCCGTGCCCGTGCCCGTGCCCGTGCCCGCGCGGCGCGAGGTGACCGCGGGCCCATGGATCTCCAGGAGATCCGGGCACGGGCACGGGCACGGGTGGGGAGGGTGGGGCCAGCCTGGCCTTGGGGCGAAACGTCGCGGGCGCGGGAGTCGACGAGCCCTAGCGCCCCTCGAACTTCGCCGGCCGCTTCGAAACGAACGCCGTCATCCCCTCGCGCTGGTCGGCGCTGCCGAACAGGCCGGCGAAGGCCTGCGCCTCGAGCTCGTGCGCCGTCCCGAGCGGAACGTCGGCCCCGCGCAGGATGACGCGCTTGCACTGGGCGATGGCGAGCGGGCCCTTGGCCGCGATCTTGGTCGCCACGTCGCGCACGCGGCCGAGGAGGTCCGCGTGGGGGACGACGGCGTTGACGAGGCCGATGCGGAGCGCCTCCTCGGCCCCGATGATGTCGCCGGTGTAACAGAGCTCGCGCGCGCGCCCCACGCCGACGCGTCTGGCAAGCCGCTGCGTGCCACCAAACCCGGGGATGACGCCGAGGTTCACCTCCGGCTGACCGAACTTGGCGCGGTCGCTCGCGTAGATGAAGTCGCACGCGAGGGCGAGCTCGCAGCCTCCCCCGAGGGCGAAGCCGTTGACGGCGCCCAGCACGGGAAAGTGCGCCTGCTCGATCCGGCTCCCGACGAGGTGACCGAGCTCGGCGAAGCGGCGAGCCTCGGCCGCGGAGAGGGTGGCCATGGCCGCGATGTCCGCGCCGGCGGCGAACGCCTTCTCGCCCGCCCCCGTCAGGATGACGGCGCGGACGGACGGATCCTGGTCCAGCTCCAGCACGGCGTCGCGCAGCTCGACGAGGAGCCGTTCGCTCAGCGCGTTGAGCTTGTCGGGACGGTTGAGGGTGAGGGTGGCGGTGGGACCGTCGCGGTGAACGAGGATGGCTTCGTAGGGCATCCGCCGGTCATAAATAGAAAAAGGGGGCGGCGTCCAGGCAGGACCCCACCCCCTTTTGCGAGGCCGCTGCTCTCAGTGCGTGTCGGCGAACTCGCAGCCCGTGTTGGTCTCCGCGATCGCCTTGTCGGCCGCCGCGATGGCGCGGTCGCGCCAGCCGCCCTTGTTGTGCTCGGCGTGGTCGAGCGCGGCGCGAGCCTGGCGGAAGTGCTCCTTCGCGTCCGCCATGTGAGGCTGGTTGTGGCACGCGCCTTCGGCGGAGGCGATCTGGGTACCAACCGACGCGACGAGGGCAGCAACGGAGCAGATGGCGAGGGGCTTCCAGAAATTCGTCATGGCATTCTCCAAGGTTTTTGGGCTTCCCGCCGCCGGCTTGCGTGGCAGGCTGGGACTGGTTGAGGTCGCAGGCTACCGTCGTAAGACGGAGGAGTCACCGCAGAATTCATCAGGGAGAACCAACGTTTGGCTCATCCGTGAGCGGACGCCACGAGGCGGGGGCCCTCAGATGGCCTTGCCTGTCCTGTTGCCCTTCTCGTCGTAGACGTAAAACCCGCGGCCGCTCTTCTTGCCGAACCACCCTGCGGAGACGAGGTTCCGGAGCAGCGTCGGCGGCCGGTACTTGTCGTCCCCGAACTCTCGGTGGAGGACCTCGCAGATGAAGAGCATCGTATCGAGGCCGATGAGGTCCGCGAGCTCGAGGGGGCCCATCGGGTGGTTTAGCCCGAGCTTGGCGCCGGTATCGATGTCCTCTGCAGTGCCGAGCCCCTCCTGAAGCGCGAAGCACGCCTCGCTCAGCATCGGGATGAGGATCCGGTTCACGAGGAAGCCCGGCACGTCCTTGCTCGTGATCGTGACCTTGCCCATCTTCTGCGCGAGCGCGCGGATGAGCGTCACCGTGTCGTTCGACGTCTGCACGCCGCGGACGACCTCCACGAGCTTCATCAGCGGGGGAGGGTTCATGAAGTGCATGCCGATGACGCGGTCCGGCCGCGACGTCGCGGCGGCGAGCTTCGTGATCGAGATCGACGAGGTGTTGCTCGCGAGGTAGCTGTCAGGTCCGATGGCGTCGTCGCACTGGCGAAACAGCTTCAGCTTGAGATCGACGTTCTCGGTCGCCGCCTCGACCACGAGGTCGCACCCGGCGAACGCGGCAGGGCTGCCGATCGGCGTGATCCGCGAGAGCACGGAGTCGCGCATGTCGGCGCTCATCTTGCCCTTCTCGACCTGCTTGGTGAGCGCGGCCCCGATCTTGGCCTTGCCCTTCTCGGCGAGCTCGAGCGAGGCGTCGGCGAGCTTCACGTCGAAGCCGGCCGAGGCCGCGACCTGCGCGATGCCGCCGCCCATCTGCCCGGCGCCGAGGACGCCGATGTTTCGCATCGTCTCGAGCCTGTCCGCTATCTCCAACATGAGCCAGGGTGTACCACCCTGCGCAGCTTTTTTCCTCCCAATCCCGTGCCCATACCCGTGCCCGTGCCCGTGCCCGTCCCCGTGAATAGGATGACGCGCAGGAGAATCGGAATCGGGCACGGGCACGGGCACGGGACCTGGCTCCTCCTGGCCCTCGCGCTCGCGGCTTGCACCCCGCCGGCGACCGTCCGCGCGATGTCCCTGTCCCGGCGAGGCCGGGACGACGAGGCGGTGAAGCTCCTGCGGGAGGATCTCGCGAAGGACCCGCGCGATCTCGCCGCGCGCCGTCTGCTGATTCGCCTCCTGGCCGTGGAGAGCGACATGCCCGCCGCGCGCGTGGAGGTGCGCGAGCTCGCGAAGGAGCTGCCGCCCGGTGACCCTTCGCCCTGGATCGAGCTCGGTCACGCCCTCGAGCTGACCCACGCCTTCGAGGAGGCGCTCGCCGCGTACGACACCGCCGCGAGCGAAGCGCCGGCGTCCCCCGACGGGCCCCTCGAGGGGGGCCTTCGGTGCGCGCGCTGGGGGGAGGCCGAGGAAGCCCGGCCGCGGCTGGAGGAAGCGGTCCGCCGTGGCGCCCGCGACGCTGCGACCTACCACACGCTGGGCCTCGTCCTCGTCAAGCTGGGCGACCTCGACGCCGCCACGCGGGCCTACCAGGCCGGCACCCTCGCCGATCCGAAGGGCGCCGAGTGCTGGCTCGGTCTCGCGACCGTCGCGGTGATCCGGGAGGACGCGCCGGCCGCCCTCGCCGCCTACGAGGAGATCCTGAAGCGTCACCCGACGTTCGGAGCCGCCGAGCTCGGTCGCGCGTGGGCGCTCGCCAAGCTCGGTCGCAAGGACGACGCGCGCCGCGCGCTCGATCGCGCCCAGGAGCTCGGCGCCCCCCAGGCCAACATCGCCAGGCAACGAGCCGCCCTCGCCGCACCCTGAGGTGCTGCGCGCGGGCGGGTGCGGTGGTAAGGGCAGAGGGCCATGGCCGACTCCAAGGTGAACCTGGGCGAGATCGACGATCTGTTCGACGAGCTGGACGTGCTGCTCAAGAACCCCGACGTGGGCGCGGGGCTCGCCGAGCGCGGCGTCAACGTGAGCCTCGCCATCGTCGCGGCCGACGGCCTGCGCGCCTACTTGAAGGGCGACAAGGTGCGCGCCGCCGAGGAGTTCGACACGGTGGCGGAGGAGATCTCCGCGCGACTCCAGACGTCGCGCGACCTCGCGCGGAAGAAGCCGTCGTGACCGCCCCGCGAGTCGGCCCCGCAGACAGCTCGGGCGTGGCCACGCTGAAGACCGGACGCGCTCACTCGCACCCGGAGCCCCTCAGCGGCGCCAGCTACTCCGCCGCCGAGCTCATGCCCGGGGATCGCACGGTGCTGATGCTCGACCAGCGCCTCCTTCCCCAGCAAGAGCGTTACGAGCACTTCACGCGGGTGGACGAGGTCGCTCTTGCCATCCGGAACATGACGATCCGGGGCGCCCCGGCCATCGGCGTTGCCGCGGCGTACGGGATGGTCCTCGCGGGCCTCGCCGAGCGTGGCGACGCGGGCGCCTTCCTCGCGGCGGTGGGGGCCGCGGGCGAGCTCCTCGGGGCGACGCGACCGACGGCGAAGAACCTCAGCTGGGCGCTCGACCGCATGAAGGCCGCCGCCGCCAGGCTCGCGGCGCTGCCAGCCGACGAGCGCGGGACCCGCTTCGCGGACGAGGCCCGGGCGCTTCACGTCGGCGAGGTCGCGGCGTGCCGGAAGATCGGCGAGCTCGGCGCGGCCTCCGTGCCGGACGGCGCGCGGATCCTCACGTACTGCAACGCGGGCGCGCTCGCGACCGGCGGCTACGGGACGGCGCTCGGCGTCATCCGGGCCGCGTGGGACGCCGGCAAGAAGATCTCCGTCATCGCGTGCGAGACGCGGCCGCTCTTCCAGGGGGCGAGGCTGACCGCGTGGGAGCTCGCGAAGGACGGCATCCCCGTCGAGGTCATCACGGACTCGATGGTGGCGCAGCTCATGGGCCGCGGCGGGGTCGATCTCGTGGTCGTCGGCGCCGATCGCGTGGCTCGCTCGGGCGACGTCGCGAACAAGGTCGGCACCTACGGGGTCGCCTGCCTCGCCCACGCGCACGGCGTTCCGTTCTACGTCGCCGCACCGATGAGCACCGTCGACATGGACTGCCCCGACGGGGCCGCCATCCCCATCGAGCAGCGCGCGCAGACGGAGGTGACGCACGTACCCGGGCCCGCCGGTGGCCAGGGCGTCGCCGTCGTGCCCGACGGCGTCCGCGCGCAGAACCCGTCCTTCGACGTCACCCCGGCCCGCCTCGTCCGCGCTCTCTTCACGGAGCGAGGCATCGTCACCCCGCTGTCAGAGTCCGCGCTCGAAGCCCTGACACGCTGAGCCCCAAGCGGCGAAGTGGGGTGGTTCGCGGTGAGGGCAAGCGATGGCAAGGCGGGGCGAGGAGCCGTACTCCTGTACGGTGACGACCCCCGCCGCCGCCAGCGCGCCGCCATCGCCGCGAAACGCCCCGCTTCGCTAGCGGCAGTGGCCGCCTACCAGGCGGCCGCGCTCGTCGCGGTGCTCGGGAACCCAGCCGTACGGACACCGTGGCCCCTCCTGGACGTAGCAGCCTCCGAGTATCGAGGTGAGCGTCAGACCCAAAAGCACAGCAGCAAGAATGCGCATGGCGGTTCCTCCAATACCCACGATACGCATTTTTCCCGCCGCGTTCCGTCCCCAATACGGGTGACGGCCGGACAAGGATGAGGTCGCGGTTTGACGGTGTTCGCGGCCGCCAGTACGGTTCGGGCCTCGTGAGCCTGTCTTCGCCGCCGTCGCCCCCCACGCCGCCCGGTCGGTTCGCCCCGAAGCCCCCGTGGCTCAAGGTTCGAGCCCCCGGCGGGCCAACGTACAACCACCTGCGGGAGACCTTCCGCGCGCTCGACCTGCACACGGTCTGCGAGGAAGCGCGTTGCCCCAACGTCGGCGAGTGCTGGGCGGAGGGCACCGCGACGCTGATGCTGCTGGGCGACGTGTGCACGCGCGGCTGCCGCTTCTGCGCCGTCACCACCGGCGACCCGCGCGGCGCGGTCGACTCGCGCGAGCCCGAGCACGTGGCCCGCGCCATCTCCCGCCTCGAGCTCCAGTACGTCGTGCTCACGATGGTCGACCGCGACGATCTGCTCGACGGCGGAGCGTCCCACGTCGCGCGGACGGTCACGCGGCTTCGCGAGCTGCGCCCGGACATCCTCATCGAGACCCTCCTCGGCGATTTCGGCGGTCACATGGACTACGTCGACACGACGGTCCACGCGAAGCCCGACGTCTGGGCGCACAACATCGAGGTCGTGCGGCGACTGCAGCGCACCATCCGCGACGCCCGGTGCGGCTACGACCGCTCGCTCGACGTTCTCCGGCGCGCGAAGGAGACCTTCCCGGAAGGCCTCACCAAGTCGAGCATCATGGTGGGCATCGGCGAGACGGACGACGAGGTCATCGAGACCATGGGGGACCTTCGCAAGGCGAGGGTCGACGTCGCGACCATCGGCCAGTACCTCCGCCCGACCCCGAAGCATGCGCCGGTCGCGCGCTACGTCGAGCCGGAGGCGTTCGCGCGCTTCGCCGAGGTCGGGCGCGGCATGGGCTTCGCGTACGTCGCGAGCGGCCCTCTCGTTCGCAGCAGCTACAAGGCGGCGGAGCACTTCATCCGCGGCGTGCTCCGGCCCGGCGATCCCGCGGCGGCGGACGCCCTCATGAGGGATCGGCTGGAGCAAGCCCAGGCCGCGGCCCTCGCCGCGAACGGCGGAGCCGCGGCCCCGCGCACGACGAGCGAGCTCGCGGCGCGGTCGGCGTCGTCGCTCTTGTCCCCCGCGAGCCTCGTGCGAAGGTAGAGTCTTCGTGGCGAACATCCGCAAGGTCCTTCTCGCGGACGACGACGCCGATCTCCGCCGCCTCGGGCAGCTCTCCCTCTCCAAGGTTGGGGGGTGGGAGGTCATCGTGGCAGCGACCGGGGAGGTGGCCGTGCAGCTTGCCATCCGGGAGCTCCCCGATCTCATCCTGCTCGACGTGGCCATGCCGGTCATGGACGGCCGGTCTGCCCTCGCCGAGCTGCGGCGCGAGCCATCCACGGCGGCGATCCCGGTGATCTTCGTGACGGCGGGGGTGCACGCGGAGGAGTGTCGGGCGCTCGTCCTCGCGGGCGCGGTCGGCGTGGTGACCAAGCCGTTCGACGCGCTCAAGCTCCCCCAGCAGCTCCTCGCGATGCTCGGCTCCGCCTCGGCGCCGCAGGCGAGCACTCCCACTCAGGACGCGATCGCCGCCCAGCGCACCGCGTACGTCGCCGCGCTTCCGGCGCGGCTTGACGCCCTGCTCACGGCGGTCGACCAAGCCCGGAGGGGCGAGGTCGCCCTCGCCCGCTCCCTTGCGCACAAGCTTCGAGGTTCCGCCGGATCGTACGGCCTCGCCCGGCTGTCCGACGCCGCCGGTCGCTTGGAGGAGGCGCTGCGCGCCGAGGAGCCTCCGCGCGATGCCCCGTGGACCGAGCTCGACGAGGCGCTTGCCATGCTCCACGACGCGTCGCGGGTTTAGCCCTCGCGGATTGTGTTCTCGTTCGAGCTCAGCTGTCGCAGAATGGGCCATGCCTCTCTCTTCCGACCCGCTCGGCGAAGGCGCGACGCCGGACGCCGAGCCCCGCTTCGCTATCGGGGAGCGCGTGGGCGGCATCTACGAGGTGCGCGGGCTGCTCGGCGCGGGTGGTATGGGCCAGGTGTTCGACGCCCATGACCGCAAGCTCGGTCGCCGCGTCGCGCTGAAGGTCGTCCTGCCGAAGGTCGACGTCGAGTCGCTTCGCATGGAAGGGCGGGCGCTCGCCGCCATCCAGCACCCCTCGGTCATCACCGTGCACGCCATGGGCGAGCACGGAGGCATCGACTACCTCGTCCTCGAGCACGTTCGCGGCGTCAGCCTCTACGAGTACCTCCGCCAGCGCCGGGCGCGTGGCGAGCAGCTGACGGCCGGCGAGACGACCGACCTACTCACGCGGATCGTGGAGGGCCTGGCGGTCGTCCACGGCGCCGGGCTCACGCACCGCGACATCAAGCCGGGCAACATCATGCTCGCGCCCGGCAACCGCGTCGTGCTCATGGATTTCGGCCTGACGCTGCTCCAGAGCGATACGCTGGAGCAGGCGCGCGTCGTCGGGTCGCTGGAGTACATGGCGCCCGAGGCCCTGCTGGCCAAGGTGCTGCCCGGCAACGCGCCGCTCGTGGACCTGTACGCGGTCGGCGTGATCGGCTTCGAGATGCTCGCCGGGGTCGTGCCGTACCCGGAGCAGGTGCCGCACGCGCACGTGACGCGGCAGATGAAGTACCCGGTTCCCGACCTCGCGCAGGTCTGCGCGACACCTCCTTCGCCGCTGACGACCCTGGTCCGGGAGCTCCTTTCGCCCAACGTCGCGGACCGTCCGCACAGCGCCGAGGCCGTGCTGTGGCGCCTCCGCACGATGCGAGAGCAGGACCGGGCCGTCAGGAGCGACCCCGGGTTCCGGGTGCTCATCGTCGACGACGACGAGGACATGCACGGCCTCCTGGGCACCTACGTCCGCACGGTCATCCCCGACGCGGACATCCAGACGGTGGCCACCGGCCAGGAAGCCCTGCGCGCCGTACGAAAGCGCGTCCCCAACGTCATCCTGCTCGACCTCGAGCTACCCGACGTGAACGGTGTCGAGGTCTACATGGTGCTCCGCGGCATGGACGTGACCGACCGGTGCAAGATCATCGCGGTCAGCGCACGCGCCGGGGCCTCCGACGAGCAGCTGCTCAAGCAGTTCGGCGTGTCGCTCGTCCGCAAGGGGGCCGGGTTGATGAACGAACTCGTCCTGATGCTGGATACGATCAAGCCGGCGACGCGGTAATGGCATCCTCCTAGAGCCTGTCCCACCGGAAGCGGTCCGGGCAGTCGATGCGCAGCATGTTGGCGCGATCGATCCCCGCGAAGATGGCGAACCCCTGGTTCTCGTTCGCCGCGCACAGCTTCCGGGCGATGGAGCTCAGCGTGTCGGGTGTGGCCTCGCGCGTTACCTGATCGTGCCAGCCGGCGATGGTGACGATCGGGTAGGTGCCGCGGCCGTAGAACTGCAGCCTGACCGGGACGAGGTTGAGCCCGATGATGGCGTCGTGGAGCGGGCTCTTCCAGGAGCGCGGGTCCTTCTCGACGGGTGGCCCAGCGGGGCCCTCCGGATCACTGCCGTCGGGCCACTTCTTCAGGGCATCGTGATCGGGCGGGGCGGTGACGCTCAGCCGGTCCGACGAGACGTTGACGAGGAAGGTCTCCCGGGAGACGTTCGCCGGCCCGCACGAGCCGGTCGGACCGTTGGTCACCTCCACGGTGGTGTTGCCGTCCTTGAACTGCGAGGGCCCGACGACGACACAGCCGGTCTGCGGGCCGTACCTGAACGTGGCGCGCAGGTACCGAGCGACGTACTCGTGCGCCGGATCGGCCGGGTCGAGCGCCCACGTCGGCTGGCTGGAGGGCTGGGGAGGGACGTTCGCGCCCGACGGGATCGGAGGCGGGTCACGATGCCGATGGGTCGGCCCTGGCGGGGCCGATGCCGCGGGTGCGGGTGGGGGCGCCGCGTCCACGATTTCGGCGGGAACCGTGTTCTTCGAGCAGCCGGATGCTAGGGCGACGACGGCGAGTAGCAGAGATGCCCACGGTTTCATGGCAACGGGCTCTTTAGCACGGCCGCTTCCCGCATGTAGGCGGCGCTCCGACCAAACCGCCCCGTGGCCGTCATCCAAACGGGCGACCTGCCTGTCCGCCTCCACGGTGCGACCGTGTAACTCCTCGGGGTCAGGGCACAATCGTGAGGAATGATGTGCCCCCTTCTGGCGTTGCTCAGCCTAGGGGCAACGTGGCCCTGGAATGCGTAGACTGGATTGACCCGTGCAGCGTCCCGCCGCACGTTGCTTGAGAAGAAGAACCTGGTCGCAAACCGTTTCGCAGCAGCGCCCGTAGGAGAGTTCATGCGTCGACCCGTAGCGTTCCTCGTCCCGACCCTTGCCGCCTTCGCCCTGACCTTTGCGCAGGGAGCGCGCGCGGACGAGCCGTTGGCCCCGAGCGGTGCTGGCCACGAGGCTGACATCGCCGACTCCGCCGAGGACGTGCCGGGCGAGATCGCGGTCGACGTTCGGGACGACGTCTCGGATGCCGACCTCGCCGACCTGGAGCGCACCTACGGTCTGCACGCGAACAGCACGTGGAGCCGCGGTCACGACAAGCTGGAGACGGCCTCGGTCGCGCTCGCGGACGAGGGCGCCCTTCTGGACAAGCTCTCCAAGGACCCGCGCGTGGAGGCCGCCGAGCCGATGGAGGTCATGCGTGCCGCCTTCGTGCCGGACGATCCCCTGTACGCCAAGCAGTGGCACCTGAAGCGCGTCGGCGCCGAGGACGCCTGGGAGTACACGTGCGGCGAAGGGGTCACGGTCGCCATCGTGGACACCGGCGTTGCCTGCTACGACAAGGGCCCGTTCTCGCGAGGGAGTGACCTCGGCGGAACGCGCTGCGAGAACGGCTACAACTTCGTCCACGACTCGACGGACGCCTACGACGACCAGGGCCACGGCACTCACGTCGCAGGCACGGTCGCGCAGACGACCAACAACGGCAAGGGTACCGCCGGGCTCGCCTACTGCGCGCGGCTCATGCCGGTGAAGGTCCTCAACAAGAACGGCTGGGGCACGCTCGCGGACGTGGCGGAGGGCATTCGCTACGCGGCCGACAACGGCGCCCAGGTCATCAACCTGAGCCTCGGTGGCTCCGGCAAGAGCAAGATCCTGGAGGACGCCGTCGATCACGCGCTGTCGAAGGGCGTCATCGTCGTCGCTGCCGCCGGCAACTCCGGCAAGGCCGTGGGGTACCCGGCCGCCTACGACGGGGTCATCGCCGTCAGCGCGACCGACTCGAACGACAGCATCGCGTGGTTCTCCTCGCGCGGCCCCCAGGTCGTGATCGCGGCGCCGGGCGTCGCCGTGACGCAGCAGACGATCTGCGACGGCGGCCGGAACAAGTGCGAGATCTTCGGCACCTTCAACGGCACGAGCATGGCATCCCCCCACGTCGCGGGGGCGGCCGCCATGATGGTCGGGCTCGGGGTAGACGGCCCGGACGCCGTGCGCCAGGCCCTCACCTCGAGCGCCGTTCACAAGGACGACGCCAAGCTGTACGGCGCAGGCATCCTCGACACCGCGAGCGCCACGTCTCATGTCTTCTGGAAGCACGTCCTGCTCCGGCTCGCCTTGCTCGCCGGCCTCGGCCTGATGGTCGGTCGCCGGATCCGCAAGAAGGGTGGACAGGTCTCCCGCGCCAAGGGCGCGTGGCTGGGGGCGCTGTTCGCGGGCGTGGGCCTCGCGCCGTTCCTGCCGCTTCTCCGCGTTGCGCCGCGCATGGGCAACCTCCGCTGGATCGCGGAGCTCGCGATGCGGCCGTTCGGTGAGTGGGACATCCTCTGGAGCGCCGGCATCCACCGCTGGCTCCCGCTGGCGAGCGCCGCGCCCGCCATCGCGCTCACCGTTCTCCTCTTCGGCGTGAAGCGCCTGCGCCCGACGATCGGCGGCTTCGCGCTCGGCGCCGCCGCACTGCTCACGCAGATCGCGATCACGGCCGACGTCGCCGCTCCCTTCGGGACCTTGGCCCTGCGCGGCTGGGTCGTGGTGAACGCGCTCGTGTGCATGTGGCTGGCGCGGATGTCGCTCGACGCCAAGAGCCACTAGAAGGCGGACCACGGGAAGACTGGAAGACAGAGGGAAGAGTTCGGTCTAGTTCTTCTTCGTGCCTTCGCGTCGTCCCGTGAATTCCGCGGTCGGGGTATTGCTGCTGCTCGGAGGTTGCACGAGCAGCCCCGTGACCCCATTCGATGTCGGCGACGCGTCTGTGGATGGGCGGGCGGACGCGAGGGAGGCTGCAGCGCCGCCAGAGGATGGCTCCTCCGCCTCCGACTCGAGCGCGGACTCGGCGTTTTCCTTCTTCGACGTGCCGTTCGTGTGTGGCACCTCCATCTGCACGCCAGGCACGCAGTATTGCCTCCACACGCTTCCCGAAGGCGGGCTCACACCCGAGGGGGGCAGCGCGACGGCGGAGTGCGTTTCCATCCCGGCGGCCTGCTCGGCCAACCCCACGTGCGCCTGTGTCGAGACCGCTGCCCCTTGCGCTGGCGGAGGTGAAGGGCAGGGGTGTGTCGAGGCGGCCGGGGTAGACGTCAGCTGCCCCTGACGCCAACGCCGCCTACCAGGAGCCTTCCTCCTGGACCGACTCTGCTAAGCTCTCGGGAGATGTCGCTCAAGATCGACCAGGACCACTCGCGCTTTCGAAATATCGTCCGCGGGCGCATTCGGCAGAACTTGCGAAAGTACATCTCGCAAGGCGAGCTCATCGGGCGCAAAGGCAAGGACCTCGTCTCCATCCCGATCCCCCAGATCGACATCCCGCGCTTCCGCTTCGGCGACAAGCAGCAGGGTGGGGCCGGTCAAGGGGAAGGCGATGCAGGCGATCCCGTCGGGGGCGAGCCGGGGGACGAGCCGGGAGACGGCCACAAGGCCGGCAAGGGCGCCGGTGACCACATCGTCGAGGTGGACGTCACCCTGGACGAGCTTGCTGCCATCCTCGGGGAGGAGCTCGAGCTGCCCGACATCCGGGACAAGGGCAAGAGCAAGATCATCAACGAGAAGGACCGCTACACCGGCGTTCGCCGCGTCGGCCCGGAGTCGCTTCGCCACTTCCGGCGCACGTACCGCGAGGCCCTGAAGCGCCAGATCGCGATGGGCCAGTACGCCAAGGATCGGCCCGTCATCGTCCCCATTCCGGACGACAAGCGTTACCGGAGCTGGAAGACCGAAGCCGAGCCGGTGGCCAACGCCGTCATCATCTACATGATGGACGTTTCGGGCTCGATGGGGGACGAGCAGAAGGAGATCGTCCGCATCGAGAGCTTCTGGATCGATGCGTGGCTCCAGAAGCAATACAAGGGGCTGGAGAGCCGCTTCATCATCCACGACGCGGTCGCCCGCGAGGTGGACCGCGACACGTTCTTCCACACGCGGGAGAGCGGCGGCACCATGATCTCCAGCGCCTACAAGCTGTGCGCTCAGCTCATCGACGACCACTACCCGCCCCACGAGTGGAACATCTATCCGTTCCATTTCTCCGACGGGGACAACTGGTCGATGGATGACACGCTCGCGTGCGTCGAGATCCTGAAGCAGAAGGTGCTCGGCCGCGTGAACATGTTCGCGTACGGGCAGGTCGAGAGCCCCTACGGGTCCGGCCAGTTCATCAAGGACTTGCGTGACCACTTCGGTAAGGACGAGCGCGTCGTCACGAGCGAGATCCGAGACAAGGATGCGATCGTCGGGAGCATCAAGGAGTTCCTGGGCAAGGGGAACTGACGGCGCCGCGTAGAACTGGGCCGTTCCGGGGCGCGTCGCGTAGCAGTCCTGGTCATGCAAGACCGACGGCTATGCCGGAGCGATGATCGGGAAAGAGCGCTTCAGCTCCTCGTGGAGCACGTCTCCCGGGCGGCCGGCGGGCGGGGCGTAGCGCTCGTCGACGACGGCGGACGTCTGCTCGCGGGCGCAGGCAGGGCGGGGGAGGTCTGGGCCGTCGTGCGTGGGGTCGCGGAGGAATCGCCCGGGCAAGGCACCGCCCGGGCGTACATCGAGGTGGCAGACGAGAAGCTCCGCCTGGCGGCGCCAAGGCATGCCATGGGCGCCGAGATCCTCGCTGGCGCCGCGCGCGCGGTGGGGAGAATCCTGGAGTCGACCGCATCCGTCTGAGGCGGCTAGTCGGCGCCCGCGTCCGGAGGAGGCTCGCCGCACACGGTCGTTCCGCAGCAATGCAGGTTGGCGGTGACGTCGCCGGACGGACAGGTCCCCGCAGGGCACGACCCGGCCGCGTTGAAGGACACGAGGCCCTCCGACTCACAAGTCGGGCACACGGGCGTGCAGCACGTGAGCGACGTGCCCGCCTCGGGCCCGGCCGTGCACGATCCGACCGGGCAGCCGCCGCCCGTGTTCGGCGTGCTCAGGCCCTGAGATTCACACGTGGTCGGGTGGTTGGCGTCCTCTGGCGAGGAGGTGGACGAACACGCCGCGGCCGCGGCGAACGCCACGAGAGCCGTGGTCAACAGTTGGAGCAAAGCGAGCGGGCGCACGAGCCGAGCTTAGCTCGGGTGGAGGCGCGGGCGCTTGGCCTTTCTTGGCCCCGCGCCCGTCCAAGCTCTGCTTCAGGTTGCGGGCTGCGACCGCGGATCCACGGCCGTGAGCAGGTCGGCCAGATCGTTGGCGTGGTCCTCCTCGTCGGCCAGTATGTCCTCGAAGAGCCGCCGGGTCGTCGGATCGGCGTTGCCGAACCAGCGGACGACCTGGCGGTAGATCTCGATGACCACGCGCTCCGCGACGAGGTCCTCCCGGATCATCTCGCTCAGCACCGAGCTCTGGCCGTACTCCGTGGCCGACCGCCGCACGACCGTCGCGGGGTTGAAGTCGGGGTCGCCTCCGAGCTGATCGATGCGCTCGGCGATCCGCATCATGTGCTCGTGCTCGTTCTGCGCGTGCTCCTCGAACTGCGCGGCGACCTGCGGGAAATCGATCCCCTTGGCGATGATCTGGTGGTGCCTGTAGCGGAGGACGCACAGAATCTCGGCTCCCAGCGCCTGGTTCAGGAGCTCGTAGGCCTCCTTGAGGTCGAGCGGATAGTCGACGGTGACCGGGCCCTTCAGGATCGACTGTTTCGCTTGCTCCCGCACCTCGCCCACGTTGTAGAGGCGGGTTGCTTCGGACTGCGGATGATTTGCCATGGGTCTTCTCCTCGTGCGGACGACGCTGCGGCGCCGCGAGCGGCGATCGCGCGACTCGCGGCTGACGAGCCACGAGGCATGCGAGCGATATTCCAGGCGCCCCTGGCGAGCCCTGGCGGTCTCCCCGACTGCGCCTCAGGGGGGTCACGTCTGCGGAGCCACGCACCGGCGCCCGATTCACGCTAAGCTGACGCCCATGAGCGAGTTCGCGCTGAAGACGGCGCTTCCGCAGTACCTCAGGGTCGAGCAAGACAAAATCCAGAAGCTCGCGGCTGCTGGAGGGCTCGACTTCTTCCCGATCGTCTTCGAGATGCTGACCTACGATCAGATGAACGAGATCGCGGCGTACGGCGGCTTCCCGAACCGCTACCCGCACTGGCGATTCGGCATGGAGTACGAGCGGCTCGCCAAGAGCTACGAGTACGGCCTCTCGAAGATTTACGAGATGGTCATCAACAACAACCCCTCGTACGCCTACCTCCTCGAGGGCAACTCCCTCGTCGATCAGAAGCTCGTCATGGCGCACGTCTGCGCCCACGTGGACTTCTTCAAGAACAACTTCTGCTTCCGCTCGACCGACCTCGACGTGGGTGGACGCACCGTCGACCCGGCCGTGCGCAGCGCGAGCTACGACCCGAACCGCCGCTGGATCGACAAGATGGCGAACCACGGGTCGCGCATCCGGCGCCACGTCGCGCGCCAGGGGATCAACAAGGTCGAGGAGTTCATCGACCACTGCCTCTCGCTCGAGAACCTCATCGACCCGCACATGCCGTTCAGCGGCAAGCGCGCCGTCCCCGACCCGGAGAAGGAGGAGGTGGCGACGGAGATCCCGCGCCTCCGGTCGAAGGAGTACATGGAGTCGTTCATCAACCCCGAGGAGTACCTCGAGGAGCAGCGACTCAAGATCGAGAAGGAGAAGGAGAAGGCCAAGAAGTTCCCCGAGCATCGCGAACGGGACGTGCTCCGCTTCTTGATGGAGCACGCGCCGCTCGAGCGCTGGGAGCGAGATCTGCTCGAGATCATCCGCGAGGAGGCCTTCTACTTCGTGCCGCAGATGCAGACGAAGATCATGAACGAAGGGTGGGCCACGTACTGGCACTCCAAGCTCATGACCGAGAAGATCCTCGATGCGAGCGAGATCATCGAGTACGCCGATCACGCTGCCGGCGTCCTCGCGACGAGCAAGGGCCAGCTCAACCCGTACAAGCTGGGCGTCGAGCTGTACCGCCACGTCGAGGAGAGGTGGGACAAGGGGCAGTTCGGCAAGGAGTGGGAGGACTGCGACGACCTCGCCGCGAAGAAGAACTGGAATCTTCGCCTCGGCCTCGGCAAGCAGAAGATCTTCGAGGTGCGGGCGCTCTACAACGACGTCACGTTCATCGACGAGTTCTTGACGGCCGACTTCTGCCGCGACCACAAGCTCTTCGCGTTCTCGTGGTCGAGCCGCAACGAGCGCTACGAGATCGAGACGCGCGAGTTCAAGGTCGTGAAGGAGAAGCTCCTCTTCCAGCTCACGAACGCGGGCAGCCCGTTCATCTACGTCGAGGACGCGAACTTCGACAACCGCGGGGAGCTTCTCCTCTACCACGATCACCAGGGCCTGGATCTGAAGGCGGACTACGCTCGAGAGGTCTTGAAGAGCCTGGTGCGCGTCTGGAAAAGGCCCGTGAACGTCACGACGGTCACCGAGGCGAAGCCCGTGATGTTGCGGTTCGACGGGCGCGAGCACACGACACGACACCTTCGAACGTGAAAGCGGACGCCGTGGGCGAATTCGAGCGCGACCCCGCGGATTGGCTCCGGAAGTACTCGCCGACCGAGTGGATCCGCGTTGCGCTGGCGGAGCTTGGCCGAGCCGAGGAAGCGTACAAGGCCAACAACGCGGTGGGCGGGCTAGCCGGCTGCAAGCGCGCCGCAGGCATGGCGCTGAACGGTGCCTTGATCCTCGAGCCCAACGCCGCGTGGGGACGCTCGTACGTCGATCACGTGATGGCGCTCGCGGAGGAGGCGTCCGCGCCGGCGCCCGTGCGTGAGGCGTGCAAGGTGCTGCTCGAGACTCACGCTCCCGGGCACGACGTGCTCACGCTGCGAAGCCGCCGCTCCGACGAGCGCGTCATCGAGGCTGCCAAGGACGTGATGGCGCACGCCTACGCGGTGGTGAAAAGGCATGAGCCAGGCGAGGCCGGAACGTGAGGCGGCACCCGGCACAGCGCGTTTCGAAGAGACGCGCGGGTAGCGCCTGGGCCTGGGTGGCGCTCCTCGGGCTGGGCTGCGGAGCCGAGACTGCGGTGACGGCGGGCCCCTCGCCGCCCGCCGCGCCCGCGCCCGCCCTCCAGGTCGCGGCGAAGACTGCCACGGTCGCAGAGCCCGTCGCTACCACCGCCCCCCCTCGCCCGGCGACGCCAGCCCCTACACCTGTCGTGGGAGAAGCGTCGCTTCCCGCGCCGAAGCCGACGACGATCTCGCTCGCGAGCGACGCTGGTGACCCGGTTGACCGCCTCCTCACGCAAGGCGATCAAGCGTTCGAGGCGGGAGACTACGCGGCTGCTGCCAAGGCCTACGAAGCGGCACGGGCCGCGGCACCGAGGCGGGCGGGGCCCGCGGTCGGGGTCGCTCGCGTCCGCATCGCCCGGCAGAACCTCGCGATGGACTTCGCTTCGGCGAAGGGCAATCGCGAGGTGGTTGCTGCCGTGAACGACCTGCGCCGTGCGGCGGGCCTCGAGCCGGGCTTTGGCGCGGGACAGGTCGAGCTCGGTCGGGCGCTCCTCCTCGTGGGCGACGCGCCGACCGCCATCGACGCCCTGCGCAGGGGAGTGCAGCTCTTGCCGACCGACGCGGAGGCGCACTCCGTGCTCGGCATCGCGCTGCTCGCGACGGGCCACGGGGCCGAGGCGCTGGGGGAGATATCCCGCGCGGCGGCGCTCGATCCCGGGAGCGCCGCGCGCCACGGGAACCTCGGCACCGCGCTCTTCATGAAGGGGCGCACCGCGGACGCCGTGAGGGAATACCGGACGCAGGTCCGCCTCGCCGATGCCGACGCGCGGGCGCACTCGGACCTCGGCACGGCGCTCCTCGGGGTCAACGACATCGAAGGCGCCGTCGTGGAGCTCGGCCGAGCCATACAGCTCGACGGCACGCGGGCCGCGTTTCACTCGAACCTGGGCTACGCGCTCCAGGTTCAGGGCAAGGTCGGTGAAGCCATCGTCGAGTACCGCAAGGCGCTGTCACTCGATGACAGGTCGTCCTCCGCATGGATCAACCTCGCCACCGCTCTCGCTCGGGACCCCAAGACGCGTACGGAAGCGCGGGCGGCGCTCGAGAAGGCGCGAGCCATCGATCCGACCGACCCGCGTGTCAGCGCCAACCTGGAGGAGCTCGACGCCCTCGAGCACGCCGGCGCGCCCCCGCGCACCCATTGAGGTAGACTCATCGAATGGAACCGGGGTCTCGTGGCGCGGATGGTCTGGGCGGGCGGCTCGGGCGGATGGTGCAGAACCTCATCGACAGCGGGCCGATGCTTCGCGAGGCGTCGTCGAGCGGCAACCTGCGTGTCCTGGCGCAGCTCCTCGGTCCCGCCTTCCGCGGTCTCGTGGCGCAGCGGGCCAAGGGCGTCGCCGGGGTGAAGATGCCCGCGTCTCACGACGCCTACTTCGATCTCGCCTATAGCCGCGGCTTTCCCGAGATGGCCAAGCTGTACGAGGCCGCCAAGACGAGCCAGTGGAACGCGTCGACGGACATCGACTGGTCCATCGACGTGGACCCCTTCAATCCCGAAAAGCCCCTCATCCCGGACACCTTTCTGCCCGTCTCGCAGATCCCTTCGTGGGGCACGCTGACGGAGCGTGAGCGCAACGTCCAGCGCCACGCGCTTCTCAGCTGGATGCTCAGCCAGTTTCTTCACGGAGAGCAGGGCGCGCTCTTCGCCGCGGCGCAGGTCACCGAGGCTGTGCCGTGGCTCGACGGAAAGCTGTACGGGAGCACCCAGGTCGTGGACGAGGGAAGGCACGTGGAGGTCTTCCACCACTACCTGACGAAGAAGCTCGAGAAGCTCTACGAGATCAACGACAACCTGTACGTCGTCATCGACGCGCTGATGACGGACTCGCGCTGGGACGTGAAGTTTCTCGGCATGCAGATCATGATCGAAGGCCTGGCGCTGGGCGCCTTCGGCACGATCCGGCAGGTCACGAAGGAGCCGCTGCTGAGGGACCTCCTCGGCTACGTCATCAAGGACGAAGCCCGTCACGTGCACTACGGCGTCCTCGCGTTGCGCCAGTACTACGTGGAACAGGGGCAAGCGACGCGCGAGCGCGAGGACTGGGCGTACGAGGTCTCCGTCCTCTTTCGCAACCGCTTCCTCGTCCACGAGTTCTACGACGAGTTCTACGGGCACCTGATGACACGAAGGCAGTGGGACAAGCTCGTCATCGAGTCGCCCTTGATGGTGTTCTTCCGGCGGACGATGTTTCGCCGCATCCTGCCGAACCTGAAGCGCATCGGCCTCCTCAGCGATCGTATCCGCCCGCACTACGCGGCGATCGGCCTGCTCGAATACGAGTCAGGCAAGGCTGCCCACGAGCTGACGGCGCAGGATCTCCTCGACGATACGTGACTGTCGTGCAAACCTGAACAGGCGGCGGAGGTGGTGGCCCGATGGCGTATCGCGTGACGGCGCATGGCGTGACGGCAGCGCTGGTGTTGGCGCTTGCGGTGGCTACGGCTGCAGGGGCTGCGTGCGGAGGGGCCCACGGAGGCGACTCGTTCGGGGGAGGCGGCCGGGACGCCGCCGGGGGCGGAGCGGACAGCGCCGGCCTCGGGGAGGATAGCGGCGGGCTCGTTCAGACGTTCTCTGACGGAGGCGGTGGGGACGGCGCGCTCGAGGCCCTCACGATCCAGCCCCAGAACCCCACGCTCACGGTGACGGTGCCGTCGGCCACCCCCGCGACGCAGCAGTTTCAAGCGCTCGTCGACGGGAGCATGACCTCGGCTGGCTGGTCGAGCGACACGCCGCTCCTGGGTTCCATCGATCCAGTCTCCGGGCTCTTCACGGCGTCCGGCAACCTTGGCGGGACGGCGACCATCACCGCGGCCGCGGGTGGGAGCTCGGCGACGACCACGGTCACCGTGAAGCTGAATCTGTCGGAGAACCCAGGCATGGTTCCGCCCGCGACCCAGACGCTCCTGCAAGCGGGCGGTACGGCCGACGCGAGCTTCCGGTGGCTCTACCCCTACGACAAGACGGTGTTCCCGCGCGGCCTCACCTCGCCCGTTCTCCAGTTCGCCGGTACGGCGCCCGACGCCGTTTACGTGCAAGCCTCGGCCAAGAACTTCACCTACCAGGGCTTCTACGGCAGCTCGAGCCCTGGCAGCGTGACGTTCAGCGCGCAGACGTGGGCCACGATCAGCGAGAGCGCCGGCGCCAGCGATCCCGTCACCGTGCAGATCACGAAGATCTCGGGCGGCCAGGTCACGGGCCCTCTCACGGAGACGTGGACGATCGCGCAGGGCAGCCTCAAGGGCACGGTCTATTACAACTCGTACGACTCGGCGCTCGCTGCGGGCGTGGGCGCCGTCCTCATGATGAAGCCGGGGACGCCTGCGAGCCTTCTCATCGGGGGCGGCGGGAACTGCGTCGTGTGCCACGCGGTCAGCTCGGACGGCTCCACGCTGGTGGCCGCGGGGCCTGGGGACGACACCTCCGCGTACCAGGTTGGCGCGAGTTACTCGCTGGCCGCCACCGACGCGGGCGCGTCCGCGACGAACCTCTCCTCCCAGCCGACCTCCGCCTACGGCTTCGGGGGGCTGTACCCGGACGGCTCGCTCGTTCTCACGTGCGCATCGATGTCCGGGCTCTGGGACAGCAACGGCCCCAACATCCCAGGCCTCGGGGACGTCGGCAACCCCTCGGGCGACCGGCCGTCGGTCCTGATGAACCCGAAGACTGGCGCGGTGGTCCCTGCACCCGGCTTCGACGGCGTCGTCACCCACGCGCTCATGCCCGCGTTCTCCCCGGATGGGACCCAGGCGGTCTTCAACCACTACGACGTCGGCCAGGGCAAGTCGCTCGCCGTCATGGCGTTCAGCCAGCCGACGAGCACCTTCTCGGGTCTGGTCGACGTGGTCACAGACCCGACCAACTATCTCGCCTGGCCCGCGTTTCTGCCTGACTCCAAGGAGATCGTCTACAACACGGTCAACTACGGCGACTACGCGACGTGGAACTACTACGGCCAGGAGCCGAACCACGCAGGCGACCTGCAGATGGTCGACATCGCGTCCAAGACCATCACGTCCCTCGACTCCGCCAACGGCATCTCCGGCGGGCAGGTGTATCTCCCGTACGGCGCGAGCGAGGCGCACCTGAACTTCGAGCCGACGGTGCTGCCCGTCGCCGTGGGCGGCTACTACTGGGTCGTCTTCACGAGCCGCCGCGAGTACGGCAACTTGATCACCGACGCCGACCCTTTCGAGACGGGCCCTGCGCGGAGGAAGAAGCTCTGGATCACCGCGATCGACGTGAACCCGACGCCCGGCACGGACGCGAGCCACCCGGCCTTCTACATCAACGATCAGGAGCTTCAGGCGGGCAACATGCGCGGCTTCTGGGCGCTCGACCCGTGCAAGGCGGTGGGTAGAGACTGCGCGTCGGGGGACGAGTGCTGCACCGGCTACTGCCGCCAGGAGACGAGCGCGGACGCGGGCACCGACGCCGGCGCCGACGGAGGCAGCGGCCTCGTGTGCGTCCAGATGCCGCCCAACAACGGCTGCGCCCAGGAATACGAGAAGTGCATGACGAGCGCCGATTGTTGCGGCGCGAGCCAGGGCTTCCAGTGCATCAACGGGTTCTGCGCCCAGCCGGCGCCGCAGTAGTCGCCGAGCACGACGGCGGCCCCCCTCGAAAACCGCCCAAGTCGAGACTAGTGGTGGTGCGGAATGTCCGCGAGGCGGAAGGTGCTGGCCGCGGCCTCGAGAATGTAAGCCTGCACGGCGCCGACCGATCCGTCGTCGCCGATCTCGTACACGTTGAACCCTGCCATCTTGTCCTTGGACCCGTGGTGAAGCGACGCGCTCGTCGCGCCCACGTGGTGCATGCGCCCTCCGGCGGTGGTCGTCGTCACGCGCTGGACGCGCGTGTGGAGGTGGCCGTGGAGGATCATGCCCGCGGGGATGTGGCGCATGCTCGTCCAGAGCAGCGCCGCGTCGTGGAGACCCTCGAGGAGCGTCTTGAGCCTCGAGCGGGGGTTGTGGGCAGGGTGGTGCAGGGCCACCACTGGCGTCCTCCTTTGCACCTCGGGGTGCGCGAGGATGCGAGCGAGCGCGCCGAGCTGCTTGTTGCCCAGGACGCCTGCGGCGACGAACGGCGGGCGCGGTACGGCGCTCGACAGCCCGATGATGGCTGCAGGCCCGCGGAGCTTGACGAAGGGAAAGCGGCCCACGCCCATGTCGATCGCGAGGTCGGGTAGATCGCTCGCGAGGTAGTCGCCGAAGTAGGTCGCGAAGCGGCCCGAGCTCCTCGCGCCGCGCGTGTAGAGATCGTGGTTGCCGGGGACGATGCTCACGTCTCGTGGCGCCAGGCCGAGGTCTTTCTCGATGACCTCGCGGGCGAGCGCGAACTCGGGCTCGAGCGCGAGATTCGTCAGGTCGCCGCTGATGACCACGTGATCGACCGCCTGGCGCGCGATCTCCCGGGCAATCGTGCGCACGTACTCGGAGCGATGAATGCTGCCGCGCTTGAGGCGCAGGTTGGCGTAGCCGGTGAGGCGCTTGTTCAGGAAGCGAAGCGGGCCGACCCCCTCGAGCGACAGGAGGTGAAGATCCGAGAAGTGGGCGATTCGCATGAGAGCTCTCTCCTTCGTCCTACGTCGTGTCCGCGGCGCAGCGGAAGCCCGTCGACGGAGAGCGCTCGAGCACGCCTTCGGTCGCGCCTCCCATGCCGCGAACCCCACGCGCCGCCGAGCGGATCCAGACGGCCCCGGACAGGTACGAGCCGCCGCGCTGGGTGTGATAGACGCCCGAGGTCGGGCCCTTCGGGTTGGCCTGCGAAGCCGCCGGGTAGCCGAACCCCTCTTCGTCGGAGAGGTCGAAGAAGTCCTCGACGTACTCGGCCACGTTCCCTGCCATGTCGAGGACGCCGAGCGGCGTCGCCCCGTCGGGGAAGGAACCCACGGGAGCCAGACCCACGAAGCCGTCGCTCGCGTCGGTGAGATCGTTGGCGTAGGCCCCGTGGTTGGCAAGGTGCGGGTTGTAGACGTCTCCCCACGGAAAGCGACGGTTGGCGGGGCCACGCGCGGCAAACTCCCACTCTGCCTCCGTCGGGAGCCGGCCGCCGCTCCACGTGCAGTACGCGCTCGCATCCTCCCACCGCACGGCCGTGACCGGCAGGTTGGGGCGATCGAAGCGGGGATCGCCGGGCGTGAAGCCGGGCGGCTGGCAAGCCTCCGCGGCGACGCAGCGCGAGTACTCGGACACCGTGACCTCCGTGCGATCGAGCTCGAAGGATGAGATCGTGACCTCGTGCGCGTGCGCCTCCGTCAGGAAGAGCCCGCGCGCCTGGGCGCACAGCGCCTCGAAGATCTCGGTCCGGCAAAGCTCCATCGCGCGCTCGAGGTCGTCGCGCGTCGAGCCCATCACGAAGGATCCCCCGGGCACGCGTACGCGCCCCGAAGCCGGCGGGCGCAGTACGGTCACCCCGTGCGCGGGTACGCGGTCGGCCGCGTGATCGAGGCCGGCCCACCAAGCCCGTGCAGGAAGCGGCTTCCCCGCGTGAGCGTCCGCGCCCCCGCACAGGGAGGCGAGCACGAGCGCTCCGAGCACGAAGAGGGGTTTCACAGGGGAACGCGAAGGCACGAAGGCGGAAAGGGACGTGGAGACAGAATGAATGGCCACCGTGGGTCTCTCCTTCCCGTCTTCGCGTCTTTCCGTGACCTCCGTCCGTCCGCTCACCCTGTCAGCACTCGCATGGGGTGCTCCAGCAGCGACCGGAGCTCTGCCAGGAAGGCGGCCCCCACGGCCCCGTCGACCACACGGTGGTCGCACGACAGGGTGAGCGCGAGCTTCTTGCCGGGCACGACCGCCCCGTCGCGCACCACGGGGACGTCCCGGACCTGCCCCACGGCCAGGATGGCGCCCTCGGGAGGGTTGATGACGGCCGAGAACGCGTCGATCCCGAACATCCCGAGGTTCGAGATGGAGAAGGTCCCGTTCGTCATCTCCTCGGCGGAGAGCTTCTTCGCTCGCGCCCTCGCTGCGAGCTCCCGGACCTCGCGCGCGATCGTGACGAGGCTCTTCTGGTCGGCGTTGCGCACGACGGGGGTGACGAGGCCCTCCGCGATGGCGACCGCCACCGAGATGTCCACGCGCCGGTGCACCAGGATTGCCTCCGGCGTGAACTGCGCGTTGCACTCGGGGACCCGGATGAGCGCCGCGGCGCACGCTTTCACGATGATGTCGTTCAGAGAGACCTTGAGCGGCGGCGCCTCGCCGGCGCCACCGTTCGTGCGCGAAGGCGGGCCGGAGCTCGTCCCGAGCTCGACGTTGATGCGCTCGCGCATGCGCACGAGCTCGTCGGCGTCGACGTCGATCGAGAGGTAGAAGTGCGGGACGGTCTGCTTGGACTCGACCAGGCGCCGCGCGATCGTCTTGCGCATCATGGAGAGCGGCCGCACCTCGGGCTCGGCGAGGCCGGGAACGGCGAGAGCCCGCGCGCCCGCCGGCGGAGGGGCGACGCGGGCAAGCGCCTGCTCCGGTCCGCGGACCGTTTGCTTCATGGCGTCGAGATCGGCCGGGACGACGCGGCCTCCCGGGCCGGAGCCCTTGGCCCCTTGAAGATCGATGCCCATCTCACGTGCGTTCTTTCGCACGTAAGGCGACGCGAGGACTCGCTCGCCGCCCGCCGGATGCACGCCCGGCGAAGGAGACGCAGATCCAGACAGGCCCCCGTTGGGCGCTTCGTGCTCGGTGCGATCGAGCATGCTCTTCTTCGCGCCGGGGGTCGCGCTCAGCGTGGAAGGCGGGGCCGTCGCGCCCATGGGGGGCAGCTGAACGGGCTGTTCGGCAACGGCGGGACGCATCGTCGCGCTGATGGGCGGCGGCGCAGGAGGGGGAGCGGGCTCGCCCGCGGCCGGAGGAGCGGCCGGCGCGGCAGCGGCAGCCGTGGGCGCGGCGGGAGCCCCCGCCGACGCGCCCGTCTGCGCGAGGAGGGCCGAGATGTCCTCCCCCGCGTTGCCCACGATGGCCACGGGCTGTCCGAGCTTCACGTTCGCCCCGGGAGCGACGAGGAGCTTCAGGATCGTCCCCTTGTCGAAGGCGCGAAACTCCATGGTCGCCTTGTCCGTCTCGACCTCGGCGAGCAGATCGTCGACGCCGACCGCGTCCCCCTCCTTCTTGTGCCACAAGGACAGGACCCCCTCTTCCATCGTGGGGGACAGCTTCGGCATCTCGAGGATCTTGGCCATGTGAATTCGCTCCTGATGTTGACCACGCCGAAGCCGCGCCGCGGACGTGCCGTCGCTACCTGGGTTCGCCCCGCGTCGCTCAGGCTCGGCCGCGCTGGACGACGCGCTGTACCGTGGCGACCACGCGGTCCGCCTGGGGGATGCAAAGCTGCTCGAGCTTGGCGTTGTAGGGCATCGGGACGTCGAGGGTGGTCACGCGGAGGACGGGCGCATCCAGCGAGTCGAACGCGAGCCGCTGCACGCGGTCTGCGACCTCGGCGCCGACGCCTCCGTAGGGCCACCCCTCGTGCACGACCACGCACCGATGCGTCTTCTGGACGGACTGCACGATCGTGTCCTCGTCGAGCGGACGGAGCGAACGCAGGTCGACGACCTCGACCGAGACGCCCTGCTTCTCGAGCGTGGCGGCCGCTTCGAGGGCCACGTGCGTCATGCGCGAATACGCAACGACGGTCACGTCCGTCCCCTCGCGAGCCACGTGCGCCTTGCCCAGGGGGATCGTGTCGAGCTCGTCGGGGACGTCGCCCTTCACGGAATAGAGCGTCTCGGACTCCATCACGAGCACGGGGTTATCGTCGCGGATGGCCGCCTTGAGCAGGCCCTTGGCATCGGAGGGGAACGCAGGGGCGACGACCTTCAGCCCGGGGACGGTCGCGTAGAAGTGCTCCATCGCGTGGGAGTGCTGGCTGCCGACCTGGCGCGCGCTCCCGTTGGGACCCCGAAAGACGATGGGGCAGTTGAACTGGCCCCCCGACATCTGGCGGAGCTTGGCGGCGTTGTTCAGGATCTGGTCGAACGCGACGGCGGAGAAGTTCCAGGTCATAAATTCGATGATCGGGCGGAGCCCGACCATCGCCGCGCCGATGCCCACACCGGCGAAGCCACCCTCGGCGATGGGCGTGTCGATGACCCGCTTGTCCCCGAACTTCTCGAGCATCCCCTCGGAGACCTTGTAGGCGCCCTGGTAGTGACCGACCTCTTCGCCCATGAGAAAGACGCGGTCGTCCCGCTCCATCTCTTCCGTCATGGCCTCGCGCAGGGCTTCCCGAAATCTGAGCTGCCTCATAGGGGCCGGGAGGTTAGTACCGAGCCGTCGCCGCGCCTAGCGCAACCATCGGGCTCCGCTTGTGCTGTGGGACCTCCAGCTTGGCTAGCTCGCGAAGGGGCCTTCGTAGGTGGTGGACTCGAGCAGGCTCTTGTCCGGCTCGGGGCTCTCCTCGGCGAACTTGATGGCGGCCTGCACCTCGGCCTCGACGCTCTCGTCGATGGCCTGGATGCGCGGCTCGCCAAGGCCGAGCGCCACGAGGTGCGCTCGAGCCTTGACCAGCGGGTCGCGGCTCTTGTGCTCCTCGAGCTCAGCCTGCGTGCGGTACTTCGCAGGGTCGCTCATCGAGTGGCCGCGGAACCGGTAGGTCCGGACCTCGACGAGCGTGGGCAAGGACTCCTCGCGGGCGCGCTTCACGGCCTCGGCGATGCGCTCCTGGACCTGGAGGACGTCGGCGGCGAAGAAGCGGTCCCGGTCGATGCCGTAGCCGAGCGCCTTCATCGACACGTCCTCGATCGACATCGACCGCGAGAGCGGGGTGCCCATCGAGTACTCGTTGTTCTCGCAGATGAAGACGATGGGGAGCTTCCACAGCGCGGCCAGCGACACTCCCTCGTGGAACCCGGCGATCGAGACGGCCCCCTCGCCGAAGTAGCAGAGGGTGACCCGCCCGTCGGCGCGGTACTTGGACGCGAACGCCACGCCCGTGGCGAGCGGGATGTGGCCGCCGACGATCCCGTAGCCGCCGAGCATGTTGTGCTCTTTGTCGAACATGTGCATCGAGCCGCCGAGGCCGCGCGAGCAGCCCGTGCCCTTGCCCCAGAGCTCGGCCATGAGCGCGTTTGCCGGCATGCCCTTGGCGATGGCGATCCCGTGGTCGCGGTACGTCGTGACGACGTAGTCCTCGGGGTTCAGGGCGGCGATGGAACCGACCGCCACGGCCTCCTGCCCGATGTAGAGGTGCAAGAAGCCGCCGATCTTACCCGTGGCGTAGGCTCGGGCGGCCTCCTCTTCCAGCCGGCGGATGAGCACCATCTGCCGGTAGAGGAAGCTCAGGTGGTCGATTTGCCCGCTGGCGCGAGTTGGCGGGGCGACGCTTCGCTCCGGTGACGATTCGACGCGGGGGGGATCCGTTTGCTCCATCGTGGCCGGAGGATAGTCGCGCGAAGGGCGACGGTCGAGCGGCCTCGTTGGTCTCGGGCCTTACTGGCAGGTCTCGCCGCAGATCGACGCGACCTCGCTGACGCAGACCTTGTCCCAGAGCGTGCCGCAGCAATACGAGTCGGACTCGCAGATCTTCGTCGCGCAGGGGTCGCACGCTTCCTTGAGCTTGCGGCCCGTGCTGCAGAGCGCGTGGGAGCACGTGTCGCCGGTTCCGGAGTCGACCGCGGTGGTGCCCGTGTCCGGCGTACCCGAGTCGACCGGATCGGGAGTGCCGGAGTCGGCCGGCTCCCCCGAATCGACCACGGGTGCGCCGGAATCGACGACCGGGCTGCCGGCGTCGACCGGGGGCGGGGGCGCCGCGGCGCTCGTCTCGATGAGCTCTCCGTTGGGCGTGCCCCAGCCCGTCGGGCCGTCGTAGCCGACGCCGGCGGTGCAGAGGTAGCTGCCCCCGCAGCTGCCGTTCGACCCGCTCGTCACGTCGTTGAAGTCCGACGTGTGCGAGTAGGGGAACGAGTTGGAGGCCCCTGCCTGACCCGTGAGCGCGAAGATGGCGGCGACGAGGGGAGACGCGACGCTCGTGCCTCCGTAGACGTTCCAGCCGCCCTGGCCGCCGTACGAGTCGTAGACCGCGACACCGGTGTTCGGGTCGGCCACGGCCGAGACGTCTGCCACCGTGCGCTTGCTGCAGCCCGTGTCCGTCTGCCAGGAGGGCTTGGGGATGTAGGCGCTGCACCCGCTGCTGCCGTCGTTCCACGCCGTCTCGCTCCAGCCACGGGCGTTGCCCGAGGTCTGGACGAGGCTCGTGCCTCCGACCCCGAGCACGTACTGGGAGGTGGCCGGGAAGTTCGCGCCGTAGGCGGAGTCGCCGCTGCTCGCGACGACGAGGATGCCCGGGTGGTCGTAGTAGGTGGACGACGCCGAGACGACCGTCGAGTCCTCCGGGCCGCCGTAGCTGTTGCTGATGACGTTCGCGCCGAGGCTCGCCGCCGTGTTCACGGCGGTCCCGAGGTCGTCGTTCGTCGCCGAGTCGGCCTCGACGAGGATGATCTTGCAGCTCGGGCAAGCCGCGCTGACCATGTCGAGGTCGAGCGAGATCTCCCCTGCCCACCCGGAGTCCGCCGTCGGGTAGGACCCCTGCGTGCCCGTCTGGTTCACCTTCTTGAAGCAGCCGTTCGCCGTCGTGCAGGCGGGAAGCCCGAACTGCGCTCGGTAGACGCCCAGGTCTGCCTCCGCGCTCGGATCGTCGTTCGCGTCGACGATGGCGACCGTCATGCCCTGGCCGCCGCTCGACGGCAGGTTGTAGGCGGCGACGAGCTCCGCGGGGGTGAAGCCGGAGGGGGCCGCGTTGCTAGTCACGTCGGTGCGCATCTTCGCGTGGCAGCGCGCTCCTCCTGCGCGGACCGGCGCGCAGAGGTCGACAGCCGGGTGGTCCTGGACGGCGAAGCCTCCGGTGCCCGCGGTCGACGCGGCCGGCTCCGAGGGCGACGACATACAGCTCGCGGACAGGAGCACGGGCAAGGTCGCCAACGCCGCTCGAATGCCCATCTGGAATCGTCGCATCGGATCCTCCGTTTGGCCGAGAGGCGTGCCGCGCTGGAGCGCGCACGATCATCGGCGGGGATAGGTGTTGCTCCCCGCGGTTGGAACCTGCAACCGAAATGCAAATATGAAATAGCGAATACCACTCATCAAAGAAAACTAGAGTTTCTCGGTATATGCGCCTTGGTCGCACACCTCGGACCCGCGGTCACAGTCGCCCGACCTATTTCGCCTCCGACGGGAGAATTGACGGCGGGCTGGAACGGGACGCGTGTGCGCTACCGTGAGTGTCCAGGCGACAGGAGCGCGTCGCCTCGTCTACGTCGAGACGCGCGCGACCTCGTCGATGGTCGTCACGCCCGCCATCGCCCTGGCGAAGCCGACCCGGCGCACGGACGGGATCCCGCGTTTGCGGAGCACCTCGCGGTAGGCCATCGCCGTCGCCTTCGTCTTGATGAGCTCGCGGATCTCGTCGTCCAGCTCGAGCGCCTGGAAGATCCCCGTGCGGCCCCGGTAGCCCGTCTCGTGGCAGCTGGCGCAGCCCTTGGGGCGGACGATGGGGCTGCCGGCAGGGAGTAACAGCTCGTCGCCGTCCCAGAAGTCGGCCTCGAGGCGGACCGTCTCCTTGCAGTCGGGGCACACGACCCGAACGAGGCGCTGCGCGAGGGCAGCGGACAGGGCGTTGGCGATGATCCACGGCTCGACGCCGAGGTCGACGAGGCGCACCACGGTCTCCACGACGTCGGACGTGTGGAGCGTCGAGAGGACGAGGTGGCCGGTGAGCGATGCCTGGAGGGCGATGGCCGCAGTCTCCGAGTCTCGGATCTCGCCGACGAGGATGACGTTGGGATCCTGACGCAAGATGGCGCGGAGGCCCGCCGCGAAGGTGAAGCCGGTGCGGGGATTGATCTGCCCCTGCGTGATGCTCTCGAGCTCGACCTCGATGGGGTCCTCGAGCGTGACGACGTTCTTCCTCTGCGTGTCGATGAGCTGCATGAAGGCGTAGAGCGTCGACGTCTTCCCTGCGCCGGTGGGCCCGCTCGTCACGATGAAGCCTTGCGGCCTTCGCACGAGCTCGGCCACGCGCTTCATGGTCACAGGTCCCATGCCGAGCTCCGCGAACTCGATGCTGTGCGAGCCCCGCAGGATCCGGAGGACGATCTTCTCGCCCTGCGAGCAGGGAAACGTCGCGGCGCGCATGTTGATGCGCGAGCTTCCCTGGTCGAGCGTGAACTGGCCGTCCTGCGGCATCCGGCGCTCGGAGATGTCGATGCGCGAGAGCACCTTGATGCGCGAGATGATCTGGAGCCCGAGCTCCGGCTCGAGGGGCCGCTGCTCGACCATCGTGCCGTCCACGCGAAAGCGGACCTGCATGTGGTCGCGCTTCGGCTCGAGGTGGATGTCGCTCGCCTTGGCGCTGACGGCCCGGCGGACCATGTCGTCGAGCACGGGGACCGCGTCCCCCTGGATGGTCGGAAGCGAGGGAGGGCGGACGGTCATCCAGCCATGATAGCGAAGTCAGTCGACGTGCGGGTGCCAGCAAGCGACCTTGTGCCCGCTGCCTTCGGCGAGCTCGCGGAGCTGCGGCGTCTCCACGTCGCACTTGCCCGTCTCCCGACGGGGGCAGCGCGGGTGGAAGGTGCAGCCGCTCGGCGGGTCGATGGCGGAAGGCACGTCACCCTCGAGCACGACGCGGAGCTTCCTGTGCGAAGGGTCGGCCACGGGGATCGCGTGGAGGAGGGCGCGCGTGTACGGGTGCAGGGGGGCCTCGTAGAGGTCCGCCGCGGGCGCCTGCTCGACGATCTTGCCGAGGTACATGACGGCCACGCGGTGGCTCATGTACTCGACGATCTTCAGATCGTGCGAGATGAAGAGATACGAGAGCCCGAGCTTGTCCTGGAGCTCGACGAGCAGATTCACGATCTGCGCCTGGATGGATACGTCGAGCGCGCTGATGGGCTCGTCGCAGACGATGAACTCCGGCTCGACGGCGAGGGCGCGGGCGATGCCGATGCGCTGGCGCTGGCCGCCCGAGAACTCGTGCGGGTAGCGTGACATCATCTCCGGACGCAGCCCGACCTGCTCGAGGAGGTGAGCGACCTTCGCCTCCTCGTCCTTCGCGTTCGCCGCGAGCTTGTGGATCTTGATGGCCTCTCCCACGATGGCGCGCACCGTCATCCGCGGGTTCAGGCTGGAGTACGGGTCCTGGAAGATGATCTGCATCTTGCGGCGCAGCGGGCGCAACTCGGACTGCGAGAGGGGGAGTATGTCCTGCCCGTCGTAGAGGACGCGCCCGTAGGTGGGCTCGATGAGGCGCAGGATGAGGCGGCCGAGCGTGCTCTTGCCGCAGCCGCTCTCCCCAACGAGCCCCAGGGTCTCGCCGCGGCGCACCCGGAGAGAGACCCCGTCGACCGCGCGGACGAACTTGTCCTCCCGGGCGAGCCACCCGCGGTTCGCGGGGAAGTACTTCGCCAGCCGGTCGACTGCCACGAGCGTGCGAGGTCGCCCTGGGCCCTCCAGGACGACGGACGGCGGGGGCAGGTCGTCCGGGATCTCGCTCAACCTGTCGGACATGGGTTACTCCGCGATCTCCACGGTGGGCGGCGCGTCCGGGCCCCGCGGGGCGGCCGGCAGCTCGACCGGCTCGGCCGCCCGGATGCAGCGCGCGAGCTGCGTATCGTCCTCGCCCATGACGGGGGCCAGCTCCGGCTCCTCCAGGGTGCACGCCGCGACGACGAGGGGGCAGCGGTCGGCGAAGCGGCAGCCGGTCGGGAGGTTACGAAGGTCGGGGACCATGCCATCGATGGTCGTCAGCCGGACGCGGGCCTCGCCCCGAAGGCGCGGGCCGGGGACGCTCTGGAGGAGGCCGCGGGTGTAGGGGTGCCGCGGGTGCGCGAAGAGCTGCCGCACGGGCGCGCTCTCGACGATCTGCCCTGCGTACATGACGAGCACGTGGTCCGCGTACTCGGCGACCACGCCGAGGTCGTGGGTGATGAGCACGACGCTCATCTTCATCCGGTCCTGGAGCCGCTGGAGCATCGCCAGGATCTGCGCCTGGATTGTCACGTCGAGCGCGGTCGTCGGCTCGTCCGCGATGAGGAGCTTCGGCTCGCACGCGAGGGCCATGGCGATCATCACGCGCTGGCGCATGCCGCCCGAGAGCTGGTGCGGGAAGGCGTCGATGTTCGTCTCGGGCGACGGGATGCCGACCAGGCGAAGCATCTCGAGCGCGCGGTCCCTCGCCTGGCCTCGCGTCTTGTTCTGGTGCAGGCGCACGGCCTCCACGATCTGCGCCCCGACCGTGTAGACGGGGTTCAGGCTCGTCATGGGCTCCTGGAAGATCATCGAGATCTCGTTGCCCCGGATGGCGCGCATCTCCTTCTCGGGCAACGTCACGAGGTCCCGGCCGCGGAACTCGATCTGGCCGGACTCGATGCGTCCCGGCGGGGGGACGAGGCGCAGGAGGGAGAGCGCGGTCATGCTCTTGCCGCAGCCGCTCTCGCCGACGAGCCCGACCGTGACGCCCTCGGGCACGTCGAACGAGACGTCGTCCACCGCCTTGAGCGTCCCCGTGTCCGTGCGGAAGCTCGTGACGAGGTTTCGGATGCGCAGCATGACCCCGCGTTTATAGACGAGAACCGGGGCGGCGTCGGCCCTGCGGTTGCCTTTGATCTCGGCTAAGGTGCGGGCGTGGTCATGCCGCGTCTACCGGAGCTCTTCGCCACCTTGGCTGTGGTGGGCACGCTCGGCGGTTGCGCGCCGCGGCCGCGGATGTGCGACGCGCAGGCCGCGTGCCCGGCGCGCATGGCGTGCGTCGCCGGACGCTGCCAGAGGGAGGGCGCCGAGCCGGCGATCTCGACGGCGCGGCGCATCGTCCTCGAGCCTGCCGCCGTCGCGTACGTCCGGCGCGGGGAGGGCGAGTCGGGCGGGGCGATGCCTTCGCTCTTCACGCTCGGCCGTCGCGCCGATGGCGACTCCGCGCTTTTGCTTCGCTTCGCCGCGCCGCTCGCGCCGGACGCGGCCGTGATCGAGGCGTACATCCTGCTCGAGCGCTCCCAGGCGGTCGACATGGATCCCACGCCCATCGGGCTCTACGCCGCGCGCATCACGGCCCCGTGGGATGCGCGCTCCGTTTCGTGGGCCACGCAGCCGCCGATCGAGGACACGAGGTCGCCCGTGACGCTGATGCCCGCGGCGGCCCACTCCCTCGTCCGGATCGACGTGCGCGCCCTCGTCGAGGCGTGGCGAAAGCACGACCCGAGAGACCAGGGGATCGCCATCCTCGCCCAGAGCTCGACCGTCACCGGGGCGACCTTTGCGTCCGGGCGGCTCGAGTTGTACGTAAAGTAGCGTGATGAACACTCGCAAGGGTCTCGCGGCGGCCGCGGTCGTGCTCGGCGCGCTCTCCGTATCCATCTGGGCCTGCGACAAGGCCGCGGCCTCCACGCCGGCGGCCTCGGACATTGCCGCCGCCAGCGCGCCCGCCGCCACGCACATCGACGGCAACAACTTCAAGGTCGACACCTCCGTGTCGGACTGTACGGCGGGCAGCGAGTGCACCGGCACGGTTCGCCTGGAGGCCCTCGGCGGCTACCACATCAACGACACCTACCCGTACAAGCTCACGGTGGCCGGCGCGGAGGGCGGAAAGACGCCCGATGGCGTCGAGCTCCTCGGCAAGGATCCGGCGAACAAGGCCGTGTTCGGCAAGAACAACGGCGACTTCGAGAAGCAGGCCGAGAAGGTCGCCGTCGTCACCGTTCGCTTCAAGGCGCCGAAGGGAAAGGTCGCCTTCGCGGGCAAGTTCAAGTTGAGCGTCTGCTCCGAGGCGAACTGCCAGCTGGACCAGGCCGACGTCAGCTTCGAGGGCGTCGCCAAATAGTGATACCCTCGTCGTCATGAGCGCGTCACGGGAGGACAGCGTTGCCGACAGCCTGCAACGCGGGCGGGAGCGGATCTCGTCCGTGGCCGAGAGCGTCGAGCGGCGGTTCAAGACGGGGCGTCGCGTCCTGTCGTTCGCCGAGTACCTGGACCTCTTCTCGACGGACCCGGTGCGCTACGCGAGGGACGCGAGCCGCTACCTGCGGGACGTGTTCGACCACTACGGCACCGAGCAGGTCCACCACCCGTGGGGAGAGTTCACGCGCTGGCGCCTGTTCGACCTGCCGTGGGACGCGGCGGGCTACCGGGGCCGGCTCATCGGCCAGGAGCACGTGCAGGCCGAGATCTACCGCGCGCTGTCGAACTTCGCGCGCGAAGGGCGCCCCAACCGGCTCGTCCTCCTGCACGGCCCGAACGGGTCGGCCAAGAGCACGATCGTCGCTTGCCTCACCGGGGCCATCGAGGACTACTCGCAGCGCGACGAAGGGGCGCTCTACCGCTTCAACTGGGTATTCCCGTCGAACAAGACTGTGCGTGGCTCGCTCGGCTTCGGCCAGGCTGCGCCCGGCCAGGAGGCCGCGAGCTACGCCCACCTCGCCGACGACCAGATCGACGCCAAGCTCCTCGTCGAGGTGCGCGACCACCCGCTCTTCCTCATCCCGGTCCCCGAGCGCCGGGCCCTCCTCGAGCGCGCGTTCAAGGACGCGCACGAGGCTCGTAACGGTGGACCGCGCTCCGGCGGAGCCGGAGACGCGCCGCCGGGCGGGAAGGGCGACTTCGAGCCCCCCTGCGAGTGGCTCCTCCGCGGGCAGCTGTCGCACAAGAGCCAGCTCGTCTTCGAGGCGCTCCTGTCGAGCTACGGGGGCTCGTACGTCGAGGTCCTGAAGCACGTCCAGGTCGAGCGCTACTTCATCTCGCAGCGCTACCGGGTCGGCGCCGTCACCATCGGGCCGCAGATGAGCGTCGACGCCTCCGAGCGCCAGATCACGGCGGACCGATCGCTGGGATCGCTCCCCGCGTCGCTCCAGGCGATCACGCTCTACGAGACGCGGGGGGAGCTCGTCGAGGCGGCGGGCGGCATTCTCGAGTTCTCGGACCTCCTGAAGAGGCCCCTCGAGGCCTTCAAGTACCTCCAGCTCTCCATCGAGACGGGCGAGGTTGCCCTGAGCCAGCAGAACGTGCAGCTCAACTGCGTCATGATGGGCAGCGCGAACGAGCTGCACCTCGACGCCTTCCGCGAGCACCCGGAGTTCGCGAGCTTCCGCGGCCGCCTCGAGCTGATTCGCACGCCCTACCTGCGGAGCTACCTCCAGGAGCAGGCCATCTACGACACGCACGTCGCCCCGCAGGTGCGGCGGCACGTGGCCCCGCACGCGACGATGATGGCCGCGATGTTCGCGGTGCTCACGCGCATGCGCAAGCCCAGCGCGGACCGCTACCCGCGCGCGCTCACGCTCTCGCTCGCCACGTTGACGGCCCTCGAGAAGCTCGACCTCTACGCGACGGGGCGCGCGCCCGACCGCTTCGAGCCCGACGCGCAGAAGCTCCTCGCGTCCAACGTGAAGGAGATCTTCGGCGAGGGCGACGCCTACCCGATCTACGAGGGGCGCATCGGCGCCTCCCCGCGCGAGATGCGCGGGGTCATCCTGGACGCCGCCCAGTCGTCCTCGTATCGCTGCCTCTCGCCCCTGGCGGTGCTCGAGGAGATCGAGGCCCTCTGCCAGAGCAAGACGGAGTTCGAGTGGCTCCAGCAGGATCCCATCTCGGGCGGCTACCACGACGTGAAAGACTTCCGGTCCGCCCTCATGGGCCGCCTCCTCGAGACGTGGGAGCGTGAGTTTTACACGGCGAGCGGCTTCATCGACGAGGCGCGCTACGCGGAGCTCTTCGATCGCTACGTCCAGCACGTGAGCGTCTGGGTGAAGAAGGAGCGCATCCGGAACCGCGTGACCGGCGAGTACGAGGAGCCGGACGAGAAGCTCATGCGCGAGGTCGAGCGTCTCATCGAGGTGAAGGGGGACGCCCAGGAGGCGCGCAAGCAGACCATCAGCGCAATCGCGGCGTGGTCGATCGACCACCCGGGCCAGCGCATCGACGCCGTCGTCGTCTTCCCGCACCTCGTGAAGCGCATGCGCGAGGCCATCCTCGGAGACCGCAAGCCCGCCGTCGCAAAGCTCGCGCGGGACATCGTCATCCTCGAGCGCGAGGAGGGCACGGGCCTCGACCACGAGCGCAGGAAGGACTCGGAGGCCGCCATCGTCCGCCTCGAGGGCCTCGGGTATTGCCGCAACTGCGCCGCGGACGCGGCCAGCACGCTCCTGCGCAGGCGCTTCGCCGACCTCCTCTAGCGCGCCGCACCCTCTCGACGTGAATCGACAGGACCTCGCGCGGGAGGTGCGGGCGCTGGCGCTGCCCGCGATCGCGAGCTCGCTGCTCCAGACGCTCGTGCTCGTCGTGGACCGGGCGATGCTCGGGCACCACGGGGAGTCCTCGCTCGCGGCCATGCAGATCGCCGGGCCCGTCGAGTGGTCCGTGTGGAGCATCTTCTCGGCGTTCCAGGTTGGCACGATCGCACGCGTCGGCCGGCACGTCGGCGCGAAGAACCCGGCGTTCGCGCAGCGCGCCGCCCGCGTGTCCCTCGGGTTCGCGTTGCTCGCCGGCGTGATCGTCGCGCTCGCCTCGCCGAGCATCCTGGGCGTCATCGCGATGGCGTCCCCGCGGGCGTCGGCCGGGGTGCTCGAGCAGGCGCGCGCCTACCTCGGCATCACGCTCCTCGCGTCGCCCGTGGTCTTCGTCTCGGCGACCGCGATCGCCACGCTCCAGGCCGGCGGAGACACACGGACTCCGCTCGCCATCGGCATCGGGGTGAACCTGCTCCACGTCGCGATGAACCGTGTCCTCATCCTGGGCGCGTTCGGGCTGCCGGCTCTGGGGGCGCGCGGGGCGGCCATCAGCACGTCGGTCACGTTCACCCTCGAGGCACTGCTCTCGGTGGGGGCGCTCCTCCAGGCGCGCCGCCCGGCCTCGCTCCGCGGCTCGGTGCCCGGGGACATGGACGCATACGTCCACGAGGGCCGCGCCATCGCGCACATCGCGTTTCCCGCGCTGCTCGAGCGAATGCTCTACCACGCGGGCTACCTGGCCTTCGTCGCCATCCTGGCGCTGCTCGGCGACGCGCCGATGGCCGCGAACCAGGCGCTGCTGAGCGTCGAGTCCATCTGCTACCTCTCCGCGGACGGCTTCGGGATCGCCGCGGCGGCGCTCGTCGCGCAGAAGCTCGGCGCGGCGCGCCCACGCGACGCCGTCCGCGCCGCGCAGCTCTCGACGCTCTACGCCGTCGGCCTGCTCACGACGATGGGGATCGTCGCGTACGCCTTCCACGGTGCCGCGCTCCACGTCTTCTCGGACGACCCGCAGATCATCGCCATCGGCGCGGCCGCCTTCCCGCTGCTCGTCATCGCGCAGCCCTTCAACGCGACGGCCGCGGTGCTCGCGCACTCGCTCCGGGGCGCCGGGCAGACGCGCCCGGTCCTCGCCGTGAGCGCCGCCGGCGCCCTCGTCGTGCGCCTCGCGTTCACGTGGATGTTCGTGATGAAGCTGGGCCTCGGCCTCACGGGCGTGTGGCTCGGCTCGACGTGCGACTGGATCGTCCGGAGCTGCCTGCTCGTCCTCATCGCCCGGGCGTTCGCACGGAGCGCGACGGCGGGTCACGAGCCCTGAGATTGAACATCCCAGTACCGCGAGCGTCAGCGCGCGGTGT
>Ga0302279_10000316_pt1 | contig 70285 bp, 59 predicted proteins | sample III_Bog_N3_3_FD_194541 | JGI IMG/M metagenome (GOLD analysis project Ga0302279, IMG submission 194541) | Peat permafrost microbial communities from Stordalen Mire near Abisko, Sweden - III_Bog_N3_3 | ecosystem: Environmental > Terrestrial > Soil > Wetlands > Peat | place: Sweden: Abisko... | reverse complement strand
AAACGACCGAGTCTCGTGAGAACCCGGACGTCGCTCGATCGAAAACGACCGAGTCTCGTGAGAACCCGGACGTCGCTCGATCGAAAACGACCGAGTCTCGTGAGAACCCGGACGTCGCTCGATCGAAAACGACCGAGTCTCGTGAGAACCCGGACGTTGCTGGATCGAAAACGACCGAGTCTCGTGAGAACCCGGACGTCGCTCGATCGAAAACGACCGAGTCTCGTGAGAACCCGGACGTTGCTGGATCGAAAACGACCGAGTCTCGTGAGAACCCGGACGTTGCTGGATCGAAAACGACCGAGTCTCGTGAGGACCCGGACGTCGCTCGATCGAAAACGACCGAGACTCGTAAGGACGCGGATGTCGCTCGATCGGAGAGGACCTCGGCGCGCGCGAACGCCGACTTGGCGCGACCGCGAAGGCTCGGGGCTCGTTGGAACGTGCGCGTCGCTCGAGAGGAACGCATCGAGGCGCGTGAGAACGCCCCGGTGGCTCGATCGCGGGCGATGGACGCTCATCGGAACGCGCACGTCGCTCGAGAGGAAGGCATCGATGCCCCTCCGACCTCCTATACACTTCGCTGATGTACGCTGGACACCTCGACCTGGCGCATCCGCTCGTCTGGACCGTCGACGATGCGCTTCCGAGCGACGAGTGCGCCGCGTACATCGACAGGATGCGTCGCGGTCACGCCGAGGTCGCGCCGATCGTGGGGCTCACCGGACCCGAAGTGGATCTCGAGGTCCGCAACAACACGCGTGTCATGTGGGACGACGCGGAGGAGGCGAACCGACTGGTCGAGCGAGTCGCGTCTGCGGTCCCTCACTCCTACCAGGACGAGGCGCTCGTCGGCGGCAACCCTCGGTTGCGTCTCTATCGGTACGCGCCAGGTGAGCATCATGGCTTTCACTTCGACACCGTCGTGGAGCTCGACCACTCCGTTCGGAGCCGCGTGACGCTCGTCTTCTATCTGAACGACGAGTTCGAGGGCGGAGCGACCGACTTTCCCGAGCTGTCGCAACGAATCCAGCCGCGGCGCGGTCGGGCGCTCCTCTTCCAGCATCGCGTGCTGCACGCGGCGCTGCCGGTGGTCTCCGGAGAGAAGTTCGTGCTCCGCACCGACATTCTCTACGCGCCCGCCGAGTAGCCGACGAGCGCGAGCGCGACCGCGAGCGGGCCGCGATGGGCCGCGTGCTTCGCGAGCGCCCGCGACAGCGCGTCATCGAGCCCATCGTTGCGGAACGTCGCGACCCCTAGTTGCGCCCTTCCGGCGCCGCCCGCGACGTCCACAGCCGTGAGCCACGGGACAGTCACGTCGAGCGGCGCGGTGACCGCCGCCACGACGTCTCCGTGCAAGAGATCGTGCTCCCCAGGACCCAGCTCGCTCACGGCGCCCCCGCGTTGCCGGTGGAGTCGCGCGCTCCCCGAAGCCCACACGTACGTGCGCCCACCCGCAAGGAGAACGACCGCGCACGCCGACGCCAGAGGTGGGGACGCCGCGGCCACGAGCTGTCTCGCGGCGGCGACGTCGACGAAGGTGAGACTGCCGAAGGCGTCCTTCACGCTCTCGAGCGCCGGGGTCGCGTAGTCCCCGCGGACGACCGCCAGCAGGACCACGGGGAATGGGGAACCGCCCTGCGCGATCGTGCGGTACTCGACTGTCGCGACCGCGTCCTCGTCTCCACTGCCTCCGCGGGCGAGCGCTCCGGTCGAGATCCACATGGTGAAGGAGGGTAGCTCCGATGCGTAAACTTCTCCGTCACTTCTTGTTCTCGTTCACGCTGCCGGCTTCCCTTCACGCTTCACGATGTCGGCACCGACCTCGCGTGGAGCAGCGTCTCATTCCTTCGCTCACCCCCGCATGATCCCACGCGCACGCAACCGCCGGCACAGCGTATTCTGGTGCACCCCGAGCCGCCTCGCCCCGGCAGATATTCCACTCGTCGCGCTCCATCATCGCGAGTCGCCGAGACGTCGGTCGAGACTACCGAGGCATCCTGACGTCTGCGATCGGCTCGTCAAGCATGGCCTGCCTCAACAGAGTCAGGGCATCGAGGCAGTGGATCATCGCCTTGCGCTGCTGGTTCAGCGACAGCGCCAGCGAGCGAACGTTGGTGTTCTCGCGCGACAGCGGCAGGATCTGCGCCTTGATCGCTTCGTAGTGAGCGAAACCCGACACGGCGGCGACCACGTCCGCGTCCCCGGCGAGCTTCGCCAGCGAGGCGAGCCCATCGAGATCCGTGCGGATCTGCTTCTCCTCTCTGGTCATCGACGCTTCCAGCGCGTCCATCTTCGCGTCGTTCTCTTCCGCGATGTGAGGTGCGAGGAGCGCCTGGATGCGCAGGACGCCGAGGCGGGCACGGAACGCCATGTCCATCACCTGCTTGCCGATGGTCGAGTCACCGTACTTCGTCACCACACGGTCGAGGGCGGCGTCCATCGCCGCCAGGGTGTCGGCGGCTGGACCGAAGAGCAGCCTGTAGGCCTTGACGTTGGTGTTCTTCACGGCGAGCGCGAGCACTTCGTCGTCGACGTGTTGAAGGTCGGCGAACGCCGTCGTGAACTGCGCCAGCAGGTCCTTCTCGCGCCGAGGTACCTCGGGCCCGAGCAGCGCGCCGAGCTCGAGCTGCTCCGCTGTGACCTTCGCCGCTGCGGCGCGAGACTGGTTCGCGAACGTCCGCGAGTCCTCGTCCGTAGTGGCCAGGACGGCGCTTCGCTCGGCCTCCGAGGCCGAGGCGAGGTCGAGCTGCATCCGCTCGACGAGATCGATCCGTTTGGCCTTCGAGGCGAGCAGCTGGGCTGTAGTCCCACCCTCGTGGGCATACCAGCCGAACACGAGCAGCACGGTGAGGAACGCGAATCCCGCGACGAGCCACGGCAGATACTCGGAGCCAGCCTTGGATTTCATGCTCATGTTCGTGGTCCGTGCGGCCAAGGGTGCGACGAGCGTAGCGATGCGCTCGTCAAGGAAACGTCAAGAAGGACGTCATTCGGATCAAGAAAGCGTTACGACCGCGGCATCTCGCCGTCCGCGAGACAGGTCCGGCGACGTCCGCTCGAGGCACCACGAGGGCCCTTGGCAAGCACGGACGAAGGACCCATGTTTCATAAGAACTCGCGCGTGATGCGAGCACGAGCGATGTTGGAGCCGCCATGTGGCCAGCTGAGCCGTCGGTCGAGATCTCCCGATCGCCCACCGTATGTGCTGAACCCGTCGTCCTCCTTGGGCTGACAGATCACTGGACGAACGTGCTTCTCCGGGCCGAGCTGCTCGAAGAGCATCACGAGGCGCTTTGCGTCGACGGAGTCAGCGCGGCGCTCGTAACGGAGAGCCCGATGTCGCTGGGTGTTCCCCTCGTCTTCGTCGTGGAGCAAGAAGGTCTCTCGAGCCGCGACCGGACGGTGCTCGCGTGGCTCCGCGCCCTCGACGCAGTTCGAGGTTCCATTCTGATCACCCGCGGGGGCGCGGCGGCGCCGGTGGCGGGAGGAGAGTGGGACCGTGTTCTCCGAAGACCCGTCGCGATGGACGAGATCACGGGCGTCGTCGACGAGCTCATCGGGCGCGCGCGCTCATCGCCGGGCAGCAACCTCGACGGCCAAGCGCTTCCGGGGTTCGTGCTTCGGGCTGGGTGGCCCTGGCCGATGGTCCAGTGCGCGAAGTGCCTCGCGGCCAGACACTGTGAAACGCCGCGAACGCAGGCGGAGCTCGGAACCGTTCGGGTCGCGCTCGTCACGTTCGCGATTGCCCACGAACACTGCGGCGCCGGCGGCGAGTGATTAGCGAGCGCTACTCACTGCACGCCGCCGTACGCGCGATTACGCGTGCCCCGACTTCCGTCACATCTTCACGCACAGGCTCGGGTCGCCGGGCGTCGGCTCCGCACACGACTCGATGATGAGCGTGCCGCCGAGGCACGACCAGAGGCTGCACGTGCCGTTCGCGCACTCCGTGTCGCTGCGGCAGATCTGCGCCGTTGCGATTGGGGCATAGGGGCACTTGCCGCTCACGAGAGTCTGGCACGACGTTGTGCCGCCGGTGATGCTCGTCGACGACAGGCAGCACACCTGCCCACCGGCGCAGTCCGCCGCTTCGTTGCACGTGACCGTCATTCCTGCGCACTCCTTGCCCTTCGGCTGGCACGCATTCGGGTCACCCATCACCTCGCAACACGCGCTCGTTGCGAGGGGGCACGAGGGCCCCGCGTCGCCAACGCAGCTCACGAAGCCGGGCGTGCACGGCGGGCCGCCGGGCGGTGGCTCGCAGGCGCCGATGGTGCCCGACTGGGTGGTGGACGCAGAGCTCGATTCGGAGGTCGTCGAGGAGCTCTGGACGTCGGAGGTCGTCGAGGAGCTCTGCGTGTCGGAGGTCGTCGAGGAGCTCTGCGTGTCGGAGGTCGTCGAGGAGCTCTGGATGTCGGAGGTCGATGAGGAGCTCAGCGTGCCGAGCGTCACCCCGCTGGACGAGTAGCCCGCGCCCGCATCGCCAGGGAGATCCGGCACGTGGACCAGGCCACCGCATGCGATAACGCACGCGCCGGATACACCGAGAGTCGCGAACCATCTGGTTTGACGCATCGCCATCAAGGGGCTCCTGCACGTTCGGAAGTGTGCCGGGGGCGGAAGCGCCGGCTCGCTCGCAATGCCGAGTACGTTCGACCGTACTCGGTCGGGACGCGCGCGTCACCGGGCGAGATGCCGAGGCGCGGGGTTTCGTGAGCGCAGCTCGAGCGTAGATCGTCGGCAGTTTGGGCCGGAGCACGCTGAAACGGTGTGGCGAGTGTCGGCAGCCTGAGCGTTTGCATACGTGTGCACAGGCATGAACGTGCTGTCGCTTGAAACGTCGTGTCCGCACGGATGCCACCTGAGCAAGCGGGCGTGCGGCTCCAATCCACTGTCTCCCATCCCTGTCGCCGAGCCACAGCACACTCCCGCATCGACGCCGGTACAATCGAGAAGGCCGGCGCATTGCCAGACGATGGACCCGCTGAGGGGGCATGCCTCGCCGGAAGCCGTGCAGACGGAGACCTCGCTCGCTGACAGAGGTGCCTCGCAGCACTGCTGACCGGCCGCGCACGTGATGTCGCCGCCGCCGTGGATGGCACTGCGCGGGCAGTACACCCCAGCGACCGTCTCGGGGCGCAGGGGGGGAGGCGGCGGAGCGCAGCTCCCGCCGTCTTCGCTCACAATGCTGGAACTGCTACCGACTCCCGCGTCGCATCTGCTGCATCCGTTGCCCGTTTCAACGCTGCTCTCAGGGCCAGTCCCGGACGCCCCACTCACAATGGTCGCGCTGCTACTCGATCCTCTTGACCGTGTGTCGGTCGTGCCGCTGGTCGCGACCGAGCCCCCGCAGGCTGTGGAGAGGAGTGCGAGAAGCGGGCCAGTCGTCGATGCGCGCATCGTGAGCAACGGTACTCAGGAAGCCGTCGGTCCGCTACCTCGCCCCGTCTCGCGAACCGACGAGCGAGTTCGTGGGGCCCGACCTTCGCTGTTTGCATACGTGTGCAAAGTCTCGAGTCGCGGCAAGAGTCCACCGTGGCGAAAACGTCCGTGTGGCGGTCTACCCCATTGCCTCGGCGAGGGCTTCCTGTCATCGGCATGAACGTCATCCGCAGCCTGCGGCGTGTTCTCGCGGTCGCGCATCGCGGTACGCACCTTGCTGACATGTCGCCTCGAGAAGGGAGCGACGCATGTCCGCCAGCAGCACCCGCGACACAATCAAGGAGCTTCGTGTCGGCACCGCCAGCGCGAGCGCCCAGGGCCTCGCCATGATGGACGATGCCAGGCGCAACAAGGGGACGGCGTTCACGCAGGAAGAGCGTCGCAAGTACGGGCTGGAGGGATTCTTGCCGCCCGCGGTGGAGACCCTCGACAGGCAGGTAGAGAGGGTGATGCAGCACCTCGACGCCAAGCCGACGGACCTCGAGCGCTACATCTACCTCATCGAGCTGTCGGACCGGAACGAGACGCTGTTCTACCGCACCGTGATGTCCGACCCCGCGCGCTTCATCCCGATCCTCTATGACCCGACCGTCGCCGAAGCCTGCCTTACGTTCGGGCACATCTTCCGCCGTTCCCGCGGGCTCTACATCACGCGCGAGATGAAGGGTCGCATCGCCGAGGTGCTGCGCAGCTGGCCTCAGCGAGACGTACGTTTCATCTGCGTCTCGACGGGTGGTCGCATCCTCGGCCTTGGTGACATCGGCGCCAACGGAATGGGCATCCCGATTGGAAAGCTACAGCTCTACACGGCATGCGCCGCCGTCCGGCCGAGCTGTCTCCTGCCGCTCCTGCTCGACATCGGCACGACCAACGACGCGCTCCGCGCCGACCCGCTCTACCTCGGTCTGCGCGAGAAGCCGCTCTCCGAGAGTCAGCTCGACCAGCTCACCGAGGAGCTCGTCCAGGCGGTCCAGCAGGTCTTCCCTGGATGCTGCATCCACTTCGAAGACTGGAAGGGGACCGACGCTATCCGGATGCTGAATCGCTATACGGATCGGATACTCTGTTACAACGACGACATTCAAGGCACGGCAAGCGTCGCGCTGGCGGGCCTCACGACCGCGCTGCAGATCATCCGCGCTCCGCTGACCGAGCAGCGAATCCTGTTCTACGGCGCCGGGTCTGCCGGCATCGGCATCGCCAACCTTCTCGTATCCGCGATGCAGACGAAGGGGCTCTCGGTCGAGGCGGCTCGCGCGCGCGTATCCATGCTCGACATCAACGGGCTCGTGGAGCCTTCACGCACCGATCTGTCCCCCGCGCAGAACGTCTATGCGCACAAGGCGGCGCCTTCGAAGAGCCTCGTACAGGTCATCGAGACCTGGAAGCCGACCATCCTGATCGGTGTCAGCACCGTGGGCGGCAGCTTCGACCAGCGTGTCGTAGAGGCGATGAGCCGCCTGAACGAGCGGCCGATCATCTTCGCGCTATCCAACCCGACCGACCGAGCAGAGTGCACGGCGCAGCAGGCGTACACGTGGTCCAGCGGTCAGGCGCTCTATGCGGCCGGCGTTCAATTTCCCGACGTGACCCTCAATGGCAAGACGTTTCACCCTGGCCAGGCCAACAACTTCTATATCTTCCCGGCGATCGGTCTCGCCACCTACGTCGCTCGCCCGAAGCGACTTCCCGACGCCTGCTTCATCGTCGCGGCCGAGGCGAGCGCGGATCAGGTTGGGCCCGACCTCCGCGCGAAAGGAATGCTGTATCCGAGTCAATCGAACATTCTCGAGACGGAGGTCACGACCGCGGCTCGCGTCGCCGAGTTCATGTTCGACAGCGGTCTCGCGCAGGCCGAGCGGCCGCGAGACATCCGCGCCTGGATCGAAGGCCAGCTCTACAAGCCTCAGTACTGAGCCGACGTCTTGCCACGGAGACCATCCTCATGAGCGACGCACCGTATCCGGTCGTGCGAGACATCCCCATCGGCATCGACGCGACGGGTGTGCGTCAAGAGACCGACTCGATGGGCGCCATCGACGTGCCGGCGGACCGCTACTGGGGGGCGCAGACCCAGCGCAGCCTGCAGCACTTTGCCATCGGCGACGATCGAATGCCGAAGCGTGTTTATCACGCCTATGGATATGTGAAGAAGGCCGCCGCGCTGGTCAACGCGGCGGCCGGGCGGCTGATGAAGTGGAAGGCCGAGGCCATAGTGCGGGCCGCCGACGAGACGATCACCGGCAAGCTCGACCTTCACTTCCCGCTCTACGTCTGGCAGACCGGCTCCGGCACCCAGTCGAACATGAACCTGAACGAGGTCATCTCGAACCGAGCCATCCAGCTGCTCGGGGGCAGAATCGGAAGCAAGCAGCCGGTTCACCCGAATGACGACGTCAACATGGCGCAATCGTCGAACGACACGTTTCCGACCGCGATGCACATCGCGGCAGTGATGGAGCTCGAGGAGCACCTGCTCCCGAGCATCACGCGGTTGATCGCTGCCGTCGAGACGAAGGCAGTCCTCTGGAAGGACGTCGTCAAGATCGGCAGAACGCACCTCGAGGATGCTGTCCCGCTGACGGTCGGCGACGAGTGGTCCGGGTGGGCGGCGCAGCTGCGCGACGCGACGAGGAACATACGACGGAGCATGACCGGCCTCTATTGCCTCGCGGCGGGAGGGACGGCCGTGGGGACGGGCCTCAACGCCCCGCCGAGGTTTGCCGAGGAGATCGCGGCGAAGCTCGCGGAGCTGACGAACTTGCCGTTCGAGACGGCGCCGAACAAGTTCGCGGCGCAAGGTTCGCTCGACGCGATGGTGGCGTCGATGTCGGCGCTGCGCGGGCTCGCCGTCGCCTTGATGAAGATCGCCAACGACATGCGCTGGCTCGCGTCGGGCCCCCGCTGCGGACTGGGCGAGCTGATCCTCCCGGCGAACGAGCCGGGCTCGTCGATCATGCCGGGGAAGGTGAACCCGACGCAGTGCGAGGCGATGGTGATGATCTGCATTCAGGTCATCGGCGAGGACAACGCGGTCGCGCTGGCAGGCAGCCAGGGCAACTTCGAGCTGAACGCGATGCGCCCCATCATCATCGACAACTTCCTGCACTCGGCGCGCATTCTGTCGGACGGCTGCGAGAAGCTGCGCGTGTATTCCGTCGAGGGGACGGCGCTCAACGAGCAACGGATCGCCGAGTTCGTGGACCGCTCGCTGATGCTCGTGACGGCCTTGAGCCCGGTCATCGGATACGACAAGGCGTCGACGATCGCGCACCGCGCTCTCGACCACGGAGTCACGCTGAAGGCCGAGGCGCTCGCGTCGGGCTGGATCGACGAGCGGAGGTTCGACGAGATCGTCGACCCACCCAAGATGGCGCACCCCACCTAACCGGGCCCGACGCGCGGAGCCCTCGGTGCAAGACACTGTTCCCGCTCGGCGGGCGACCCCGGCGAACGTCTGGATGAGTCGCTGGGCGCGTGCTGCAAGACTCCTCAGGCGAGCGGTCTGGTGCGGTTGTCGCAATTCGCCACCGTGCCTCGCGGGCGAGCTCTGCGCTTCTTCTGGTCCCGGCGCGCCCCCTGGCGCGGTTGCGCAAATCTTGTAGAACCATGGAGTGCGGCTCCCCCCCCCGCTGACGAGCACCGCCTTGCCCGGAGCCCGAGACGTGACCGGCACGCAGGCCGAACTGATCAACGTTCGCGGCGAGTCCTACGACCGCGTCGTTCCCGACGCGCGCGTATGGCTGGACGGGCCGCTCGTCTCGGCGACCCACGTCGGAGTGCGCGGTTATCAGTTCCCCGCATATCAGGCGCCCTGCGCAGCATCCGTCGACGCTTACGTCGTCACGGTCTACATCGCGGGCTCCACCTCGATTCGTAGAGCCATCGACTCGCGCGAGGAGTGCTCCCAGGTCGGCCCCGGAGACATCTCGCTTCAGCCGCCACTCCTGTGCTCGCGCTGGGGTTGGGAGAACACGATCGACGTGTTGCAGGTACACGTCGACCCGACGCATCTGCAAGACATGGCAGTCGATGAGCTTGGAGCCATCGCAAGACTCGAGATGCGCCATGGGCTTCGCGTGCGCGACGAGGTGCTCGTACGGATGGGGCTCGACCTCATGGACGAGCTGCTTCCTCCTCGGCCGTTCGCGTCGAGTCGAAGCGTGCGCGCGCTGGGAGAGCGGTTCGTGATTCATCTGCTTCGCCATCACTTCGACCTCGCGCCGACGACCAGACCGCACCATGGACTCGGCTCTCAGGAGGTCGCAACCCTCCGGGCCCTGGTCGCCGAGCGGCTCGGAAAGGAGCTTCGACTGGTCGACATGGCGCAGGCCGTTGGTCTGGGCGTCCACCACTTCGGCCGCGTGTTCAAGACGACGTTCGGGCGATCGCCTCACGACTACGTGATCGAGCGCCGGCTGGCTCGAGCGCGCGACCTGCTTCTCGAGACCTCGTCCTCCATCTCGGAGATCGCGAGCGAAACCGGCTTTGCCGATCAGAGCCACCTGACGCGACAGTTCAGTCGACGGTTCGGCGTGCCTCCCGCACGGCTCAGACGTCGCGCGCGCGACGGGAGCTAGGTCCGTAGTCTCGACCGTAATAAACGACGACTTCTTACGGCTGAGCGGGCCCGCAAGATTCGACCAGAGCGAAGGCGTGGATCCTTCAAGACGACGTCGGCGGCGCGCCCTAGCTTTCGAATGTGAACATCGAGGCCTTCACCGTATGACCCGCGCCCTCGTGACCGGAGCGACCGGCTTCGTCGGTGCAAATGTCGCACGAGAGCTGCTGGCGCGCGGTCGACGCGTGCGAGCGCTGGTGCGGCCGACGTCCGACCTCACGACCGTCCGCGGGCTCGATCTCGAGCTGGTCGAAGGCGACGTCTGCGACGCGGAATCGGTCGAGGCAGCCGTGCGAGGCTGCGACGAAGTCTTCCATGTGGCAGCGGAGTATTCGTTCTGGTCGCGCTCGAGCGACGACGTCTTCGCGAGCAACGTCGGCGGGACGACGAACGTCATGGAGGCGGCGCTCCGCCACGGCGTCGGCAAGGTGGTTCATACCTCCACCGTCGGGACGATTGGCCTCGGCGGTGACGACGCGCCTTACGTGCCGCGCGACGAGTCGAGCCCCGCGGCCGACGGGCAGTTCCGGGGCGCTTACAAGCAATCGAAGCTCGAGGCGGAGCGAGTTGCCCTCGACTACGTCGACCGTGGGCTCCCCGTCGTCGTCGTCAACCCCAGCACGCCGGTCGGTCCCTGGGACCGGAAGCCGACGCCAACAGGCAAGATCATCGTCGACTTCATGCGCGGGCTCATGCCTGCGTTCGTCGAGACCGGGCTGAACATCGTCCACGTGAAGGACGTCGCCGTCGGGCACGTGCTCGCGGCGGAGAGGGGGGTCGTCGGCGAGCGCTACATCCTCGGCAACCAGAACCTCTCCCTGCGAGAGATTCTCTCGACCCTCGCGCGACTCTCCGGAAGACAAGCTCCGTGGCTGAGGATTCCGTACTCGCTCGCATACGTCGCCGGGCTCGCAAGCACGCTCATGGCTGACCTCGTCACCCGGCGCCCGCCCGCGATTCCGATCGAGGCTGTGAGGATGGCGCGCTACCACATGTACTTCTCGCCCGCGAAGGCGGTCCGCACGCTCGGCTTGCCGCAGACACGTACGGAGGATGCGTTTGCGGACGCGCTCGATTGGTTCTCCGCGCACGACTACTTCGGTCCTCGAACCGGCAAAGAACCACGGGGGACGTCATGGCAATACAGCTCAAGCAAGTCTCGCCATGCGAGATCGAACCCGTCGCCGTGAACCCTTTCTCGTCACTTTCGCGAGATGCCTCCCATGCCGCTAGCGCAGCCTGAGGCCTTCACGCACGCGCGTCTGGTCGTCGAAGCGCGCGACGGCCGCGCGCCCGCGGTCGTGCCCGTACCGGCGGGAAAGTCCGAGTCGCCAGTCACGCGGGCCGTGTCGAAGGCGCGAGAGTTCGCGCTGCGGGCGCAGCGCCCGGAGGGACACTGGTGTGCGGAGCTCGAGTCGAACACGACGATCACGGCCGAGTACGTCCTCATGCGTCTCGCGCTCGGGCTCGACCTGCAAGACCGCCGTGACAAGCTGATACGGTACTTCTTCCTCCAGCAGAAGGCGGATGGAAGCTGGGGCCTCGCAAGGAACTATCCGGGCGACGTGTCTACGACCGTCGAGACCTACCTCGCGCTCCGGATACTCGGCGTGGCAACGTCTGACGAACGCATGCAGGACGCCGAGCGCTATGTCCTCGCGCGCGGCGGGATCGCAAAGGTTCGGGTGTTCACGCGAATCTTCCTCGCGATGTTCGGCCTGTTCCCGTGGAGCGCTGTCCCCTCGCTCCCGCCCGAGTTCATCCTCCTTCCGGCGACGTCTCCCGTGAACGTCTACACGCTCTCGAGCTGGGCGCGCGGGACGATCGTTCCGCTGTTGCTCATCCTCCACGCGAAACCTCTCTTCGCCTTGCCGAACGGCCTATCGGCCGAGAATACCTGGCTCGACCACCTGTGGATCGACCCGACGCACAAGGCGGTGCCGTACTGCGCTTCGCTCACGCGCGTCGCACGGGAGAAGGGCGCGAGCTGGGCGACATTCTTCACCGCGGTGGACGAGGTGCTACGCGCCTACGGGCGCTTCGGAGGGCGAACACGAGGGCCTTTCGCTGCGCTCCGCAGCCGAGCGCTGACGCGCTGCACGGAGTGGGTGCTCGAGCGACAGGAGGTGAACGGAGACTGGGCAGGAATCTTCCCGCCCATGCTGAACACGGTGTTCGCGCTCTTCCTCGGCGGCTACTCGAAGACCGAGGGGCCGCTCGCGCTCGGGCTCGAAGCGATCGAGCGCTTCTCGGTGGACGACGACGCCGGATTCCGGATTGAGCCGTGTCAGTCACCGCTCTGGGACACCGTGCTCATGATGCGCGCGCTGTGCGACGTAGGTGCTCGCGAGCCGACGCTCGTGCGCACGCGCAACTGGGTAAATCGTCTTCAGCTGTTCTGCGAGTACGGCGATTGGCGTGTCTACAACCCCGAGGGGAAGCCGGGCGGCTGGTCGTTCGAATACACCAACACATGGTACCCCGACGTCGACGACACCGCGGCGGTGGTACTCGCGCTCGTGCTGCATGAACCGCCATCGCGCCAGAGCCGAGACATCCTCCGAGCGGCCGACTGGATGGTGAGCATGCAGAACGACGACGGCGGCTGGGCGTCGTTTGACAAGCACAACGACAAAGAGTTCTTGAACGAGATTCCGTTCTCGGACATGCATTCGCTCTGCGACCCGAGCACGCCCGACATCGCGGGCCGTGTGCTCGAAGCGCTCGGTGTCCTCGGTGATCCGAAGTACGAGACGGCGTGCGCGCGTGGCGTCACGTACCTGCGCCGCAGTCAGGAGGCGGAGGGAGCCTGGTTCGGACGCTGGGGGGTCAACTATGTGTACGGCACGTCGAACGCGCTCGCGGGGCTCGCGCGACAGCGGATTCCTGCGGCTGACCCGATGGTGGCGAGAGCACTCGAGTGGCTCCGTTCCGTCCAGAACGCCGATGGCGGTTGGGGGGAGTGCCTGGAGTCGTACGCGAACCGCGCGTTGATGGGCAAGGGACGCTCCACGGCGTCGCAGACGGCGTGGGCGCTCATCGGTCTCTTGGCGTTCGTCCCGCCTGAAGACCGCGCGATCAGTCGAGGCGTGCAGTGGCTGCTCGAGCGGCAAACGCCCGACGGCACGTGGAACGAGGAGGAGTTCACGGGCACTGGATTTCCCAATCACTTCTACCTCCGCTACAACTATTACAGGCACTACTTTCCGCTGATGGCGCTGGCCCGCTCCGTCAGTCGCGAAGTCGCTTGAGCATTCTGGTCTGCGCCGCGACGCGCTCGGAGCTCCACGCGTGCCAGCGAGCGATCCACGAGTCGTCGTCGCCCGGGTTCGAAGCGCTACTGACCGGAGTCGGACCAACTCGCGCAGCGAGTGCCCTCGGGGACCGCCTAGCTCGGGGCCGTCTCCCTCACCTCGTGGTATCGACGGGACTCGTCGGCATCCTCGGCGGCCCCCTGAGCGTCGGCAGCTGGATCACGGCGAAGCAGATCTCCGAGCTGGGCGCCGGGTCGCTCGTCGACGTCGCGGTCGACCTGCGTCTCGGGCCAGGGCCCTCGCACGCTTGCCGCGTCGTCTCTGCGAATCGAGTGCTTCGTACGCTGGATGTGCCGTGGGTCAATCCCTCGGTCCCGCTTGCGGCGGACATGGAGTCGGCCGCGCTGGCACGTGTGTCCGCGCGTCACGGGCGGCCGTTGATGGTCCTGCGCCTCGTGAGTGACACCCCGAGCGACTCGCTTCCAGCGTTCCTCTCGCCGCTTGCGGCGGCGATGGCCGCAACTCGCGTTCGCTCCAGAGTGGCCCATGCGTTCCGGGGCGCTGGTATGTGCCTCGTCGACCCCCGTGGAATGGTCCGCCTCGTCCACGCCGGAAGAGAGTGGACGCGCAGCCTCGCGCTCGGCTGGCGTCGCTTCGCACCGACGCTCGCGGCGGAACATTCGTGGCCACGCCGCCCGCTAGAAGAGAAGGCCGTTCGAGAGGTAATAGAAGACCGGCGGTCCTCCCGCGCCGCTCGGTGAGTAGGCGACCTCGACGCGGAAGATGCTCGACTCGTCCCACTGGAAGAAAAAGCCTCCTCCGGTCGAGCACTTTACTCCCAGCCCAGTTCCGTCGACGGCTTCACGGTAAGCGAAGTCGCTGAAGACACGTCCGGCTTCGAAGAAGGTATCCATCCCGACATTGAGGCTCCAGCGCCACACGCGAAACCGCGGAATGACGGTCACGCGAAGCTCGTTGTTGGTCAGCACCTTGAGCGGCCCGGCGAAGCGCCCCCCCGGAATGCCCCGGAGGCCACGGTCGCCGCCGAGGAGAATGAAGGGATCGAAGACCCCTGCCGTCTCGAGCTCGTAGAACGGGATGTTCCCCCACTTGTAGCTCCCGATGAGGCGATTCGCGAAGACGACGTGGCGGCCGAGTGGAACGTAGTGGGCGAGGACGGCGGAGACCTCGCCGAAGCTCACACTCTCGGCGCTGCCGATGGTCTCGCCCACGCCAACCTGGTAGTAGATGCCCCGATGCGTCGCGAACTCGCTGTCGCGCGTGTCAACGATGAACCCCTCCGAAAGGGTCTCCAGAAACGCGGGAGTTCCGCCGGTGACGTACCCGGCGGCGACGTCCGACGCGATCTTGGATCCAGGGTAGAGCGTCGGAAACTCGTACCGCAGGTTCGTCGCGGCTGCGAAGTCGATGAGGGTCCCGGTCTTCAGGCGGAGGATCGAGCGGAGCCGGACGCTCTCGGACGTGTACTCGTTTGCGGAACCGGCTCCCGGTGGCGCGGGCGCGTGGTCTGCGTGCGTATCGTTGCCAATCCCGTACCAGAGGGCGTTGACGGTACGGAGAAAGTTGAGGCGAACGTCGAGGCGCACCTTGGGCGAGAAGAGCTGCGGCAAGTCGATTCGAACGCCATGAAACTGCTGGACGGGTCGAAAGCCGCGGATGTCGTCCTTGAAGCTCATGAGCGAGAGAGCACTCACGCGCCACGCGAAGGGGTAGTAGTTTGGCCGAAACCCGGCCATCGATAGCGACAGGCCGAGCTCGACACCGACGTCGGTGTTGCCGCCGAGGTCCGGTACGAGGATGAACTCGTTTCGATTCGGCGCGAAAAGCGGAGCCTTCGTCGCGTCGCTCGACGGAGAGGCGCCCGTCGGCGGTGGTACCGGCGCGGGAGCAATCGGCCCCGCGGCGACGTCGGGCTCGAGCGCAAGCGCTCGCGACGGGCAGGCGGTGATGGCGAAAGCCACACCGAACCAGCGCGAGCGCACGTTCAGCACCCAGACCACGATGCAAGTGCGATGCGCGCCACACGCGATCGAAGCTGAGCCAATCGACTAGCAACTCTGCCCGTGACGTCAGCCCACCGCACGGAAGCATTGGTCGAAGCATCGAGATCGATCTCTCCCCGGAACGACGCAGACGACCTCGACATCGAAACCGACGCGGGAGCAGAAAAGTGGGCTGTTGAATCGAGGGCCGAACCTGTTGGGGGAGGAGATGAAGCGACGAGCAGAGACGCTTCGAGGGATGAGGAGCGGTCGGAGGGCGCGCTGGAAAGTCGCCTCGGTGATCTCCGCAGCGCTGAGCCTGCTCACGGGTCAAAACGCCCGTGGCGATGAGGCTGCCGCATGTGATGTGTCGGAAGTCGACTATGCGCTGAGCGCGAGAGTCAGGATCACCAACACGTCGATGGGGATGGGTGACGGAACTTATCCGACCGGCCCGGGTTACCTGCGTCTTCGATTCGAGCGCCGCGCCGGCTCGTCCGGGGAGGTGGTCAAGCTCGTGCAGTATCGGATGCGCGACCACTTCACGGTGAGCGCAAGCATGATCATCGCGTCCGCGAGCGTCACCGCGGAGACAGTGTCCGTGACGACGCCAGATGCGTGCGGCGTCTCGGCATCGGGATTGCTCGTCGGGCACACCCTCCGGTGGGACGGCCCGTGGTCGGGTATGCGGAGCGACGGAAAGGTCACGTGTGACGGATCCTTGTGCGGGAGATTCGGCGCTCCTCCGAAGGGAGACAGTCCCGCTCATGTGCCGCCTCACTCGGCGTCGTTCGCGCCTTTCGAGTATTCGGACGACGGCGAGACCTTCACGATGACCTACTCGGTCGCGTCTTCGCAGGCGTCGCCGTCTCAGACGTCGCACCTCGCGCTTGCGGGTCGTGCGCTGAAGCGCCGCTGCGTGGCGGCGCCTCCCTGCTCTACCGAAGGACGGACAAGCTCTCCGTGAGAGCGCTCATGTCCGAGCTCGTCTTCGTGGGCAAGAAGCTTGCCGAGCATCCCCTGCGCGCCGCCTGTGCGGCAGGCGTACTCTCCGTGAGAGTCGCCTTCGAGTTCGGACCGAATCCCCAAGGAGCTAGCTCATGAAGGTTGTCTGCGTTCACCCAAGTGGCCTGATGTACAATGAGATCTTTCTCCGCCTCGAGCCGCTCGGCGTCGAGCTCGTCGCGTCGGCGGTTCGAAGGGCAGGGCACCAGGTCCGACTCATCGATCTGCAGGTGTCGAGCCATCGTGAGTACTTTGCGCTCCTCGACGAAGTGAAGCCCGACGCCGTTCTCTTCGGGATGAACTACCTGGCCAACGTTCCGGAGGTGGTCGACCTCTGCAAGGCCACGAAGCTACGCCTCCCTCTCGCGTTGACCTGCGTTGGAGGGCATAGCGCTTCCTTCACTGCGTCGGAGTTGCTCGAGCACGCCGACGGGGCCATCGACTGCATCGTTCGCGGAGAGGGGGAGGAGGCCGCGCCACGAGTGCTCTCGGCGTGGAAGGCAGATAGGACGGCGCTTCATCTCCTTCCGGGCGTCATGACGCTCCGAGGTGAGGGGCCGGCTGCGCAGCAGATCCACAGCCTCGACGAGCTTCGTCCCGCGCGCGATCTGCTGCAGCATCGAAAGAAGTACTTCATCGGCGTGCTCGACCCCGCCGCGTCGATCGAGTTCTCCCGCGGCTGTCCGTGGGACTGCTCGTTCTGCAGCGCTTGGACCTTCTACGGGCGAAGCTACCGCAAGGTGCATCCGGAGCTCTGCGCGGACGATCTGGCGAGCATCCGCGAGCGGGGGGTCTTCATCGTCGACGATGTCGCGTTCATCCAGGCCGAGCACGGCAACGCGATCGCCGACGCGATCGAGCGGCGCGGGATCAAGAAGCGGTATTACCTCGAGACTCGCGGCGACGTGCTTCTCCGAAACAAGGAGCTCTTTAGGCGCTGGAAGACGCTCGGGCTCGAGTACATGTTCCTCGGGCTCGAGGCAATCGACGCCGAAGGCCTGAAGGCCTTCAGGAAGCGAGTCCCGCTAGGGAAGAACTTCGAGGCGCTCGAGTACGCGCGCTCGCTCGGGATCATGGTTGCCGTGAACATCATCGCCGACCCGGACTGGGACGAGTCGCGCTTCCGGGTGATCCGCGAATGGGCCTTGTCGGTACCGGAGATTGTGAACCTCACGGTCAACACTCCGTATCCCGGTACAGAGACGTTTCTCACGAACGCGCGCGAGTTCACGACGCGCGACTACCGCCTGTTCGACATTCAGCATGCCGTCCTTCCGACAACGCTGCCGCTTCATCGTTTCTACGAGGAGCTCGTGAAGACACAGCAGATCCTCAACAAGAAGCATCTCGGTCTCGCGGCGCTGACGGCGACCGCGGGGATCTCCGCGCGGTTGCTCCTGCAGGGGCAGACGAACTTCGTGAAGATGTTGTGGAGATTCAACTCGGTCTACAACCCGAAGCGGCAGCTGGCCGACCATTCACAGCCCGTGAAGTACGAGATGAAGCTGCCCGCGGCTGTGCCTGACCGAAAGAACATCGATCCGCGCAGGCTCTACGTGCTCCCACCGAACGGCAGGGCGGCACAGGCGAACGCGGTGATCACGGCAGACGCCGAATCGGCGGAGCACTGAGCACCGGCGCGGCGCCCGCTCACGCGCCGCGTCATTCACCGTCGACGGAGGCCGCGGCCTCCGCGGCGCTCCGCGCAGCCACGAGCGCGCGCTTCGCCGCCTCGAGCGTGACGTCGCGCGCTTCGACGATCATCTGCGCGACCTGCTCCACCATCGAACCGACCGCGCCGGCGGCCAGCGCGACCGTCCGAGCATGGAGAGCCATGTGGCCGCGCTGGATTCCGTCCGTCGCGAGCGCGCGAATCGCCGAGAGGTTGTTCGCGAGACCGACCGATGCGGCGATCTGCGCCAGGTCGGTGGCGGCCGTCACACCGAGCATTCGAAGAGAGAGCCGTGCGGCCGGGTGCACCCTCAGCGTCCCGCCCACCGTACCGAGCGCCACCGGCATCTCTAGCCTGCCGCCGAGGATCCCTTCGCCGCTGGGCAGCGGCTCTGCGCGTCGCCAGAGCGCAAGCGGGGCGTAGCGCCCGCTCCTCGACGCGAATGCGTGCGCGCCGGCCTCGACCGCGCGCCAATCGTTGCCTGTCGCGATGGTCACCGCGTCGATGCCGTTCATCACGCCCTTGTTGTGCGTCGCCGCGCGGTACGGATCGAGCTCAGCGAAACGAGACGCATTCACGATTCCGTCGATCACGTCCTCGCCGTTCATCGTCTCGGTCGCGAGCTCGGATGCGGGGACCCGGCACGTCACCCTCACGCAGCGCTTGTCGCAGAGGTTCGTGAGAATGCGGAGGCCGACTTTTCCCTGCGCAAGAGCGGCGAGTCTGTCCGCGACCGCCTCCGCGATCGTGTTCACGAGGTTCGCGCCCATGGCGTCGCGGCAGTCGACGTGGACGTGCACGACGAGCATGCGGTCTGCGTCCGTGCCCAGCTGGCGCACGTCAAGCCCGGACGCGCCTCCGCCGCGCTGAACGAGACCGGGCACGGCGGCGTCCGCGAGCGCGACGACCTCCTTCTTGTAGCGAAGTATCGACGCGATCGCCGACGGGACGTCTTGCACCTCGGTGATCTGTACCTGGCTCGTCATGACGGGGCGATCGCTCTCGGCGACGAAGCCACCGCCGGCGCGCACCATCTTCGCGGCGGAGGACGCCGCCGCCACGACGCTCGGTTCTTCGACGACCATCGGAACGACGTAGTCGTGCTGGTTAACGCGCACGTTGAGACAAACGCCGTACGGCAGAGCGTACGTGCCGAGCACGTTCTCCACGAACTTGTCTGCGGTCTCCGGGTCGAGACCGCCGTAGCGGAGCGCGCTCGCCATTTCGTCCGGCGAAGTGCCTGTCGCTTCGCTCACGAGGAGGCGACGTTCAGCGACGGTGACCTTGTAGAAGCCGGGGAAGCGAGACGTGCGAGCCATTGGGGACAGTTCCTTGGAGAGGAAGAGGTGCGTGGAGGCGAATCGAACTGGAAGCGCGGCCTAGCGGACGCGCTCGAGAACGATGGCATCCAGGATGGGTACGACAGGCATCCGAGAGCCTGCACGAAGACTCCACATTCGAACCTCCCAGCCTTCGTAGTCGAACGCTTCACGAGCCCGCTCGAGGTGGTGTGACGGAGCAATAATCAGGCCTCTGTCGCGCGCCGGCATACGCGCGGCCAGGTGAAGAAGTCCTTGATCGGAAGACGCGCAGTGTCGCAATCCGCCTCGGAGTATCCGGCCACGCTGAGTGATACCGCCACAGACCAGCGCTGCGCCGCGCACGAGACGCTCGTCAAGGTCGGCTGGCGTGTGCAAGCCCGTTGCGCGCATCGGCGAGCAAGCTCGTGGCGTCCGGATCGCCGCGCGCTTGCGCCGCGCTCAACAGTGCGAATGCCCTTGCGTAGCTCTCGCGCGCGCGATCGGCAGCGCCGGTCGCCTCGAGCGCAGTGGCGAGCGCGAGCTGGTTGCTCGCGACATCGGGGTAACGCGCGACCGCCGCTACCGCATGCAGCAAACCGGCGTCGACGTCACCGGGACCGGCGGGCCAGCCCGGCGCGCGTACGAGCACGATCGAGAGCACGCGATCGGGGCCCGCGGAGTCGAGCGAGGGATCCGCCGCGATTGCGCGATGCAAGAGCTCCACGATCTTGCCGAGGGCGTCGTGCCCCGTGGACGGCCGCTCGCGTGCCTGCTGCCCAAGCGCGATGGCCAGCCGGTAATCGCACTCCGCAGCGCTTGGCGCCCGCCGCAGACACCACTGGCCGAGCTGGACCTCCGTCTCGGCGAGCCTCGCGCGGTCGACGCCGCGCTCGCGCTCGATGCGGAAGCTGATCGCCTTCATTGCACCGATGAGCGCGTCGATATGCGCGGGATCGACCTCGGCAGCGTCCAGGTAGTCGCTCTCCGCGCGCGCCGCCTGCCCGGCCTGGTCGCGCTTCGCCCACGACTCGTTCGCTGCATTGATCAGCTCGGCGGCACCGCGACCGCTCGAGCGTCTAGCTGCGAGCTCGGCAATCGGGGCGGGCTCACGGAGCGCCGACGTGCACGCGACGCTCGCTACGAGGATGCCGGTCGGCACCCATCGCCGCGCGAGGAGCGCAGTCGTCCGCGAGATCATCGCGCGCCTTCGGTGTAACTCGCCCGCGCGATCGCGAGCGCATCGCGATCCAGCTCGACGAAGCGCGCCAGCTGAACCCCCGCGAGCGCCGACGTTCCCTCCTGATCGGCGGAGAGACCACGCATCGCCGCCGCGACGGAACTCCACGTCTCTGCTGGGACCCGGTCGCGCACTGTTACGACCACTGCAGCGGGCAAGCTTGGCGACCGCGCGGAAACCTCGAGCCTCGATGCGAAGGGCAAGCTCGGTACCGCTCCCTCCTCCGTTCCATCCACCACCACCGCGACCGGCTCGCCGGCGGCGGCACGCCGTAACGCCGACAGCACCGATGTGGATTGCACGAGCTGAAAGTCGTGCGGCAATACACCGAGCTGGCCGAGCACACACCCGCGCACGAACGCGGGTGCATAGGCCACGCTAGCGAACACCGTCACTCCGGCGAGGTCGGCGCCGCGCTGGACTCGGCCTCTCTGCGAGACCATCGCCCAGCGGTCGAGTGCCGGCCGGCCGGCGGCGACGGCGATCAGCTGCGGATGGAGGTCGAGCTCGCGTTCGTGCGCGAGGAAGAATGGAAGCGAGACGAGGCCGATCGCTATGTGCTCGAGGGCCGCAACGCCGTCGCGCTCGTCGGCCGCATAGCTCGCGTGCAACGTCACGTGCGCGCGTGTGCCGACGGCCGTCGCGACCGCATCCATGCGGGGCTGCGCCTCTGCGGTCGTGCCTGGCGACCCGGGCGAGCACGCAATCATGGTCAACGCCTCGGGTGCTGCAAGCCCGACGGCTGCGGCGGGCAGAAGAAGCGCCGGCTGGCCGCGAGCAGGCACCTCGCAGCGCGTGATGAGGCCGTGCTCGACCGTCGCCTCGGTGGAGATCCGCTCGTCGCTCGTGTATTGCGCAGCCGTGGCGAACGTGCGGGTCGTCTCCGTGGACGAGGTACTTTGTCCAAAACAGACGAGCGGAATCCTCATCAAGGCCGAGGCCGATACGAGACAGGCGCCTATCATTCGATGTGAAAGGTGCATGCGGTATCATGGCTTCGGGTCGAAGACTCGCCACACTTTCTCTGCCTGAGCCGATCGCGGAGACGCAGTCGCCGGTCGAGATGCCTTGTCAGGCAGCGTGCCCTAAGTGCTCATCCAGACGAGCGGACGCTCATCTCGCGAGGCTTCGTGACGTGTGGCATTCCGGCGCACTCCAACGTGTCGCGTGATGCTTGACTGGGACGACCGCCGCGGTAGGCCAACAGCATGGCAACCTTGCCGATTAGCGTCCGCCGCCAGCTTGCAACGGTCGTGGCGGCGTCCCGCGGAGTCGCGCGTGTGTGGCTATTGCCAATGCCCGACATGAGACGCCACGTCTGGCTTCCGCTCGGCGGCGCCGCATACGTCTTCGTCATCGCGGTGCTCGGCGGCCTGCGCTGGGATCACGTGCTGATCGGGTCGCTCGGTTTGCTCGACCTGTACAACTCGAAGACACGCCTGTTCTTGCGCACGTTTCTGCCGTTCATCGCGACCGGAGTGGTGTTCGACTCCATGCGATATTACTACTGGCCGGGCATCGAGGGCAGGGTCCACGTCGCGGAACCCTACGAGCTCGACCGCGCGTGGTTCGGGGTCGACGGCGGCACGCTCAACGAGTACTTCATGGCGCACCACTGGGCGATCGCCGATCTCGCGACCGGCTTCGCATATCTGACCTTCGTCGCTGAGTATATCGGCATAGCGATGCTGCTTTTCCTGCGCGGCTGCATCGCGCGCGCGGCCACGTTCGCGCGCTGCTTCTTCGCAGTGAACATGCTCGGATTCATCACATACTTCGTATATCCAGCGGCGCCGCCGTGGTACGTCGCCGCAAACGGCTTCGGCCCAGCGCGGACCGACATCGTGCCTTCGGCGGCGGCGGCGAAGCGCTTCGACGACCTTCTCGGGACGCACTTCTTCGACGGAATGTACGGTCGTGGCGTAGACGTGTTCGGCGCGATCCCGTCGCTGCACTGCGCTTATCCGCTGATCGCGCTCGTGCTCCTGCTTGGCACACGTGAGCTGCGCGCGATGCGCTGGCCAGCGGCCGCGTTCTGGGCGCTCATGTGCTTCGGCGCCGTGTACCTGCAGCACCACTACGTGATCGACTGCCTTCTCGGAGCGCTCTACGCGCTGGTCGCGCTCGCGATCGTGTCGGTATCGGAACGTCGCGCGGCGCCCGCGCGATGAGCTCATCGGATCGCGCGACGCGCTGGTTGATACGCGTGCAGCGGGCGCGCATCGCGATCCTCGTCATCTACGCCTTCGCCGTGGCATGGGCCACGTGGGTCGCGGGGCACATTCCCCGCGAGGCCGGGATCGACCGACTCATCGTGCCGACCGATCCAGACTACATTGCCACGCGAACCTTCCAGTCGATCTTCCCGGAGCAGCAGCTCGTGCTGGTGGTGCTCGAAGTCGACGACCCGTGGGCGCCGTCGTCGCTCGCACGCGTGCAACGCGCCGAGGCATCGCTCGCCGGGAATCCGGCGGTTCACGCGTTCTCGCTGCTCGATGCGCTCGGCCGCGCCCGGCCCGGCGCCGATCCGTCGACGCTTCGTCGACTCGCCACCGGGACGGACTTCTTCCGCCGGCAGGGGCTGGTCGGCGCGCACTTCGTGACCGTCATGGTCAGTCTCGATGTGCGCGACGGCGACGCGCGCGACGCGGCGCTGCAAGCGGTCGAATCGTCGCTGGCCCGTGCCGATGTCGGGCCGTATCATGAGGTAGGCGCCCCGATCGTCGCGTGCTGGCTCGAACGACAATCTTCGCAGTCGACGACTCGGGCCTTCACGACCTTCGCGGTGCTGCTCGTGGTGGTCGCCTGGTACCTGTATCGATCGTGGCGCGCGCTCGTGGCGATCCTGCTCGCGCTCGGGGCTACCGTTGTGCTCGCGCTCGCGGCGGGGGCACGGCTCGGGTTCGTGTTCACCGTGGTGTCTGCGCTGGTGCCGCTGACGATCATGGTGACCACGCTCGCGACGCTCACCTACTTGCATTCACGCTTCGTCGATCAGCCCCGTGGTACCGACGTCGCGTCGCACCAGATTGTCGCCCTGCGCAACAAGCTCTTGCCTGTGACCGCGTCGACGCTGGCCGCCGCCATGGGCTTCGCGTCGCTCGCCGTGTCGCCCATCCAGCCGATCCGCGAGCTGGGTGTGTGGACGGCGACGGGCCTCGCGCTGTCATGGCTCGTCGCGTATACGCTGTTCCCAGCGCTGCAGCTGGTGTTGCACACGCCGACGGGCCTTCGCGTCGCGATTCGTGGGCGCCGCTACGAGCAGCTCGCGACCGCGCTCCCGCGCTGGACGTACCGATGGCGCTGGGGGCTGGTCGGGAGCGCCTCCGCGGCGTGTGCGGCGGGCGCGGTCGCGATCTTCGGCATCCCGGGCGTCTTCACGCCGATGCCGGTCGAGGTCGACACGCTCTCGAACATCGACCCGGCGAGCGCGGTAGCGCGGGATCTCGTGTGGTTTCGCGATCACGTGACGGATCTGAACATCGTGCGTGTATGGGTTCACTTGCCGCGGCCCGCAGCGACCGAGCCCGAGGTGCTGTACGCGAGCGACCGCCTCGAGACGCGGTTCGAGCAGATTGCCGACGTGACTTCGGTTGCGGGTCCCACCACACCACTCCGTTTGCGGTCATACTTCGCCGGGCAGGGCGAGACCCTGCAGCAGGAGCAGAGCCGGTTCGCGGCTGCCGTCGCGGATGTGGAGCAGCTCCTTCTGACCGAGCCGGACCTGCGTTCGTTCATCGACGTCGACGGCCTCGCCGACATGCAGGTGGTGATCATGTTTCGCCAGGGCGACGCGGCGGGATACGCAGCGCTCGCCAGGCACATCGGCGACGCCTGGGAAAGCGTCGCCGCGACGTCGCCGGCGCTCGCCGGCGCGACGATGCGTGTCGTCGGGGAATCGCTCCTGCAAGCAAAGGTCGGCGCGAACCTCGTGCCCACGCTTGCCGAGAGCTTCTTGCTGACGTGTGCGCTGATCTTCGCGGTGTTCCTTGTGATCTTCAGGAGCGGGATCGAGCGCCTGCTCGCGATGATTCCGTCGCTCTTCGCTCTGCTCGTCGCGTTCCTCGCGCTGCGTGGCTTCGGAGGCACGCTCAACGTCGCGACCATCATCATCGCGACGACCGTGCTCGGCACGACGGAGAACGACCAGCTGCACTTCTTTCACCACATGCACGAGCGCGACGGCGCGCCGCTCGAGCAGCGTCTCGGCCACGCGCTCCGCGTCGCCGGACGCGCCGTGGTGTTCGCCACGCTGATCAACGTCTGCGGCTTTCTCGGACTGTCACTGTCCCGGTTTCCGCCGCTGCGGCAGTTCGGGCTCATGACGGCCGCGTCGTTCGTGCTCGCGCTCGCCGGAGATCTCATCCTGCTGCCTGCCGCGCTGTGGATTGCGTCTCGGGAGCGCCCGAGCGTCGAGCGGCTCACCTCATCAGAATCGGAATCGACCAGGCGGCTGGTCTAGATCGTACAAGACGTGATCCAGGCGGCGCCCTAATTTTTGAACGTGCCGCCGAAGGCCTTCGGGCCCGCAAAGTCGAACAACGGGGGACGTCATGGCGATTCCGCTCAAGCAAGCCGTAGCCGTTGGCCGCTACATCATGAAGCAGAAGGTCCTAGGGCGGCAGCGCTACCCGCTCGTCACGATGCTCGAGCCGCTGTTTCGCTGCAACCTTGAGTGCATCGGGTGTGGCAAGATCCAGTATCCGGAAGAGATCCTCAAGAAAACGCTGACACCGGAGCAATGTTTCGCCGCCGTCACCGAGTGTGGCGCGCCGGTCGTCACGGTCGCGGGCGGTGAGCCTCTCATTCACCCGCGGATCGCGGAGATCGTCGGTGGCCTCATCGCACGGAAGAAGTTCGTCTACCTCTGTACGAACGCGCTCCTCCTGCGACGCAAGCTCGATCTCTTTTCGCCCAGCGACTACCTCACACTGAGTATCCACCTGGATGGTGTCGCGAAGCATCACGACGAGTGCGTGCAGCGGGAAGGAACTTATGACACCGCGGTCGCGGCCATCCGTGAAGCCAAAGAGCGCGGCTTTCGCGTGACGACGAACTCGACGATCTTCGTCGGGCACGCCGCCGAGGACCTGCACCGCTTTTTCGACGATATGACGAGGCTGGGTGTCGACGGGATGATGATCTCGCCGGGCTACAGCTACGAGCGTGCACCCGTTCAGGACAAGTTCCTCAAGCGTCGGCAGACCGTGGCGCTCTTCAAGGACGTGCTCGCGCCTGCCAAGCAGAAGAACTGGGTATTCAACCACTCGCCCTTCTACCTCGACTTTCTCAAGGGGGAGCGCGACTACGAGTGCACGCCCTGGGGCAACCCTAACTACACGATCTTCGGCTGGCAGCGACCGTGCTACCTCCTCAGCGACGGTGGCTATACCAGCACGTTCAAGGAGCTGATGGAGACGACCGACTGGAACGCATACGGTCGAAAAAGCGGCAACCGGAAGTGCCGCGACTGCATGGTCCACTGCGGCTATGAGCCGACCGCAGTCAGCGACAGCATGGCGAGCCCCCAGAACATCGTCCGGTCAATCATCGCCGCCGTTCGTCGTTGAGGGCTCTCGCACCGGACGCCGCTGTCGACTGCGGCGTCGCATGCGAGCGCTCACCACACGTGGATGGCGACGATGTCCGCGCGGGCTCCGACGGGTCGGTTCTCGACGGCGAGATCGCGGTAGACATTCGCAAGGAGCTGTGTCGACCCCGTCATTGCGTAGAGACCTGGTCCGAGAGCAGCCACGCGCTCACGCGAGCCAGCGACGACGCGGCCGTTCGCCAAACTATCGGTGATCTGCTGGAGGAAGTACCCCGCGACCCCGGCCCTGAGCGGTCCCGCGACTGCGACGGAGAACGCGCCGTTGAGGTGAACGGCTTGACCAGGCTCTATCGTCGTTGCTGCGTAGCCCGGTCCGGGCGAGTCGTTGGCAGAGTTCCAGAGGTAGTGCAGACGCCAGCTCGTTTCGACTCGGTCGGTGAGGAGCCAGGTGAAGGCGTAGTACGGGTTCAGGCTCCAGACGTTGTTCCCGACGCTCGCAACGGCGTTGCGACGATACTCACCGGTCGGCGCGTTCACGTCCACGTCCAACCGGTGGAAGAATGGTCGACCGAGGAGGACCACGTTCGCCATCTGGAAGACGAGCGGGCTGAAGGTGAGGTCGCCCGGTCCCGTGACGGTCGCACGTCCCGCGGGCGTCGTGACGTCGACGAACACGAACGGAAGGAGAAGCTCGACTCCAAGGTAGCCACCGAGCACCTTGAACGCCGGTGTATACGCCACGTGAAGGATCTCCGTCATTGTGACGAGCGTATTGTTCCCGGGCAGCGTCTGCCCGCTTGCCCCGACGAAGCGAGCCGCGTTGGATAGCCCGACCGGCACGCGAACGAAGAGGCCCGGTCCGCCGGGTCCGTCCATGAAGCTCGACGCTCCGAGGTTTACCGGGGGAAGGGCAATGTGCTGCTGCGCGGACGACGGCCTGACGAGCGAGGTGAGAAGAGCGAAAGCCGATGCGGCGGCTGCCGGCCGAAGTGTGGTCATGGCCAGCGCGCGATCATTGAGCGGTGCGCTCAGGCGAAGCTGGTCGCGGGCTCGTCGATGAACGCGCTCGCGCAGTGATGACCATGTCGGTCACGGTGTAGCCGGTCGCCATGGCTACGGCGAGGAAGGCGCCGAGGATGGCGGGGGGGCCTGGAAGTGGGATCTCGAAGAAGCGGCAGCCGACTCCGATGAGAATGCCTATGACGAACCCCAGTACAGCTTTGACGATCACGATGACCCCCCTTCGCCTTCGAAGCCGAGATGCCGACTAAGCTCGCGGCAGAAGAACCTGTTTAGTGGGTATTCGCTTCTCGACCGCGACATACGCCTCGACACCCTGCTCCAGCGTCCAGGTCTGGATCGGTGACGGCCGGAGGTGGCCGTCGTCGAACCCCGTCCGTAGCTCGGACATGATCCGCGCGATCACGGGATCGCTCAGCTTCACGGTGTCGACCCCGATCAGCGTGTGGAGCTCGTGGTAGAAGTCCACGAGGTTGAATTCGACGCGTCCGCCTTGCTCGACGCTCGCGATGGCGACCTGGCGACCGGCTTGACGGAGTGACCTCAAGCAGCGCTCGAACATGGAACCACCGACGCAGTCGAGCACGACGTCGACCCCTCTTCCGCCCGTCCACGCCCTGGCTTCGACGACGAAGTCTTTCGTCCTCGCGTTGACGAACGCGTCCGCGTCGGACTGGCCGTCCGAGACATCGACGCCCATGACCCGCGCTTTCTTCCACTGCGCGATCTGGGTCGCCGCCGTGCCGACGGCGCCGCGCGACCCGGTGATGAGCACCGTCTCACCTGCCTGCGTCTTCGCGGCGTCGACGAGCGCCGACCACGCCGCGAGATAGGGAATCCCCACCGCCGCCGCCTCCGGCATCGACAGATGCGCCGGCTTCTCGGAGAGCGAGTCGAGGGTCACCACGAGATACTCGGCGTGCGACCCGTCACGAGTGATGCCGAGCCCGGCCCCGCTTCCCCAAACTTTCTTCCCCTTCCACCCCTCACCGGCCACGACCACGCCCGCGTAGTCGCGCCCCGGAGTGCGCGGCAAGGACGCCTTGAACACCCCCGCGATGTTCTTCACGTCGCTCGGATTGACCGCCGCTGCGTGGATCTCGACCAGAGCCTGCGTGGGCGAGAGATCGGGCATGTTCGACTCCCGAACGGAGAGGACGGAAGGCGGACCATACTTGTCGAAGCGCAGTGCTTTCATCGCGTCCTCCTTGGTGTTCGTACGTGCGCTCAGGGCCTCGGCGGACTGAGGTTCGTGGCGTTCTCGAGAGCCTCCCTCGTCTCGATGGTGCCTTCGATCGGGAAGGCATGCGCGAGCCGCGCCTGAGGGTTGTCGAACTGCAGTGACACTTTGTAGAGCTCGTACCTGCCATCCGCGGCGCGTGCGCGGCATCGCTCCCGGAGCGCTCGCATTTCGTCGACGCTCATCGGTGGGAGCCGAGCCACGTCCAGGTTCTGATGAAGGTGCTCGACCGAGGCGATCCCGCTGATCGTGGTCGCCACAGGGAGGCTCATCGCGTAACGAAGCATGCTGGCTGCCGCGACATCCCCCTTCGCTATCGGGCCAGCGAGCCCGGTCATCGGTTTCATCCCGAGCGGCGCGATCCCTCGCCTGTTCACCTCGGGCAGCACGTGCCGCTCGAAGGATCGCCACGTCGCGTCGTAGCAATTGAGAGGCATTTGTACCGTGTCGAACGGATATCCCATCTGGAGCAGTTTCAGATGAAAACGGGGGTCCTTGTGCCCGGTGAATCCCACGAAGCGAACCTTGCCCGCGCGCTTCGCTTGATCGAGCGCCTCCACGACTCCGCCCGTCGCCATCGCGAGCTCCGGGTCGTTGTCGAACGCAATCCCGTGGATCTGCCATAGGTCGAGGTAGTCGGTGCGCAGTCGCCGGAGCGACTCGTCGAGCATGTCGAGCGCCATCTTGCTCGACCTTCCGTGCGTGCAGACCTTCGTCATCAGAAAGAGGCTCTTCCTCTTTCCGCTCGACGCAATGGCCCTCCCCGCCCACTCCTCGCTCCGACCGTTGTGGTACTCCCAGCAGTTGTCGAAGAACGTGACGCCCGCGTCGATCGCTTCGTGCACGATGCGCTCGCAGACCTCGTAACTCTTCGGCTGCCCGAGGTGGTGGCCACCAATTCCGAGCGCAGACACCTTCGCCCCCGTTTTCCCGAGCTCGCGCAGCGGAATCTCGTTCATCGCGTCTCCTTCAGAGCGGAAGCTCGTCTACGGTCGGGTACCCATGCTGTTGGCGGCCGACCTTCGCGTCGAAGTGCGTCGTGGTCTTGTAGAGCTCGAAGTGTCCGTCCCCGGCCGCGGCGGCGACTCGAACGCGCAGCGCGCTCATCTCGTCGGCCGGCATTGGGTCGAATTCGCGGGCGACGGCGAGGTTTTGCCGGAGGATGTCGATAGAGTCGATGCCACTCACGGTGACCGTCACCCCCGGGACGCTCATCGCGTATCGGAGCGCCTCCTCGGGCGTGACCACGCCGGCCTGCACCGCCTGACCGCCGCCGCCCATGCTCTTCATGCCGATGAGCGCCATCCCGCGCCTCGCTACCTCGGGAGCTACGCTCTGCTCAAAGCTGCGGAACGTTCCGTCGAAGCAGCTGAGTGGCATCTGCGCGGAGTCGAACGGAAAGCCACGCTCCAGCATTGCCAGATGGATGCTTGGGTCCTTGTGGCCCGTGAACCCGACGTACCTCACCTTGCCTTGCTTCTTCGCCTGCTCGAGCGCTTCAATCACACCGCCGTTCGCGAAGTGCAGCTCGGGATCATTGTCGTAGATACACTCGTGGACCTGCCAAAGGTCGAGATGATCCGTCCTGAGCCGCCGGAGCGAGTCTTCGAGCTGCTGCATGGCGACGCTTCGGTCGCGTCCATGGGTGCAGACCTTGGTCATGAGGAAGACGCCGTTCCGCTTGCCGACGAGCGCACGGCCGAGGATCTCCTCGCTTCGTCCGTCATGGTACTCCCAGGCGTTGTCGAAGAAGTCGATGCCGGCGTCGATCGCCTCGTGAACGATCCGGATGGCCTCGTTCTCGTCTGACGCGTTTCCGAGGTGGTAGCCGCCGACGCCGATGGCCGAAACGGTGACGTCGGTCCGGGCCAAGCGGCGTCTCGGAATCGCGCCCGTTCGTGCTCGCGCCGACGACAACGTCGTGGGGACCGGCGAGCGCGGAGGTGGAGGTCCGGCGCATCCCGTGAGCGCGAGCGCAGTGCTCGCCGTCGCGAACCTGATGAGCTCGCGCCGTGTCGATGTGTTGTCCATGGGTGACCCTCCGACGCGTACCGCGAGCTGCAATCGGCGTTCCACGCGGAAACCCGCCAAGAGACTAGGACGAGGCGTCGTGGCATCGTGACGAATGGCCACACTTGGCGGAAGACCGGGCTGCAGGTTGACGCTCCCAGCAGGCGGCGCCAGCGTCACGATCTCCGACCGTCCCGCGCGGTGCGTTCGAGCGGGCATTCACATGTTCTTCACACGGCAGCGACGTGGTCGAGCCGTGTTTGTCGGGGCGCGAAGCGCGGCATGGCGGTTGCCTCAGAGGCGTGTAGTTGAAGCCCAATCTTGACCGAAGCGGACACCGGGATGCGCGGAACGGGCTGAGCTGTTCGTCACCGAGCGCTGCCATGTCTCGTTCAGTGGAGGGTGTGACCATGGCCATGCCGATGGAAACGCGCGGGGAGATCGACCTGGATCGCCGTACGCTGGTGCGCGCGGCGGCACTGACGCTTGCGGTTGCCCCACTGTGTGTTCGCGGTTGCGCGACCGAGCGAGCGGGCCTGACGTCGGTCACGGCGGCGCAGGCGACCACGCCGCCGACGCAACACGCACGCCAAGCAGTTCTCCGGTCGATACTCGCACCGAATCGTCACTGGCGGTGTCGGCCACGATCTGCCTCAAGAAGCACCGCAAGCGTTTGCTCAGGCAGTGATCGACGTCGACCGGTCCTGATCCTGCGCCGCAGGCGGTGCCGATGTCTCACCGCGAACGTTCGGGCTCGTCCTGGTCCGAGAACAGTTGTGCGAGCGTCTTGCCGTACGGATGGAAGCTGCCGCATCGGCGTCCACCGGTGACATGGTTGACGCGGTCGATGTAGGTTACCGGAATGACGACGACCTCGATCGTGAGATCGTTACTCCTCTGGGCGCTGTTCATTATCGACTCCGTGGTTGGCGGGGAGTGACTCCCGCGTGAGCGCTAGTGCGCGACCTTCTCGGCGAGCTCGTCCAGAGCGCCGTCGAGTACCCGGTTGAATGCTGGAAACGGGTGAATGACGTCGGCGAGCGTCTTCAGCGGGGTGCCGAGCTTTATGGCCAGGACGAGCTCGCCCACGATCTCTCCGGCGCGAGGCGTGACGAGGGTCGCGCCGATCAGCGCCCCACGCGCGCGGTCACCGACGAGCTTGAGCGCGCCGCGATGGAAGTCGTGGATGTGGCCTCTCGCCGTCTCGGCCGGGTCGGCTGTGGCGACGACGACGTCGACGCCGCTTGCGCGCGCGGCAGCCTCGGAGAGGCCGACCGATGCGACTTCAGGATCGGTGAACGTCACGCGAGGGACTGCAGTGTGGTCGGCCCTCGCATCGACGCCGCGCAGCCGTCGCGCCACGACGTGCCCATGGTAGTAGGCGAGGTGAGTGAAGCCACCCAACCCTGTGACGTCACCGGCGCCGAAGACGCCGGGCCGTGCCTCGAGCGTCTCGGCGTCCACCTTCAGCCAGCCACGCTCCGTTTGCGCGAGTCCGGTTGCGCGCCACGCCTCCTCGTTCGGCCGGCGGCCCGTGGCAACCAGCAACCGGTCGGCCGACACGGCGGTGCCGGACCTCAGGTGAACGACGACCGAGCCTTTGCGGGGTGGCCCTGCGGATTGCTTCTCGACACCGATGCACGGGTCCCCGAGCAGCAAGGTGATGCCATCCGCCTCCAGGTGTGGCCGCAGCGCGGCTCCCGCCTCTGGTTCCTCGAGAGCGAGGAAGGTCGGCCCCGCTTCGATCACAGTCACCTTGGAGCCGAGCCGTGCGAAGGCCTGCCCTAGCTCGATCCCGATGGCGCCGCCCCCAAGGATCGCGAGCGAGGCGGGCAGTTCGGCGGGAATCGCCGCCTGCCGATTGGTCCAGTACTCGATGGTGTCCAGACCGCGGATGGGTGGGATTGCTGCGGTTCCGCCGTTAGCGATTACGACGGCGCGGCGCGCGATGAGCTGCGTCGGTCCAACGGAGACGGTGCGAAGGTCGACGAGCTTTCCGTCACCTCGAAAGAGCCTTGCGCCGGTCTCCAGCATCGCGGCGGCGGGCCGGCTGTCGTCGAGGTCGCGTGCCATCCAGAGCACTCGCCGAGAGACCTTGGGAAAGTCTACGGTCCACTCCACTCGTGACGCTGCGAGGAGCCGAGCACGAGCGGCCTCTGTCAAAGTTTCCCCTGAGCGAAGCAGGGTCTTGGACGGTACACAGCCCCAGTACGGGCACTCGCCGCCGACGAGCTCTCGCTCGACGACGGCGAGGGTCAGGCCGCTGTTCCGGAGGCCCACCGCGACCGCTTCTCCGGCGACGCCGCCGCCGAGACACACCACGTCGAACTCGGTCATTTATTTCCTCATGCGACTCGTTGACTGAACGGGCTCGCCACCGTCCAACAGCGATCCATGGCTAGGCCATCGTGAGGACAGCGCGAAAGCGAGCCTTGCCGCTCATCATCCTCGCGTAGGCCTCGGCGGCGCGGTCCATCGGGAAGAGCTCGTTCATCGATCGCACGTCTGCTCGCTTTGCGAAGGCGAGCGTGTCTTCCGAGTCGATCGATGTTCCGGCGTACCAGCCCCTGATCGATCGCGCGCCGTTGACGAGATTCCAGGCCGACGCCTGGATCGGTTCGGGCGGAACGCCAATGACGAGCAGCGTCCCACCGGTCGAGAGGCCGGCGATGACGGCGCTCATCGCCTCCGCGCTCGTCACCGTGCAGAGAATGGCCTTGGCACCCCCGAGCTTCGTGAGCTCGACGGCGGCATCGCGCTCCGTGTTGTCGATGTACGCGGACGCACCGAGCTCTGCCGCCAGACGCTCCGTCTCCTTGCCGCGTGCGATGGCTACCGCGCGGAAACCCATCTTCGAGGCGAACTGCACGCCGAGGTGCCCGAGACCGCCGACGCCGAGGATGGCCACGAGATCTCCGGCTCGTGCTCCGCTGTTGCGAAGCGCGTTGAACGTCGTGAGGCCCGCGCACAGCATCGGCGCCGTGTCCGGGCCCGACAGACCCTCGGGAAAGCGCGCCACGGCCTCCGCACGCGCGATCATGTACTCGGCGTAGCCGCCGTCCGAGGACACGCCGGTAACGAGGCCGAGGCGACATGACTGGAGCTCCCCGCGACGGCATGCATCGCAGCGCCCGTCGTATCCACCGTTCCAGCCAACGCCCACGCGCTGACCACGGAGGAGGTCGGTGACTCCAGGGCCGAGCGAGTCGATTGTCCCGACGACCTCGTGCCCGGGGATACGGGGGTATTGGATTCCCGGTATGAGCCCGTCGACCACCACGACGTCGCTATGGCAAACGCCGCAGGCCTCGACCTTGATTCTCACGGTGCCTGCCGTCGGCTCGGGAATGTCGCGTTCGACGACCTCGAGCGGCCCCCTGGGGCGCGAAACCACGATGGCGCGCATCTTCTTGGCCATGACGTCCTCCTGGTCATGCGAGGTGCTGCATACTGCGTACCCGAACAAGCGCGACCGGGGTCACCTACACCGACACGGATCGGGTGCAGAGGCTGACGCCGCAACCGCCTCGACTTTCCGCTCAGTTGGCGGAATGATCCACCGCGCCCGCCGCTTGTGAGCCTGGTGGCAGTCGCTCGCGCTGCCACATGCGGGGAGAAACGTCACCATGCGCAAGGTCGAGACTGCGTCTCGTACGGTCGCGGCGCGCTCGGTCGGCGAGGATCACGCGGGCGTGTTCACGAGGGACAAGGTAGTGCTGCTGGTCATCGCCGATGGGTCCGGCGGTCAACGAGGCGGCGGCGCTGCCTCGGAGCACGCTGTCGCAAGCGCCGCTGACAGGTTCGCGCGCTCCGCAGCGGTCGTCGACCCGACGGTGTGGGTCGAGTGGATGCATCACCTTGACCGTGCGATTCAGGCGCACCCGAGCATGGGGGAGACGACCGCGACCGTGTGCGCGATCGAAGACGGGCGGCTCGTCGGTGGCGCGAGCGTCGGCGACTCGGAGGCACTGCTCGTGACGGAGAGCGGTGTGGTCGATCTCACGAATGGGAAATTGCGAAAGCCTCTGCTCGGGAGCGGTCGGGCTCGACCACGCGCATTCTTCGTTCGCCGGAGCACGGGCACGATCGTGCTCGGTACCGATGGTCTATTCAAGTACGCATCCCACGAGACGATCGCCTCGATCGCGAGGCGTTCCGCCATTGACGAGGTGATTGCTGGCCTCATCTCCGCGGTACGGCTTCCGTCGGGCTCGCTGCAGGATGATATCGGTATCGTCGTCTATCGGACGACATGACGCCTTCGCCGTCGCCGAAACGACACCTGCATGGCGCCGCGCGGTTCTCACGGGCGCACCGCAACGCGGTCTCTATACGGCTCCGCGTTCAGGTGCCGGCCCGCGGGAGACCGACGGCGCTCGACATCGAGGCCACGGCGTCGACGAGGAAGTGAATGAAGGCGCGCGCGGTGGCCGACAGGTGTCGCTGGTTCGGGTAAACGGCATAGATCGCCGCTTGCCCGAGCGCGTACTGCTCGAGAATGGGCACGAGCAGACCGTCGGCGAGGTCGCGCGTGATGGCAAAGCTCGGAAGCATTGCGATGCCGAGTCCTGCGAGTGCGGCCTGCCGTATCGGCTCCGGCGTATCCGCCTGGTAGTTGCCGTGTACCTGCACGGAGACAGCTCGGCCCTCGATCCGGAAACGCCACTGGTCATGCCCGATCCGGAAGATGCACACGTGACGCACAAGCTCCGTCGGGTCCCGAGGCCGCGGCTGTTTCGCGAGATACTCGGGGCTCGCGCAGACGACGCGTCGATAGGGTGCGATCTTGCGCGCGACCAGGCTCGAGTCCGCGAGCTTTCCGAGGCGCACTCCAATGTCGATGCCGTCGCGAACGAGGTCGACGACGCTTTCGGTCAGCGCGAGCTCGAGCGAGATGTCCGGGTAGAGCACGCAGAATTGCGCGATCTGCGGCGCGAGGAGCATGCCGAGGCTCAGCGCGCACGTCACGCGCAGGCGGCCGTGTGGCGACGCACGAAGCTCGCTCGCGGCACGCTCGGCGCCGTCTGCCTCGGCAGCGATGCGCGCGCAGTGCGGGTAACACGCGCGTCCCGCCGCGGTGACGCTGAGCTCGCGTGTCGTCCGGTGCAGTACGCGGGAGCCAAGGTGGTCCTCGAGCCGAGCAATCGCCTTGCTCACGGCCGACCGAGTGGACCCGAGCGTTTCCGCCGCGCGTGTGAGGTTGCCGGTCTCGACGACGCGTGCGAAGACCACCATGTCGTCGAGTCGACTCGTTCGATCTTTACCCATCTTGCCGCGTCGAGTCTTCGGCGACAACGCGGAGGCGGTCAAGGATTGGTGCCGTGCGCGCGACAGTCTGGTGCCCCGAGACCCACTTGTTGACGCTCGCGAGGCGCCGCATCCTCCAGTGACAACGTGCGGTCGGCCGTTGACGTCATGACGGATCTGGAGAGGTCGAGATGAAAAATCCCTGGCTGGCAGCGGTCCTGAACTTTTTCTTCTTCGGCGCGGGAGCCCTGTATGTGTGGAAGCGCCCGATGGCACCCTGGGCGCTGGTCACCCTTGGCGGAACCATCGTGCAGGTCCTCGAGATCAAGGAGTCACCGCCGTTCGACAACTGGGCGCTCTGGCCGTGGTTCTTCGGCGGCCTCGTCCTCCTGAAGCTGGGGCTCGCGATCGACGGATACGGTCACGCGAAGTCGGCGGGCGCCTAACCGACGGACGCGCCCGTCGAGGGCTCGCTCATCGGATCGCTGCGTTCACAGCCAGACTCGTGCGGCGAAGATCCCGAGCTGACCGTTCGACGTTCCCGTCCCCACGACAATCAGCCGCTGCCGCGCATCGATGACCCCGCGGGCCTCGCTGTACTCCGTTCCCGCGACGAGCGTCACGCCCGCCGCTTCGGCGAATACTCCGTCCTGGCCGAACGTCGGGTCGAGGAGGCCGTCCGCCGTCACGCGCATCACGATGACGGCCCCCGCCGTCGTCGACCCGACCGCGATGGGGCGACCGGTGGCGTCTAGCAGCAAACCCGTCGGTGTCCCCATCTTCCCGACGCCGACGCTGAGCGGAAGCCCGTGGTTGAACGCGGGATCGAAAGAGCCGGCGCTGGTGTACCTGCCGACGCGAACGCGTTCTCTCCGTCGACGGCGACGCTGCCGACGACGACGAGGTTGTCGAGCGGGTCGGCGACGCACGCATCGATGTAGGCCGAATCGCCGAAGGACGTGCTCGTGAAGCCTTTCGTTCCGTACGTCGTGTCGATGACTCCCGCCGTGGTCAGTCGCTCGACCTGCCAGCTCGCGACCATCGCCGTTTCGGAGAAGCCTCCGCCGACGATCTTGCCGTCGGTCTGAACGCCCCCGCACCAGGCCGGCCCCGTCGAGCCTGTCGATTCGAGGATGCCCGACATGCCGAACGCGTCGTCGACGGTTCCGGCGCCCGTGAGACGCGCGAAGATCTCGGGGCCTGCGCCGAAGCCAGGGACGCCGCCGAAGGCGACGATGTTGCCCGCCGAGTCGAGAGCGAAGCCGTCGATGTCGGTGCCGATCTCGGTGGGCGTTGGCCCCGGGAAGGTGAGCCTCGCCTTTCCAGTCGCGTCAAATGTGGTGTCCAGCGTACCCGCCGACGTGAACCGCGCGGCGAGGAGCGGGAAGCTCCTGCTGGTCGCGCCTGGGCTGCTCGAGCAGGGGAAGCATGGGACCGTGCCTCGCGTACGAATCTCATCAATGGCTGATCGTTCCGTGAGCGCGCCGCACGTGGGGTCGCGACCGACCGTCATCCTTTCCCGTCTGCTGCTACACCACGCCCATGAAGTGCACCGCGTCGGCGATGCGACACCTCGCGCTACTGGCGGCAACCAGTCTGCTCGAGGCTTGCGCATGCACTTCTGCGCCCCCTCTCGGAGAGGACGGCGCCCGCGTCGAACAGGTGGTCCAGCGCGCCGCCCCTGTGGGCAGCCTCGCGTCTCAGGCCCGCGGCTTCCTCGAGCAGCGCGGATTCGCGTGCACGACACGCATGCGGGCTCCTCTTGCCGTGCGTGGGTTGCCCGACCCGCGCATCGATGGCCGGCCTGGCCTGTTCGACTATCTCGATTGTACACAAGGCCACGGCGAATCGTGGATGGTGACGCGTGAGTGCGAGGTTGCCATTCTCCTGCACGACGACCAGGTCGTCGAGGTGCTTGCCAAGGTCTGGCTCGACGGGCCGTAGCGCGCGAGCCTACCGGTGTCGAAGCACCGGCGCCTTCGGTCGCGAAAGCGGAAGATCGATCGAACGGACGCGGCGGACACCGTTTCGGCGTTCCGCTGAGAGCGGCAGACCAGCGCAGATCTGTCCACGCCGCGACACGTGTGCCACCTCGGCGCCAGAGGGCGATCTGCGTCACGGTTCGTTCGCTTTCGCGGCGTGATCCGGCGTCGTAGCCCGATGGTCCACCATGCCCGTTAGCACTGTCATAACCGATAGTTGCGGCGACGCGTCCGGTGGCTCACCTGCCGCTCGAGTTGCAGCGCAGCGAGTTTGCGGGTTGCGGGATTGGCGTCCACACCGATAGTTCCGTCAGCTGCGCACTGCAGTTCGCAGCTGACGGACACGACGGGTCGAGCCACCACTCCTCTGCGCGGCGGCGCTTGCAGCTCGGCGCTTACGCCTACGAATACGTGTGCTCGATTCCGGTCAAGCCCGTCGACGACACCGATACGACAACCACATCCTCAGCGGTGCGTCGAGCACTCGAGGTCGCGCGCCCGACAGGCGCGCGCGAGCCGGTGACTGGCCTCTTCGAGGGCTCCGCAGTCGTCATCTCGAGCTTCGAAGACGTCACCCGCAGAGGATCAAGCTGTAAGGGTCCGAAATGACATTGCACGATTCCCATGAGTCCAGCGTTCCGTCGAGAATCGACTTCTCGCGAGTTGGGCTGTCGCAGCGCCGCTTTTCTTCCTTCGGGCAAAGTCACGATTCGGTCGGGCAGCTCGTCGTGAGAGAGCTCGCGAGCCCGACGATCCGCCCGGACTACGGATATGGGATTCTCTGGGAGCGACCTGGCGGCCGACTTCCGCATTTCGAGCTGCCTCCGGGCGAGAAGTGGGAGCGGGATGGCTCGTTCCATGAAGTTCGCGACGAGGACATCCTCGAGATAGTGGAAACGCCTCGCCAGCGGTCGCGCTTCTCCGCGCGCGCGGCCGCCGTGATGCTGGTGGCGCTCGCGATGCTCTGTCTACGGGTGGTGTGGCTGCACGGCCCGCCGTCGAGGTCCGTGATAGGCGCGTCGACCGGGTTACACCCCGTGGCCACGCGAGAACCCGTGTCGTCGCTGCAACCGTCTCCGGCCGTCGCTCCGTCGTGGACGCCGATCGCAGCCACGGCTCCTGCGCGGGAGGTCCCGAGCGTCTCGTTCGAGAGCCTCCCCCCGGCGATGGGCAGGATCCGCCTGGCCGAGAGCTCGACGTATCACCGGCTCTTCGTCGACGGTCGACTCGCGCAGCGAGGCGCGGCGATCGTGCCGAGCGGCCCGCACATGATTCAGGTGGGTGGGCAGGGCGCGGCGCGCCGCATCGTCGTTCCGTGGGATCACGAGATCATCGTCGGGGAGTGAGGTTAGCCGCGCGCGCCCGCCCCCATCGTCGCGTCGAAGGGAGCCCGCCACGCGGCGATGGTCAAAGCTGCGCGGCTCATCACGATCTCGCGCGCGTCCACGAAGGCGGGGAGCGCGCGGACGTCGGCGAGCGAGGGGCAGAGGTCCATCCACGCGACGTCGCAGAGACCCGCCCTGACGGCCTCCTGGACGCCATCCATGGCGGCGTCTTTGTCGCCGACGAACGCGGTCACCTCGGCGAAGACCTGGAAGAACAGCGCACGCCTCCTCGTGCCCGGCTCCGCTGCGCTTGCGAGAGCGCGAACGAACGCGCGGTGCGTGTCCGGCAGGGAGCGGTGGCGGACCATGGCCCTCTGGATCGGCGCGAGGGTCCTGGGATCGAGGCCGGTCAGATCGAGGTTGACCTCGAGAGGCTCGTCGGTCGCGAGCCGACGCCACGCATCCGTTCGCGCGCTGCGCCATGCGCCGATTCCGGACGGCGACACGTCGAGCGGTGCCATGACCTTGTCGTAGGCGTCCCAGCTGCCGAGGAGCGCGTGGGCCCGCGCGATCTCCCAGCGCGCGCCGCTCGCGGTCGGATCGAGCACGAGTGACCTCTGAAGCAACCGCAACGCCTCGTCGACGAGCCCCGTCTCGAGCAGTATCCGCCCCGCGACCTCGTGCGCCGGTGCCGAGCCGGGCGCTCTCGCGAGCGCGGCTCGAAGCGACCGCAGCGCTGCGGGGGCGTCGTCTTCGCGGTATTCGAGGGTCGCCTTCGCGATCCAGGGCTCACCCAGGTTCGGCGCGAGCGCGATCGCTCGCAGCGCGGCCTCGCGGCCTAGGCTCGCCGCGTCAGGAAGATCGAAGAAGACGGCGCGAGCCTGCGCGCTCGCATACGCGGAGAGGATGGCGGGGTCGTTCGGGGCGCGTCGCATGGCGTCCTCGAGGAGCGGAATCGCGCGCGCGACGTTCTCCTGCCAGAAGCCGCGCAGCTCCTGGCGCGCACGCAGGTAGAGGTCGACCGCGACCGGGTCGGTCGGCGCCTCGCGCCCCGGCGCCTTCAATGTGACCGTCAGCGCGGCGGCGATCGCGCGCGCCAGCTCGTCGCTGACGACCAGGACGTCCGACGCCGGGCGATCGAACCGCTTTGCCCACAGCTGGAGGCCGTCGACGACCGACGCTACGCGCGCGCTGACGCGGATCGAGTCCCCCGTCTTGCGCACGGTACACTCCACCACGGCGTTCACGCCGAGCTCGCGACCGAGCTCTCGCGGGTCGCGGTCCCTCCCTTTGAGCGGCATCACCATGCCGCGCGCGCACACGCTGAGCCCGTCGGTCATCGACAGCGCGTCGATCAAGTCCTCGGTGAGCCCGTCCGCGATGTACTCGTCGTCCGGCGAGCCGCCATTTCGAAACGGAAGGACGGCGACCACCATCCGCGAACGGCATGGTGCCGGCGCGAGAATCGGGCACTGCGCCGCGGGCGGAGCGTCGTCCAGCGCCGACAGCTCGCTGGCGACCTCCGCCGCGCTCGCGGGCCGGCCGTCCGGCGCGCGCGAAAGGCAGCGAAGGACAAGTTCCGCAAAGCCGGCAGGCAACGCCGGCACGAGCGTGCGCGGGTCCTTCGGCGCCTCGATCAGCCGCGCGGCCGCGACCGCATACGGCGATTCTCCCGGCCACACGCGTACGCCGGTCGCCATCTCGTAGAGCAGCTCACCGAGCGCGTAGAGATCAGCGCGGTGATCGAGCTGCCCCTTCGCCTCGACCTGCTCGGGCGCCATGTACGCCGGGGTTCCGATGAGCCCCTGCGTGGCGCCCGCGGTGAGCGACGTCCGCGCGATCCCGAAGTCGGTGATCACGACGCGCCCATCTCGCCCGAGGAGCACGTTGTCCGGCTTGAGATCGCGGTGGATGACGCCGGCTGCGTGCGCTGCGCCCAGGCCGTCGCAGAGCTGACCGCCGATGCGCTGCACCTCCGCGGGCGGCAACGCTCCTCCGCGCGCCAGACGTGACGTGAGCGACTCACCCTCGACGTACTCCATCGTGAGAAACTTCTCGTCGCGGTGATCGCCGATGTCGAACGTGCGGGCGACGTTGCGGTGAGTCACGCGGCGCGCGAGCTTCACTTCGAGCCGAAAGCGAGCCAGCATCTCCGACGATGCGACGAGCTCGCGTCGCAGCATCTTGAGCGCCACGAGCTCGTCGAGCTCACGGTCGCGCGCGAGGTACACGCAGCCCATGCCGCCCGAGCCGAGCAGGCTCATGATGACGTAGCGGCCGCCGAGCGCCTCCACGGGCGGCGTCTCGTCCATGGGAGCCGTGCCTGACCCCGTCGTCGCCGCGACCGTGTCATCCACGCCGATGCTCCGATCGTCGCCCATGCTCCGCGCGAGACTAGCAGGCGCTGCCTGGAGCGACGAGGAAGGCTCGTGGGACGACCGGCGGGCGGCGCCGCTGTGCCAGAGCAGAGCAAGGCGCGTGAACATGCCTGTTCCGACTCCTTTGCGAGCCCTGGGGACTCGCAAGTGCTGCCGGAGGCTTTTGGTGTGCCGACAGCCGCTCAGGTCATGGCGAGAGCAGTCGTCGCCGTGACGAGCGACGCCCGCGTAAGAGCGAAAGCGCCCGTCGGCACGCCGAGAGCGCCCGTCGCCAAGACGAGGGAGGCTCTCGCCGCGACCACGGCGCCCATCGGCACCCCGAGAGCGGCCGTCGGCGCGTCGAGAGCGGCCATCGGAGCACCGAGAGCGTCTATCGGCACACGGAGAGCCCTCTGTCGCGACACCGAGAGCGTCCTTCGTCGACCCGAGGGAGGCTCAGGTCGAATTTCGGGGGGCGGTCGGCATTCGTCGGGCGCCTCTCGCTGGACCGAGGGAGGCTCGCGGCATTCGTCGGGCAACACTCGCGGCAATTTGCGAGGCCCGCGGCAAGGCGAGCGGCTCGATCGACATCGCGAGAGGCGCTTCGTGTGGACCGAGAGACGCTCTCCGCGACATTCGAGCGGCGATCGACGCGACCTGGGAGACGGAGCGAGGAGCTAGTCGCTCGCTGGATCCGGATACCCCGCAGCCAGCTTTGCGGTCTCGTCGCGCAGCTTCTTGTGTACGAGCAACTTCCGAACGAGCTCCCAGAGCCCTGGGTCCGCCAGCCCCTTCATCGGGTCCGCCGACTTCGACTTCTTCGGGATCGCGCCGGCGCCTTTCGCGGCGAGTGCCGTCATCGCGTCGACGTACCGCTTCGTCGGGAACAGGTCCCCGCGCTCCCACGCGAGGACGGTCGCCTGATCGAGCTCGAGGGCTGCAGCGAGCTCTTTCGCCGTGCAGCCGAGATCCTTGCGGAGCGCTTTGAGTGCGTCGGGGGTCATGGGCGGCGCCAGTCTTGCCGGGACCGAGCGTTCGCGCAACGGACGCGCTATCCTGGACGCGCGTCATCGCCCCGAACGCGTCCTCGTGCGTCGAACTCGCTCCCACGTCTCCTGCCACGCTGCCGCAGCCGTCGTCGCGCTGCTGGCCCTCGTCGTGGCTGGGTGCTCCACCGACAGCGCGGGCGCAGGCTTCGACGCAGCGAGCGAGCACGCGACGATCGTCATCGGCACCGACTCGTCCCTCGCCGGCGACGGAGGCGCGGGAGACGCGCAGACGCTCCATACGAGCTTCCGCATCGCGCTGCTCTCGTCGCTCGGGTACGGGATCGACGTGTGCGTGCGCACGAACGCGAGTGCTCCGTACATCGGGCCGCTGCTCTATCAGCAGCTCCCCAGCATCCCGGACGGTGGCGCCGACGCAAAGAAGGACGCGCACCTCGCGCACGACGCGCACGCCGTGGACGCCGAGGGGAGCAAGCTCGACGCCGCGCGAGACGGAGCGATGGAAGACGCCGAGTCGCGCGACGCGAGGGGCGACGACGCGATGTCGGACGCGAAGGGCGACATGCTCCCCGACGCGAAGGCCGATGGCTCGAGGGACGCACTCGTCGACGTCCGTGCCGACAGCGCGAGAGATGCGACAGCGCGCGAGGATGCGACGAGGGACGGCGCGCCGGACGTGACTCCGGAAGAGGGCGGCGAGCGCCTGCTCGAAGGCGGCGACGGGCGGGCCGGGAGCGAGCTCGACGGTGCGACGGACGCCGCGACCGACGCGGTGACGCTTCCGGACGCAGGGGAGCGTGTCGGTGGGGTGCTCTTCTCCCAGGTGAGCAGCTACCTCACGGTGGCGGGCGCGGGCACGTTCGACGTCGCCATCGTGCTCGGAGGCTCACCGTCATGCCTCACGCACCAACCACTCCTCGTGCAGCGTCTCACGCTCGATGCGGGGAAGCTCTCGACGCTTGTCGTGAGGAGCGCTCCCGTCGCGCCCATCGTCGACGCGGGACCCACGGACGCCACCGTCCCTCGAGACGCAGCTCGCGCGGACGCGACGAAGCCCGACGCGACCCCGGACGCGACCGTCGACGCCAGACCCCCCGTCGACGCGTCGAGGGATGGCGCGAACGGAGACGCCTCGGACCTGGACGCGTCGGCGCCGTCGCTCTCGATCCTCGTCCTCACCGACGAGCCGGCAGTCTCGACGGCTCTCTCTCGCGCGCGCTTCTTCAACGCGACGACCGCCTCCTCGACGTCGGGCGACGGCGGAATCATCGGTGCGCTCCGCGTGTCGGCCGTCGAGAACCTGGCCACGGTACCGCTTGCGAGCGACGTTCCGGTCAATCAGGTGTCGCTCGCGAACCCGTCGGATCCGTCGGTCGACACGCTCGGCTACTGGCAGGGCGCGCCGCTCGTTTCGTCTACGCCGATCAACCTCCGCGTGAGCCAGGCGACCGGTGCGACCAGCGCGAGTGACGCGGGCACCGACGCAGACGGAGGCGGCACGGGCCCCCCTTCATGGACGTTCGGCTCGACCACCTCTTTCGACCTCACCCAGGCGCGCAGCAACCACACCGGCTTCTTCGTCGGCAACCCCGGGCCGAGCTTGAACCTGATCTGGTGCGACGACACGAGCTCCGGGGTGACGGCGATGGACGCCAGCACGTCGAACAATCAGATTCTGACGTCGTGCGTCATCGTCACCGCACACTAGGCGTCCAGCAACCGCGCATTTCCTTCGTGCGCGGGGTGCTCTACACGTAGCTCGTCCATGACGCCCGAAGGCTCCCGGCGCTTTCTCATCGTCACCGGCAAGGGGGGGGTCGGCAAGACCACGGTATGCGCGGCCGAGGCGTTGGCGCTTGCGGCGAAGGGAAAGCGCGTGCTCGTCGCCATGTGCCACGCGAAGGAACGGCTCTCGACGATGCTCGGGAGCGGCCCCATCGGCCACGACGTCGTCTCGGTCGCGCCGAACATCTGGGCCATCAACATGGACCCGACGAAGGCCATCGAGGAGTACGGCCTCATGACCCTCAAGGTCCGCCTCGTCTACAAGGCGGTCTTCGACAACAAGTACACGCGGGCGTTCTTGCACGCCGTTCCCGGCCTCGAGGAGTGGGCGATGCTCGGCAAGGCCTGGTGGCATACGAGCGAGACCGACGATACGGGAGCGCTCAAGTACGACGTCGTGATCCTCGATGCCCCGGCGACCGGCCACGGGCTCGACATGCTGCGTGTGCCCAAGATCATCGTCGAGATCGTGCCGCCGGGGATCCTGCGCCGCGACGCTGAGACCGCCCGCGCTCTGTTCCAGGACCCGACGCGCTGCGGCGTCGTGCTCGTGACGCTGCCCGAGGAGATGCCAGTGACCGAGACGATCGAGCTCGCGACCGCCCTCACCGGGGAGCTGTCGCTGCCGATCGCGAAGCTCGTGGTGAACGGCGTCGTGCCCCCGCTCTTCTCCCACGAAGAGCGAGCGACGCTGCTCGCCGCCGACCTCGCGAACGGGCAGGCAGAGACGGGAGCGCTCGCCGCGATCACGGCGGGTCAGGCGCGGGCGACGCGCGAGAACGTCCAGGCGGAGAGCCTGGCGAGACTGTCCCTCGCGAGCGCGCTGACGGAGGTACCGAAGTCCTTCCTGCCGCTGCTGTTCGAGGACGCCGCACGTCCGGAGGCGATTACGGAGCTTGCGAGGCGCGTTTAGGAGGAGACATGCCGTACACGTACGAATATCCGCGACCCGCCGTGACCGTCGACGTGGTCGTCTTCGCGAGGCGCTCCGGCAGCGACCTTGCCGTGCTGCTCATCCAGCGCAAGCACGCGCCATTCGAGGGGTGCTGGGCCTTGCCCGGTGGATTCGTCGACGAGGACGAGGCGCTCGAGACCGCGGCGGCGCGCGAGCTCGTCGAGGAGACGGGGCTGGCGGGGTTGACGCTCCGGCAGGTGGGGGCGTTCGGAGACCCGGGCCGCGACCCGCGCGGGCACACCGTGAGCGTGGCCTATATGACCGAGGTCGACGCAGACGCCGTGATGGTGAGGGCGGGGGACGACGCAGCCAAGGCGGAGTGGCGACCGTGGTCCGAGCTGCGGCTGGGTGCTGGTGGCACGGGTACGGCGCTGGCGTTCGACCATGACCGCGTGCTGCTGGCAGCGCGGGCGAAGCTGGCGGAGGAGTAAGTCAAGAACGCTTGACGGCACTGCCCCGGTCGCCTAAGCGCTGAACGTTCGCATACGAAGCATCGGCGCGGTGGTCGCGGTTCAAGAGGGGTCAGATGAAGCAGAGTCGAGTCGCTCTTGCTCGCGTCCGCGCTACTGCGTGGGCCGTCGCGGTGCTCGCCTCCGCCGCATGCGCGACGGCGGGTGCGGGCTCCTTCCTCGACGCAGGCGATGCCGGGGCGACGCGCGATGCGCGTGAAGATGCGTCGAGCGGCTCCGATGCCGCTGCGTCGAGGGAGGGCGGGAGCGTAGCCTTGCCGGACGCATTGAGCGTGGAAGACACCGCACCGCCGGCGGACGGTCCGTCGGGCGACTCCGAGCCAGCGGATGCGGGCGGCACGGACGGCGCTCGATCATGCGTCGCTGGCGCCTCGTGCAATCCCTCGAGCTGCACCGTCGGCACCCTCTCATGCACCGCCGGTACGTCCGTCTGCAGCATGTCTGGAAACGTCGCGATGGGGACTTCGTGCGGCGCGAGCTCCGTGTGTAACGGCAGCGGGACGTGCGTCGCGTGCGCGGAAGGCGCCACCTGCGGCACGCCGCCGAACCAGTGCGAGGTCGCGCTCACGTCCTGCAGCACCGGGGGACCGGTGTGCGTCACGGCGCCTGCCGCTGCGGGTACCGCGTGCGACGACTCCAATCCATGTACGACGAGCGATCAGTGTAACGGCGCAGGGACGTGCAGCGGAACGCCGATCCCGGTGAGCTACACGGACGAGGGGAGCAGCGCGACGACGGTGTACCCGCTCGGCACGGCCGACGGCGCCTGCGTCATCAGCGCCTTCTATTGCAGCACGGAAGGGCCGACGAGCGTGGCGCCGCCCGCAGGATACACGAACGCACCGTCGAGCCCGGACGGCTGTGACTACAACGGAGTCGCGGGTGGCGCGGTGGCTCCGAACTACCAGGAGAACTTCTGCAAGAGCTGCGGCGGCGACTGCGCGATGAACTGCCCCTGACGCCGTGAGAGTCATCGGCGGACATCCAGGCTAGCTTCTCCCGATGATCGCCAGGCCGACCCCTCGCCCGTCGCGCGTCGCGAGTCTCGCCGTTCTCGTTCTCTATGTTGCGTGGGTGACGTTCGTGGTCGCGACGCCGGTGCTCGGCGCGTGGGTCGCGTCGTCGCTCGCGGCGTACTCGAACGGCCCCGTGCGAGTGGCGGCGGCGACGGGGCTGTTGCTCTTCCCGGTGCTGCCGGTCGCGTGGGAGGGCTGGGCGACACTGCGACGTCGACGGCGCGGTGTGACGGCGAAGCGCTTCCTCACTTGGGGGGACCGGCTGATCCTGCGCACGCTGACGGTGAACCTGCTGTTCCTCGGCGCGGTGCTCGGCGCGCGACCCGCGGCCGCGTTCGCGGCGCTCTCGACGCGCGGCGACTGGATGCTCGACGGACGCACGGGCACGCGCGTGGACACGGCGCGTCACTGGCTGTTCCGCGCAGCAGACCGGCTCGAGTGGCTCTACCTCGCGGTCCACGTCGACACGTTCGCGGAGAAGAACAGGTCTCCGGCGCCGTCGTCTACGCCGTCCACGACACCATCTCCCGCATCTTCGAGGCCTACCTCGCCCGCGTCGTCGACGCCGGCGCCGTCGTCCGTGGCGTCGTCGACTCCGACCCCGCCGCCCTCTTCGTCTTCGACGTCGCGCGAGCCGTCTGGCTCCGACGATGCGCCTGCTGCGCTCAAGGCGGAGTGGCCGCTCGCGCCTACGCTCCATCCTGCCGTCGCGTCGATGCCGGCCTCGGTCGAAACGAGCATCGAGTCGGTGGCGGGCTACCTCGCCGACCGCGAAAAGACCCCCGAGGGCCGCCTCAAGGCCGCGCACGACTGGGTTGCCGACCGCATCGCCTATGACGTTCCGTCGTACCGGACGAGGCGGTTCCCGCCCCAGGACGCGAAGAGCGTGTTCGACGCGCGGACGGGCGTCTGTGCCGGGTATTCGGCCCTGTTCGGAGCGCTCGCGAGCGCGCTCGGCTTCGAGGTCGTCTACGTGAGCGGCGACGCACGCACGGAGGGGATGGACGAGAAGGGCGAGGGGCACGCATGGAACGCCGTCCGCATGGGCGATCGCTACGTGCTCGTCGACACCACGTGGGACAGCGGGACCGTGAAGGGCGACACGTTCACGAAGCGCTACATCACGGACTATTACGAGACGCCTCCCGAGGTGTTCTCGAGCAACCACTTCCCGAGCGACGCACGGTGGCAGCTCCGCGGCGAGCCGATCTCGCGCGGCGACTTCTTCCGTCAGGCGATGATGACGCCTAGGTTCTACGCTCAGCATCGCGAGCTCGTCTCGCCCACGCGGTCTCAGGTGACGGTGCGTGGCCCGCTCGAAGTCCTGATGCGCGCGCCGGCGCGCCTCTATACGAGCGCGACGTGGTCGGTCCGCGGGAGGGAGGAGCGTACGCACTGCGAGGTGACTCGCGGCGAGCTCGTACGCGTGACGTGCGCGCTCCCCGCGGTGGGCGCCTACACGGTGAACCTTTTCAGCAACGAGGCGGAGTACGGGACGTACGAGTTCGTCGGCGAGGTCGAGGCGAACCGAGAGGAGTGACGAAGCCCCGCCAAGTCCATGTAGGTGTGCGGGACGCTAAGCGATAGGCTTGCTCGCAGTGAAGATGCCGATCGCCTCCGCCCCTCCCTCCGCACCTTCGCTGCGAACGAGCGCATTCCTCGCGCAGAAGGCTCGCGTGTTCGACGAGGCGCTCGGGGCAGCAGAGCCGCGGGTGCTGGCGAGCAGCGATGGCGAGGCGGTCCACGATCTGCGCGTCGCGCTGCGCCGGCTCCGCACGCTCCTGAAGCTTGCCCGGCCAATCTTCGGAGCCTTCCACACCGACGCTGTGCGCCAGGCGTTCGCCGACTTGCAGACATCCACGGGCGACCTCCGCGACGAGGAAGCGCTCGCGGACACTCTCGGCGGCCTCGACCTCGAGCACCAATCCCTGACGCACTGGCGCGGCCGGCGGCTGGCGCGCGACAAGCGGCTGCGGGCGAGCCTCGTGGCTCGTCTGCGCCGGGGCGAGCTCCAGCGTGCGCGCACGATCCTGCAGGCGCTGCTCGTGCTGCCCGTCCGCCCCGACCGCGACGTGTCGCTGACCAAGTTCGCGCGCCGCATGGTGCGGAAGGCGGGCCGCGCCGTCGAAGCGCGCCGCGACACTCCCCCCGACGACGTGGTCGGTCTCCATGACCTGCGCATCGCGTACAAGAAGCTGCGCTACGCCGTCGAGATCTTCGCCGAGGCGCTGCCCGCAGACCTCGCCGCGATGGCCGAACCGGCGGCGCGAGTCCAGAAGCGCCTCGGAGACATCCATGATCTCGACGTTGCGAAGGTCGCGATCGCCCGCGCCCGGGGCCTGGACGCCGCGACCCGCGCCCTGGTCACGACGGCGCTCGACGAGGCACGAGCGAAGAAGCTCGTGAAGTACGTGGCGGAGATGAAGCCGGCGGAGCCGCTGACCCTGGAGCCAGAGCTCGCGTCATCGACCAAGTAGGACCTCGTCGCACTCGTTGACGACGCGTCGTTTCATGTCACCTTGATGAGACTGGAAACGAGTGTGCCCGCCGCCGGAGCGCGTGCGCCGGCAGCTCTCGACTTCAGGCTAACGCCGACCGAGCCGGACTGATACTCCTCTAGTTGGAGCGTGCACATGCGATACCGATTCGCGACCTGGTTCGTCGCCGTGGCCGGCCTCGTCGGCCTGGTCTTTCTGTCTGCTTGCGGGAGCAGCAAGGAGATCCTCTCCCCCTTCGACGATGGCGGGACGGGGTCGATGGATTCGGGCAAGCACACGACCCATGACGACGCGACGGTCAAGACGCCCGACGGAGCGATCATCCTCCACACGGGGGACGTGTCGGTCATGTCGTGCAAGCCGAAGACGTGCGCTGACCTCAAGGTCGGCTGCGGCGAGCAAGGCGATGGCTGCGGCAACCTCCTCATGTGTGGCACCTGCACGGCGCCGGAGACCTGCGGCGGCGGCGGTGTGCCGAACACGTGTGGTATGCCCGAGGTCAGCGACGCGGGCGACGGAAGCATACCGACCGGTACGCTCTCCATCGCGCCGCTGAACCAGACCTTCACCGTCCCGTACGGCACGTCCGCCCCCGCCGCGACGTACACGGCAAAGGCCGGCACCGTGCCCGTGTCTGCCTCGTTCTCGATCGACCTGGGGCAGATCGCGAGCATCAACGCGTCGACCGGCGTGCTCACGCCGTCCGGGGTGATCGGCGGCGTCGCCCATGTCACCGCGTCGTTCAACGGGCAGACGGTGTCGACCCCGGTGACCATCGTGCTCACTTCGCAAAACAACGGCGCGCCTGCCGCTGGCGACGCCGGTGCGGACGCAGGGAACGCCGGCGGAAACAATGGTGTCGGCGGCTCGCCCGCTGGCGGCCCGGTCGCGATGGCGACGCAGACGATCCTCCAGGGCACGCCCGTGGCGGACCCGTCGCTCGTGTGGCTCTATCCGTACAACAACACGGTCTGGCCGCAGGGCATTCTCGCGCCGCTGCTCCAGTGGAACACGACGAAGCTCTACGACTCGGTCTATATCCAGCTCAAGGAGAACGCGTTCACGTACTCCGGCTTCTTCTCCGCGCCCGTCGCGGGGAAGCCGTTCGTGAACATGCCGATCCTGGAGAGCGTGTGGAACACGCTCAGCTACTCGAACCAGGGCGAGACGGTCACCGTGACGCTCGTCTTCTCGTCGGCCGGCGTCGCGTATGGACCGCTGACGGAGACGTGGAACATCGCGCAGGGGACGCTCACGGGCACGGTCTACTACCAGTCGTACGGCACCTCGCTCGTCACCAACTACCCAGGCTCGAACGGCTTCCCGAATTTCGGTGGCGCGACGCTCGCGATCAAGCACGGCGCAACGAGCCCGGTCCTGGTCGCCGGCAAGAACGGAATCATCGCGGGGAACGCGAACTGCCGCGTCTGCCACTCGGTGGCTGCCGGCGGGAGCACCGTCGTCACGCAACACGGGGAAAACTACAACGAGTCGAGCGCTTACGCTCTGACGACATCGAACACCGAGACCGTCATGCCTGCCGCAGCGGCGACTCCCAACGACGCCACCTTTGCGTTCGCGGGGCTCTACCCCGACGGCACGTTCCTGCTGAGCAACACGGGCACGCTCCCCGGCATCGGTCCTCCTCCGACGAGCGGCCTCTTCAAGATCCCGTCGGGCGCAGCGATCACCAGCACGGGGCTACCCGCGGGGTTCGCGGCAGCGACCCCGAGCTTCTCTCCCGACGGCATGCACGTGGCCTTCAACGAGTGGAGCACCGACAAGGCCTCGCTCGGAACGATGGACTTCGACGTCACGACGAACACGTTCTCGAGCCTCGTGAAGCTCCACACCCCAGCTGCGGGGACGGAAGACGTGTTCCCCGCATTCTTGCCGACGAACAACGCGGTCATCTTCGAGCGCGAGCTCTCGAGCGCCGCTGGGTTCGGCTCCGACTGGCAGCAGAATCGCGGAGAGCTCTGGTGGGTCGACCTCGCGACGCAGACGGCGTCGCCGCTCACCACCCTCAACGGGCTCATGGGCACCACGAGCTATCTCCCCAACTTCGGCACGAATCACGCGACGGATCAGACGCTCAACTACGAGCCCACCGTGAACCCGGTCCCGTCGGGCGGCTACGCCTGGGTCGTGTTCACGAGCCGCCGCCTGTACGGCAACGTCGCGACGCAGGACCCGTTCCTCAGCGACCCGCGCAACTACAACGCGACCCTCGCGGCGACGACCAAGAAGCTCTGGGTCGCCGCGATCGACCTCAACGCGCCGCCCGGCACCGACCCGAGCCACCCGGCGTTCTACCTCCCCGCTCAGGAGCTGCTGGCCGGCAACGCGCGCGGATTCTGGGTCGTCGACCCGTGCGAAGCCGCAGGCGCTTCGTGCCTCACCGGCGACCAGTGCTGCACCGGCTATTGCGGTCAAGGAGACGGCGGCTTCGTGTGCGGGACGCAGCCTGCTGGCTGCGCCGTCCTCGGGAACAAGTGCGCCGTGAGCACCGACTGCTGCGGGGCATCGACGGGCATCACGTGCATCGACGGCTTCTGCGCCGAGCCGAGCCATCCGTTCGACGCCGGGATGTGCACCCCGACGACCTGCTCGAAGCTCGGTATCAACTGCGGGCCGGCGGGAAATGGCTGCGGCGGGCTGCTCGCGTGCGGCACATGCACGACCCCGGACACCTGCGGCGGTGGCGGCATGTCGGGAGTTTGCGGCAAGCCAGCTCCGCCGCCGTGACCTCACCAGCACAGGCGGCGACGTATCGGGCAACACCATCGCTTCTGGTGTAGGTTCGGTGCCATGGCGTCTGGCGCACCTCTCGACTCGGAGCTCACAGGGCTCCTGGAACTCGGCGACCGTATCGTTGCGATGGCGACCAGCCGCGGCGCGACGGTAGCCGAGTGCGTCGTTCGATTCGGCGCGGAGCTATCGGCGCGCGTCCGGCTCGGGGAGCCTGAGCTGGTCGAAGAGGCCGGTAGCCGGTCTCTGGGTCTCCGCGTGATGAAGGGGAGGCACGTCGCGTCGACCTCGACCAGCGACCTCTCGGAGAACGGCATCGAGCGAGCGGTCGCCGATGCGATCGAGCTCGCGGATCTCTCGCAGGAAGACCCCTTCGCGGGCCCCGCCGATCCGTCGCTCCTCTGCGACCCGACCGCACAGCCCGATCTCGATCTCTACGACCCGGCAGGCGGGCGGCTCGATGCTGCCCAGGCGATCTCCATCGCGAAAGAGGCGGAGGATGCGGCGCGCGCGTTCGATGCACGCATCACCAACAGCGACGGCGGGACGTTCGGCCGCACCGCCGGCGGGATGGCGATTGTGCTCTCCAGCGGCTTCCGGGCGGCGTTTCGTGGGTCGTATCAATCGCTCAGCGTCGTCCCTGTCGCCGACGACGCGGACGGGAAGAAGCGCCGCGGGTATCACTGGACGGCGAAGCGCCACCTTGCGGAGCTGGAGGCCGCCGATCAGGTCGGCAAGGAGGCCGCGCGCCGCACCTTGCGGAAGCTCGGAGCGCGCTCCGTCGCGACGGGTGAGTTCCCGGTCGTCTTCGACCCCGACGCTGCGCGGTCAATCCTCGGGCTGATGGCGGGCTGCGCCATGGGCAGCTCGATCTGGCGGAAGTCGAGCTACCTGGTCGGTCGGGAGGGGACGCGTGTCGCGAGCGATCTCGTCACGATCGTCGACGACCCGCTCATCCCTCGCGCGCCGGGGTCGCGGCCGTTCGACGGCGAGGGCCTCGCAAGCCGGAGGAATGTGGTCGTCGAGGCAGGGATCCTGAAGACGTACCTCTGCGATAGTTACTCTGCGAGGAAGCTCTCGCGAGCCAGCACCGCGAGCGCCTCGCGCGGCGGTGGGGCTGGGGTCGGCGCGAGCACGTCGAACTACATCCTCCAGCCGGGGGCCGACACCCCCGAGTCCATCGTGAAGGGGACGAAGCGCGGGCTTTACGTCACGGACATGATGGGCTTCGGCTTCAACGCGGTGACAGGCGACTTCTCGCGCGGCGCGAGCGGCTTCTGGATCGAGAACGGCGAGATCACGTTCCCCGTGAGCGAGGTCACCATCTCGCTCAACGTCGACGATCTGTGGCAGCGGATCGACGCGATCGGATCGGATCTCGACCTCCGGACGGCGATGGCGGCTCCCACGCTTCGGGTCAGCCGGATGGTCGTCGCCGGCTCCGATCAAGCCACGGGCTGATGTCGCTCACCGCCTCCGCGGGCTCGTCGCTCTCTGCGAGCGAGGCCAAAGCCACCTCCCGTGTCGTCCGCATCGTCGCCCTCGGAGGCCTCGGCGAGGTCGGCATGAACTGCCTCGCGATCGAGCAGGACGGCGAGGTCGTCCTCGTCGACTGCGGCGTCACCTTCGATGACCGCGGCCTCGGCGTCGACATCATTCACCCCAGCTTCGACCCGCTCGAGGCCTATCGCGGGCGTATCCGCGGCATCTTCCTGACGCATGGCCACGAGGACCACCTCGGCGCCGTCGCGCACTTCCTCAAGCGCTTCGACGTTCCTGTGTGGGGGCCACCTTACTCGCTGGAGCTCCTGCACGAGCGCTCGCAGGAGCACGAGATCCTCCGCTACGCAGAGCTCATTCCCGTGCGCCCGCGCGAGACGTACAGGGTCGGACCGTTCTCGATCGAGCCCATCCGGGTCACGCACTCGACGTCCGACGCGACGGCGCTCGCGATCGAGACGTCGGCGGGCCTGGTCATCCACACCGGAGACTTCAAGTTCGACGAGACGCCTCCGGACGGCGAGCTCTTCGACGTGGACCGTCTGCGCGCGCTCGGCGACAAGGGCGTGCAGCTCCTGATGTCGGACTCGACGAACATCGACGTGCCCGGTCCCTCGGGCAGCGAGGAGGGTGTGCGGACCGCGCTGCTCCGCCTCGTGACCGAGGCGACCGGCCGCGTCGTGGTCGGCATGTTCGCCTCGAACGTCCACAGGCTCAGACTGCTCGGAGAGATCGCGCGCGCGACGGGCAGGCGGATCGTGCCGCTCGGCCGGTCGGTGTCGACGCACGCGCGTGTTGCCGAGCGCACCGGTTACCTTCACTGGCCCGAGGCGCTCGTGATGAGCGCGGAGCAGGCGAGGGACCTCCCACGTGCGCAGGTCCTCGGCATCGCGACCGGTACGCAAGCCGAGACGAACGCGGCGCTCGCGCGCCTCTCGCGCGGAGAGCACCCGCTGTCGCTCGAGCCAGGAGATCACGTGGTCCTGTCGAGTCGCGTCATCCCGGGCCACGAACCGCAGGTCGGCGCGCTCGAGTCGGCGCTCTTGCGGCGCGGGATTCAGGTGACCACGCGGTCGATCGACCCCGGCGTCCACGTGAGCGGTCATGCGTCCCGGCAGGAGCAGCGACGCATGATCGAGCTCGTGCGCCCGCGGTCGTTCGTCCCGCTCCACGGCACGCGCCACCATCTCGTGCGCCACGCGGAGCTCGCCACGAGCCTCGGGGTGAGCGACGCGATGGTGCTCGAGAACGGCGACATCGGGGTGCTCGATGGCGCGACCGACGTGCTTCGACGGGAAGGGCGCTGGGCGACGGGGCGAGTGCACCTGGGCTACGGCAAGGTGGTCGCGGGCGAGACCTTGAAGGAGCGGAGTACGCTCGCCGCCGAGGGGATCGTCTTCGCCGCGGTGCCGGCGTCTCTAGGGAAGCTCCGCGGGCCGATCCAGCTGTCGGCGCGCGGTGTCCTTCACGAGCCCGATCGGAGCGAGCTTCTGGTCATGGCGGCGCTGGAGGCGGAGCGGAGCGTCGCCGAGAATGGCTCGCGCTTCGACGACGGGATGCTGAGGGAGTCGGTGCGACTCGCGGTGCGACGCGTGGTGCAGCGGGCCGTCGGCTACAAGGTGGAGGTCGTCGTGAGCCTGGTGGGATAGGCTCGGCGGAGAGACCGAGACATGGCGAGCATCCTGGAGCGACTGCAGCGTCTCATCGCGCTCACCGAGTCTCCCAACGAGAACGAGGCTCGCAACGCAGCGGTCCTCGCCGTGCGGCTGATACGCCAGCATCGGATCATGCTCGCGGTCCCGGAGGCCGACGCAGCGCCGCGACGACCGTCGCCAGCCCCCGCCACACGACGGCGCACGCCGACCTCGTCCGCTAGCCGCAAGCGCGTGGCGGACGTGCCGGCAGAGATCAAGAGCCCGCTCGGGGGCGACTGCATCGAGTGCGGCGTGCACTACCGCGCCGGGTCGTCGATCTACTGGATGCAGTCGGGCGGCGGGATGCACCCGCGGTGCTTCGAAGCCTGGATGAAGCGCAAGCGCTGACGACCGTCGATCAGACGTCGGACGGCTCGTTCCATCGTTCGGGCTCGAGGCCTCCCCATTCGGTGTACCCCGAGGTGCTCAGACGCTTGAGGCTCGGGAGCGCGTGGAGCATGCGTGCCGCTTCCGGCGACACAGGGCCCGTGCGGAAGAAGTGGACGTAGCGGAGCGATCGAAATCCCGGCGTCGTCGCGATGGCGCGCGCGATGCCCTCGACGGCGGCGGTCCGCTCGGCGTCTCGAACCGATACCGCGGTCCCTACTTGCAGGTACTCGAGCGTGTGAACCACCGCGCCCAGGGCCGCGATGCCTTCTCCGGTGATCGGGTTCTCCGAGACGTGAAGCGCGCGGATGCCAGCGAGCGCGGGCGCGAGCGTCGTGATCGACTTGTCGTCGAGGGCGTTGCCGCTCAGGTCGAGATCATGGATCTCGTGGAGCGGGAGCTTCGCCATCCGCGCTTCGGTCTCGCGTCTCTTCTTTCGCATCGACGTGACGGAGAGCACTAGCCGCGGGCCGAGCGCGACCAGCTCGTCGAACCCGTCGATGAGCTTGTCGGCCTCGCACCACGCATGATCGACGAATCCGGGCGTCGCAGACGAGAGGCTCCACGTGCGAACGTACGGCCGAGCCGTCCCGAGCCACGCTCCCCTGTCCTTCTTCTCGAGGGTCGAGGCGCGGGTGGACTGGGCTGCGGTCGGGTTCTCGAGAACGCTCAGCTGGATGTATTCACCGCGAGAGTTTCCCTGCTCCAGCAGATGGTCGGCGTAGACGCGAAGCGCGTCTCGATCCTGGGGATCGGCCCAGATCGCCTCCAGGAGCGCGCGCGCCGGGCCGCCGGCGCTCGGAATGGGCTCTTTCTTTGGCGCGGAAGGAGCGGCGCCTCGAGGTGCGGCCGCGCCACGCGAGGGGGTCGTCGCGCTCGTTCCCTTGGTCGCGGCGGGCTTGGTCGCTCGTTTGGTTGCCATCGGACGATGCTTTCATCGCGAGAAGCGCACCGTCAACGACGTCGCCGCCTCGCGGTCAGACCGCCGGGAGCTCGCCATGGAGCAGGAAGGTCTCGAGCTCGCCCTTCCCCTTCACCTTGATGACGCCCCGCGAGACGAGATCGAACTTGCCGACCAGCGCGTCGTACACCTGGCGCGTCACCTGGATCTCCTGCTCGATGCCGGACGACTCCATTCGGCTCGCCGTGTTCACCGTGTCGCCCCAGAGGTCGTAGATGAACTTGCGCTTGCCGATCACGCCCGCGATCACCGGTCCGGTGTGGAGCCCGATGCGGAGCCTTAGCCCGTAGCCCGCCTCGGCGTTGATGCGCGTCAGCGCGGTGCGAATGCCGAGCGCCATCCTCGCCGCGGCCTCGACGTGGTCGGCCCGCTTGTCCGGCAGCCCGGCCGCGACCATGTAGCAGTCGCCGATCGTCTTGATCTTCTCGAGGCCGAGCTCCGCCGCGAGGTCGTCGAACGCGGAGAACACGTGGTTCAGCATGTTGACGAGCTCGGCCGGGCTCATGCGCTGGCTGATCTCGGTGAAGCCGCAGAGGTCGGCGAAGAGGACGGTGACCTCCGCGAAGCCGTCGGCGATCGCCTTGTCGTCGTCCTTGAGGCGCGTCGAGATCGACTTCGGCAAGATGTTGAGGAGGAGCCGCTCGGATCGCGCGTGCTCCACCGCGAGCTTCCCTTCCGCGCGCACGGTGTCGCCGGTGAAGAGCTGCACGACGAACACGATCGTCCCCATCACCGCCATCGCCGACAGGATGTTGAGCGTCTCGGGAACCCCCTCGGGGAGGTCCATGACGTCGGCGATCGGCGCGGCGATGCAGACGAACAGGCAGCTCGCGGCGCTCAGCAGGGCGAACGTCGTGCGGAGCCACCGCTCGCGCTCGCCGAAGAAGAGGAACGCGAACACGGCAAGGAGGAAGAAGTAATAGTGGAAGCCGACGCCGAGGCCGAGTCGCAGGGACACCGTGATGATGAGCGTGTGTATCGCGACGAGGAGAACGACCTTCGCGGTCCTTCTGCGCCCGGAGGCGGTGAGAAAGAAGCAACCGAACGCCACGATTGCGACGACGACGTTCTCTGCCTCGAGCATCCGGAAGCGCGGACCGGCGAGCGCATACCCGATGACGCACGCGGTGCAGCTCACGATGGCGATCACCGCGCCCTGATTGGTGATCATCAGGCGCCGCCGCTCGTCGTTCGGCTCGTCGACCCCGAGGCCGAGCATCGAGACGCGGTTCCAGAGCGCGCGGACGTTCACGCTCGGAGCTTAGGCGCAGCGGCTCGGTCCGTCACGCTTCGACGGTCAGCATCCGCACGGTCCGCGCCGGGACGGAGACCTCGAACGAACCGGCGACCCGCGTGATACGCGCCTCGTCGACGGCATGGCGTGCAGCCCCCCTCGTGCTCCTCGGCAGTAGATCGATGAGCGCGGTCGCGCCCTCGATCGCGACACGGACATTCAGATCCGCAGGAGTCGGGTTCATCACGAAGGCCACGCGCGGGACCCCCGCTGCGTCGTCGTGCACCGCGACGTACGCCTCGCCACGGTCGACCGGGAACGTCGGAAGGCCAAGCTCGTCGATACGCCGTCCGACCAGCGCGTCGGCGCGCGCGGCGTTGGTCAGCGGCTCCAGCTCGAGATCATGCGCGTCGTGCGGCGTCGTCAGAGCGCGCATCGAGCCGTCGCGGTCAGGAATGGCGGGGCCGACGGTGACCCTCGCTCCGGCGGCGTGCGCAGCCCTGAGCTGCGTCAATACCGACCCCTTCACCCCTCCGGCGAGCACCGCGATGATCCACTTCGCCCCGTGGAGGCTGACGTCGAGGCTCTCGCCCCCCGCGTACGCGAACGGCACGCCGCGCGCGAAGAGTGCCCGCTCGAACGCGCGCAGATAGGCCTCACCCTCGACCGCCGGGGAGATGCGCTGCGTACCGATCTGGAACTCGTCTTCGAGGCAGCTCTCGCGGAAGCCTGCGCCGAGCACGTTGAAGAGGGCAGGAGTGAGCGGACCGAACGCGTGCGTCGCTCGCGCGAGCCTGCGCAGCGAGCGTGGGATGACGAGCCGCACCGGAGCGCGGCGCTGGAGCTGGTCGAAGTGCGTGAGCTCGAGAGCCCGCACGAGAGCCTCGTACTGCGCGGCGAGGGGGCGTCGCTTGCCGTGCGGATCGACGGGGGCGCCGATCCACCGATCTCGCTCGACGGCCATGTAGAGGTTGAAGCCGCGTAGGCCGTACGCGAGCGCCGTGAGTAGGGTGTAAAGCGAGTCGGCGGGGTCGATGGGGGCAAAGAACGGAGGGAAGCCAGCGCCGACCTCGGCGCCGTAGGCGGGGCTGCCGGTCCCTTCGCACCGGGATACGAGCTCGCTCGTGCGGCGGAAGACCGTGAGGTGCTCGGTGGGAGTGGCGCGGTGGTAATAGTCGAGGGCGACGAGGTCGACCGTCGCCGCCATGCGCGCGGCGTTGAGCGGCGTCGCGGCCTCTCCCATCGGGAAGTTGTGCATCGTCGGGAGCCCGCCGAAGCCCGCGTGCCGCAGCGCTCTCGCGAAGCGCCCCATCGCGTGCGCGAGGAGGTGCTCGTGGAACTCCACCCAGTCGAGGTGCTGCGCCAGGCCGTCCGCGTCCTTCGCGTCGAATCGTCGCGGCGGGCTCGCGCGCGGGAACGAGGCGCTCGGGTCGTCCCAGGCCACGGCGAGGTCTTCGGTGCGCGCGTATTTCTCGCGAAGGAAGTCGCGCCACAGCCGCAGCGCGTCGGGGTGATAGTCCTGATCGTAGGGGCCGTCGCGGAAGTAGAGCGCCCCCTCGTTGTCGACCTGGAGGAGCACGATCGGCCCCTCCGGGTGACGGAAGCGCCGCAGCACCTTGCCGAGCGCATCGAACCAGTGCGCCGTCTCGTCGTGGAACGTGTCGCTCGCGTAGCTCGGCACCGGGAACGCGAGCGGAGGCACGGGCAGCATCACCGGGTTGCCGTGCGGCGTGAGCGCCTGGCACGCCTTGTCCCAGACGATTCGCTCGGGGATCCCGAAGAGCGTGAGCTCCGCGTTGATGTGCGGCCCGGGGCGCAGCACGACCTTGAGGCCCCGTGCGTGCGCCATCTCGAGGAAGCGCGCGACGTCGAGGCTGGGATTCTGAGTGCCGAAGTCGAAGCGACCCGGTCCGATCTCGTGGACCGCCCACGGGACATAGACGTCGACGACCCGCAGCCCCATCGACTTGATCGCGTCGAGGCCCGGGCCCCACTCGCTCGCCGCGTGGCGCCAGTAGTGCATCGCCCCCGCGTAGAGAGGGAGGATCGCGCCGTCGCCGAGGTCGAGACCTCGTGGGTGAAGCCGAACGCGCGGGGCCTCGAGCGGCTCGGGCTCGGGCGTGGCAGCCGCCATGGTCTAGAAGGCCTCGGGGAGCGCGCGGTGCAAGATGCCTTCGAGCTCGGCGAGGTCGGCGTCGCTCTTTGCGACGCGCTCGAGGGCCCCGCGGACCGCGCGGAGCGAAGGCTCGATGTACGGGAGAAACGACGGGTTCCCCTTCACGTGATCGATGAAGACGAAGCGGCCGGCGTCCTTGAGCTTGCGCTGGATCGTCACGAGATCGAACTCCATGCGCATGGTGTCGCGCTCCTCGGCGCCGAGCCCGGCGGCGTCGGCGTAGTCCGTCAGGCGCGCATCGACGAACTCCGCGTCGAACGACTGGTAGCTGTCCCTGAGGAGCGCCACCATGTCGTAGATTCGCGGCCCGAGCAGGGCGTCCTGGAAGTCTATCCAGACGATCTCCCCGCCCACGACCATGAGGTTCCTCGACTGGTAGTCGCGGTGCGTGAAGCCTCGCGGCCAGGCGCCGATGCGCGCCGCGAGCCGCTTCGCGATCGCGTCGAACCTCGCGCGGTCGGGCGCCGACAGCCGCTTTCCGCGCGCGTCCAGCCCCCACTCGCGGAAGTGCTCGAGCTCCCAGTAGAGCAGGTCGGCGTCGAAGCTCCTGCCGCCGACGACCGAGCCCGCAGGCAAGCCCGAGAGCGCCTTCTGACCGCGCGCGAGGTCGCTCGCGGCCTTCGTGTACAGGGCCGCCCGCTCGTCGGGTCGCGTCGCGATGCGCACGGCGAGCGTCTCGTCGCCGAGGTCTTCGACGAGGAGCCAGCCGTGCTCGCAGTCCTCACCCAGCAGTTTCGGCACCCGCACGCCTCTCTGCTCGAGCAGGTCGCGGATCTCGAGGAACGGCCATCGCGGCCGGGCCGTCACGTCGTGGACGGACTCCTCGGGACGATCGGCTCCAGGCACGAACATGCCCACGGCCGAGCGGCCATCGCGGAAGGCGACACGGACGAACTGGCGGGTCGACGCGCCCCCCGGCATCGGGGTGAGCGCCTGGACGCCGCCACGCGCGCGGCGCACGAGGGCTTCGAGGGGAGCCGTGTCGAGCACTGTTCGTTTATTACCCTCCGTCCATCGTTCTTCCCACCTTCCTGTGCGCGTTTTTCGTCCGGGGCTGCCGACTGCGCCGGCCTGGCAGCCCGTTGCGCGCTATCGCGCGCCCTGCGGGTCCGGCTTCGTTGTACGACGGCTCATGGCGAAAGCGCTCGGTCCCCCTCCCGCCGGCTGGCCGCTCGCGCGCGCGGCCGAGGGGTTGGGGGTGGTCGTCCCGGAAGACGCACGAAAGGCCCTCGTTTCGTGGCTCGACCTCCTGGTGACGTGGAACGCCCGTGTCGACCTGACCGCCGCGCGCTCCGCGGACGAGCTCGTCGATCTGATGCTCGCGGACGCCCTCATCCTCTCGACCCGCATCCCGGAAGGCGCTCGCGTGGTCGACGTCGGCACGGGGGCGGGGGCGCCAGGGCTGGCGCTCGCCGTGCTGCGCGCGGATCTCGAGGTGACGCTCGTCGAGCCACTCGCCAAGCGCGCCGCGTTCCTCCGGACGGTCCTCGGCACGCTCGGCCTCCCGCGCGTGAAGCTCGAGGCGAAGAAGGGGGCGGAGGTCGCCTCGTCGCGCGCGCGCGAATGGGACGTCGCGCTCGCCCGCGCGACGCTCGCGCCGGCGCCGTGGCTCACGCTGGCGCGGGACCTGGTGAAGGACGGGGGCACGGCGTGGGTCTTCCTCGCGAAGGAGACGAACCCGACGAACCCTGGCTTCACCTTCGTCGAGGAGCTCCCCTACGTCTGGCCGCTCACCACCGCATCGCGTCGCCTCGTTCGCTACGAGCGTCGCGAAGGGGTACGACCCGGTCGCTAGAACGCGAGCTCGGCTGGGGTCAAGGCTTGACGACCGTGTTCGAGAGCAAGGTCACGGCAGCGATAGAGGCCAGCGCGCGGCCATTGATCGTCGCTCCCGTGTCCATCGAGATGGCCTGGTTCGCCATGACGGTCCCCTGGAACGCGGAGGTCGTGCCCATCGTCGCCGACGTTCCGACCTGCCAGAACACGTTTCCCGACTGCGCTCCGCCGGCGAGGATCACCTGGAGCCCGGACGTGACGGTCAGCGTCGACGCCATCTGGAAGATGAAGACGGCGTCGGCATTGCCCTGGGCGTCGAGCGTGAGGTTTCCCGACGAGATGGCGAGCGAGGACGTGGATTTGTAGAGGCCAGGGGCGAGTGTCTCGCCGCCGATGTTGCCCGCCACGGTGACCGCGCAGAGCTTTCGCCCCGCCGCGTCGTTGTATGCCGTCGTCAAGTCGAGCTGGGCCTGGGCCGCTGCAGGAACGCCGGCCTGGATGGAGCCTCCGGTCACCGTTCCGGGCGGGAACCCGGTCACCGCAGTCCCGGGGCTCACGCCGATGTTCCCCGTGACGGCGGTCGGCCCGAGGTTCGTCACCGTGCTGCCGGCGAGGACGACGAAGGACGCCGCCGAGCCGAGCGCTACCGGGGTCTGACCGCAGGCGGCCGTCGTGAAGGTCCACTTGTAAGCGTTGACCAGCGAGACCCCGGCCGCGCTCTTCGCGCCGAGCGTGATCGTGGCTGTGTAGAGGGTGTCGACGGCGAGCTGGCTCGTCGGAACGAAGCGCGTGCTCGTGGACGCCGGGATGTAAGTGACGGCGCCGGGGACGGGCGTCGCACCGTTCGCCAGCGTGAAGGTCGCCGCCGTGATCGTCGTCGGGTTCATCGCCTCGCTGAAGGTCGCGCCGAGCACCTTCGCGATCGACACGCCGGTCGCCTCATTCGTGGGGACCGTCGACACGACCGTCGGCGCCAGCGTCTCGCCAGCGTCCTTGCCCGCGTCCGGGGCCTCGTGGCCGGCGTCGCCCACCTTCGAGTCGGGCCGTGCGTCGCCATGCCCCGTGTCGGCCTTTTCGGCATCGACGTGCGCTGAGTCGAGGGCCTCGGTGGCGTCGAACGGCGTCGTGGCGTCGAAGTCCGAAGCGCCAGCGTCGACGTCCGCGTCTCCGCCGTGACCCGTCGCGCCCGCGTCGTTCGAGCCCTGGCCCGATTCATGGCCGCCGGCGTCGGGGACGGTCGTGCCTTGCGCGTCGCGGCGCGAGCCGTCTGCCTTCGAAGCGTCTCCGCTCGAACCGTCTCGTCTCGAACCGTCGGCGGTCGTCGGTGCGTCGCTGCTCGATGCGTCGAGGTTCGTCGCATCGACGCCTACGCCCTGCCCACACGCGAGCAGCAGGGAACCAAGCAAGAGCGGCGCGGCACGAGGAAGCTTCTTCATGGTGTCGCGAGCAGTGCAACTCCCGGACCCGATGAGCGCGGAGCAGGTTCCGGCCCTTGCCGCAAACGAACACCTCCGCAACGGCGCCTCACGCCTCGCGCGGGCGCCTCAGCTTGCGCCTCGCGACGGTGCGCGGCCGGGCGGGTACAGGTGGCTCAGCCAGACGGCCATCGACGTCGCGACGCTGGAGAGGATGCGCCGCGCCAGCGCACCTTCGAAGGGCGCCTCGATCGGCACGTCGAACGCGAGGGTCGCGTCGCTCGTCGGTTCGCCCTTCGCGCCGGCTGCCTCGAGCAGATGTCGCATCGGCTCGTTCGACGCGAGCACCTCGCCGCGAAAGCTCTTGATGCCGCGCTCCTGCGCCGCGTCCACCAGCGTCATCAGGAGAAGGCGCCCGACGCCTCGCCCCTGGTAGTCGTCGACCACGGTGATGGCCGCCTCGGCGACCTCCGGGTCGTCCGCGGCCCGGACGAACCGTGCGACGCCGACGCCTGCCTCCTCCTTCAGGTCGAAGGACTCGGTCAGCGCGATGATGGCGAAGTGGTCGTACCCGTCGACCTCCGTCAGGTAGTCGAGCATGTCCGGCGTGAGCTCGTGGATGCCGGTGAAGAAGCGGCGATACCGCGAGTCGGGCGACATGCGGCGGAACTGCCGATCGAACTCGTCGCGGTCCGCCGGCTGAACGAGCCGGAGCGTGACCACCAGGCCGTCCTTGAGGACATGGCGAGAGCTGTAGGTGGGGGTGAAGATCACGACGACGGACCAGTTCTACAATAACGGACGGTGGGTAGCCCGAATGTTGGCCGTGCCACGCGCAGTGTGCGAGCGGTGGTCCGAAGCTCCCATGACCGCCTTCGCCACGCCTCGCTCGCCCCGCGACAAGGACAGCTCCGAGCCCGAGCTCGTCGCTCTACGGAAGCTCGCCGAGGACCTCGCCAAGGGGAAGACCGACCGCACGACCACGGGGCATCTGCTCGCGGCGATCGCGTCGAGCCCGGGCGTCGCGGCGGACCTGCTCCACGAGCGCAGGCTCGACGCCCCCGTGCTCCTCTCCGCGGCCCGCGTGACCACCGACGACGAGCGCGACGCCATCGCTCGCGCCATCCAGCGCGCGCGTGAGTTCGCCAGTCGCGGCGGCGTCCGGTCGCCGTCCGCCGTGCACCTCCTCTTCGCCCTCTGCCAGGAGCGGACCTGCGCCGCGCACCGGACCCTCGTCCAGTGCGGCGCCGACATCACCAAGCTTCGCACCGCGGCGATGCAGCTCGCGATGGGGATCGCCCCGGCCCGTCGCCACCCCTCGGCGCCGCACGCGAGCGCCCAGACCTCGCTCATCCCCCCGACGCTGAAGACGCCCCTCAACACGCCTGCCGTTCGTGCGCTCCCGCGCAGCGACGCGGCCTCGGCGCCGCGCCTCGACGGAGCCCCTGCGCGCCCGACGACCATCGCACCGTCGCCGAGCCCGAAGATGCCGAGACAGCTGCCGCTGCAGGAGCAGGCGAGGCCGCGCCGTCAGCGCGCGCCCGTCCCCGCGAACAAGCAAGAGAAGCCCGCGCAAGAGAGCGAGCGACGCCCGCTCGCGCCGATCGTCCCGCCCGATCCGACGCGGCTCGAGCGCTTCGTTCTCGATCCGAAGCTCTTCCCCGTCCTCACGCAGCTCGGGAGAAACCTCACGCTCGCGGCGGCGCGCGGGGAGCTCGAGGCGGTCGTCGGCCGCGAAGAGGAGATCGAGCGGACGCTCGACGTGCTCGCGAAGCGGCGCGGCAACAGCCCCTGCCTCGTCGGCGCGGCCGGCGTCGGCAAGACCAGCGTCGCGCGAGGCGTCGCGCAGCACATCGCGAGGAGCAGCGAGAGCGTCGACGGAGCCATGGACGATCGCGTGGTCATCGAGATCGAGCCGGCGGCGTTGCTCGCAGGGACGGGTGTCCGCGGCGCGCTCGCCGAGCGACTCGTCCAGATCAAGGCGGAGGCCGCGAAGGCCAACGGACGCGTCGTCCTGTTCCTCGACGAGATCCACGTGCTCCTCGCGGACGGCGGCGACGAGGGGGTGACCGAGCTGAAGACCGCGCTCGGCAAGGGGGAGCTCGCGTGCATCGCGGCCACGAGCGAGGCCGAGTACAAGCGCACAGTGATGCCCGACGCCGCGCTCGCGCGTCGCTTCACGCCCATAGAGATCAGCGAGCTGTCGGCCGAGGACGCGTTCCTCGCGCTCGAGCAGGTCGTCCCCGCGTTCGGCAAGCACCACGGCGTCACGTTCTCGCCCGAGGCCATCGCGTCGAGCGTCACCTGGAGCACGCGCTACCTCCCGGGCCGCGCGCTCCCGGACAAGGCCATCGGCATCCTCGATCTCGCGGGGGCGCGCGCGCGGAGGCGATCGCAGAAGGAGGTCGGACCGAGCGAGATCGCGGACGTCGTCTCCGAGATGTCGGGCGTGCCGACCGAGCGCCTGCTCGAGAGCGACGGAGAGAGAATGCTCCGCCTCGAGGAGCTGATGGCGCGCAGGATCGTCGGCCACACCTCGGCGCTCTCCCGCATCGCGTGCGTGCTGCGACGGAACGCCTCCGGGTTTCGCGCGAAGCGTCCCATCGGCTCGTTCCTGCTGCTTGGCCCCACGGGCGTCGGCAAGACCGAGACCGCGAAGGCCATCGCGGAGTGTCTCTTCCACTCACCGAACGCGATGACGCGGCTCGACCTCTCCGAGTACGCCGAGCCGCACTCCATCGCGCGCCTCGTCGGCGCTCCTCCCGGTTACGTCGGTCACGAGTCGGGCGGGCAGCTCACCGAGGCGGTCGCGCGCCGCCCGTACCAGGTCATCCTGCTCGACGAGATCGAGAAGGCCCACCGCGACGTCCTCGAAGCGTTCCTCCAGGTGTTCGACGAAGGTCAGCTGACCGACGGACGGGGGCGCACCGTCGACTTCACGAGCACGGTCATCCTGCTCACGTCCAACCTCGGCGCCGACGCGCGCGGGGCGAAGGGCGGCCGCGGCGTCATCGGCTTCGGTGGGCGAGACCTGTCGGACACGGCCCTCCGCGCAGAGGCGAAGAAGGAAGAAGAGCGGGTGATCGCGGCGGCGAAGAACGCGTTGCCGCCCGAGCTCATGAACCGCTTCGACGAGGTGATCGCCTTCGCGCCCCTGACGCGCGCCGACGTCCGCGAGGTGGCCGGTCGCATGCTGGCGTCGCTCGGCGAGGAGCTCCAGAAGGCGCGCGGCGTGCGGCTCGACGTCGGGGACGAGACGCTCGAGGCGCTGCTCGACCGCGGCGGCTTCGACCCGGAGATGGGGGCGCGGCCCATGCGGCGAGCGATCGGGCGGCTCATCGAGACGCGGCTGTCGGAGATGCTGCTGCGCGGGGAGATCCAGCGCGGGGATGTTGCGACCGTCGAGGTCGAGGGGGGGGAGATTGTGATCGACGTGGTGCGGGACGCGTCGTGATGGGGTGACGAGGGCGGTGGGAGCGCGAGCGACGGTGGGTGAAGAGTCGGTCGGCTGGCCGTGAAGCTCGCGGAGAACAAGTGCCGAGCGCCGATATGTTGACGGCAATCAACGGCGCGCAGATCGACCTAGGATGCCTTGAGGAGCATCTTTTTCACGATGACCCCCTGACTCGATGAGTAGGTGAAGTCTGCGGGGGTGGAGGGCGAGGCTCCGGCTGCGGCGACCTCCTCCGCGCGAAATCGAGCGCAGCCGACTTCTTTGCGCACTGCTTCGAGGTGCTCGTGGTCCTCCTTACGAGCGGCCTCTAGCTCCGCGCCCTCCAGTCCAGCCTGGTTCTTCTTCATCTCGGATTCGATGAGCGCGACGATCGCGAGCTGGGCCTTCTTGTCTTCGTCCCGAACCGGCCACGCGTCGGACTGGATCAGTGAGACCCCCTGTCCAGCGAACACCGCGAGCACGAACGTCACGCAGGTCAAACCCCTGCCGGACTCCGTCAAATAGGCACCGTCGGCCGCGAATGCGCCACCCGTGTAGCTGAGCGCATACTTGAGCTTCCCGTCCGGATAGCGTTGCTCGATCTTCCGGCACAGCCGAGCGATCAACCTGGCACGCTCCGGTATGATGCTCAGCTCGACCCAGTGGTAGCCCGTTGGCTCCTCGCACCTCAGCGCATGATGCATGCCCAAGTGCAACAGCATGACTTCGTGTTTGCCACGTATGTCGAAAAACAGGACACCTGCATGCAGGACGCCTGGCAACGCTCCCACCCCCACCGCTATCGCAGCGTGCTTTATCTCTTTGTACGATCTTGACGTGGGATCATGGATCCGAGGCAGAGCCATCTCACGCGAGCCCGTCTAGGAGACGGGCCGCGTCTTCGTGCGACCGGAGCACGAGCACTCGCCGACGCACCCGATCAAAGTAGCGTTCGCGCCCGGCGATCTCGAGGGCCGCCGGAACGGTGATGGTGAGGAAGGCGAGCATGCTCTCGACACCAAGGCGCGCGACGTCCACTCTCTCGAGCAGATCATTCACACCGCCGAAGTCTTGGTGATCGAGAAGGTCTAAGACACGGTCGTAGACGCAGTCAATTGCCGCATCGATCTCCCCCTCAGCCTCGATGCTGTAGAGCGTGCGAAGCCACTCCTCGATCGGACCATCGGGGCAACCGAGCGGCCGGACGCCAGTGTCGGTCGTGCCATCAAGGCGAAACCACTCGTCCATCAGACCGGCGACGCAACCGATGGCGGGATCCCCCTGCCACGCAAAGTTGCGCAGCGCTCCTAGGTCGCAGATCGTCGGCCGCGCGAAGCGGACCAGCCACTCTCTCGCGTAGTGGTCAGGTCGCCGAAGTGTGTCGAGCTGGACAGCCTTGGCGTAGACATCGTCACCGCCGGTGAACAGCGCCACGCAGCCGATTGCCGTGACGTCGACGAGGGCCAAACGCTCGAGTGAGTACGGGGCCGTCACGACCTCGTCGCCGAAGAGGTTTCTCGGAGTCTTGGTACCGTCCGCGCGATGAACTCGCTCGTCAGACCACTCGTCTCGTACCGCGATCGTCACTTGCCCCCCCCGACTCCGGCGAGCGTCTCGTTGACGATGCGCTCAGCCATCAGACGAAACTCGTCCCAGCGGCTCATCGTGGACGCGACCGCTTCGGCTCTCTTCTCGACGTGCAGTAGTTCACGTTGAAAGTTGAAGCCGAAATTGATGCGCTCCACGCGTGGGGTCTCTGGTGGCGCTGGGTCGGCCACGGGCCGAATGTCCACGCGCAACCGACACCCACCCGTGACGTCCTTGCTCAGGTAGGCACCGAAGCGAGCGTCTGCAGCAGAGAAGCCTGCGTAAGCAGAGCCCGTGCCGCAGAACAGCCGCCGAAACGTCTCTGCCGGCTCAGGCAGCGGGTCCGTCCGCCACAGGAAGTTCATCCCCACCGCGGTGAACGGGGTGTGCGGAATCAGGTCGACAATCTTCGTCATCTTCCTCTCGACAAGCTCGCTGCCGGTAGCTGGCATCGAGGGCGTGAGCGCTAGCTGCTGCGCCATGACCATGAGGCTGAAGTCCTTGGAGTTCACCTGGACTATCTGGTCCGTGAAGATCGAGCCGGGCAGGAATTCACCCGCCGCGACCACGTCGTTACTCACTAGCCAGAGTTGGCCGAAGATGGTCGGGTTGAAGCTCGTAGCGGTGACCATGCTGTTCCCCACAACGAGGGAGGCAGCGACGTCAGCCATGGAAGACCACCAAATCAAGGCGGTCGTTCGCTATATCTGGCGCGGTACGCATGAGAACCTCTCTCCGGATCGTCGTCGGCAACTGGCAGAGTCTAGCCATGTTGGATGCTGTCCGGGAACTTCTGTCGCGGTTCTCGGTCTGATGGAGACCGGGACCGTCCTCTAACAATCGTAGCGCAATTATGATACCGCGCAGCGCCCGCGAAGCTCAGGCACCGCACCACTGCGCCGGAATCCCCGTGCAGCAGGCATGACCGATGCGACCTATGGCTCGACGTCTCGCTGCGTCACTCGACCGCATGCGCCTCGAGAGCGCGCTGGCGCCGATGGGCGAGGCGTGAGCGTCGTGGCGGTCTTCTTCTCCGGCTTCGGCTCGCGGGCGAGCTCCTCGCGCAGCTCCTCCAGCCTCGCGAGGACGAGCGGCTCAGCGTCCGCCTCGACGCTCCGCACGTTGACGTACCGGCTCGTGCACTTCGCGAAGCACCGGTAGTAGTGGCGTCGCGCCTCCCCCTTCGGGCCAGCGTAGGCGGCCGACATGCGGACCCCGCAGAGAGCGCAGCGGGCGACGTCCCGCAAGAGCCAATCATGCGTCTCCGCGGGCCCGTCGCCGGGCCGTGGTCGGTGGCGACGTCCTGAGATCGCCAGCTGCGCACGGGTGAACGTGCTGGCATCGACGATCGCCGGATGCTTGCCGCGGATCCACTCGCCCGGCGCTCACGTGCGGTCACGATGCGCAGCGTCGATGGTGATGTCACCGTGGGGGCGGCAACGCTCGGTGACACGCTTTGCGGGGCGTCAACGGTTCGGTGGTGAGAACAAGTGTGCGCCGCCGTTCACCGCGGCGGAGCTCGACCCCGACCTCGACCCCGACCCCGACCTCGACCCCGACCCCGACCTCGACCACGACCACGACCACGACCACGACCACGACCACGACCACGACCACGACCACGACCACGACCACGATGTCCTGCTTAGGACCGATCTCGAGCCCGACCTGAGCGAGCTCACAACGCACGTCGACGTTCGCGTCGAGGAACCGCGTGAGCTCGCCGCGCACGTCGATGTCCTCCTCGAGACACCGTGCGCACCGGTCACGGAACCCGAGGTTCACGTCGAGGAACCGCGTGAGCTCGTCGCGCGCGTCGATGTCCTCCTCGAGAAACCGCACGAGCTGGTCGCGGACCTCGACGTCCTCCTCGAGAAACCGCGCGAGCTGGTCGCGGACGTCGATGTCCTCCTCGAGAAACTGCGCGAGCTGGTCGCGGACGTCGATGTCCTCCTCGAGAAACCGCACGAGCTGGTCGCGGACCTCGACGTCCTCCTCGAGAAACCGCGCGAGCTGGTCGCGGACGTCGATGTCCTCCTCGAGAAACTGCGCGAGCTGGTCGCGGAGGTCGATGTCCTCCTCGAGAAACCGCACGAGCTGGTCGCGGATCTCGACGTCGACATTGAGGAACCGCACGACCGCGCCGCGGATCTCGACGCCCTCCCCGAGGAACCGCACGACCGCGTCGCGGATCTCGACGTCGACCCCGAGGAACCGCACGACCGCGCCGCGGATCTCGACGTCGACATTGAGCGTTTCGTCGTCGCAGCGATGAGCGCGTCGGTACCGTCTCTGCCGCGACGAAACGACAGGTCGAACAAGCCCGGAGCGGCGGCGCGAGGCGCCAGGGCTTCCTATGGGGATTTCGTG
>Ga0302279_10000315_pt1 | contig 70454 bp, 74 predicted proteins | sample III_Bog_N3_3_FD_194541 | JGI IMG/M metagenome (GOLD analysis project Ga0302279, IMG submission 194541) | Peat permafrost microbial communities from Stordalen Mire near Abisko, Sweden - III_Bog_N3_3 | ecosystem: Environmental > Terrestrial > Soil > Wetlands > Peat | place: Sweden: Abisko... | reverse complement strand
ACGGCTCGCAGACGACGATCTTCGTGTCCGGCCGCTCCTTCTTTAGAACGCGCGCGACCCCCTTCAGGGTGCCGCCGGTGCCGTAGCCGGTGACCCAGTAGTCCAGCCGCTCGCCGGCGAAGTCGGACATAATCTCACGCGCGGTGGTGCGCGAGTGCATGTCCGGATTGGCCTCGTTCTCGAACTGGCGGGTGAAGAACCAGCCGTGAGTCTCCGCCAGTTCCTGGGTCTTCAGCACCATGCCGGTGGCGCGCATCGCCGCGGGCGTCAGCACCACCTTGGCCCCCAGAAACCGCATCAGCTTGCGCCGCTCGATGCTGAAGCTCTCGGCCATGGTCACCACCAGCGGGTACCCCTTGGCCGCGCAGACCATGGCCAGGCCGATGCCGGTGTTGCCGCTGGTGGCCTCGACCACCGTCTGGCCCGGCTTCAGGGCGCCGGACGCCTCGGCCGCCTCGATGATCCCCAGCGCCAGCCGGTCCTTCACCGAGCCCAGCGGGTTGAACGCCTCGACCTTGACGAACAGGTCGATCCCCGCCGGTCCCAGCCGGTTGATCCGCACCACCGGCGTGTTGCCGACCGTGCCCAGGATATTCTCGAAGCGCGCCATCTCGTGTCTCCCAATCACCGCCGACACTAAGCCGCCCGGCGAGGCTGGCCAAGCGCCGCGCCGCCCGGATGGTAAGTAATGCTTAAGCCCGTGCGGCCCAGGATTCCGGCTCAGCAATTGGGGCCGATTTGCGCAATCTCATAGCCGCCGTAGAGCGTGTCGACCCGCTGATCGTCTCCGGACGAGTGGCGGCGGTGAACGGGCTGCTGATCGAAGCCCGCGGCGGACTGACGCGCCTGTCCATCGGCGCCCGCGCCGAGGTGCTGCGTCGGGGCGCCGGCGCCCTGCAGACCGAAGTGGTCGGCTTCCGCGACGACCGCGCCCTCCTCATGCCGTTCGGGCCGCTGGAAGGCGTCGCCCCCGGCGCCGAAATCCGCATCCGACCCGAAGGCGCCAGCGTCCGTCCGACCCGGGGCTGGCTCGGTCGGGTGGTCGACGCGTTCGGAGACCCCATCGACGGCAAGGGTCCCCTGCCCCAGGGCATGGCCGCCTATCCCCTGCGCGCGCCGCCGCCGCCGGCCCACGCCCGCGGCCGCGTGGGCGAGCGGCTGGACCTGGGCGTCCGGGCCATGGACGTATTCACCACCTGCTCGCGCGGCCAGCGCCTGGGCGTGTTCGCCGGCTCCGGCGTCGGCAAGTCGGTGCTGCTGTCGATGCTGGCCCGCCACGCCACCTGCGACGCGGTGGTGGTCGGGCTGATCGGCGAACGGGGCCGCGAGGTCCGCGAATTCATCGAGGAAACCTTGGGCGAAGCCGGCCTGGAGCGGGCCGTGGTGGTGGTCGCCACCTCCGATGAGCCGGCCCTGAAGCGCCGCCAGGCCGCCTTCATGACCATGGCTATCGCCGAATACCTGCGCGACCAGGACCTGGAAGTGCTGTGCCTGATGGACAGCGTCACCCGCTTCGCCATGGCCCAGCGCGAGATCGGCCTGGCCGCGGGCGAGCCGCCGACCACCAAAGGCTATACGCCGACCGTGTTCTCCGAGCTGCCGAAGCTGCTGGAACGCGCCGGTCCCGGCCCGGTCCGGCCCGACGGCGCGGTGGCCGGCCCGATCACCGGCCTGTTCACCGTGCTGGTAGACGCCGACGACCACAACGAGCCGATCGCCGACGCCGTGCGCGGCATCCTCGACGGCCACATCGTCATGGAACGGGCCATTGCCGAGCGCGGCCGCTTTCCGGCGATCAATGTGCTGAAGTCGATCAGCCGGACCATGCCCGGCAATCAGGCCCCGCCGGAGCGGGATATCGTCAGCCGCGCCCGCCGCAGCCTGGCCGCCTACACCAATATGGAAGAGCTGATCCGCATCGGCGCCTACCGTTCCGGGGCCGACGCCGAGGTCGACCGCGCCATCGCCCTGCACCCGGCGCTGGAGACCTTCCTGTCGCAGGACAAGGACGATTTCACGCCCCTGGGCGAGGCCTTCGAGCAACTGTCCGGCATTCTGGAAAGTGAGGGCGCATGACCCTGCTTCGCCATGGCTTCGCAGGACGCATCCCCGGGCCGCGATCTGATGCAGGACTTGTCCTGCGTAGCTCCGCGAGGAGCGAAGCAGGATGAGGTGGGCCGACCAGCTGATCAAGCTGTCCAACTTCGAGTTGGAAGTCCTGCAGGTGCGTCTGGCGGAGATCGTCCAGCGTCGCACCATCGCCGAGCTGCGGCTGGCGGTGCTCACCGCCGAGGGTGAGTCCGAGTTCGCCTTCGCCCGCACCAACGCCGAGGCCGCCCGCACCCTGCCGGCCTTCAACGAAGGGCTGAAGCGCCGCAAGGCCTCCGCCCAGGTCGAGATCGACCTTGCTACGGCCGAGGAAGCCGGCGCCCGCGACGCCCTCACCGAGGCCTTCGAGACCCTGAAGAAGTACGAACAGATCGCCGAGAACGCCCGCATCGTTGCGGTCAAGGAAGAGCAGCGTCGGGAGTCCGCCGTGCTCGACGAACTCGGCCTGCGGCGAGCGGCGGGGCGGTAGTGGCCGGGCTGGCGATCCATCGCCGCGCCCTCCTCGCCTCTTCGCTGGCCCTCGCCGCCTGCGCCCCGCGAGCCAGCAGCCAGACGCCGGTCACCATCCCGCCATTGAAATCGGTGGCCCCGTTCCCGGTCGGCGCGGCGGTGCAGGCGATGGACCTGCAGGAACCGGATTTCGCCGCCCTGGTCGCCGCCCAGGTCTCCCAGCTCTCGCCGGAGTGGGAGATGAAGATGGAGTACATCCTGCAGCCCGACAGGTCGCTGAGGTTCGACCGGCCGGACATGATCGCCGCCTTCGCCCGCCAGCACGGCCTTCGCCTGTTCGGCCACACCCTGGTCTGGTACGCCGAAAAGCCGGACCCCTGGAACGACCTCGGCGACGCCGATTTCCGCCAAGCCTACGCCGACTACATCGCCGCCGTGGTCGGCCGTTATCGGGGCCAGGCGGTCGGCTGGGACGTGGTCAATGAGGCGGTGACCGAGGAAGGCGAAGGCTGGCGCGGCGGCGTCTTCTCCGACCGTCTCGGCATGCTGGAGCACATGCGCCTGGCCTACCAGCTGGCGCATGAGGCCGACCCCGGCGCGCCGCTCTACCTCAACGACTACTATCTGGAGAGCAAGCCGAAGAAGCGGGCGCAATTCATGAAGCTGGCCGAGGCGCTGCTGCATGCCGGCGCGCCCTTGAGCGGCCTGGGCTGCCAGACCCACTTGGCCGCTGACTTGCCCTCCGGCGCGATCACCGCGGCGCTGAAGGACCTGGCGACGCTGGGCCTGCCGATCCGCATCTCGGAGATGGACGTCTCCATCGTCCGCGGCCGGGGTCTGATGCGCTCGGACGACGCCCTGGTCGCCCACCAGACCGAACTCTACCGCGAGGCCGCCCACGCTTTCATGGGCCTGCCGGCGCATCAGCGCGCGGATTTCACCTTCTGGGGCCTCGAGGACTCCAAATCGTGGCTGCGGCGGGAGAACGGCGACGACACGCCGCTGTTGTTCGATGACGCCGGGCGGGCCAAACCGGCGGCGGCGGCCTGGGAATCCGGCCTGCGACAATCGTGAATAAGCCAATCCTCACAGAGCATTAACCCTGATCGGCGAGGCTCGGTGAGCGATTTGTCAGGTCCCATGCGCGCCAGCTTCCACAAGCCCCGTCAGCATCCCGTCCTTCGCCTCGGCGTCGCGGCGCTGGGCTTCGCCGTGATCGGGCTGGGCTGGAAGATGACCTCCGCCGAACCGGCGACGCCGCGCTACGCCACCGCCGCCGACGCCCTGCCCAGCGACTATGTGCCCGAGGACGACACCGCCGTCTGGACTGAGGCGCCCGACCCGCTGCTCAGCGCCACCCTCGCCGCCCGTCCGCAAGGCCTCGGCGCGCCGCTAGACGTGCTGCGGGTCACTTCCAACTTCGGCATGCGTCGCCATCCGATCCTCGGCTTCTCGCGCATGCACCAGGGCGTCGACTTCGGCGCCCCGGAGGGCTCGCCGGTTCTGGCCGCGGCCGACGGGGTGGTCACCCAGGCGGGACCGGCCGGCGGCTACGGCAACCTGATCCGCATCCGTCACGCCGGCGGCTGGGCCACTGGCTACGCGCACCTGATGGGCTTCGCGCCCGGCATCGCCGACGGCGCGCCGGTGCTGAGGGGCGAGGTGATCGGCTTCGTCGGCCGCACGGGCCTGGCCACCGGTCCCCACCTTCACTACGAGGTTAGCCTCAACGGGGTGAAGCTCGATCCCTTGAAGACGCCCTACAGCGCCGAGCCAACGTCAGACCTGCCGCCCGGCCCATCCCTGGGCGCGGCCGCCGGCATGGCTCCGGCTCAGCAGGCGGTGACCACCCTGCGGCTGCGTCCCGCGGAGCGCCTGCCCAGCGTCTGAAGGCGCCTTGCGCCCGCCGCCGTTTGGGTGGCGAAATAGGGGCGCATTTTTATGAGACCTTTGCCTTGCAAGCCGTCCGCAGAAGACGGCCGACGATGATGGGAGATCAGCCATGAGCGACGTCGCCGACGTGGTGCGCGACCTGGAGCGCACCGAGACCGTCCAAACCAGCAACGGCCCGATCCGCGGCTACCGCGAAGACGGCCTCCACGTGTTCAAGGGCGTGCGCTACGCCGCCCCGCCGCTGGGCGCCCTGCGCTTCCAGCCGCCGCAGCGGCCGAAACCATGGACCGAGGTCGCCGACACCGTCGGCCTGGGCGCGCCGGCGATCCAGGTGGGCGTCGAGCCCGGCGACATCACCGGCGGGCGCAGCGGCGGCGATCCGCCGGCTCCCGGCCAGCCCGGCACCGACGAGGACTGCCTGTTCATCAACGTCTGGACCCCCGCCCTCACCGGCGCGCGGCCGGTGATGGTCTGGCTGCACGGCGGCGGCTTCGCCAACGGCTCCGGCGGCGCGGCCATGTACGACGGCGCCAACCTCGCCCGGCGCGGCGACGTGGTGACGGTGACGGTGAACCATCGCCTGAACGTGTTCGGCTACCTGCACCTGGGCGAACTTGGCGGCCATCCCAGCTCCGGCCAGGCCGGCATGCTGGACATCGTGCTGGTGCTGGAGTGGGTGCGCGACAACATCGCGGCCTTCGGCGGCGATCCTGCCAACGTCACCATCTTCGGCGAGAGCGGCGGCGGGGCGAAGGTCTCGATGCTGCAGGCGATGCCGGGCGCCCACGGCCTGTTCCACCGGGCGATCATTCAGAGCGGCCCGGGCCTGCGCGCCGTCTCCACGTCGGCGGCGACCCGCAACGCCAAGGCGTTCCTCGACCAGCTCGGCGTCGCGCCCGGCGACCTCGGCAAGCTGGAGAGCCTTTCGGCCAAGGAAATCCAGGACGCCGCCGCGGCGGCCAGCGCCGAAGGTCCGATGGGCGGCGGCTTCAGCCCCTGCATCGACGGGATCGCCCTGCCCCGCGACCCGTTCACGCCCGACGCCCCGGCGATCTCGGCGGCCGTGCCGGTGATGATCGGCACCAACAAGGACGAGGCGACCCTCTTCCTGCGCAGCCATCCGAAATGGAACCAGTTCACCGACGAGGACGTCGACGAGCGGGCCAAACAGGCGGTCGGCGACAAGGGCCCGGCGCTGGTCGCGGCCCTGCGCGCCGCCTTCCCGGACTATTCGCCGACCCACCTGGTCTGCGCCGTCCAGACCGTCACCGGCATGTGGCAGGGCTCGATCACCCTGGCCGAGCGCAAGGCCGCCCAGCACGCCGGGCCGGTCTATATGTACGTGCTGACCTGGGAGACGCCGGCCGCCCGCGGCAGCCTACGCAGTCCGCACGCGCTGGAGATCCCGCTGGTGTTCGACAACGTCGAGAAGGCTCGCAGCTTCGTCGGCCGGGTCGGCGACGAGCCGCAGGTGATGGCCGAACAGATGGCCGAAGCCTGGCTGGCCTTCGCCCGCAGCGGCGACCCGAACACCGCCGACCTGCCGACCTGGCCGACCTACGACGCGGCGACCCGGGCGACGATGGTGTTCGACCTGGAAAGCCGGGTGGAGAACGATCCGTGGTCGGGGGTGCGGAAGGTGCTGCAGGGGTAGTTCGGCGCGGCTGGTCCCCCCAATCGTCACCCATCGGTCGCTTGCGCTCCCTCGCCTGTGACACTTCCCCCCGCTGTGCGGGGGGAAGAGCGACATGGTTGCGGCTCGACACTCCGCCCCTCAGTTCAGCTGAGGGGTGGTGTCGAAGCGAGCCCGCGAAGCAGCCCCGGACTTGATCCGGGCGAGACGGAGGGGAGACGCGCACCGACGTTTGCCAACGCCGCTTCGGGAGGCTACCCAGCGCCCCATGTCCCCATCCCCCGCCGCCGAGGCCGCGCGTCGGCGCACCTTCGCCATCATCAGCCACCCCGACGCCGGCAAGACGACGCTGACCGAGAACCTGCTGCTGGCCGCCGGGGCGATCCGGGCGGCGGGCGCGGTCAGGGCTCGGGGCGAGCAGCGGCGCACCCGGTCGGACTGGATGAAGATCGAGCGCGAACGGGGCATCTCGGTCTCGGCCAGCGTGATGACCTTCGATCACGACGGGCTGATGTTCAATCTGCTCGACACCCCCGGCCACGAGGACTTTTCCGAGGATACCTACCGCACGCTCACCGCCGCCGACGCCGCGGTGATGGTGCTGGACGCGGCCAAGGGCATCGAGCCGCAGACCCTGAAGCTGTTCGAGGTCTGCCGCCTGCGCGACATCCCCATCGTCACCTTCATCAACAAGATGGACCGCGAGGCGCAGGATCCGTTCGCCCTCTTGGACGAGATCGCCTCTAAACTGGCCCTGGACCCCGCGCCGCTCTATTGGCCGGCGGGATCGGGCAACCGGTTCAAGGGGGTAATCGACCTCAGGACCGACCGCTTCCTGCCGTTCTCGCGCAGCGCCGCCGACCGGGGCAAGTCGGTGGCCTTCAACTCCAACGCCATCGTCCAGTATCTCGACCCGGACGAGCGGGATGAGGCCGGCGAAGGCGCGATGCTGGTCAAGGAAGCGTCGAAACAGTTCGACGTCGAGAGCTTCCTCGAGGGTCACATGACGCCGGTGTTCTTCGGCTCGGCGCTGCGCCAGTTCGGCGTGATGGAGCTGCTGCAGGGCCTGGGCGCCTACGCCCCGCCGCCGAAGCCGGTCGCCGCTCGCCGGGCCGGCCAGGACACCCATGTCGCGCCGGGCGACCCGGAAGTGGCAGGCTTCGTGTTCAAGATCCAGGCGAACATGGACCCGGCGCACCGCGACCGGATCGCCTTCCTGCGGCTTGTGTCCGGCAAGTTCACCCGCGGCATGAAGCTGAAGGTGGAGAACACCGGCCGCCAGCTCAGCGTCAACGCGCCGATCCTGTTCTTCGCCTCCGACCGGGAGCTGGCCGAGGAAGCTTTCGCCGGCGACGTGATCGGCGTGCCCAACCACGGGGTCTTGAGGGTCGGCGACAGCCTGTCCGAGAGCGGGACACTGCGGTTCGCCGGGCTGCCCAACTTCGCCCCGGAAATCCTCCGGCGGGTGCGGATCAAGGACCCGCTGAAGGCCAAGCACCTGAAAAAGGCGCTGGAAGGCCTGGCCGAGGAGGGTGTCACCCAGCTGTTCCGGCCGGTGATCGGGGCCGACTTCGTGGTCGGCGCCGTGGGCCAGCTGCAGTTCGAGGTGATGGCCGACCGACTGGGCGGCGAATACGGCCTGGACGTCGAGTTCGAGCCGGCCCCCTACGCCGAGGCGCGATGGCTGTCGGGCGCGCGCGCCGACATCGAGGATTTCGCCGGCAAGCACCGCACCGCCATGGCCGAGGACATCGACGAGGCCCCGGTGTTCCTGGCCAAGTCGGCCTGGGAGATCGGCTACGTCGCCGAACGGTTCCCGAAGCTCAGCTTCGAGCGGACCAAGGAACGCGGCTAGATGGAGAGCGCCGTTTACGGCGTACCGCCGCCGGAACTGGCGGAGGTGGCCGATGACGCACGCCAGGTTTCGCCGCTGGTCCCGGGCGCGTATCCCGTGGAGGACGAGCCGGACTTGAGCCTCGATAACCTGGTCGTCTACGCCCCGCCCGGCGCGGTCGAGCGGCGCTACGTGTTGGCTGAGGCTCTGCGCGCGCTGAAGGCGGGCGGATCACTCGTCGCCCTGGCGCCCAACGACAAGGGCGGCAAGCGGCTGCGCAAGGAGCTGGAGGCGTTCGGTTGCCTGGTGAGCGAGGACGCCCGCCGGCACCACCGCATCTGCGCCAGCGCCCGGCCAGCGACGCCCGTCGGCCTGGAAGCCGCGATTGCCGAGGGTGCGTTACAGGTTCCGCCGCGGTTGGGGCTCTGGTCGCAGCCTGGCCTGTTCAGCTGGGACCGACCGGACCCCGGCAGCGCCCAGCTGGTCCCCTACCTCGGCGATCTGGCTGGCGCGGGCGCGGACCTGGGCTGCGGCGTCGGCGTGCTGGCGCTGGCGGCGCTGGCCTCGCCGAAGGTCAAGGCGCTGACCCTGATCGACATCGACCGGCGAGCGATCGCCGCGGCTCGCCGCAACGTCGCCGACCCGCGCGCGGCCTTTCTGCAGGCCGACCTGCGCGAGGGCGCGCCGCTGGATCAGCCTCTCGACTTCGTGATCATGAACCCGCCGTTCCACGACGGCGGCGCCGAGGATCGCAGCCTCGGCCGCGACTTCATCCGCCGCGCCGCCGGCATGTTGCGGCGAGGGGGCGTCTGTCGCCTCGTGGCCAACGTCGCCCTGCCCTACGAGGCTGTGCTGAAAGAGGTTTTCGCCACCGCCCTGATGGTCGACCAGAGCCTGGGCTACAAGATCTACGAAGCCCGAAAGTGAGCCGGCCGGCGCGCCCGCCGTTAACCATGCGTTAAGATTAATAACTTGCAAACGAGCGGCTTCGGGTTTGCTCTGAAGGTCCTGGAGGCCCTCCGGACTGTGCCAAACCGGCGCATGGCCTCCTGCCCTGGAGCGCCTGACCCATGTTCGAATTCGGCCGCGAACTTCGCCGCATCTTCAGCGGCGCGCGCTCCTTCGCCCCAAACCATGACGGCTTCAGCGGCGGCGACGCGACCCTGCTGGAACTGCTCGACCTGACCATGCTGAAGGCCGAGGCCAAGTCGGCCGACATCGCCGCCGGCCGGATCAGCGCCAAGGACCGCCCGCAACGGCAGCTGGAAGCAGCGATCGTCTGGCGCGAATTGGCCCGCCGCACCGGCGACGCGGTCGCCCTGCGCAAGGCCGCCGCCGGCGCCGAGCGGGCCGCCGACAGCTTCGGCGAAGCGCACCGCCAGCAGGGCTGGGCGCGGGCGCGGGTGGAGCAGGCCAGGTGCGCACTGCTGGGCGCCGAACTGTTCGGCGACAAGGGATTGGATGCGGCGGCCGAGCGGGCTGCGGGCCAGGCCCATCGCACCGGCGGTGCGGCCGGCATGCTGGCCCTGGCGATGCTGGTGGAGATCAAGGGCCGGCGCGCGGTTCTGGCCGGCAGCCTCACCGAGACCCGCGCCGCCGTGCGCGAATTCAACGATCCGATCGCCACCCTGGAACAGGCCGGCCGCCGCGAGAGCACGCTGAAGCTGGCCGCCGCCGAACTGCGCATCGCCCGGGCCGAAATGCTGTCGGGCGCCGGCCAGCGGCTGAAGGATGAGAGCCTGCTGCGCGCCGCCTGCGGCGACCTGGCGGCGGCTGCGGAGCGCCTCGACACCACCTATGAACCGCTGACGCTGGGCCGCATCGCCATCGCCCGGGCCGCCGCCCGCGCGGCGTTGGCCGAAATGACCGGCGATGTGGCCGGCCTCGCCAAAGCCATCGGCGAACTCGCCGCGGCCCTCGACGCCGTCGCCCGCGATCACAGCCCACTCGATTGGGCGACCGGCCAGGCGACGCTGGCGCAGGCGCTCAGCCAACTCGGCGAAGCCACCGCCAGCGAGGCTGCCTTCGACAAGGCCGTGGCCGGCTTCGACCGCGCCGCCCTGGCGCTGGAGGATGCTCCCGGCCTGCTGCTGCGGGCGCAAGTGGCGGCGGGACGCGGGCTGTGCCTGGCGCGCTGCGCCGAACTCACCGGCGACCTCGGCACCCTTGATGCGGCCGAAGCGGCGTTCAAGACCGAGTTGATCGCCGGTCCCCACCGGCAGAACCCGGTCGCCTGGGCGATGCTGCAGGTGCAGCTGGGCCAGCTCTACGCCACCCGCCTCAGCCTCACCGGCAAGGATCGCGGCGAGCGCGCGGCGGCGGCCCTCGCCTTCCAGTCGGCCATGGACGTGTTCGGCGAAGAAGGCCTTCGCTCCTTCACCGCCATCGCAGCGGATGGGCTTGAACGGCTGGCAGCCGTGCGCGTGGGGTAGCGGCGGGCTCTAAGTTCCCCACCTAGTACGTCGGCGAATGCGAGCCGCCGACGGCGTGGCTCCGGCCTCGCGGCCTCGCCTCGGAGCATCGAGATCTTGGGTCCCCGGGACTGACGCCCCGGGAATGACGGATATTTGGGGGAATTGGGTGGGGCTAGCCCCTAGCTTAAGCCGCCAGCTCTGGCGCCTGCCGGCGCATGCGCCAGAAGCGCAGGGTCCGCTGGGCGGCGTCGCGCGGCAGGGCGGCGTAGAGTTCGCCGTATTCCTTGGCCCGGCCCATGGCGTCGGCGTCGCGGTCGAGGATCAACACCGCGAAGGTAAGGAACAGCGAGCGGTCGAAATCGGCCGCCTTGCAGACAATCGCCAGGGCGTCGAGCTCGCGCCGCTCCAGGATCAGACGGGCGGTGTGGAAGTCGATGTCGGCCAGTTCGGCCAGGGCGACCATGAACTTGGTGGTCTCGCGGCCACGCAGCATGCTGGCCAGGGCCTTGGGCGTCAGCGCCTTGCGGGCGACCAGGCTGCGGACCTCGCGCTCGGCGGCCTCGTAGTCGGCCGGCAGCGCCCCATCCTTGGTGGCCAGGCGCTTGCGGCCGGCGGCCAGGGCCGCCTCCAGCACCGCCGGATCGGTGGCGGCGTTGCGCTCCAGTATCTTGGCGCGCAGCTGGCTCTCGACCACGAAATACATCTCGTTGAGCAGGTCGACCGGCAGGCTGGAGCGGCTGACCACCGCCGCGTGCAGGGCCGGATTGACCTCGGCGCGGCCGACCACGGTCTCATGCGCCTGGCGCGACAGCTCGGCGCCCTCGTTGCGCAGCAGCACGTTCAGGGTCTCGTCGTCGGCCCGCTCGACGATGGCCTCGGAGACCGCTTCCGAGACGCTGCGCCGGCGGGAGATCGCCTTCAGGTGCTCCTGGCCACGATTGGCGGCGACGTACATCAGGTCGGCGTCGGTGAGCGCCTTCGAGCGCTCCAGGATCGGCAGGGCGACGTCGGGTTTCTCGTCGCCGGCCAGGCCGCGCACCAGCCGCATCGGCGGTGAGCTGGCGTCGGCCATGCGACCGGCCAACTCGGCGCGGACCGCGGTCTCCATCTCGCCGGCGAGCTGGCTCAGCACATCGTCGAACAGCGCCAGTTCGCCGCCGCCACGCTGGTCGGGGTTGACGAAGAACATGTCGGTCACCTCGCGCAGCAACACGCGACGGCGTTCGCTGGACGGCTCGCGGGCGAGGTCGATCAGGTCCTGTAGTTTCGACATCGGCGTCAGAAAATCGCGTCGGGGGGCGTGTCGGAGCCGTCGCCGTCATTGGACGATTTGCCGCTGTCGCCGCTGTCGTCGGACTTTGGCGGCGCGGCGTCAGCGGCCGGGCCAATCAGCACCATCGGCCGGTCGGCCGGCACGGTGACCGGGTCCGGGGTCACGCCATAGTCGCGCAGCACCGAATAGTAGCGCACGCCCACCGGCGCGGACGGCGAGGCCGGCGCGGCCGAGTCGCTCTGGGCGAGCGTCTGGGCCGGGGCGTTGGGCGGCGATGCGGCGGCGACGGCGGGCGCCGGAGCGGCGGGCTGTGGCGGCGCGACGGCGGGCTGCGGCGCAGCGATCGCGACGGCCGGTGGCGGCGCCTGAACGACCGCCGGAGCCGGCGGCGGCGGCGCGGCGGAGATCGGTTGCGGCGGCGGCGCCTGCTCGGCCGGCGGCGCTACCAGCATCACGTCCTGGCGGTGCCGCGGCGACATGGGCGCGGGCGCCGGCACGTAGGTGACGTTGCGCTGTGCGGTAACCGGCGGCGCGGCGGGCGGTGGCGTAGGAGCGGCGTTCGGCGTCGACGCCGATTTGCCGGACCAGGAGAGGAATGGGCCCTGATAGGCAGCGGGCGTCGCCGCCGAGTCGGCCGGAACCGCAGCGTCGGCGCTCCGGACGTCAGTGCTCGTGGGGGTGGCGTTCTGGGGACCGTAGCGGTCGCCTTGCGCCGCGCTCGCGCCCGCCAGGCCCAGGACGGGCAGCGCGACGACAAGCATGGCCAGGTTGAATCGCATCGACGGATCCGGCGGGTTTCGGGTCACGATCCAGTAGCAAACCCGGCTTAATTCGCCGCTAACAGCCCCCTCAGCGACCCCGCCACCAGGCCAGGGCCCAGCGCTCCAGGGCCGCGTAGGCAAGGTTGAGCACCGCCGCCATCAGCGCCAGGGCGACCAGGGCGGCGAAACTGCGGTCGAGCAACAGCCGGTGACTGGCCTCAACGATCCGCCAGGCCAGACCCTCCTGTCCGCCGGATCCGGCGACCAGTTCGGCGGTGACCGCGCCGACCAGGGCGAGCCCCAGCCCTACCTTCTGCCCCTGCAGCATCTGCGGCACCGCCGAGGGAATTCTGAGGCGCAGCAGCCTCTGCCAGGAGTTCGCGCCATAGAGATCGAACAGGCGCTCGAGCTCCGGATCGGCCGAGGTCAGCCCGGTCAGCGCCCCCGAATAGATCGGGAAGAACGCCACGATCGCCGCCAGGGCGATCACCGCCCGTTCCGGGTGGTCGACCCCGGCCCAGACCCCGAACAGCGGCGCCAACGCGATCACCGGGGTCACCTGGATGGTCGCCGCCACGGGGCTGAACGCCCGCGCCACGGTGCGGCTCGATGCCGCGGCCAGGGCGATCAGATTGGCGATGAGGCTGACGATCAGCAGCGCCGACAGCGCGGTTCCCAGCGTGCGGCCGGCGGAGATGAACAGCAGCGGCGCGTTCTGAACCAGGGCCACGGCGACCGCCGAGGGGGTCGGCAGAAAGAACGCCGGCACATCAAGCAGACGGCATAGTCCTTCCCAGATCCCCAGCAGAAGGGCGATCAGCAGCACGGGCGCCGCAAGGTCGAGGGCGCGCCTCATGCGGCCGGCGCCATCGCCGCGGCCAGGAGGTCCGAAAGGTGCTCGGCCGCCTCGCGGAACGCGGGCGTGGTGCGGAAACCCGGGGGACGGGGCGCCGGAGCGTCGATGGCCAGTTCGCCCGCCGCCCGGCCGGGTCCCGGCGTCATCACCACCACCCGGGAGGCCATGTAGACGGCTTCCTCGACGTTGTGGGTGACGAACACCACCGCCGGCCGGTCCCGCGACCACAGCGCCAGAATGTCGTCGGCGAGCGCCCGGCGGGTGATCTCGTCGAGGGCGGCGAAGGGTTCGTCCAGCAGCAGCACCTTCGGGCCGGTGACCAGCGCCCGGGCCAGGGAGGCGCGCATGGCCATGCCGCCGGAGAGCTGCGCCGGCCGCGCCCGCTCGGCCCCGGCCAGGCCCACATGCCGCAGCGCCTCGACCGCCCGCGCCCGAGCCTCGCGCCCGTCGACCCCGGCCAGCGCCAGTGGCAGGGCGACGTTGTCCGTGGCGCTGAGCCAGGGCGCCAGGGTCGGCGACTGGAACACCACCGAGGTCTCGCCCCGCCCGGCCGCCCGGCGCACCGTCCCCCGCGTCGCCGGCTCGAGCCCGGCGAGCAGCCGCAGCGCCGTCGACTTGCCGCAGCCGGAGGGCCCGACCAGAGCGACGATCTCGCCTGAATTCAGCTGGAAATCGAACGGCCCGAGCGCGCGCCCGCGACCCGGATAGTCGACCTCGACGGCCTCCAGCGCCGCGACGGCCGCCATCCTATTTCACCGGCGGCTGCGGCAGGAAGCTCAGCGAATAGGCCCCCTTGATATCGACGTCCGTCGGATAGTCCTTCGGGTCCTGCTCGGAGGCGGTCTTGTAGAAGGCGGCCCAGCGGGCGTCGGTCATCGCGCCGATCCCGGCGGTGGCCGCATCGCCGCCGTCGACGATGCCGTTGGCGCGCATCTTGTCCCGGGCCTGGGCCAGGACGTCCTCGGTCATCTCCGGATTGTCCTTCAGGATCAGGGCGTCGGCCGGCGCCGGATCGCCGTGCAGATAGTTCTTCCAGCCCACCGCGCTGGCTTCGACGAAGGCGCGCACGGCGGCGGGATTGCTCTGGATCAGCTTGGAGTTGGCCAGCACCATGGCCGCGTAGCTGGGATAGCCCTCATCGGCGAGCAGGAACACCTTCGGGATCAGATGCCCCTCCTTGGCGATCGTGTAGGGCTCGGAGGTCAGGTAGCCCTCCTGAACGGTCTCTTTCTCGACCAGGAACTGCGAGTTGGAGCCGGAATAGGCGCGCACCTGGCTGTCGGAGAAGCCGTACTTGGGCTTCAGCCACAGCCAGAACGCCGTCTTCGAGGCGTCGGAGAGCAGGATCGGGTGACCCTTCATGTCGGCGATGCTGTTGATGCCGACGTCGGGGTGGGCCAGCAGCACCTGCGGGTCCTTCTGCATGAACGCGGCCACCGCCTGCACCGGATCGTGACCGGCGGCCAGGTTGGCGACGATGAAGCTGTTGGAGCCGTCGCCCATCTCCACCTCGCCCGAGGCCACCATCACCGGCACGTTCACCTCGGGTCCGCCAGGGATGATCCGCACATTAAGGCCGCGCTTGGCGTATTCGCCGGTGGCCAGCGCCTCGTAAAACCCGCCCTGCTCGGCCTGGGCGCGCCAGTCGGTGGCGAAGCGGATCGGCGTGCCGGAAGCCGCGGGCTGGCTCTTCTGCGAACAGGCGCCCAGCGCGATCAGCGCGGCGATGACCAGGACATTCGACTTCATGCAAGCTCCCCCGACGGGCGGCGAACCTAGAGCGTGGTCCGGCGCAAGCCAAGCGGACGCTGGCCTGCGGGCAGCGACATTGAGATGGCGATGTTGGGGGAAACCTAGGCCCTAAACGAGCGGGAGGGCGAGGCCCGGGTCGCCCCGGACTTCGCCCTCTCACCCAAGTCCTTGCGGACCTGCGTCGTCGGTGACGCCTCGGACGCTTCTGCTCGGGGTCGCCCCCGGGCTTGCCGCCCTCGGCCAAGTGACCCTGTCCTGAACTCCGGATTGCCCCGGTGATCCGACCTTTGGCCCCTCCGGCGCCCGGTTTCCCTTGAGGTTTCCCTCTCCGGTCCGTCGCGCCGCCGTCGACAAATGGAGAGTGCTCCGGCCGCCCGAGACTGGCAAGCGCGCTCGCAAGCGGGGCTGTGAAGAGCGGGCTTCCGAGCGGTGGGCAACGTGTGGATAAACCCGGATAACGTCGATTTCCGCTTTACAAATCCGTCGCTTATATTCTCCCCAGGTTTCACGAAGCCGAGCCGCCGCGGCGCGTCGCATGGCGCGTACACGGCGAATTCTGCTATGACATGGGCCATGGACGACCGCCCCTTCTGGGAGACCAAGACCCTCGCCGAAATGAACCCCCGCGAATGGGAGAGTCTTTGCGACGGTTGCGGCCTGTGCTGCCTGGTCCGCTTCGAGGACGAGGACAGCGGCGAGGTCATTCCGACCCGGGTGCACTGCAAGCTGTTCGACGCCGACCAGTGCCGCTGCCGCGACTACGAGAACCGCAAGGTCCACGTGCCGGACTGCATCAAGCTGACCCCCGGCAACATCGAGGCGCTGGGCTGGATGCCGCTCAGCTGCGCCTACCGCCGCCTCCACGAGGGCAAGCCCCTGCCCCGCTGGCACCCGCTGATCACCGGCGATCCGCAGAGCGTCCACCGGGCCGGCGTCTCGGTGCGCGGCAAGACCATCTCGGAACTGGCGCTGAAGCACCCCGACGACGCCCTCGATTTCGAGGCGCCGGAATTCTCCCGGGACCGAAGCGACGATTGAGCCGGCCTCGCCGTTGGGCGTAATGGAAGTCGGGCGCGCCGGCGGGAACTGGTTCTGGCGGCGGTCTCACCCTAACTGTGCGAAGACCGAAAACCACGGGCGACGGAGCAAGCTTGGCGCAGGACCCCTATCAGGAACTTGGCGTGGCGCGGACGGCCAGCGCGGACGAGATCCGCAAGGCCTTCCGCAAGCTCGCCAAGCAGTTCCACCCCGACGCCAATCCCGGCAACAACTCCGCCGAGGAGCGGTTCAAGCGCGTCTCCGGCGCCTTCGACATCGTCGGCGACGTGGAGAAGCGCAAGAAGTTCGACGCCGGCGAGATCGACGCCGACGGCAAGGAGATCATGCGCGGCTATGCCGGGGGTCCGTTCGGCCAGGGCGGCGGCTTCGGCCAGGGCGGCCCGGGCGGCGGCTTTCGCTCCGCGGAGTTCGACAATGTCGACCTCAGCGATATCCTCGGCGAGATGTTCGGCGGCCGCGGCGGCCGGGCCGGCGGCTTCACCAGCACGCCGCAGCGGGGCCAGGACGTCCGCGCCAAGCTGGAGATCGACCTGGAAGAGGCGATCAAGGGCGGCAAGAAGCGGATCGCCTTCTCCGATGGCCGCACCCTGGACGTGACCATCCCCACCGGCGCCACCGACGGCCAGGTGCTGCGGCTGAAGGGCCAGGGCGCGCCCGGACGCGCAGGCCCCGGCGATGCGCTGATCGAGATGGCCATTCGCCCGCACCCGCTGTTCAAGCGCGAGGGCGACAACCTGGTGATGGACCTGCCGGTCTCGGTTCCGGACGCGGTGCTGGGCGGCAAGATCGAGGCGCCGACACCCGACGGCCATGTCACCTTGAGCATCCCCGCCGGCGCCAACACCGGCTCGACGCTGCGGCTGAAGGGCAAGGGGCTGGCGACCGGCGGGGGACGCCGAGGCGACCTGCTGGCCCGGCTGGTGGTCACCTTGCCGGACACGCCGGACGACGACCTGAAGCGGTTCGCCGAGACCTGGCGCGCCGAACGGCCCTACACTCCGCGCCGCCGGCCGTGAGCGAGGAACGCCGTTCAGCCGCTATTCAGGCGCGGGGGCCCAGGAGAGCTGCATGAAACTCACCGGTGCAGCCTTCGCCGGCGTCCTGGCGGCGGGTATTTTGATGGCCGCACCGGCGATCGCCCAGCCTGAGGGGCCGCGTCCGGCCGCTCAGAGGCTGGCGTCGCTGGCGCACATCATCGAAGAGATCCACCGGCGCACGCCCGGCCGCCAGCTGGACGCCAACCTGGAGCAGCAAGGCGCCCGGCAGGTCTACCGCGTACGCTGGATGACCAATGACGGGCGGCGGATCGACTATATCGTCGACGCCGTCACCGGCGCGATCCTGAGCGGAGGCTAGGCTTAAGTCCCATGCGCATTCTCATCGTCGAGGATGATCCCGATCTGTCCCGTCAGCTGAAGACGGCGCTCGCCGACGCCGGCTATGCGGTCGACCACGCGCCAGACGGCGAAGAGGCGCATTTCCTCGGCGAGACCGAGCCCTATGACGCCATCGTGCTCGACCTCGGCCTGCCGAAGATCGACGGCGTCTCGGTGCTGGAGCGCTGGCGGCGGGCCAATATCGGCATCCCGGTGCTGATCCTCACCGCCCGGGGCGCCTGGAGCGAGAAGGTGGCGGGCTTCGACGCCGGCGCCGACGACTACCTGACCAAGCCGTTCCACACCGAGGAGCTGCTGGCGCGGCTCCGGGCGCTGCTGCGCCGCTCGGCCGGCCACTCGGCGCCCAGCCTGTCGTCCGGCGCGCTGCGCCTCGATCCCCGCGCGGCCCGGGCGACGGTGAACGGCGAGCCACTGCGCCTGACGTCGCTGGAATACCGGCTGCTGCACTATCTGATGATGCACCAGGGCCGGGTGATCAGCCGCACCGAGCTGGTCGAGCACCTCTACGACCAGGACTTCGACCGCGACTCCAACACCATCGAGGTGTTCGTCGGCCGCCTGCGCAAGAAGATCGGCCCGGACCGCATAGAGACTGTGCGCGGGCTCGGCTACCGGCTGGTGGCGCTGGAGGGTGAGGCGACCGAGACGTGACCGCCGCCGGGGTCAGGTCGGGCGAGCTGGCCGCGGCGCCGCACGATACGGCGCTGAGCCCGGCCGCGCCGCGCCGGCCCTCGCTGGTCCGCCGCCTGGTGGTGCTGCACGCGGTGCTGAGCGTGCTCGTCCTGGCGGCCGGCGGCCTGGGACTATCGGTCTTCTTCACCGACGAGGCGACCACCCGCTTCGACGACCGGATTTCCCAGGACGTGCTCGACCTGGTGGCCGGCGCCTCGGTCGACGACACCGGCCAGGTGGTCGCCCCGGCGCTGACCGACGAGCGGGCGCTGCGGGTCTATTCCGGCAAATACTGGGAAATCGGGGTGATCGCCCCGAACGGGACGCTGAGCAACATGACCCCGTCCCGCTCGCTCTGGGACGGGCCCTACCTCACCCTGCCGCCCGGCGGCGCGGCGACCCTGGCCAAGACCCCCGGCCAGCCGGTGTTCTACGACAGCGTCGGACCGGTGAAGGAGCCGCTGCGGGTCGCCGCCCAGCAGGTGCGCATGGCCGGCGTCAGCCAGCCGGTGGCCTTCATCGTCGGCGAGGACCGCACCCCGATCGACGCGGATATCCGCACCTTTGAAGTCGCCACCGGTCTGTCGTTGGTGGTGCTGGCGACGATGCTGATCGCCGGGGTGATGCTGCAGGTCCGGGTGGGACTGCAGCCGCTGTTCGCGCTCCGCCGGGAGGTGGCCGACGTGCGTACCGGCAAGACCGACCGGGTCGCCGGCGTCTATCCGGCCGAGCTGGAGCCGCTGGCGCACGAGCTGAACGCCCTGGTGGCGCACAATCAGGAAGTGGTCGAGCGCCAGCGCACCCACGTCGGCAACCTCGCCCACGCCCTGAAGACCCCGCTGACGGTGGTCACCGCCGAGGCGCAGGCGAGGCCCGGCTCGCTGGCCGAGGTGGTGCTGCGCCAGGCGGCGCTGATGCGCCAGCAGGTCGACCATCACCTGCGCCGGGCCCGCGCCGCTGCCCGCCCGCAAGGCGGCGGCGAGCGCACCGCGATCGCGCCGGTGCTGGAGGAGCTCAGCCTGACCCTGGAGCGGATCTTCCGGGACAAGCAGGTCGAGATCGACTGGCGCTGCGACGACGATCTCTATTTCCACGGCGAGCGGCAGGACCTGCAGGAACTGGCCGGCAATGTGATGGAGAACGCCTGCAAGTGGTGCAAGGGCCGGGTGCGGGCGGAGGTGCTGGCGCACGGACCGCGCCGCCTGGTGCTCACCGTCGAGGACGATGGCCCCGGCCTGCCCGCCCGGGACCGCGAGGAGGTGTTGCGGCGCGGCGCGCGGCTGGACGAGACGGCGCCCGGCTCGGGCCTCGGCCTCTCCATCGCCGACGAGCTGGCCCGGGCCTATGGCGGCGCCCTGGACTTGAGCGACTCGCCGATGGGCGGCCTGAAAGTGGAGCTGACCCTGCCCCGGGTCGAGGGCTGACCCCGCCGCAGCGGCTCGCCTCTCGGCTGCTTTTCGCGGCCGCACTCGACCGATAGGCGAGCGACGGTCGATGCGATAAGTTGCCGCAGGCATTTCACCGCTGCAACAGACCGGCCCGGTTTGGCAAACCCTTAACCCCTGTTCAGCATAGTCCTCGGCGGGTGGCCCCGGTCCAGTCAGGAACAATGAGTCAGATCTCGGAGGCCAAACTCGGGTTGGTGAAAGGCCTGGTTGAACAGGCCCCGGACGGTGCTATCCGCAATCTGCTGATGGCGCTTTCCGCCGACGGCGGTCACGACGCCGGCCTCACCCGGGTTCAGCAGCTCGTCGAGGCCGAGGCCGCCGACCGGCGCGCCCGCAACCTGGCGTTCAGCCCGATCGCGCCGCTCTGCAACATCCCCGGCCCGTTCAGCGGCTTAAGCTTCCCGCCGCGCACCCTGTCGCAGATCTGGAAAGCGCTGAAGACCGATTCGCCGGAGCTGATGGCCGACGCCCTGGCCCTGGCCGCCGACTGGCGGCTGGACGAGAGCTCGCCGGAGGTGTTCGACGCCCTCTGCCGACGGACCGCCGCGGGCTTGCGCGAGGCGGGCGGCCCGTTCGCCGCCGCCGCCGCTTCGGCCGACGCCGGTGGCGGGCGCGAGACCCTGGCCGCTTGCCTCGACATCGCCCCGGTGGCCCGCCGGGCCCTCGACCAGATCCCCGAATGGCTCGGCCGAATGACCAGCGAGAAGGCCGCCAAGCTGCGCCTCACCTACCGCGACGTGGTCGCCATCGCCGACGACGCCGGGCCGCGCTACTTCGAGATGCTGGCCGCCCACCTGACCGAGCCCTGGCTGATCCTGCGGATCATCTCCGGGGTGATGGACCGGCCCAACGAGACCTATATGTCCGGTTCGGAGCTGGCCAGTTTCGGCGAGCGGGTGCTGGCCGACATCGACCGGCGGCTGGCCGAGGTCGCCGCCTTCAAGTCCACTTCCGGCCGCAAGGCGGCCCACGCGGTCGCGCAGTCGGCGCACCTGGCCTGCGTCGAGATCGCCGAGCTCGACCAGTCGATCAATCTCAGCCCCGAAGGCGTCTGGGGCCGCCGGGTGGCGCGCCAGAAGAACAGCCTGGCGACCACCGTCGAGGCGCATCTGCGCGCCGCCGACCCCGCCGTCGGCCTGGCGCTGCCGCTGCAGACCCAGCGTCTGGGACCGCGGGTGGCCAAGGGCTTCCCGAAGCTGACCGTCGATCCCGATCCGATCGCGGTCGACAAGGCCGCCACCCTGCTGATCTTCATGAACGAGGTGCGCTCCAGCGCCGCCGCCGGCGGCTTCGCGTCGTCCCGGGCCAAGGCGATGGAGATCCTGGAGGCTCGGCTGGACACCTATGTCGAGGACATCCTCGGGGAGATCCGCTCCGAGCACGACGAGACCCGCGAACGCGCCAAAGCCTTCCTGGAAGTCGCCGCCGAACTCTGCGGCCTCCTTCGCGACGAGAAGGCCGCCCAGATCGTCCGACGGAGGGCGGCGGCGGCCTAACGGCCGACTCAGCTGCAGGCAGTGTCACCCTGCGGGTCGGGCGAGGGTAGCTTAGGGCAAGCGGACTCTTGGAACGTCCGAGAAGGGTGGAAAGCAGTCGTGGCGCGAGCTTAGATCGACCCCGGAATCAAGGCTGGGCGGTCACGCTGCCAATGCGTCTCTCAGCGAGCAGGTCGCGAAGTTGCGCCGCCATCTGGATCGAGGCGTTCTCAGGCGTTTCGGCAATGATCCGGTCGACCACGGTCCGCAGATCGGGGGCATAGGTCGATGCAAACATCCGGTAGAGGGCGCGCACGGCTGGGACGGAGAGAAAGAAGCGCAACGACGCTTCAGCGTGCCTTAGCGTGATGTCATCCGCCAACCCGCTCCGGTGCTGCACAACGGAGTCCTGAAAGCCCAGCATGGCGTTGCGCAGCAAGGCCGCGAGCTGGAAGACCTCGACGTCGCTCAGAGCATCTGGCTCCGACATCGCCTTGCCGAACACGGCGCTCATGTGCGGCTCAGATAGCCAAGCGTTCGCGGCGATGCTTCGTGCCGTCGCCCCCTGATTAATTAGAGAGCGCTGATTACGTTCAGTCTGGCGAACCTGGGCGTTCACTTGCCGCAGTTGGAAGTAAAGGAAGACCAGCGAGATCAGCACGGCGACGCCGCTGACGAGGCTGCCGATGGATGCGAGGTCCGAAAGTGACACGTGTACCCCCACGACGTTTCGAGCGAGACGGTATCTCAATCAGTCTCGTCCGGTCACGGCTGAAGGATGGTGTCGTGCCTAAATCCAGCGAATGGTTTGCCGTCCACGAACCGTAATATCGGAGCCGGTCCGCCGATGCGCGCTTTGGGTCGAGGCTGTGTAAAAACGCCGACGGCCGGATTTTCCAAGAACTCACCATTTAGCAGCCCGTTCCTGCCGCGTTGAGCATGTCGCATTCGCCCTTCCCGGTCCGCTCGGGATGTTATTGCGCGGCATTTTGCTTCGTCCGCGTTTTTACACAGCCTCGGTCGATAGCGGACTCCACTTTCCGGCCCGAAAGCCAAACCGACTAGATCGGCACGACGTAGTCGATTTCCTCCACGATGCGGCCAGCTTGGACTTTGAGGAGCATGACCGCGCGGAAGTGGAGCTTTTCGCCGGCCTTGGCCCATGGGGTGTCTCGGGCGGCGGTGGCGGTCCAGTCGACCTCAAGCGCCGCGCGGTCGTCGCCGGCGATCACGCTGATGACGTCCAGGCGCCGGTCGGGGAAAACCACCACCGCGCCGTCGGCGGCGGCCTGCAGTTCAGCGCGCCCGCCGCTGCGGCCGGCGCCACCGAGGATCGGCAGCTCGCGCCAGACCGTGGTCTCGGCGTGGCAAGCTGCGACCCAGGCAGGCGTGCCTTTGTTGTATTCCTCGACCAGCCGTCGCGCGGCCGCCTCGGTTTGAGCTGCGCTCATGGATCTTTCCTTCCAGCGTTGTGAGGGCGAGCCAGCGACAGCGCGTCTTCGGATCAGCCCTGGGCGCTCGCCTTCAGGCTAAGCAGTGCGGTTCTTACGGGCAACACATGCACCGGGGGGACGCCTCTGCGAAGGTCCGCGATGGGTCGAACCCGGTCATTGCCCTTGAGCCGTAGAGCGGACGCTCGCGATTTCGGTTGAGGGTGGAAAGCGACCCTTGGCGCAAGCGAGTGTCCTGGCCCCATGCTGCGAAAGCCGTCTGCGGCCGCTTAGCTCGTCGTTGGCGATCCTGGGCGCGCCACCAATTTTGCGGACGGCTAGAGGAGCCCTCCGCTCCAGAGGGCTCTGCTATGTGCTATGGGCTCTTCTATGCCACCCTTCAGCGGTCGAAGCTCCGAGTTCGTCCGCGCAGGTCTGCGCTTCGCCCTTGTCGCGTTCTACTATCTGGCAGGCGTCTGGCACCTGACGATCCCCAGCGACTTCGTTCCGATCGTTCCGCCTTGGGTGCCTGCCGCCCATTCGGTGGTGGTGGTCACGGGATGCTGCGAACTCTTGGGCGCGACGGGGCTATTGATCCCCAAGCTGCGCAGGTTCAGTGGCGTTATGTTGGCCCTCTACGCCGTTTGTGTTTTTCCGGCGAATGTCTCGCAGGCGCTCGGTCACATACCCTTTCGCGGTCACGCAGTCGGATGGACCTTCAGTGGCCCCCGCCTGGCTCTTCAGCCGTTCTTGGTCTGGTGGCCGCTCTATTGCGTTGGGGTGATCGATTGGCCGTTTCGCAACCTGCGCGGTCCCGAGAAGGCTGACCGCTTCGGGGCGCGATAACAGAAGCCGGCGTCGAACTCAGTCGACCAGAAGCCGATAGCTCGGTCAGCAATCGCGAGGGGATCGTTCTCAGCAGCCCCGCGGCGGCTCCGGGCCCGGAAAGGGACCCTGGCTGCCGGTCCGCGCCGCTTCAGACCACCCGTACCCGCGCGGCGCTCTCCGGCAAATCCCCGCCGAAGGCGCGCTGGAAGAATTCGGCCACGGTGGGGCGTTCCAGCTCGTCGCACTTGTTGAGGAAGGTCAGCCGGAACGCCAAGGCGATGTCGCCGGCGAAGATCTCGACGTTCTGCGCCCAGGTGATCACCGTGCGCGGGCTCATCACCGTGGAGATGTCGCCGTTCATGAAGGCGTTGCGGGTCATGTCGGCGACGCGGACCATCGCGGCCACGGTGCGCCGGCCCTCGGGGGTCTTGGCGTATTCGGGCGCCTTGGCCATGACGATCTCGGCTTCCACGTCGTGGGCGAGGTAGTTGAGCGTGGTGACGATCGACCAGCGGTCCATCTGGCCCTGATTGATCTGCTGGGTGCCGTGATAGAGGCCGGTGGTGTCGCCGAGGCCGATGGTGTTGGTGGTCGAGAACAGCCGGAAGAACCGGTTCGGCCGGATCACCCGGTTCTGGTCGAGCAGGGTCAGCTTGCCTTGCGCCTCCAGCACCCGCTGGATGACGAACATCACGTCCGGGCGGCCGGCGTCGTATTCGTCGAACACCAGCGCCATCGGCCGCTGGATGCACCAGGGCAGCATGCCTTCGCGAAACTCGGTCACCTGCTTGCCGTCGCGCAGCACGATGGCGTCCTTGCCGACCAGGTCGATGCGGCTGACGTGGCTGTCGAGGTTGACCCGGATCATCGGCCAGTTCAGCCGCGCGGCCACCTGCTCGATGTGGGTCGACTTGCCGGTGCCGTGATAGCCCTGGACCATCACCCGGCGGTCGTGGGCAAAGCCGGCGCAGATGGCCAGCGTGGTCTGCGTGTCGAACACATAGGCCTCGTCGAAGTCCGGCACGTGGCTGTCGCGCTCGGTGAACGCGGGCACCTGCATGTCGGAGTCGACCCCAAATACGTCTCGTACCGTCACGATCTTGTCGGGGATCATGGCGAGCAGGGCGTCGTCGGCGGCGTCAGTCAGAGTGGTCATGGCGCGGGTTCACTAGCGTGTAATCGGCGTTTAGCAAACGGCTGTTTCAATGGCCGTCGCGGCGTGGGCGGGGGTGTGGCGCCCGGGTCAGGCCAGCTTGGCCTTTCGCAGAGTGCGGAACGCCTTGATCACCCGCTGCAGCTTGTGCTCGGTCGAGCGGTCGCCGCCGTTGGCGTCCGGGTGGCAGCGTTTCAGCAGCTCGGTGTAGCGGCGACGGATCTTGGCGCTATCGGCGGTGGCGTCGAGGTCGAGGTCGGCCAGGGCCGCGCGCTCCAGCCGTCCGAGGTGCCGGTCGTGGGCGGCGCGCTCGGCCTCGGTCTGGGTGCGGTTCTGGTTGAAAATGCCGAAGGCGTCGCGGAAGAAGCCTTTCGACGCCGCCGCCGCCGACTCGCGCGAGCCGCGGCCGACCTTGAACGACCAGGTGGGCCGCCCGCCGGTGGAGACTTCCTCGGCCTGGCGGGCGCGGATCTGCTCCTCGCTCATGCCGGCGTAAAAGTCCCAGCTGCGATTGTACTCGGCCGCATGCGCCTGGCAGAACCAGTAGTGCTCGCTCATCAGGTCGCGGGATTTCGGCGCCCGGGCGGTGCCGGCCAGCCGGCATCCCTGGTGGTCGCAAGGACGCTCGCCCGGCTTCAGATGCTGGGCGTCGGCGGCCTGCTCGGCCTCCTCGGGCTTGGGCGGCCGCACGCGGATGTCCACGAAGCGGGGACGGTATTGAAAGGCGGTCTTCATTGGCTGAAGTATGAGGCCGAACTTTTGCCGATCAAGAATTGACACGTGCGGATCAGGGAGCCGAAAATGACGGCCGTGGCCGAAAGCCTGCGACATAAGCTCACCGTCGCCTTCGCCCCCACCCAACTCGACATCGAAGACGACTCCTCGCGCCATGCCGGGCACGCCGGATCGCGTCCGGGCGGCGAGAGCCACTTCAATGTGGTGATCGAGGCCGCCGCCTTCGAGGGCGCCAGCCGCGTGGCCCGCCAGCGGATGGTCTATCAGGCCCTCGCCGAGGAACTGGCCGGGCCGGTGCACGCCCTGACGGTGAAAGCGCTGGCGCCCGGGGAAGCGCGGTAGGGTCTGCTCCCTAGCTGGTCCCCAGCGCCTCGTTCAGCGCCCGGCGCAGGTCGCCGGCCAGGAACGGCTTCTGCAGCACCGGGGCGCCCTGGTCGACGTCGCGCAGGCCCGCTTCGCCGTAGCCGGTGGAGAAGATCGCCGGCACGCCGATGGCCCTGAGCGCATCGGCGACCGCGAACACCGGCTGGCCGCTGAGATTCACGTCCAGCAAAGCCGCGTCGAGGGCGCTCTCGGTCCGCGCCAGCGCCAGCGCCGCGTCAAGGCCGTGGGCCGGTCCGACCACGAAGCAGCCGAGATCTTCCAGCATGTCCTCGACCAGCATGGCGATCATCATCTCGTCTTCGACCACCAGAATCCGGCGGCCCTTCAGCGAGGCGGTGTCTGTCATGCAGCGCCAACTCCGTTTCGGCCCACGTTGTCCGTGACCTAAGGGGACGACGCCCGACCCTAGGCAATAAGCTCCACCCTAACAACGCGCCATCGCGCCGGGCGATCCCTGCAAATTCGCCAGGTCGGTAGGATCAGGCTTCGGCGTGGGCCAGCGGCGGACTGACCCTGAGCGCGGTGATCTGGTTGCGCTGGCGGCGCAGCACCTGGAAGCGGTGGTTATGGAAGATGAAGGTCTGGCCGGGCTCGGGGATGGTCTGGGCCTCGTGGATCACCAGGCCGGCGACGGTGACCGCGTGTTCGTCCGGCAGGTCCCAGTCCAGCGCCCGGTTGAGGTCGCGCACGGCGACCTGGCCGTCGACCACGACCGAGCCGTCCGGCTGGCGGCGGACGCCCTCGATGGCCGGGTCGTGCTCGTCCTCGATCTCGCCGACGATCTCCTCGAGGATGTCCTCCAGGGTCAGCAGGCCCTGCAGGGCGCCGTATTCGTCGACCACCAGGGCGAAATGGGTGCGGCGCTTCAAGAAGGCGTTCAACTGGTCCTTCAGGTGGGTGGTCTCGGGGATGAACCAGGGCTCGCTCATGATCGCGGCGATATCGAGCTTGTCCACGTCGCCGACGGCGGCGATGGCCCGGGCCATGTCCTTGGCGTGCAGGACCCCGACCACGTTCTCCGGATCGTCGCGGTAAAGCGGCAGGCGAGTGAACGGACTTTCCAGCGCCTGTGAGACGATTTCGCGCGGCGGCGCCTCGATATCGAGCATGACGATCTGCCGGCGGTGGACCATCACCTCGGAAACGTCGAGGCCGGCCAGGTCCAGCACCCCGCCCAGCATCCGCCGGTCGCGGCTCTCCACCAGGCCCTCGGAGTGGTGATATTCCACCGCCCCGCGGATCTCCTCGCGGGCGGCCAGCACGTCGACGCCCATGTCCATGCGGATGCCGACGATGCGTAGGGTGTGGCGGACGATCCACTGCACCGCATAGACGATCGGACCGAACAGCCAGACGATCACCAGCGCCGGGCCGGACAAGGCCCGGGCCACGTCGTCGGAGCGGACGATGGCCAGGGTCTTCGGCAGCACCTCGGCGAACACCAGCACCAGGGTGGTCATCAGGGCGGTGGAGATGACCACACCCCAGACGCCGGGGAAGGCCCGCGACAACACCTCGGTGGCCATCACCGAGGCCAGGATGTTGATCAGGTTGGCGCCCAGCAGGATCGCCCCGATCATGGTCTCCTGATCGGCCAGCAGCCGGTTGACCCGTTCGGCGGCGCGGTCGCCGTCCCGCTCCAGCTGGTGCATGCGGTTACGGCTGGCGCCGGTGAGCGCGGTCTCGGCGGCGGAGAACACCGCCGACAGCGCCAGGAGGCCCAGGATGACCGGCGCCAGCCCCAGCACCTCCGCGTTCATCGCACCGCCCCCTCATGCGCCAGGAACCGGTGCAGGTCCGCGCGCTCGACACCCTTGGCCACGAACGCCTCGCCGAGACCACGGGCCAGGATGAAGGTCAACGCGCCGTCCTCGGCCTTCTTGTCCTGGGCCATGTGATCGCAGAGCGCCTCGACCGAGAACGGATGCCCCTCAAGGTCGGCGAGCCGGGTCGGCAGGCCGGCGGCGGCGATCGCCCGCTCGGCCCGGCCGGCCTCCTGGCCGCTGCAATGCTTCAGCGCCGCGGAGAAGCGGAAGGCCATGGCGCAGCCGATGCCCACCGCCTCGCCGTGCTTCAACGCCTCGCCGAAGCCGCTCTCGGCCTCCAGGGCGTGGGCGAAGGTGTGGCCGAGGTTGAGCAGCGCCCGCCGGCCGGCCTCGCGCTCGTCCTCGGCGACGATTTCGGCCTTCATCTCCACCGAACGGCGGATGGCGTAGGTGAGCGCCGCCTCGTCCCGGGCCAGCACGGCCGGACCGTTGGCCTCCAGCCACTGGAAGAAGTCCAGATCGCCCAGCAGGCCGTACTTCAGCACTTCGGCGTAGCCGCTGATCAGCTCGCGCTGCGGAAGCGAATCCAGGGCGCCGATGTCGGCCAGCACCAGCCGCGGCTGGTGGAAGGCGCCGATCAGGTTCTTGCCCCGAGGGGTGTCGATGGCGGTCTTGCCGCCCACCGAGGAGTCCACCTGAGCCAGCAGGGTGGTCGGGACCTGCACGAAATCGACGCCGCGCTTGAAGATCGCCGCCGCGAAGCCGGCCAGGTCGCCGACCACGCCGCCGCCGAGCGCGACGATCAGGTCGCCCCGCTCCAGCTCCAGCGCCAGCAGCCGGTCGCAGAGGGCGTCAAGGCCGGCGAAGCTCTTGGCCTGCTCGCCCGGCTCGATGACGATGCCGTGGGCGGTGATCCCGGCGTCTTCCAGCGAGTCGATCAACGCCGGGCTGACGACGACGCTCACCGTCTCGTCCATGACGATGGCCACCCGCGGCCGCTTCAGCAGCGGCCCGATCAGCGCGGCCGCCTTGTCGAGCAGACCGCGACCGATCAGCACGTCATAGGCTCGCCCGGCCAGGGCCACATGCACGGTCTCGGTCAAGAGGTCGTCTCCGCCGGACGCTCGGCCAGGGCGCGCATGATCGCCTCCACCGCCACCTGGTGCGGCGTGTCGCCGGTCTCGACGGTGATGTCGGCCTCGGCATAGGCGGGATAGCGCTGCTCGGCCTGCGCCGCGAGCACCTCCAGCGGGTCCTTGCCGGCCAGCAGCGGCCGGTTCTCCTTGCGCCCGACCCGCCGGGCCAGGATGTCGACATCGGCCTTCAGCCACACCGAGATCGCCCTGGCCTTGATCAGCGCCCGGGTCTCCGGGTTCATGAACGCCCCGCCGCCGGTGGCCAGCACGTGCGGCGGATCGGTGAGCAGCCGGGCGATCACCCGCCGTTCACCGTCGCGAAAGGCCTGCTCGCCATATTGCTGGAAGATCTCCGAGATCGGCCGGCCGGCCGCGGTCTCGACCTCGGTGTCGGCGTCGCGGAACGGCATGCCGAGCGCGCTCGCCAGTCGCCGGCCGATGCTGCTCTTGCCCACGCCGGAGAGGCCGACGAGGGCGATGGTCTTTTTAGGGGCGGCGGATGCGGAGGACATGAGCGTCAGCGGCTTTACACGAGCGGCGAGCCCCCCGCCAACGTCTCCGCGCGACGCCGGGGCCGGGGCCGGCTGGACCGAGGCCTTCGTGGAGATGATGGCGGCCGAGCGCGCGGCGGCGGCCAACACCCTGAAAGCCTACGCCGGCGACCTGGCCGACGCCGAACATTTCCTGGCCACGCGCGGGACCGATCTGCCGGCCGCGAGTGTCGAAGCGGTCGAGGCCTATTTCGAAAATCTGGGCGCCAGGGGCCTTAGCCCCGCCACCGCCGCCCGACGGCGCGCGGCCGTGCGGCAGTTCTATCGCTTCGTGCTCGGCGAGGGCTGGCGGGCTGACGATCCGTCGCGCCGGGTCGACGCGCCGAAGCAGGGCCGCCCGCTGCCAAAGGTGCTGAGCCGGGCCGAAATCGACCGGATCACCGCCGCGGCCGCGGCCAAGGACGGACCGGCGGGCTTACGCCTCTCCTGCATGATCGAACTGCTCTACGCCTCGGGCCTGCGCATCTCCGAGCTGACCGGTCTGACCCTGGCGGCGGTGATCCACGACCCGGCCTATCTGATGGTCCGCGGCAAGGGCGGCAAGGAACGGCTGGCGCCGCTGAACGCCCCGGCCCGGGCGGCGATCAAGGCCTATCTGGCGGTCCGCCAGGCGCACCTGCCCAAAGGGGCCAAGGAGAGCCCGTGGCTGTTCCCGTCGCGGGGCGCGGCCAAGCGCCTGACGCCCCGCCGCTTCGCCCAGCTCCTTGACGAAGCCGCCCGGGCGGCCGGCGTCGATGCGGCCAAGGTCAGTCCGCACGTGCTGCGCCACGCCTTCGCCACCCATCTGCTCGAAGGCGGCGCGGACCTGCGGGTCGTGCAGACCCTGCTCGGCCACGCCGACATCGCCACCACCCAGATCTACACCCACGTCGCCCAGGACCGGCTGCGCGAAGTGGTCGAGAGCAAGCACCCGTTGAGTCGCCGCCGCTGAGGGGTCAGCATGGCCCAAAGGAGGACGGCGATGGGCAAGGCGATTTCCTGGACAGCGGTCTGCCTCAACGGCCTGTGGCTGCTGATCGGCGTTTGGATCCTGCTCACCCAGTTCGGGCATCGCACGGGTCCGAGCGGCGACGCGGCGTACGTGGTCGGCTACTGGATCGGCCTCGGCGGTTTCATGCTGGCGCTGCTGGGCGCGCCGGTGCTCAGCATTCTGGCGCTGGTGTTCGGCGCGCGGCTGCGCGAACCGCCGGCCAAGCCCTTGGACAGCGTCTTCGAGTGATCGCGGACCGGCGCCGAAAACGACGCATCCGGGCGAACTTGCTCCGCCGGGCAACCCCGCCTAGTTTGCGCCGCTTTCCGGGGGAACCGCGTTAAGGGCTCATGGCGGCGCATTATCTCGAGTTCGAGCGGCCCATCGGCGAGCTCGAGGCCAAGATCGAGGAGCTCTCCAAGCTCTCCGACACCGCCGGGGCCGGCGCCTTCGACGCCGAGATCGCCGCCTTACGCGAACGCGTGGGCGAGCTGCGCCGGCTGACCTATTCGCACCTGGACGCCTGGCAGAAGACCCAGATCGCCCGCCACGAGGACCGGCCGCACTTCGTCGACTACGCGGCCGGACTGATCGAGGAATTCGTCGAGCTGCGCGGCGACCGCAAGTTCGCCGACGACCAGGCGATCATCGGCGGCCTGGGCCGGTTCCGCGGCCAGCCAGTGGTGGTGATCGGCCAGGAAAAAGGCCACGACATCGTCACCCGCATCAAGCACAACTTCGGCAGCGCCCGTCCGGAGGGCTACCGCAAGGCGGTGCGGCTGATGGACCTGGCCGAGCAGTTCGGCCTGCCGGTCCTGAGCTTCGTCGACACCGGCGGCGCCTATCCCGGCATCGGCAGCGAGGAGCGATCCGTCGCCGAGGCGATCGCCCGGGGCACCGAACGCTGCCTGACGCTGGGCACGCCGATGATCTGCACCATCACCGGCGAGGGCATGAGCGGCGGAGCGATCGGCATCGCGGCGGCCAACAAGGTGCTGATCCTGGAGCACTCGATCTATGCGGTGATCTCACCGGAGGGCTGCGCCTCGATCCTGCTGCGCGATGGCTCGCTGGCCCAGGACGCGGCCAAGGCGATGAAGATCACCGCCCAGGACCTGATCGACTTCAAGATCGTCGACCGGATCATTCCCGAACCTACCGGCGGCGCCCACGCCGACCCGGACGCGGCGATCAAGGCCACAGGCGACGCCATCGAGGAGGAGCTGAGGGCGCTGCTGCCGCTGTCGCCCGAGGCCCTGCGCGCCCAGCGGGCGGAGCGCTTCCTGGCCATCGGCCGCGCCTGAGCCGAGACCTAGCAATTCTTATGGGTTCTTTATTCCGCGCGGCCGGCTTTCGCCTCGAATTCTCACGCCCGGCGCCTCACCCTGGCGGCTTCAGATGAGCCCCGAGCCTGTGTTCGATTCCGAAACCGCCGACCTGCCCCTGAACGTCGCCGTGCGGGGCGACAAGGTGCTGATTCTCGGTCGCGAGAACCTGGACGTGGTGCTGAGCGTGGAAGCCGCCCGCCGCTCCGCCCGCCGCCTGCTGGACGCTGTCGCCATCGCCGAGGGCAAGGCGCCGAGCTGACCGCTTCCCCATCTCCCGTCATAGCCGGGCGTAAGTCCCGGCTACCCATGCACTCAATGAACCTAAGCGAGGCCCCGAGGGTGTTCGTGGGTCCCCGGGACTGACGCCCGGCTCTGACCGAAATCTGGGGTGATAACGATCATTGGGGGACTGACGCCCGCTGATCACGGCGCGTGGGGCGAGCATGCTCCCTACCCTTCGCCCAACCCCTCCAGATGCGCGGTCTCGTTCACCCTGAGCACCCGGACGCGGCCGTCGGCGACGTCGATCTCGGTGATGCCGCAGGGCGACAGCGCCAGTTTCCAGTAGGCCGACAGCGGCTGGTCGATCAGCTGCATCAACAGCGCGCGGTTGACGCTGTCGTGGCCGACCAGCACCACCGTCTCCTCCGGCCCGGCCTCGACCACCAGGCGCAGGGCGTCGCCGGTGCGGGCGACCAGGTCCTGCAGCGCCTCGCCGCCGGGGAAACGCACCAGCTGCGGCTCGTCGAACCACAGGCGGAACATCGCCGGCCAGGCCTCGCGCACTTCTTCGTGAGTCTTCCACTGCCATTGGCCGTAGTCGATGTCGTGCAGCGCCGGGGTGGTCTCGGCGGGGGCGCCGGTGGCCGCCGCGATGGCGGCGCCGGTGGCGACCGCGCGGCTCATCGGACTGGTGAGGATGCGGTTCGGTCGCCAGGCGGCGGCGATGCGGGCGGCGGTGGCCAGGGCCTGGCGCTCGCCCAGCGGCGAGAGCGGCATGTCGGCCCTGCCGCGGAATCGTTCGGGGGAGATTCCTTCCACGTGGCCGTGGCGGACAAGCAGGATGCGAGTCATCGGCCGTCCCCGGCAGGCAGGCCGCTAGGAGGTGGCGCGCTCGGCGAACCGGTGCGCGCTGCGGCCCGTCTGGCGACCGACCACCAGGCTGAGCAGCTTCAGGTTCTGGCGGATGATGCCCCAGGGGGTCAGCACCACGGTGGCGTCCCAGATCATGCCGATCTCGGCCAAGGTGCCGCGCACCAGCCCGGCCTTGCGGAACTTGCGGATGTTGAACACCCGCGGCCAGTTGACCACCGCCAGGCGGTAGCCCTGCTGGATGATCAGTTCGTTGATATAGGCCTCGCCGCCCCATCGCGGCAGCCGTTCCATGGTCTCCACCGCGTCCTTCAGGAGGCTCTTGGGCGCCACGCGTTCGCCGGAGACGAAGTCGAGGCCGAGCCGTCGGTAGATCCACAGGGAATTGCTTCGCAGCGAGATGCTGACGTCCGCCTCGCCCTTCATCACCGGCGCGGCAAGGGCGTCGATGTCGGCGGCGGTGACCCCGGCCAGGTCCGCGTCGAGCAGCATCAGGTGGTCGAATCGGGCCGCGCCGACCCCGCGGCTGAGCGCGTAGGTCTTGCCGCGGTTGGGCGTGTGCGACAGCACCCGGATCTGCGGATAGCTGGCCAACAGGGTCGCGGTAGCGTCGGTGGAGCCGTCGTTGACGACGATCACCTCGCTCAGCGCCGGATGGCCGACGATGACATCGAGGATGTTCCGGATTCGGTCCGCTTCGTTGTAGGCGCAGACGATGCAGGAGATTCCGGGCTGGCCGTCGGACGCGGCTCGCGCCGCCGATGGACGAGCTGACTGCACGACGCCTCCCAGTCCCAACGCCGCCACTTGCGGCTCGCATTCCTTGAAGTCTTCAGGCGCGCGCGGGTTCCGGGCCCGCCCAAGGTCAAGGTTCATGCCGACGGCGCCCTCCCGGCTTTCCGGGCCGATTCTCGGTGCAGAGAAACCGACGCAGGCACGGAAAGACAACCCCATTACGCAACGATGGCGGACGTACTTTCAAGGCTTAGTCGTCCTGGCGCCATCTTAACCAACTCCGCGCCGGGGGAAACCGATGGATTCCCCGCCGCGGTTCGTGGGCGCTTAGCACGCCACGGTTCAGGCGGCGAGATCGAGCAGGGCCGGTCGGTCGCGCAGGAGGACCTGGCGGCTGGAGGTGAGCGCGATCAGCTGGTCGTCCTGCAGGCTGGTCATGGTGCGCGAGATGGTCTCGATGGTCAGGCCCAGGTAGTCGGCGATATCCTGGCGCGACATCGGCAGGTCGAGACGGTCCTCGGCCGGGATGCGCTCGGCCATGTCGATCAGGAACCAGCCGACGCGTTCGCAGGCGTTCTTGCGGCCGAGCACCAGCATGTGCTCCTCGCTGCGGCGCAGCTGGTGCAGGGTCAGCGCCCACAGCTTCTGGGCGGTGGAGAGGTCGCAGGCGCCGCGCTCGGTGAGCTGATGCTTGCGGATGGCCAGCACCTCGCCGTCGCAGACCGCTTCGGCGGAGATGCGATAGTCGCGGCTTTCCTCCAGCCCGAAGACGTCGCCGGCAAGGAAGAACTCGGCGATCTGGCGGCGGCCGTCGGCGAGGATGCGGTAGGTGCGCACGACGCCCTTGAGCACCCGGTAGACGCTGATCGCCGGCTCGCCCTCGCCGAAGATTTCCTCGTTGCGGCGCACGCTGAGCCGCACGCCCTCGACCCCCAAGGGATCGACGACGCCGCCCGGAACGGCGAAGGCGCTCTCGCTGACGACGGCAAGCGAAGCGGGCTGGCGGCGGGACGCGATGGAGGGCTGGGCGTACATTTGGGCGGCTCCGGCAGAAGCAGTTTCTGTCGTCGCCAGGGGTAGGCCGATCACCCCCGCCCCGAAATTCGGATCAAATCCTTACGGGAGACTACGTAGGGCTCACCGGGCCGGCGTCGCGGAACCTCCACCACCGCGAGTGTCACCGCCTTGATCTGGATCAATGCGGGCGCCGGGCGCCGGCATAGTTTGACCATCCGTCCCGCTCATTACCCGATCCGGGACGTTCGGAGCGAGGTCTCGCCGTGTCCCCCACGCCCGGCCCAACTCCTGAAGAGCCGCGCTCCAGACCCCCCGTCTGGAGCGCGTGCTGTTTCAGCCCAGATGGCGATTGATATGGCTCAAGGCGGGCGCCAAGGATCGGGACGAGGGATCGCCCATGCGCCACGCCGTCATTCTCGCCCATCCGGATCCGTCGAGCTTCAACGCCTCCGCCGCCAGGACCTATGTGGCCGCCACGCGCGCCACCGGCGATGAGTCGATGCTTCGCGACCTCTATGCGATCGGGTTCGACCCGCTGTTGAAGGCCAGCGAGCTGCCGTGGGCGAAGGATTTCGCACCGGGGACCGATGTGGTGGCCGAGCGTGGCCGGTTGGCGGACGCGGAGGTGATCGCCTTCTTCTATCCCTTCTGGTTCAACGCTCCCCCGGCCATGCTGAAGGGCTATGTTGAGCGAGTGTTCGGCTTCGGGTTCGGTTATGGCCAGGCGGAGCCCGGGACCACACCCCTGCTGGGCGGCAAGCTGCTGGTCAGCGTCAGCACCTCCGGCGCGCCGGACGAATGGGTGGGCCAGACCGCCGCCGTGGAGCATCTGCGCGCCGACTTCGACAATCACCTGGCCGCCGTCTGCGGCCTGACCGTGCTGGAGCACCTGCACATCGGCGGGGTGACGCCGGGTATCCGGGCGGACGCCGGCCAGGAGATGCTCGGACAGGTGACCGCCCTGGTCGAACGTCATTTCCGCCGCGCGCCGGCCTGACCCTTAAGGCGTCGAACCGAATTCCCATCGGCGCGGCGAGCCTCTATCCCACTGCGGGCCCACATCGAAAGGTTGCCGCCGATGACCTACGCCGCCGTTCTCACCCATGTGCAAGCCGACGCCGGGGCCAAGGCCCGGATGGACTGCGCCCTCGATATCGCCAAGCGCTTCAAGGCGGCCGTGATCGGCGTGGGCGCCGAGATGATCCCGCCGCTGGCCTTTGACGGCGGCTACTACAGCCTGGAGGCCGACTGGGCGACGGCGATGCGCCAGGGGATCGATGATCGGCTGAACCTGGCGCGCGCCGCCTTCGCCGACGCCGCCAAGGCACAGGGGACCGAGGCGATCTGGGAAAGCGGCCTGCAGCTGCCCGCCCCCGCCGTCGCCGCCGCCTCCCGCGCCGCCGACCTGATCGTGGCCTCAAGGACGGTTGACCGGCATTCCGATCCCTACCGCGACGCCGGCGCGGGCGAGCTGGCGCTGACCTCCGGCCGGCCGGTGCTGGCCGTGCCCTCCCACGGTCGGCCGCTGATCGGCAAACAGGTGCTGGTCGCCTGGAAGGACACCCGCGAGGCGCGCCGGGCCCTCGCCGACGCCATGCCGTTCCTGGAAGCCGCGGAGATGGTCCATGTGGTCGCCGTCTGCGCCGAGCTCGACGCCGAGCAGGCCAAGATCCAGGTGGACGATGTCGCCGCCGCCCTGGTCCGGCGGGGCGCCAAGGCGCAAGGCAAGGTGGTCGCCGACGCCCATGCGGACGGCATGGAGATCCTGCGCCAGGCGGCGCTGGTCGACGCCGACCTGATAGTCTGCGGCGCATACGGGCACACGCGTTTCGGCGAATGGGTTTTCGGGGGCGTGACCCGTGATCTTCTGTCACAAGACGACCGTTATGTGCTGCTCAGCCACTGAGCCAGTTTAGGTTCAGCGGCGGGAGACCGGTCCCGTGACCACCCGCAACCTCGACGCCCTGTTCACGCCCAAGGCCATCGCCGTCATCGGGGCCAGCAACCAGCCCGGCTCGGTGGGGGCGGTGCTGGCGCGCAACCTGCTGGAAAGCGGCTTTGCCGGGCCGGTGATGGCGGTCAATCCGCACGACACCGCGGTCCGCTCGACCCTCAGCTACAAGAGCCTGGCCGACCTGCCGCTGGCCCCCGACCTGGCGGTGATCGCCACGCCCCCCGCCAGCGTCCCCGGGCTGGTCGCCGAGCTGGGCGCACGGGGCTGCCGAGCCGCGGTGGTGATCACCGCCGGCTTCGGCGAGGCGGGCGGCGCGGGGACGGACCTGCGCCAGCAGATGCTCGACGCCGCCCGGCCGCACCTGGTGCGGATCGTCGGGCCCAACTGCCTGGGGGTGATATCGCCGGGCAATGGGCTGAACGCCAGCTTCGCCCAGCTGACCCCCAAAGCCGGTGCGCTGGCCCTGGTCGCGCAGTCGGGCGCCATCACCACCGCCGCCCTCGATTGGGCCGACGCCCGCGGCTACGGCTTCTCGCGCATCGTCACCTTGGGCGACATGGCCGACGTCGATTTCGGCGACATGCTGGATTTCCTGGCCCTGGACGAGGCCACGCAAGGGGTCGTGCTCTACGTCGAGAGCATCACCGCCGCGCGCAAGTTCATGTCCGCCGCCAGGGCCTGCGGCCGGGCCAAGCCGGTGACGGTGATCAAGGCCGGCCGCAGCGCCGCCGGGGCCAAGGCGGCGATGTCGCACACCGGCGCCCTGGCCGGCGCCGACGCGGTCTATGACGCGGCGTTCCGCCGGGCCGGGCTGCTGCGCGTATTCGAGCTGCGCGAACTGTTCGACGCCATGACCACCCTGTCGTCGGGGATGAAGGTGCGCGGCGAGCGGCTGGCCATCGTCAGCAACGGCGGCGGCGCCGGGGTGATGGCGGTGGACTCGCTGGAGGCCCGCGGCGGCAGGGTGGCCGAGCTGGCGCCGGAGACCCTGGCGGCGCTGGGCAAGGTGCTGCCGGCGGCTTGGTCCAAGGGCGATCCGGTGGACATCGTCGGCGACGCCGGCCCCGATCGCTACACCGCCAGCCTGGAAGCGGTGCTGGCCGACCCGGGCGCGGACGCGGTGCTGGTGATCAACTGCCCGACGGCGGTGTCGGACTCCACCGGCGCGGCCGAGGCGGTGCTGAAGACCATCGCCGCGCGCAACCCCCGGCCGGCGGTGCTGACCAGTTGGCTGGGCGAGACCTCGGCGGCCAAGGCCCGGGCGCTGTTCGCCGCCGCCCATGTGCCGACCCACGAGACCCCGGACGAGGCGGCGCGGGCGTTCATGCATCTGGTCGACCATGCCAAGAACCAGCGGCTGCTGCTGCAGGTCCCCGCCGCGCGGGCGCGCACGGCGCCGGACAAGGCGGCCGCGAAGGCGGTGATCGAGGCGGCGCTGGCCGCGGGCCGCACCGCCCTCGGCGACCTGGAGTCGAAAGCCCTGCTGAGGGCCTACGGCATTCCGGTGCTGGCCACCGAGATCGCCGCGACGCCGGACGAGGCGGCGGCGGTGGCCAAGAAGATCGGCGGCGCGGTGGCGCTGAAGATCCTGTCCCCCGACCTGACCCACAAGTCGGATGTCGGCGGCGTGGTGCTGGACCTGGCGCCGGCGGCGGTGGCCGAGGCGGCCAGCGCCATGCTGGCGCGGGTGGCCAAAGCCCAGCCGAAGGCGCGGCTGCAAGGCTTCATGGTCCAGGCGATGGCCGCGCGGCCGCGGGCGCACGAGCTGATCGTCGGCATCGCCTCGGACCCGACCTTCGGCCCGATCATCCTGTTCGGCGCCGGCGGCACGGCGGTGGAACGGCTGGCCGACCGCAGCATCGGCCTGCCGCCGCTGAACGAACACCTGGCCGCCGACATGATCTCGCGCACCCGCATCGCCACCCTGCTGGCCGGCTACCGCGACCGCCCGGCCGCCGACGAGCACGCCATCGCCGATGTGCTGATCCGCCTGGCCGAACTGGCCGACGACTTCCCGGCCGTGGCCGAGCTGGACATCAACCCGCTGCTGGCCGACGAAACCGGCGTGCTGGCCCTGGACGCCCGCGTCCGCCTCGATGGCGGCCACCGCCGCGAGCCGGCGATCGCCCCCTACCCCGCCGAACTCGCCCAGCCGCTGACACTGGCCGGCGAGACGCTGCAGATCCGCCCGATCCGTCCCGAGGACGCCCCGCTGCTCACCGACCTGGTCGCCCGCACCGACGCCGAGGACGTGCGCCTGCGCTTCCGCAGCGGCCTGACCCGCCTGCCGGAGGCCTGGGCGGCGCGGCTGTCGCAGATCGACTACGACCGCGAGATGGCCCTGGCCGCCGTCGATGCGACCGGCGCGGTGCTCGGCGTCGCCCGCCTGGCCGCCGACCCCGAGGGCGAGAGCGCCGAATTCGCCCTGCTGGTCCGCTCCGACCACCAGCGCCACGGCCTGGGGCGGGGGCTGATGCAGGCGCTGATCGCCTACGCCAACGGGCGCGGCCTGACGAAGCTGTGGGGCGCCGTCGAGCCCGCCAATCTCCGCATGCTGGACCTGGCCCGCGACCTGGGCTTCACGCCGGAGGTGGGCGACGATTCAACGGCCGTCCGGGTGGTGCTCAAGCTGGGTTAGGGCAGGCCCAACATGGTCTTGAGGTCGTAGGGGTCGGTCCGGTCGCTGAGCAACGGCAGGAGGCGCGCGCCAAGGTCGACGCCGTGCGTGCGCCGCGTCCAATCGACGAACGCGCGCACTTTGACGGGATGGCCGGCGTAAAATCCCATCGGATGATCGCCGATCCGGTTTGCCTCGATCGCTGCCGCCAAGTCGGTCATGCTGTGCGGCAGCCGCTCGGCCGCGTACGCGAACGCCCGGTCGAGCCACTGCTCGACCGCGACAACGTCTTCATCGGAAGGTGAATTCGGCGACCAAGGTCTCGGCCTCAGACTCGCGACATTGGCGCTGTGAAGGATAAACGGCGGACTGTCGCGGAACTTGGGCGGTAAGGCCGAACGAAGCAGACGATCACGCCATTCGCGTTCGAATTCTTCCGTGTAGACGCCGAAATAGACCTCCGGCGCTACTTCCGTAAAGGTGACACGTTGAAAGGACACCTGCAGGCAGGGTGAAACCTCGCCGCCGAGACTGAATGATTGGTCGTCGAGGGGACTGCGGACATCCTCGAATTTAGCGCGTTCCGCCGACGCCTTGGCGAGCGCGGCCCAGGCAAAACCACTCATCGCGCTACTCCGGATCATCGACGCTAGCTACGTCCCGCCAAGAAGGCAAGAACAAATAGGCAACTCAGGCGACGGCGCGCCTTCATTCGAGCCGTATCTCCGTTTGCCCTGAGCGGCATCGGCCGACGCGAGCCGGCATTGAGCTGCATCTTAGGCGGCGACATTGTCGTATGGGTGTATCGCCGCCGGTCCCAGGCGCCGGCGCGGGGTTTCGGGAGAAACGGGTGCGGCAAGGCCTTCGGTGGCTTCTTCCCTATGCCGTCGCCGTCGCGGGCGTGGCCCTCGCGCTGGCGGTGCGCCCGCTGCTGCACGCCGGCTCCGGCGATCGGCTGATGTTCCTGCTGTTCACGCCGGGCGTGCTGCTGACGGCGGCGCTGGGCGGCGCGGCGCCGGGGGCGCTGGCGAGCGTGCTGTCGCTGGGCGCCGCCTTCTATGTGCAGTCGGGATCGGGCCGGCCGCTGGACATCGCAGGATTTGGCCTGTTCGGCTTCATCGCCGCCAGCCTCTGCGTCGGCGGCGAGCGGATGCGGCGCACCACCGCCCACTATCAGCAGGACGAGAACCGCCTGCGCGAGCGCGAGGCGCACCTGCAGTCGATCCTCGACACGGTGCCGGACGCCATGGTGGTGATCGACGACAAGGGGCGGATGCAGTCGTTCAGCTCGGCCGCCGAGCGGCTGTTCGGCTGGACCGCCCAGGAGGTCGCCGGCCGCAACGTCGACATGCTGATGCCCTCGCCCTACCACGAGGCCCACGACAGCTATCTGCTGCGCTACCTGACCACCGGCGAGCGGCGGATCATCGGCATCGGCCGGGTGGTGGTGGGCCAGCGCCGCGACGGCTCGACCTTTCCGATGGAACTGTCGGTGGGCGAGATGAAGGTAGGGCCGCGGCGGTTCTTCACCGGCTTCGTCCGCGATCTGACCGAGCGCCAGCAGACCGAGGCGCGGCTGCAGGAGCTGCAGTCGGAGCTGGTGCATGTCTCGAGGCTGACCGCCATGGGCGAGATGGCCTCGGCCCTGGCGCACGAGCTGAACCAGCCGCTGTCGGCGGTGGCCAACTATCTGCGCGGGTCGCGGCGGCTGCTGGACAAGGGCGATCCGGCCGACATTCCCCGGCTGTCCGAGGCGCTCGACAAGGCCGCCGAGCAGGCGTTGCGCGCCGGGGCGGTGATCCATCGCCTGCGCGAGTTCGTCGGCCGCGGCGAGATCGAGCGGCGCATCGAGAGCGTCGCCAAGCTGATCGAGGAGGCCAGCGCCCTGGCCCTGGTCGGCGCCCGGGAGTTGGGCGTGCGGGTGACCATGCGCTTCGACCCGGCCGCTGAGCTGGTGCTGGTCGACCGGGTGCAGATCCAGCAGGTGGTGATCAACCTGCTGCGCAACGCCATGGATTCCATGCGCGAGTCTTCGAAACGGGAGTTGCAGGTCGCGGTGGCGCCGGACGAAGACGGGTTCACCCGGGTCAGCGTTTCCGATACCGGTTCGGGCCTCAGCCGGGAGACCTTGAGCCGCTTGTTCGAACCGTTCATGACCACCAAGAAGGAAGGCATGGGCGTGGGGCTTTCCATCTGCCGCACCATCGTCGAGGCCCATGGCGGCAGCATCTGGGCGAACAACAACCCGGACGGCGGCGCCACCTTCGCCTTCACCCTGCCGAACGTGACCGAGACCGCCGCCCATGCCTGAGCCGAAGGCGCACATCATCGACGACGACGACGCGGCCCGGGACGCGCTGGCCTTCATGCTGTCGACGGCCGACGTGCCGGTGGAGAGCTATCCCAGCGCCCAGGCGTTCCTGGCGGCGGCCAGGACCGTGGCCGGCTGCGTGGTCACCGACGTACGCATGCCGGAGATGGACGGGCTGGAGCTGGTCCACCAGCTGAAGGCGCTAGGCGTCGTCCTGCCGGTGATCGTGATGACCGGCCACGGCGACGTGCCGCTGGCGGTGGAGGCGATGAAGGCCGGGGTGATCGACTTCATCGAGAAGCCCTTCGACGACGAGCTGATGCTGTCGGCGATCCACCGGGCGATGGCCGTGGGCGGCGAGGACGCGCAGCGCCAGAGCGAGCGGGCGCAGGTGCTGGAGCGGCTGGCCGGCCTCTCGGGCCGCGAGCGCGAGGTGCTGGACGGCCTGGTCGCCGGCAAGGCCAACAAGGTGATCGCCTACGACCTCGATATCAGCCCGCGCACCGTGGAGATCTACCGGGCCAATCTGATGACCAAGATGCACGCCGGCAGCCTGTCGGAACTGGTGCGCATGGCGATGATCGCCGGCGTCGCCTGAGGGGTCGCCTCAACGAAGGGAGCGACGGCGGTCGCCATCGATCAGCTCGCCGATCCGCGACCGCAGCTCGCCGGTGAGCAGCGGCTTTTCGACGATGGACACCCCCGCCAGCGCCGCCGCCCGCCGGGTTCGCTCGTCCGGGTTGGTGGTGGTCAGGATGGCCGGCGAACGCACGCCACGCTCCCGTAGCGCGGCGATCAGGCTGAGACCGTCCAGGTCGGGCAGGCGGAAGTCGATCACCAGGCAATCGGCGGGCGCCGGTGCGGCCAGCAGCGCCTCGCCCGCCGCGCGGTAGGACCGCACGGTCAATCCCTCCGCCTCCAGGGCGAAGGTCAGCGCCCGGAGCAGCGAGGCGTCGTCCTCGACAAGGACGACGGCGGGGGGGTCGCTGGGCGGCGTCTGGTTCAAGCTGGGTCCGGGGCGTTGTCGCGGAACCATGCAGCCGCCGGCCGGCCCGCGCCTTGATCCGCGTCAATACCGCGAAGCTTCCGCCAGAGGCGCCCGTGGCCGAGCTACCGCGCCACCGCCCTGGCGAGCGCGGCCATGGAGTCGCGGGCGAAGGTTTTGGTGACCTCGGCGTCGGGCACGAACATGAAGCCGTGCGGCGCGCCGGGATAGACGTGCAGCTCAGTGGGCACGCCGGCGCGGATCAGGCGGCGGGCGTAGTCGATGTCCTCCTCCAGGAAGAGATCGAGCGCCCCGCAGACGATGAACGTCGGCGGCAGGCCGGATAGGTCGGTCGCCCGGGCCGGCGCGGCGAAGGGCGAGACGTCCGCCGCGCCCGGCGGCCCGCCCAGCAGCGACGCCCAGCCTATGCGGTTGCTCTCGGGGGTCCAGACGAACTGGCCGAGATAGGGCGACGGCTCGGGGTGGGTGACGGTGCGGTCGTCCAGCATCGGGAACACCAGGTGCTGGAAGGCGACGGCGTATTCGCCGCGGTGCCTGGCCAGCAGCACCAGCGCCGCCGCCAGTCCGCCGCCGGCGCTCTCGCCGGTGACCACGATGCGGCCGGGATCGACCCCCAGCGCCGCGGCCTCGGCGTGCAGCCAGGCAAGCCCGGCGTAGCAGTCCTCCACCGGCCCCGGATGGGGCGTCTCCGGCGCCAGCCGATAGTCGACCGAGACCACCACCGCGCCGAGCTGGCTGGCGTAGATCGCGTCGGTGGGCCCGGTCATCTCGGCCGAGCCCAGCACATAGCCGCCGCCGTGGATGTGCAGGATGCCAGGACGCCCCTGTCCGGCCGCCTTCGGCGCGGTGACCACCAGCCGCACGTCCGGCGCGCCGTCCCGGCCCGGCGTCATCGCCTCATAGACCCGCACATCGTCCGGGATCGGCGGCAGCGCCGGCCGCGTCGCCGCCATCATCGCCCGCACCTGCTCGATCCCGACGGATTCGAAACTGATCGCCGGCATCTCGCCGATAGGCCGCATGTCGGGGTCGAGGAGGTGTCTGGAAGGCATGGGCGGGAATCCTTGGGGTGGGCAGGTAGGCGGAAACCTTGCCCGTTTTGGCCGGGCGCTGGCAACGCTGGCGGAAGACGTCGGCGGACGCCACCTACCGCAGACAAGAGCGCACATCGACGGTTGTCCGGAATGCGGACCCCTTGAATGTCAGAGATGGGTGGGGTTAGCCGAGCTCGATCAGCTCCAACTTACCAGGGTTGATTGCCGAGACTTTTATCGCCTTGAGGTATAGGGTCAGGCTGATACCGCTGGGAGAAAACCACGATCACAAACGGCCCACCCTTGAGCCCAAGCGCGTTTGATGCGGCCTACCTCGCCGCCATTGTGGAGTCCTCTGACGACGGCATCATCGGCAAAGACCTCTCGGGGATCATTCGGAGCTGGAACCGAGGGGCAGAGGCTATTTTCGGCTACAGCGCCGCAGAGGTTGTCGGCCGTTCTGTTCTGTTGCTGTTTCCGGCAGATCGGCTGCACGAAGAAAGCATGATCCTGCAGCGCATCCAACGTGGCGAGCGCGTCGATCACCACGAGACCGTGCGCCGGCGCAAGGACGGGTCTGATTTCCCGGTTTCGATCACCATTTCCCCGATCCGCGATGCGGGTGGCAGGATTGTGGGCGCGTCCAAGATCGTCCGCGACATCAGCGAACGGCATGCAGCCCACGAGGAACTGCTGAAAGCCTTGGCCGAGCGCGACTTGCTATTGCGCGAGGTCCACCACCGGGTGAAGAACAACCTTCAGGTCGTCGCTGCGCTGGTGGTGCTCCAAGCGCGAAAGCTCGAAGATCTTCAGGCGCGGAAAGCCCTGATGGGCCTACACTCCCGCGTTCTGGCCCTTGGCCTTGTCCACCAGCAGCTCATGGGTTCCTCAAACTACAAGACCTTCGATATCGCGCCGTTCCTTCGGCAACTTGTCGACAACATCGTCGACGGCGCGGGAGGTGACGGTATTGAACTGACCGTGGACGCATGTCCTCTCGATGTCGGATTGGATTTCGCCGTGCCGCTCGGCCTGTTGGTCACCGAGATCATCACCAACTCCCTCAAACACGCCTTCCCCGGCGGGATCGGGCGAGTCTCGGTCCTGCTGCGACCGGAGAACGAGGAGAGATTTAGACTCGTCATCAGCGACAACGGCGTCCTGTCACAGGATGGGTGGCCGCCCGCGAAAGGCGGGGTTGGCTTGGACATTGTGGGCCGTCTGGTCGCCCAACTGCGTGGCGAGATGGTCACGAAGCACGACGGCGGCGCCACCACCGAGATTTCGTTCCTGCGTCCGGAGCCCGCATGAGCCCGCTGAACCGGACGGTCCTCATCGTGGACGACGAGGCGATGATCGCGGAGCTTTGGTCCGCATATGTCGAGTCCATGGGCTTGGAAGTCTGCGGCTTCGCCGCGGCGGCGGACGAAGCCGTCGCCCTGGCGCAGAAACACCGGCCTGCGGTGGTGCTGATGGACGTACGCTTGATCGGGCAAAAGGACGGCGTCGATGCAGCCCTGGCGATCCATTCATCCGTGGGCTCGAAAGTGATCTTCATAACTGGATCCAATGAGCCTGCGACAATGGACCGGATACGGCTCGATCACCCGGCGGCGGTGCTTATCAAGCCGGTGTCGGAACGCCTTTTCGAACGCACGTTGACCGCGGCCTTGGCCGCAGGCGGGCCGGCTCACCTGGCTTGAGCCAGCTTGGGAAGTCGACTCGTCGCCGCTCCAGGTGTCGCGCGGGAAAGCAGCCGCTCCGAAGGTCCGCGGTGATAGAGGCCTTCAACCCCCGGAAACCCGCGTCACCATCACCGGGCACTTCGCGTCGCGCAGGACGGCTTTCACGGTCGCGGCGTGCGGGGCGTCCCAGCGGCCTTTCCAGGCCAGCACGATCAGGTCGGCGGACTGCTCGCCGGCGGTGCGCAGGGCCTCGTGGGCCGGGTCGCCGTGGGCGAGCAGCAGGCGAACCCGCACGTTGTCGAGCGGACACACACTGGCCAGCCGGTGCATGAATTCCGCCGACCATGCGGGCCAGCTGTGCTGGAACTGATCCACATACATGGGCGGCGCCATCGAGCCCGGCTCGAGAGCCCGCTCGTCGCAGGCCACCTGCAGCACGGCGAGTTCGGCGCCGGCCTGGCGCGCGATGTCGATCGCCGGGGCCAGGGCGGCGCTGACGCCCGGACTGCCGTCGTGGGGCGCCAGGATGCGTCGGAGCGCCCAGCCGCCCGTCGCCTGGTTCGGGTTGACCAGCACCACCGGACACTCGGCCCCGCGCAACACGGCCAGGATCACCTCGTCGTTCACGCCGGCCGGCCCACCCACCGGCGAGGGCGCGCGCATGACGATCACCTTGGCCCGGCAATCCGCGGCGGCGGCGAGGATCGCCTCGGCGGACTTTCCCGCGCCCGCCTGGCCCACGGCCAGCGTCTGGACGGAGGCCTTTTCCAGGTCGGCGAACACCTTGGCGACGGGCAGCGCGCAGCGGTCGTCGTTGGAGCCGTCCTGTGGGACCAGCACGGTCATCGCGGCGTCTCCTCGGCCGGAACGGACGCAACCGCCGTCGCGGTGCTGAGCGCATAGACCTTGCCGCGCCAGCGGATGCGGAACGACAGCTCGCGCCAGGCGGCCGGCAATTTTGGGTCCAGCCGTGGGCCGTCGTCACCGAGGCTGAGACCGGCGAACCCGAACACGGCCGCCTGCCAGAGCCCGCCGAGGGCGGCGGCGTGAATGCCGCCGGACGCGTTGCCCATGTTGTCGCTGAGATCGATCTCGCCGGCCTGGCGGAAGTACTTTTCGGCCATCGCCATGTCGCCCAGCCGCGCGGCGATCAGTGCGTGGATGCAAGGGCTGAGCGAGCTGCCCTGGGCGCAGCGCGGCTCGTAGTAGCGGAAGTTCGCCTCGCGCTGCTGCGGCGTGAATTCGTCCCAGAACAGATAGATCAGCATCAGCACGTCGGGCTGCTTGATGATCGGGGTGCGCACGATGCGGTCGAGCCCCAGGAGCACGTCGACCGGAATGGTGCGCGAGACGTAACTGGAGATCGGCAGGTCCTTCAGGGCGAAGTAGCCGCGGAACTGCTCGATCAGGCCGGTCTTCGGATCGAGGCCGAAGTAGAGATCCCGGGCGGCGGCAGCCCATTCGTCCAGCTCGGCGTCTTCGAGTTTCAGCTGGGCGCGCAAGGCCGCCCACGGCTCCGGCCACCGCGCGGCCATATCCTGGACCACAGCCACCGCGGTGCGCAGGTTCCAGCGCGCCATGCCGTTGGTGTAGGCGTCGTCGTCGACGGTCTCGTGGTACTCGTCCGGGCCGATGACGCCGCGGATGTGCCGCTTGCCATCGCCGCCCGGTTCGGCCCGCGACGCCCAGAAGCGGGCGGTCTCGACGATGATCTCGGCGCCGGCCTCCAGCAGGAAGACGTCGTCGCCGGTGATCCGCCAGTAGTTCCAGGCCCCGAAGGCGACGTCGGCGCTGATGTGCTGCTCCTGCTGGCCGAGCCGGATCTGGAAGGTGACGCCGCCGGGTCCGACCACCGAAGCCGGCGTCACGTCCTCGCCGGTGTCCGCGGACTCCCAGGCGTAGAACGCCCCCCGCGCGCCATATTTGGCGGCTTTCGCCCGGGCCGCCGGCAGCGTGTGATGCCGGTACATCAAGAGCGCCCGCGCCGCCTCCGGCCAGGTGAGCGCATAGAACGGCAGCATGTAGATCTCGGTGTCCCAGAAGACGTGGCCGCTGTAGGCGACGCCGGTCATGGCGCGGGCGCCGATCGACACGTGCTCGTCGGTGGGATCGGCGGCGCCGACCAGGTGGTAGGCCGCAAACCTGAGGGCGCGCTGCGCTTCGGGGTCACCGTCGACGCGGACGTCGCTGGCCTCCCAGCGGGCCGACCAGACGTCTCGATGGCGCGCGATCAGGTCGACCATGCCACGCGCCCGGGCGGCGGCGAGGTGCGCCTCGGCGACTTCGCGCGGCTGCGGGTCCTGGCTCGAGGCGCCCACCGCCGCGAACCGGTCGATGCGGTAGGTCTGGCCGGACCGCGCCTGCACAGTCAGGTCGCCCAGGCGCACGGCTTTTGCCTGAAGGTCCGGCGTCGCGGCGCCGAGGGCGACGGCGCTGACCACCGCGACGCCGCCGCTGCTGGTGTGGATGACCTCCGATCCCTCGAGCTTGGTTTCGAAGCCGATCGCGCCGCTGTAGTTCTCCGGGGTCAACGCCAGCGCCTGCAGCAGCAGTCGGCGATCGTAGGCGCAGGCGAGGCGGCACTCCTGCAGATGGGTGACGCGGGCGGCCGGATCCTCATGCCGCCAATCGCGCCACACGATGCCCTGCCGCATGTCGAGGGTGCGGCGCTGGGCGATCAGCCGGCCCGACCTCAGATTGAGCGGCGCGCCCTCGATGACCGGCGTCAGCTGGGACCAGTCCGGCAGCTCGGCCAGGGTCGGGACCGGTCGCAGACTGGCGTCGAACAGCCCGGCGAGGAAAGTCGCCGGCGCGGACATCGGCCCGCCCTCGGCGAGCGAGGCGCGGCTGCCGAGATGGCCGTTGCTGATCGCGAAGATCGACTCGATCTCGTGCTCGCGGGTAAGGACGAAGCCGTCCTCGACAATCAGCCAGGCGGCCTCCTCGGTGGGCGTGACCGGAGGCCAGGCGGCCAGATGCTGGTCGGCGGCCGCCGCCTCGGGGGCCGCGACTTCGAGCGTCTTGAGGTCGGTGACCGCAACGTCGGCGCCGTGGGCGACCAGGGCGGCCGACTGGCCCACCCGGTCGACGCCGACCACCAGCCCGTAGCCGGCGGCGCGGATCGCCTCGACGCCGACCAGGGCGTCCTCGAAGCCGACGGCGCGCTGGGCGGAGACGCCGAGCTGCTGGACGGCGCGCGCGAAGGTGTCCGGCGCCGGCTTGCCCTGCAACCCCAGGCGCGCCGCCTCGACACCGTCGATGACCACGTCGATCAGCGCCGTCAGGCCGCCGGCCTCCAGCACCGCCTTGGCGTTGCGGCTGGAGGAGACCAGCGCCGTCTTCAGCCCCGCCGCGCGCAGGTTGACCAGCAGAGGCTGGGCGTCGGGGAACACGGTCACACCGGCCTGGGCAAGACGCTCCAGGAAGTAGCCGTCCTTGCGCGCGCCGAGGGCCTGGACGGTGAGCGCGTCCGGCGGATCGCCGGCGCCGCCTTCCGGCAGCGTGATCCCGCGGGCGGCGAGGAACGTGCGTACGCCGTCGGCGCGCGGGCGGCCGTCGACGTAGGCCAGGTAGTCGCTGCTTTCGTCGAAGGGCGCAAAGGTCTTGCCCGAGATGGCCGCTTCCCGGCCAAGCACCTCGTCGAACAGCCGCTTCCAGGCCGCCGCGTGGATGGCGGCGGTCTCGGTCAGCACGCCGTCGAGGTCGAATACCGCCGCCTCGAACCGGATCGGATCGATGGCGCTCGGCGACGCCCCGCCGCTGATCGTCGTCCCCTCAACCTCGGCGGCATCGGTCGATGTGGCCAACGATCTTGTCCCCGAGCGACCCAGCGACCGAAGCCAGGCCACCCCGCAAGCGACTGAAACGACTGGAGCGGGCGGCGGGAATCGAACCCGCGACATTCAGCTTGGGAAGCTGACGTTCTACCTCTGAACTACGCCCGCGGTCGCTCAGCGGCTTAGCCAAGGCGGACGGCCAAGGCAAGGCGTTGACCCGGCGCGCCGGCGGGTCTCAGATGCAGGCCTCAAATCGAAGGAGCGGGCCATGGCCGACGGAGAGACCCACGCGCGGGCGAAATTCCACGCCATGACCGAGGGCACCCAGGAAGACTGGGGCAATATCATCCTGGCGACCCGGGAGTTCAGCGCCAGCTTTCCCGACCGGCTGATCGCGCACCTGAAGCTGCTGGACGGCGACTGCGGCGGCTTCGCGGTCGACCGGCTGACCCACTCGCTGCAGACCGCCACCCGGGCGCACCGGGACGGCCGCGACGAGGAATATGTCGCCTGCGCGCTGATCCACGACGTCGGCGATATCCTCGGCCCCTCGCATCACGCCGAGGTGGGCGCGATGATCATGAAGCCCTTCATCAGCGAGCGGAACTTCTGGATGATGGAGCACCACGCCATCTTCCAGGGCTACTACTACTTCCACTACCTGGGCGGCGACCGGGACATGCGCGAGAAGTTCCGCGACCATCCGGACTTCGAATACACCGCCCAGTTCTGCCACCTCTACGACCAGAACAGCTTCGATCCGGCCTATGACACCATGCCCCTGGAGGCCTTCGAGCCGATCCTGCGTCGGGTGACCGCGGCGCCGAAGCGGACCATGTTCAGCAAGGAAGCGGCGAAGGCCTAGCGGCGAAGGCCTAAACGGCGGGGTTGCGGCGCGGCCGTCCCCTCACCTTACCTCTCCCCAACTTCGTTGGGGCGAGGGCTACGGATAGGTCGGAGCAAGCGTCACCTTCGTGCGCCCCACAGCTTTCTCAGTATCCCTCTCCCCGTGAAGCGGGGAGAGGTACGGTGGGGGCGGTTCCGCCGCCGCGGTCCCAGCGCCGGCCTCAGGGCTCCAGCCACTTCAGCCGGTAGAGCAGCCCGCCGATCAGGCCGCCGACGGCCGGGAAGACGAAGAACACCCATAGCTGCGCGAGCGGCTGGCCGCCCAGCAGCACCGCCGGGCCGAAGCTGCGGGCGGGGTTCACCGAGACGCCGTCCACCTGGATACCGACGATGTGGATCACCGCCAGGGTGATGCCGATGGCCAGCCCCGCGAACGCGCCGTTGGCCTTGGGTCCGGTGGCGCCCAGGATCACCAGGGTGAAGAGCGCCGTCATCACAACCTCGAACACCGCCGCCGCCTGTAGCGGGTAGCCGCCGGGTGAGCCGGCGCCGAAGCCATCCGCGCCGAGTCCGTGGGCGACGCCGCCGGCGAGCACCATCAGGATCGCCGCCCCCGCCAGCGCGCCGGCGAACTGGGCGACCCAGTACCGCAGCATTTCCATCAACGGCATGCGGCCGGCCACGAACACCGCCAGGCTGACCGCCGGATTGACGTGGCAGCCGCTGATCGGGCCGATCCCGTAAGCCATGGCGACGATGGCGAAGCCGAACGCCAGCGCGATGCCCAGCTGTCCCACGTGATCGAACCCGCCCAGCACCGCCGCGCCGCATCCGAACAGCACCAGCGCCAGCGTGCCGACAAACTCGGCCAGCATCTTCTTCATGGTTTCCTCCCCCGAGGTCTTGAGTCGGCGAGCCGACATTGGGGCGAGGCTACGCTTGTTGAGCGTGCGGGCAAATCCGCCAGCCTGTCCTCACGCCGCGTCGATGAAGATCGCCTCGATGGGCTGGTCGAACAGGCGTGCGATGCGGAAGGCGAGCGGCAGGCTGGGGTCGTACTTGCCGGTCTCGATGGCGTTGACGCTCTGGCGCGAGACGTCGAGGCGCGCGGCCAGATCGGCCTGGCTCCAGTCACGCTCGGCGCGCAGCACCTTCAGACGGTTCTTCACCGCTCCGCGCCCGAGCTAGCGATAGCGCCGGCGGACGAAGCCGGTGGCGATCCCGAGGCACACGGACCACACCGGGAAGGCCGCCCAGGCCTCGACGTGACCGGCCAGGCCGAACTGCTCGAGAAAGCCCCAGAGGGTGGCGATGGCCAGCAGGCCGCCGGTGGCCCACAGGCCCGATTCCGCCGAAATGGCTCGCTCCAGTTCGTCGGTCTCGTCGCGCAGGTAGAGCCCCATCACCGCGATCACACCGATGATTGGCGCGGTGGGGGCCAACGCCAGCAGCGTCGCCAGCCAGGTCGGCGGCGCCGGGTGCAGGCTGGCGAACACCAGCGCGGAGGTGAGGATGGTCAGCACATAGGCGCCCATGCCGATGAAGAACCGCCGATGGTAGAGCCGCGCGGCGGGCGTCCGGGTGAGCCGGCTGACGCGCTGGCCCGCGCGGGTGGCCGCGAAGGCGATGCCCAGAATGACGATGGCGTAGACCGCGGCGGCGCCCCACATCCAGACGCCGCCCAGATGTCGCTCGCGCACCTGCGCCGCTGCCGCCCAGAACAGCCCGACGGCCACCGCCGTGCCGGCGATCGTAAGCCCACCGGTCAGGGCCACGGCCTTGCCCGGCGAGGGCGGCGTATCGGATGAAACGGCGGGCGGGTTCATTGCAAGTCTCCCAGACATTAAGTCAAGGACACATGACACAAACGGCCAGGACGTGTCAAGGGACCCATACATTGTCGCCTCAGCCGACTGCAGGAACGGCCCGAGTGGCCTAGCGAGGCGTCACCTGCCAAAATTCCGTCCGGATCGGAACAGGGCGGCCGAACATCGCGACTTCCACCGATAGTTCGTCGCGGACGGCGTCGACCTCGCGGACGACGCCCGCGAAGCTCGCGAACGGCCCGTCCACCACCCGGACCAGATCTCCGGGCGCATACGGCGCGGCGGCTTTGGTCATCTCGACCTCCAGATGCTTTTTTGAGGGAGTCCGAGCGGCGCCGCCCCGCGCGCGGAGGGTCACAACGGACGGCCGAAGCTAGCACCACGGGGGACGACCGCCAAGGTCAGCGGTCTGCAACGCGCCAGCCCGCTACTGGACCCGCGTCACCTCGAACCCGCGCGCTTTCAGCAGCGCCGGCAGGCCGGCGTCGCCGACCATGTGCAGGGCGCCGACATTGACCAGCTCGGTGTCGTGGCCGGCCAGTTCCTGGGTCAGGGCGTCGGCCCAGGCGGCGTTGCGGTGGGCGATCAGGGCCTCGTAGAAGGCCGGATAGTCCTTCTGCATTTCCGCCAGCGACAGAACGCCCAGCCGCTGGATGTCACCGGACAGCCAGGCGGCCTGCATCGCCTTGGTCTCGGCGCCGGTCTTGCCCGCGTCGGCGACGGTGTCGTCGAGCATCTGCACCTGGGCGGGCTCGCCCATGCTCGAGAACAGCTGGATCTGCTGGTCGAGGGTCTCGAAGGTGCGGATGGTCTTGTGGTCGGCGAGCGCGCTGGCGGTCAGGGTCATGTCGGCGCCGGCCTTCGGATCGAAGCCGGCGACGGTCATCGGCTTGGCCATCACCAGCAGGGCGGCCGCCCAGGGCTGCATCCGGTTGACGCCGGCGAAGGGCAGCTTCATCGGCGCCAGGGTCGCCTTCAGCGCCGCCAGGTGCTTGGCGTCGAGCTTGCCGGAGAGCGGGTGATCGGGATCGAGGCCGTATTGCAGGATCAGTCCCTGGGCCACCGATGGGTCGTTGGCGGCGTTCATGTCGGTCTCGAACCAGACGTCCTTGGCCTCGGCATAGGCGGCGTCGAAGGCCGGGGTGCGCCAGGACGCGTCGTCGGTGAGCAGGTGCATCGTGCCGAAGAGATAGAGGGTCGCCGTCGGGCTGGTGACCTTCCACATCGCCGGCGCGGCGAGCGCGGGACCGGCGATGGCCAGGACGACGGCGACCAGAACGCCGCCGAAGCCGCGCCGGCCGCGGCTCATGTCCACACCTTGAAGTGCTTGGAGAGCTTCAGGCCCTGGCGCTGGTAGTGGGAGCCGTCCTCGCCGTAGAGCCGGGTCGGGCGCTGGGTGAGCGGCTCGAACACCAGACGCGCGACGGTCTGGCCGTCCTCGAGCAGGAACGGCGTCTCGTGGCTGCGCACCTCCAGCACGCCACGGGCGCCGACGCTGTCGGTCTCCGGCGCGCCGAAGCCGGGGTCGAAGAAGCCGGCGTAGTGCACCCGAAACTCGCCCACCGCCGGGTCGATCGGGGTCATCTCGGCGGCCTGGTCGACGGGGATGTGCACCGCCTCCTTGGAGGCCAGCACATAAAATTCGCCGGGATCCAGCAGCAGCTCGCCCCGGCGCGGCTCCAGCGGCTCCCAGAAATCGCGGGGGTCGTGGCCGTCCTCCAGGTCGAGGTCGATCACCCCGGCGTGGCGACGGGCGCGGAAACCGGCGAGCCGACTCTCCAGGTCGACGCCGACGCTGCGGATGCTAAGCACCTCGGCGTGGCCGCGCTTGAGCCGCAACTGGTTCAGCCGGGTGCCGGTGCGGACCAGAACCGAGAAGGTCTGCGGGGCGATCTCCAGATAGATCGGCCCGTGATAGCCCTCGGCGACGTCGTCGAAGGCCGGGCCGTGGTCGGTGAGGGTGCGGACGAACACGTCCACGCGGCCGGTGGAGCTTTTCGGATTGCCCCGGGCGGCGACCCCGGGCGGCAGCTTCAACCGCTCGGCGAGCTCGGCGATGTAGACGCAGCCGCGCTCCAGCACCGCGCCGCCCGTCAGGTCGAGTTCATGCATGGCCACGTCGGCGATCCGGTCGGCGACCTTGCGGCCTAGGCCGGGCAGGAACGAGGCCCTGACCCGCCAGACCCGCGCGCCCAGGCGCAGGTCGAGGCTGGCCGGCTGCACCTGATCGGGGGCGAACGGCAGATCGGAGACAATGGCGCCCTCGGCGATCAGGGCCTCGATCGACTGGCAGGGCAGGATGCCGGCGTTGAGCGGATGGGGCATGGGCCGGCGAGACTCGCGGAAGGGGACGAGTCTGGCAAGCGCTCCCTCCCCTCCATGGGGAGGGAAAGACCGCGAAGCGGTCAGGGTGGGGGTGTTTGCCGGGCGCGCCGGCGCTTTCGTGGCGCGCGTTGACGCTTCGCACTTCCCCACCCTGCCGACGCTGCGCGCCGGCTGTCCCTCCCCATGAAGGGGAGGGAGCTTGACCCGCGCCCCCTCGGCGCCTTCTATGCCGCCCCTTTTGCGGCGAGGCCCGCCATGAGTGAAGATCCGAAGGACTGGGAGGTCGCCACCCGGCTGGTGCGCGGCGGCTCGGTGCGCTCGCCCCTGGGCGAGACGGCCGAGGCGCTCTACCTGACCCAGAGCTACGTCTACCCCACCGCCGAGGCCGCCGACGCCCGGTTCGCCGGGACCGATCCCGGCTTCATCTATTCGCGCTACGCCAACCCGACCGTGAGAATGTTCGAGGACCGGCTGGCGCTGCTGGAGGGCGCCGAGGCCTGCCGGGCGACCGCGTCCGGGATGGCGGCGGTGCATCTGGCGATCACCGGCCTGGTGAAGGCGGGCGATCACATCGTGGCCGGCAAGGCGTTGTTCGGTTCGTGCCGGTGGATCCTCAATAAGTGGGCGCCGCGGTTCGGGGTCGAGGTCACCTTCGTCGACGCCCCGGATGTCGCCGCCTGGCGCGCGGCGGTGCGGCCGAACACCAAGCTGTTCTTCCTGGAGACCCCGGCCAATCCGCTGCTGGAGATCACCGACATCGCCGCCGTCGCCGCCGTCGCCCGGGAAATCGGGGCCAAGGTGGTGGTCGACAATGTGTTCGCCACGCCGATCTTCCAGAAGCCGCTGACCCTGGGCGCCGACATCGTGGTCTATTCGGCAACCAAGCATATCGACGGCCAGGGCCGGGTGCTGGGCGGGGCGGTGCTGGGGCAGACGGCGCTGCTGGAGGAAGCCTATCGCGACTTCATCCGCCACACCGGGCCGGCGCTGTCGCCGTTCAACGCCTGGGTGCTGCTGAACGGCCTGACCACGCTGGACCTGCGAGTGCGCGCCCAGACCGCCACCGCCGCCGCCCTGGCCGACCGGATGGCCGCGCACGGCAAGGTCAAGGCGCTGCGCTATCCCGGCCGCGCCGACCATCCGCAGCACGAGATCGCCCGCCGGCAGATGACCGGCGGCGGCAACGAGATGATCGGCGGCGGCAATCTGATCGCCTTTGACCTGGGCAGTCAGGCGGCGGCGTTCCGGTTCCTGAATGCGCTGAGCCTGGTCGACATCTCCAACAACCTCGGCGACGCCCGCTCGATGGCCACTCATCCGACCACCACCACCCACCGCTCGATGACCGAGGAAGAGCGGCTGGAGATCGGCCTCACCCCGGGCTGGGTGCGGCTGAACGTCGGTCTGGAAGGCGCGGGCGACCTGGAGCGGGACCTCGAGCGGGCCCTCGACGCGGCGTGATGGCCACCCGCCCCGCCCCCCGGCCGACCTACGAGGCGATCACCCGGGGTGTCACCGTGCGGGTGCGGCCGACCTATCTGCCGCTGCAGTCGGAGCCGGCGATCAGTCGCCACGTCTGGGCCTATACGGTGGAGATCGAGAACCGCGGGCCCGAGCCCATCCAGCTGATCACCCGCCACTGGATCATCACCGACGCGCTGAACCGGGTCGAGGAAGTCAAGGGCGACGGGGTGCGCGGCGAGCAGCCGATGCTGAAGCCGAACGAGGCGTTCCGCTACACCTCGTCCTGCCCGCTGCCGACCGCGTCCGGGGCGATGCGCGGCAGCTACCAGATGCTCACCGAGGGCGGCGAACTGTTCGACGTGGCGATCCCGGAGTTTTCCCTGCATCTGCCGGAGGCCACCCGGCGGATGAACTGAGGCTGCCCTACCGCACCGCCTCGGGGCCGAGCTTGTATTCCCGTGAGCAGTATTCGCAGGTGACGTGGATGCAGCCGTCGGGTTCGACCATGTCGGCGCGCTCGTCGGGTCCGAAAGCGCGCAGCACCGAGACGATCCGCTCCTCCGAGCAGCGACAGAAGGCGGTCAGCGGCCTGGCGGCGAACAGGCGCACGCCGCGCTCGTGGAACAGCCGGTAGAGCAGCGTCTCCGGGGTCAGGGTGGGATCGATCAGCTCATCCTCGCCCACCGTTTCGAACAGGAACTGCGCCTCGCGCCAGGCCTCGTCGGTGGCCCCGCGGGCGGCGTCCTCGGCGATGTTCTGGATCAGGATGCCGCCGGCGCGCCACTTCGGCCCGGCGCCGGCGTCGGCCTGGCCCACTGACAGCCGCACCCGGGTCGGCGTCTGTTCCGACTGGGCGAAGTAGGTCTCGGCGCACAGCGCCAGGGTCTCGCCCTCGATCGGAGTGACGCCCTGGTAGCGCTCCATGTCGGCGCCCTGGTCGATGGTCATGATGAACACGCCATCGCCCAGCAGGGTCCGCGCGCCCGGGGCGGCGAACCCGGCGCTGACCTCGGCCACCCGGGCGTCGTCGTAGCGGCAATAGCCGCGCAGGGCGCCGGTGGTGTCGTAGTCGGCGACCACATAGGCGACCGGCCCGTCGCCCTGGGCCTGGACGATCAGCCGGCCCTCGAACTTCATCGACGAACCGACCAGGGCCGCCAGGGCGCAGGTTTCGCCCAGCAGATTGGCGACGGCGAGCGGATAGTCGTGGCGCGTCAGGATCTCGTCCACCGACGCGCCCATCCGCACCAGGCGTCCGCGCACGGGCTCATGCTCGATCTGAAACGGCGCGGCCAGATCGTCGAGGGGAATGGAGCGTTGGGGCACGGGGGCAATATAGAAAGCGTCGGCGGAATTGCGAGACGCCCGCGCGGGTCAGATCGCCCCGAAGCACCAGGCGAGGATGGATTTCTGGGCGTGGATGCGGTTTTCCGCCTCGTCCCAGACCACCGATTGCGGGCCGTCGATCACCGCGTCGGTGACCTCCTCGCCCCGGTGGGCCGGCAGGCAGTGCATGAAGAGGGCGTCCGGCGCCGCCAGCGCCATCAGCGCCTCGTCGACCCGGTACGGCTCCAGCGCCTCCAGCCTCGGATAGGTGTCCACGTCGCCCATGGAGACCCAGGTGTCGGCCAGCACCAGATCGGCGCCTTCGACGGCGGCCCTGGGGTCCTCGGTGACCTCGACTCGCCCCTGTTCGGACACCGCGCGGTCCAGGTCGGCCTGGTTCGGAGCGTACTTCGCCGGGGTGGCGACGTTGAGCTTGTAGCCGAACTTCGAGGCGGCATGGATGAAGCTGGCGCACATGTTGTTGCCGTCGCCGACCCAGGCGAGGGTGCGGCCAGCCAGCGGTCCGCGGTGCTCCTCGAAGGTGAGCAGGTCGGCCATGATCTGGCAGGGGTGGCTCCGGTCGGAGAGGCCGTTGATCACCGGCACGCTGGCGGCGGCGGCCATCGCCTCGATGTCGGCGTGGCTGACGGCGCGGATCATGATCGCGTCGACCATGCGCGAGAGCACCTTGGCGGTGTCCTCGATGGTTTCGCCGCGGCCGAGCTGCATGTCGGCGTTGGTGGAGATGATCGAGGCGCCGCCGAGTTGGCGGATCGCCGCGTCGAAGGAGAACCAGGTCCGGGTCGAGTTCTTCTGGAAGATCATCGCCAGGGTGCGATCCCGCCCTGCCGCGTCGGCGTCCACCCGGCCCTTGGGCCAGCCGGCGCGCGCGGCCTTGCGCGTCCTGGCGTCGTCCAGGATCGCCCGCAGGTCGGCCGCCGGCAGAGGCCAGAGGTCGAGGAAGTGGCGGACCGGCGTCACGCCGCCGCCTTGGTCCTGGCCGCCTGGCAGGTGCGATCGAGCTTTTCGATCGCCTCGCGGGCTTCCTCGCGGGTGATCAGCAGCGAGGGCAAGAGGCGTACGCAGTTGTCGCCGCCGCCGGCGATCAGCAGCTTCTCGTCGCGCGCCAGGCCCATGAACTCGCGGTTGTTGGAGTTCAGCTTCAGCCCGATCAGCAGGCCCTTGCCGCGGATTTCGGCGATGATGTCCGGATAGCGGTCGCGCAGGCCACTGAGCTGCTGGGTGAAGTAGCCGGTGATGTCGCGGACGTTCTCCAGCGTCGCCGGGCTGGTCAGCTCCTCGACGGCGGCGAGGCCCACGGCCATGGCCAGCGGATTGCCGCCGTAGGTCGAGCCGTGCGAGCCGACGGTCATGCCCTTGGCCGCCTCGATCGAGGCCAGACATGCGCCGACCGGGAAACCGTCGCCGAGGGCCTTTGCCACGCACATGATGTCGGGCCCGGCGTCCTTGGCCCATTCGTGGGCGAACAGCTTGCCGGTGCGCCCGAGGCCGCACTGGATCTCGTCGTAGATCAACAGCGTGCCGGTCGCGGTGCACAGCTCGCGCAGACGGGTGAGGTCAGCTTCCGGCAGGGCCCGGGCGCCGCCCTCGCCTTGCACCGGCTCGATCAGCACGGCGCAGGTCTGATCGGTGATGGCGGCCTCCAGGGCCTCCATGTCGCCGTAGGGCAGCGTGCTGTAGCCCGGCAGCGGCGGGCCGAAGCCCTCGGTGTAGGCCGGGTTGCCGGCCGCATAGACCGCCGCATAGCTGCGGCCATGAAAGGCGCCCTCGAAGCCGATGATCTCGATCCGCTCCGGCTGGCCGTTGGCCCAATGATACTTGCGAGCGGTCTTCAGGGCGCACTCGATGGCTTCGGTGCCGGAGTTGGTGAAGAACACCACATCCAGGCCGGTGACCTCGGTCAGCCGCTTGGCCAGCTTCTCCTGGCCCGGGATGCGGAAGATGTTGGACACATGCCACAGCTTCTCGCCCTGGTCCTTCAGGGCCTGGACCAGCTTGGGGTGGGCGTGGCCGAGACCGGTGGTGGCGATGCCGGCCAGGCAGTCGAGGTATTCCTCGCCCTCCGCCGTCCAGAGGCGCACGCCTCGCCCGCGTTCGAAGGCCAGCGGGGCGCGGTTGTAGACGCCCAGGATGTGGTCGTTCGGAACGGCGGGTGAAGCTCCCTCGGCCATGGCGGCCTCCCAGAAAGTGAGAAGTCCCCGCGCGGGTGCGCCCGGGGACCAGAAAGCGTGGGGTTTTCCTCGCAGAGGGCCGGGATGTCAAATATTTCCCTGGTGCGGGGTCTTCACCCTGGTTCGAACAATTCCACCACGTTGCCCGACGGGTCTTCGACGAGGATCTGGCGGCCGCCCGGACCGCTGACGACGGCGTTGCGGAAAGGCGCGCCGCGGGCGCGTAAGGCGGCGATCAGGCCGTCGAGGTCGCTGGTCTCGATGACGAAGCGGCTCCAGCCGCCCGGGACGGGCTTGGCGCCGTCTGGCATCGGCCGGGCCGCCGAGGCGCCGGGGCCGGCGATCCACAGCGTCAGGTCGCCGCGGGTGAGAATGGCCATGTTCGGCCCGTAGGCCTGGATCAGGGTGAAACCGAGCGCGTCCGAATAGAAGTCCGTGCAGGCGGCGACGTCGCTGACCAGATAGCGGACCGTGGCCACCGCCCCGCCTCAGGTCTTCAGCCGGTATCCGGTGGCGAACATCCGCCAGCAGCCGGCCCAGAGGGCGACCACCAGCAGGGCGGTCAGCCCGATACCCACCGTCAGCGAGCCGTCGGTTTGGCCGGTGAAGCCGTAGCGGAAGCCGGCGATCAGATAGAAGAAGGGGTTGTACTGGGAGATGGTCCGGAACGGCTCCGGCAGGCCGCTGGTAAGATAGAAGGTGCCGGAGAGGAAGGTCATCGGCATGACGATGAAATTGCTGACCGCGGCGATGTGGTCGAATTTCACCGACCAGATGGCCGCCATGATGCCCAGGAGGCCCATGATCAGCGATGCGCCGAGGCCGAAATAGAGGATCGCCGCGACGTTGGCGAAGTTCAGGTGGGCGAAGGGCGCCACGGCCAAGGCGGTGATCAGGCCGACGACGATGCCGCGGGTGCCGGCGCCCAGGGCGAAACCGGCCACCAGTTCGCCTGGCGACAGCGGCGGGGTCAGGAAATCGCCGATCAACCCGTTCATCTTCGCCTGCAGCAGCGACGACGATGAGTTGGAGAAGGCGTTGTTGAGGATCTGCATCATGATCAGGCCGGGCGCGATGAAAGTGGCGAACAGCACCCCATCGACCATCGGCCGCTTGGAGCCGACGGCGACCACGAACACCATCATATAGAGCAGCGCCGTCACCACCGGCGCGGTGAGCGTCTGCATGCCGACCTTCCAGAACCGGCGCACCTCGCGGATGTAGAGGGCCCTGAGGCCATCCCAGTTGACGCCGTGGTACTCGCGCGGCTGCGGCGGGGCGACGATCTCGGTGAGGGGCATATCTCGCATGACGGCCCTTAAGTGCCCCCGTGGGGCCGCCCGCGCAAGCATGCCCGCCTTGTGATCAACATATAGTTTCTGTGGACATCTCGGGTGGCGCCTATTGTAGGTCCTTACGATCTGGTTACGATATCTAGTAGGTCATCGACATGGAGCGGGGCCGGGGCACAACATCTAGCGTCGCTTTCCACGTGGGGACGGAGGCAGGCGAAGCAGATCAACACGGGTTGGAGAGGGCGATGGGCTGGACCGACGAACGGGTTGAGATTCTGAAGAAGCTGTGGCTGGACGGCCTTTCGGCCAGCCAGATCGCCAAGCAGCTGGGCGGCGTGACGCGAAACGCGGTGATCGGCAAGGTGCACAGGCTGGGCCTGTCCGGCCGCGCCGCGCCCTCGCATCCGAGCCGTCCGGCGTTCAAAGCGCCGCGTCCGCCGCGGCCGATGACCGTCGCCGCGCCGCGCCCGCGCGCCGCCGAGCCCCGGGCGCACCATGTCCCGGCCGTCCGCCAGCCGTTCGTCGAGCTGCCCGGCACCGCCACGGTGCTGACCCTCGGCGCGCACATGTGCAAGTGGCCGATCGGGGACCCGTCCACCGACGACTTCACCTTCTGTGGACGTCGGGCCGGCGACGACGGTCCCTACTGCCTCGACCACGCCCGGGTCGCCTACCAGCCGCCGCAGAGCAAGAAGCGCTCGGGACCGGCGGAACTGGCCCGCTCGCTGCGCCGGTACATCTAGGCGGAGAGCCGCTCGGCCAGCGCCTCGCGCACCCGGCCGAGCGGCTCGCGCCAGTCGCCGATCCGCGCCTGCCGGAACAGCCGCATGCTCGGGTACCAGGGCGTGTCATCGCGCCCCAGCCGCCAGCGCCAGTCGGGCACGAACGGGATCAGCGTCCACACCGGCGCGCCGATCGCCCCGGCCAGGTGGCAGACGGAGGTGTCCACCGCGATCACCAGGTCGAGGGCGGCGACGCAGGCCGCCGTGTCGGCGAAATCGCGCAGCTGCGGCCCGGCGTCGATGATCGGCGCGCCGAAGGCCCGCAACTCCTCGGGCCGGGCGTCCTTCTGCAGGGAAACCAGACTGAGGCCGCGGACATCCAGGCACTCGGCCAACCGCTCGGGCGCCATTGAGCGGTTGCGATCGTCCCAGTGGTGCGGATTGCCGCGCCAGACGATACCGAGCTTCAGGCCCGGCAGGCCGGCAAGTCGCTCGCGCCACTCCGCCGTAAGGTCAACTCGCGCGGCGAGATAGGGCCCGGCGCCGGCCAGCGTATCGGGCGCAATGCCGAACAGGCCCGGCAGGCTGGGCAGGGACGCGTGGCAGTCGCCGCCGGTCAGGTCCCCCGATTGTTCCAGCCGCCGATCGACACCGTCGACGCCCTCGAACAGTCGGCCCAGCGGCGGCGAGACCGTCAGCACGACGTGCCCGGCGCCGCGTGACCTGACCAGGCCGGCGAAGCGGATGAACTGGATGCTGTCGCCGAGGCCCTGCTCGTCGTGCAGCAGCAGCGTGCGACCGGCCAGGTCCGCGCCGTCCCAGGCCGGCATGTCGAATTGCCGAGGCTCGACGCCCGGACAACGCAGGCGCCACTCGTATTGCGGCCACCCACCGGCGAAGTCGCCGCGCAACAGGCGCGCTACGCCCAGGTTGAAGTGCGCCTCGGCGTGGGTGGGATCGGCGAGCAGGGCCGCTTCGTACTGCGCCTCGGCCTCATCGAAGCGGCCAAGCGACTTGAGCAGATTGCCGAGATTATTGTTGGCCTTGGCGTAGGCCGGGCGCAGCCGCAGGGCTGCCCGATAGAGCGGTTCGGCGTGTTCCGGTTCGCCCAGGTCGCGCAGGGCGTTGGCAAGGTTGAAGTGCGCCTCGGCGGTGTCCGGGTCGAGCTCCAGCGCCACCAGATATTCGTTCGCCGCTTCCCTGAGCGCGCCCTGCTTGACCAGGGCGTTGCCCATGTTGACCCGGGCCGGGGCATAGCGCGGCGCAGCCTCGATCGCCCGGCGCAGAACCGCCACCGCCGCGTCGGCCCGCTCCAGCGCCAGCAGCGTCAGGCCGAGGTTGTTCAGCGCCTCGACCTGCTCCGGATGGTGGCCGAGCGCCGCCTCGAACATTTCGGCCGCCGCCTCGGGCTGGCCGTGCTCGAACAGTAAGGCTCCGAGATTGAGCCAGGCCGCCACCAAGCCCGGGTCCAGCGCCAGCGCCCGGCGATAGTGGGCGGCGGCCGCGTCGAAGTCGCCGACAAGATGATGTGCCTCGCCCAGGCTGGCGTGGGCGCCGGCGTCACCGGGCTGAGCGCCGAGGGCAGCCTCGATATGACCGACCGCCTCGGCGGGCCGGCCGTCGCGCAGCGTCAGCTCGCCCAGCAGACGCCGGGCGTCGGCGCGATCCGGATCGAGGTTCAGCGTCTCGCGGCACAGCCGCTCGGCTTCGGCGAGGTCGCCGGCGGCGCCCGCATCGGCGGCCAGCGCCATCAGGGTGTCCGGGGACTCAGGATACGCCGTCATGCGACTTGACTAGGCGGCCCTGGGGCCAGGACGCAATGCTTCCAGACCCTCCCCATGTGTCGGGCGCGCGCCTAGTCTCGAAAGATGACAGACGAGTCGGCCGCCACCATCGATTCCAACGCCCAGGCCTACACGGTCTCGGAGCTGGCCTTCGCCCTGAAGCGGACCATCGAGGACGCCTATGGCTTCGTGCGGCTGCGGGGCGAGCTCTCGAAGGTCACCTTCCACTCCAACGGCCATGTCTACCTCGACCTGAAGGACGAGCGCGCCTCGATCTCCGGCGTGATCTGGAGCCGGCAGGTGCGGCTGCTGGGGGTCAAGCCGCAGACCGGCCTGGAGGTGATCGTCACCGGCAAGATCACCACCTACCCTGGCCGCTCGCAGTACCAGATCATCATCGAGACCATGGAGCCGGCCGGGGTCGGCGCCCTGCTGGCCCAATTGGAGCGGCTGAAGGCCAAGCTGGCGGCCGAGGGTTTGTTCGAGGCCGGCCGTAAGCGACCGATCCCGAGTATGCCGCTGGTGGTGGGCGTGATCACCAGTCCGACGGGGGCGGTGATCCGCGACATCCTGCACCGGATCCGCGAACGCTGGCCCTGCCGGGTGATCGTCTGGCCGGCGCTGATGCAGGGCGACCAGGCGGCGGCGCAGGTGCGCGCCGCGATCGAAGGTTTCGGGGCGCTGCAGCCGAGCGGGCCGGTCCCGCGGCCGGACGTGCTGATCGTCGCCCGGGGCGGCGGCTCCGTGGAAGACCTCTGGCCATTCAACGACGAGGCGCTGGCGCGGGCGGCGGCAGCCAGCCCGATCCCGCTGATCTCCGCCGTCGGCCACGAGACCGACACCACCCTGATCGACTTCGTCTCCGATCGGCGCGCGCCGACGCCGACCGCGGCGGCGGAAATGGCGACGCCGGTGCTGGCCGAGCTGGCCGCGGCGCTGGCTGACTACCAACTCCGTTTGATCAGAAGCGGCGCACGGGCGATCGAACATCGCCGGACGCGACTTTCCGCCGCAGCCCGGGGCCTGCCCCGGCCGCAGGAGCTGCTGGGACTGGCGACACAGCGGCTGGACTCGGCCGCCGGACGGCTGGGCGCCGGGCTGCTGCGCAACGTCGCCGTCCACGCCCACGCTTTGGCCGCCCCAGCCTCGGCGCTGAAGCCGGCCTTGCTGCAGCGGCCGCTGGACCTGAAGCGCGGCCGGCTGGAGGAGACCGGCGCGCGCCTGGCCCCGATCCTTCAGCGCCGGCTGCAGCGGGAGGGCGAGCGGCTGGCGTCGCTGGAACGCCAGCGGCTGTCGCTCAATCCGGAAGGCCCGCTGACCCGCGGCTACGCCTTGGTGCGCCGGGCGGACGGGACGCTGGCGCGCTCGGCCAAGGCCCTGGCCACAGGGGAAAGCGTCTCGCTGAAGTTCGCCGACGGCGAGCGGGCGGCGGTGGTCGACGGGGTCGGCGGGGCCGCGCCGCCACGTCCCGCGCCCAGGCCCCGGCCAGCCGCCTCGGCCTCCGATCAGGGCGATCTCTTCTAAAAGCCGGCTATCCGCGCTACATCAGCGGGCGATGAACGCTTTCGACAAGGACCTCGGCAAACCCGGCGAAATCGCCCTCGTCCGCTACGGCGATGGCGAGATCGCGGTGCTGCGGCCGGGCCGCTACGTGCTCTGCGCCGTATCTGGCAAGAAGATCCCGCTGGAGGCGCTGCGCTACTGGAATCCGCGCCTGCAGGAGGCCTACGCCGGGCCGACTGAGGCGCTGGAACGCTGGAAAACCCTGAACCCCTGACCCACCCGCCGGACACGGGTAAGAATCTCGCAGCAGATTTGATGCAGGATCGGCCAACGTCGATTCTCGGCGCGAAAGCCGTCGGAGGGCTTCGAAACCGTGGCTCATGGCTTGGCAGGGCTCCGCGTTCTGGTCGTGGACGACAACGCGCACATGCGCGCGATCGTCGGCGCGATTCTGAAAAGCGCCGGGATCAACCACATCCGCGAAGCCGCCCACGGCGGCCACGCGCTGGTCATGCTCAAGGACTTTCCCGCCGACGTGGCCATCGTCGACTTCCAGATGGCCCCGGTGGACGGCCTGGAGTTCACCAAGAAAGTGCGCGACGCGGCGACCAGCCCCAATCCCTATCTGCCGATCATCATGATGACCGGCTACGCCGAGCAGTCGCGGGTGGTACAGGCGCGCGACGCCGGGGTGAACGAGTTCCTGGTCAAGCCGATCACCGCCAAGGGCGTGCTCGACCGGCTGAACGCGGCGGTGTTCAAGCCGCGGGATTTCGTCAAGACCAAGACCTATTTCGGCCCGACCCGGCGCCGGGTGGACACCTCCGGACCCGGGGGGCCACGGCGACGCTCAGGGGATTGAAGGCGGAGCGCTAAGCTCGCTCACCCACCCGTTGGCGTTCGCTTGTACATCGCGTCGGGCCAGCGGCGGTGGACCCACCAGTATTCGGCCGGGCGCTCGCGGATGCGCTGCTCGACGAAGGCGTTGATCTTGGCCAGGCCCGCTTCGAGGTCGGCCTGTTTATCGCCGGTGTTCTCGATGACGATCTCGTCGTGGACGATCACCCGGAAGCGGGCGCCCTTCACCCGCTGCACCGACATGGTCTGCAGATTGAGCCCGAAGCGCAGCGCCCAGCGCACCGCCACCGGCTGGGTGTTGGCCGGGTGGCCGAAGAACGGGATGGCCGGTCCCTCGCGGTATTTCTGGTCGATCAGCACTCCGATCGACGAGCCCCGGGCCAGGTGCGCCATCAGCTCTCGGCCGCCTTCCAGCCCCTTGGTCACCGACAGTTTCAGGCCGTAGGCCAGCCGGCTCTTGCGGATGCGGGCGTCAACGTAGGGGTTGTTGGTCGGCCGGTAGGCCAGCTGGCCCTCCAGGCCGTTGGCCAGCAGCGCCGCGGCCATCACCTCGAAATTGGAGAAGTGGCCGGTGATGCCGATCACCGGCTTGCCGTGCAGGGCGAGATCCAGCACCCGGGAGAAGTTCACCCGCTCGATGCGGCTGGGATCGGCCACGATGCGGGGCATCATGAACATCTCCACCGCCATCCGGCCGACGTTTTCCCACTGGTCGACGGCCAGCTTCCGCCGGTCGGCCTCGTCCCACTCGGGGAAGGCCAGGCTGAGGTTGCGCAGGACGGTCTTGTGGACGCTGGTCAGCGGGCCCAGCCGCTTCAGCACCCAGCCGCCGAAGTCCGAGGCGCCGTCGATCGGCGCATAGCGGAAAGCGCCGGCGATCAGGTCCCAGCCGAACGCCTCGAGGCGCCAGACGAGGTCGCGCATGCGGTGGGACCGGTTCTTGGCCATGGGCGCCTATAGGCCGCGCCGCCGGACTTTGCCAATGCCCGGCACATGGCTTGCGGCGAAAGGCGCGAAGCGTGCCGCAATGGCACAGTGAGCATTGGCGGGACGGATAGAAAACCATGGGCGACGACATCGATGTCCATATCGGCAAGCGGGTGCGGCGCAGGCGCCGTCTGCTCGGCCTGACCCAGGAACAGCTGGCGGGCGCCTGCGGCGTGCGCTTCCAGCAGATCCAGAAGTACGAGTGCGGCGCCAACCGCGTCTCGGCGGCGCGCCTGTGGCGGCTGGCCCGGGCGCTGGAGGTGCCGGTGGGCTATTTCTTCGACGGCCTGGACGACCTGCACGAAACCCCGGTGGCCCGGACCAGCGACGAATCCGTCGACCTGATCCGCACCTACTATCAGCTGGGCGAGCGTCCGCGCCGCCGGCTGCTGGACATGGCCAAGTCACTGCATACCGACAGCGACGCCGCCTGACCGATGACGGCAGGGCCGCTGCCCCTGTCGCTTCGGCCCGCGCTCGGCTATGGCCTGAAGCCATGCCGAACCTCGCCCAACTCGCCGACCTGGACCGCTTTCTGCTCGAGCTGAACCGCGCCTCGGCGGCGGCGATCCTGCCGTTGTTCCGGGGCGACCACGGGCTGGAGAACAAGGCCGCGGCGGGGGTCGGCTACGATCCGGTCACCGAGGCCGACCGCGGCGGCGAGGCGGCGATCCGCCGGCTGGTCGCCGAACGCTATTCGGACCACGGGGTGATCGGCGAGGAATATGGCGAGGACCGCCCGGACGCCGAATTCGTCTGGGTGCTGGACCCGGTCGACGGCACCCGCGCCTTCGTCGCCGGCCTGCCGGTCTGGACCACTCTGATCGGGCTCAGGTTCCAGGGCGCGCCGGTGCTGGGCTCGATCGGCCAGCCGTTCCTGGGCGAGATCTTCATCGGCGGCCCGGCCGTCGGCTCGCGGTTGATCGGGCCGACTGGCGAACGGCCGCTGCAGGTGCGCAATGGCCTGCCCCTCAGTTCGGCGATCATCGCCACCACCGACCCGGAAGCCTGTTTCAACGGCGCCGAACTGGCCGCCTGGCGGCAGGTGCGCGCCGCCGCCCGTCTGGCGCGACTGGGCTGCGACGCCTACGCCTACGCCATGGTCGCCGCCGGCACGATCGACCTGGTGGTGGAAGCCGGGCTGAAGAGCTGGGACGTCGAGGCCGCGGTGCCGGTGATCGAAGGCGCCGGCGGCACGGTCACCGACTGGCGCGGCGACCCGATCGGCCGCGATGGCGGCCAGATGGCCATCGCCGGCGACAAGGCAGTGCTGGACGAGGCGCTGGTGGCGCTGCGGCGCGCGGCGACCTAAGCTCTGAGGGAACCATCCGGCCGCCGGGGCATTTGTTTCGATGTTAGGCGGCTCGGCCTTCCCCCCCGACCGACGAGCCGTTTTAGAACCCGCCAGGGCCACCCCTCGCCCGGCGGGTTCTTTAACTTTCCGGGGCGGATCGTCAGCCCTGGAACCCAGGGAAGTCAGTGAAATGAACGCCGAACAGTGCCACCAACGCGCCAACGTCTGCGCCGCCAACGCCGCCCTGGCGCCGGCGGAATCGATGGCCCGGGACTTCATGCGGCTGGCGGCCCAATGGCGGGCGATCGCCGGCGTAGACTGTTTGGCGGGTCGGCGACCGCCGCTCAGCGACACCATGCCGCGCCGGCTGGGGCGAGCTTAGGGCTCGCGCCGAGCAGCCAGGCGTCGCCGCAGTCGCGATCCATGCTAGAGCTCAGACGGTCGCGGAGGCGCTACGCCGCCGCGTGACTTCCCCGGGTAGGGCTTTCGCACCGCGAGCCTCCGGCGGACCCAGAGGCCGACATGGCCGACGAGATACCCATCCATCGTGAGGTCGCCGACAGCTTAGCGCTGGCGTTGGTCGCCACCTCCGACGCGCCGATCCTGCTCTTGGACGCCGAGCTGCGGGTGATCGCGGCCAGCGCCTCGTTCTTCCGCGCCTTTCAGATCGATCCCAAGGCAGTCGGCGACGGCCGCTCGCTGTTCGCCCTGGGCGAGGGCGAATGGGACGTGCCGCAGTTGCGCTCACTGCTGAAAGCGACCCTCTCGGGCGTGAGGGTGGAAGATCCCTACGAGATGGACCTGAAGCGCGCTGGACGCGGACCGCGCCGGCTGGTCATCACCGCCCATGCGCTCGAATACGACGATGTGGCCAACGTGCGGCTGTTGCTGGCGGTGTCCGACGTCACCGACGCGCGGCTGGCCGAGCGGCTGAAGGACGATCTGCTGCGGGAAAAGGCTATCCTCTATCAGGAACTCCAGCACCGGGTGGCCAACAGCCTGCAGATCATCGCCAGCGTGCTGATGCAGAGCGCCCGGCGGGTGCCGTCCGAGGAGACCCGCGGCCATCTGTTCGACGCCCACAACCGCGTGATGTCGGTCGCCGCCCTGCAGCACCAGTTGGTGGCATCGGAGGTCGGCGACGTCGATCTGCGCGCCTATTTCACCGAGCTCTGCGAGAGCATCGCCGCATCGATGATCCACGACCGCAAGCAGCTGACCCTGACGGTGAGCGCCGATGCCGCCAGCGCCAGCGCCGACGTCTCGGTGAGCCTGGGCTTGATTGTCACCGAGCTGGTGATCAACGCCCTGAAACACGCCTTCCCTGACGGCCGCAAGGGCGCGATCGTCGTCGGCTATCGCACGGACCACGCCGGTTGGATCTTGTCGGTCACCGACGACGGCGTTGGCGTCAAGAGTCGTGGTGCGGCGGCCAAGGCGGGACTGGGCACCAGCATCGTCGAGGCGCTGGCCAAGCAACTGGACGCAGTGGTGAGCGTGGCCGACGGGGGTCTCGGGACCAGGGTTTCTGTACGCCACGTCGTGGCCGCCGTCGGCGGCGGCCGCCCCGCGGCCGAGCCGGCGGCATAATCGCCGCAGTCGCATCTATATCGGACTCATTCAGCAACCGAACGCCACGCCGGCCGTTCCGCTGACACTCTGACCGTGCCTGTCATTTTGGCGGGGACGGCGATGGAAATCCAAACAATGAAACGACTTTTGATGTGCGCCGCCCTGCTGGGCGGCCTCGGCCTCGCCTCGCAGGCAATGGCCGACGACCACGCCGCCGGCGTCAAGGTAGGAACTCTGTCCTGCCACGAAGCCAGCGGCTGGGGCTTCGTGTTCGGCTCCTCGCACGACGTGCGCTGCACCTTCTCCGACGGCGATCGGACGGAGCACTACGAAGGCAGCATCTCCAAGTTCGGCGTCGACATCGGCTACCAGCAGTCTGGCGTGCTCCTTTGGGAAGTGTTCGCCCCGGGCGATCACCCGGCGCCGGGCGCGCTTGACGGACACTACGGCGGGCTGACCGCCGGCGCAGCGGTCGGGGTCGGCGTCGACGCCAACGCCCTGATCGGCGGCTCGGATCGCAGCATCTCGCTGCAACCGGTGAGCATCCAGGGCATGACCGGCGTCAACGTCGCCGCCGGCGTCGGCGAATTGACCCTGCACTCGCACCACGACGACTGACGGATCGGCGGCCATCCCGGCTGGGCTGGCCGCTTCCGTGGTGGGGCGCCTGCGCGCGGCGCATAGCTTCACGATCGCACCGAGGCACTGCCGCTTCCGCTAGGTTTCCCATCTCCTCAAGGTTCCGGTAACATCGGTCCGCGAGGTCTCGACGCTGCGAGACGATGCAGGAAGTCCAGCAATGAGCAGCCCCCGGCGCCGACTTCTGTCCTTGGCCCTCGGCGCGATCTCGTTGGTCTGCGCCGATCGGGCGCTCGCCCAGAACGGCGGCTGCGCCGGCGCGGGGGTGATCACCCGCATCGACGGCGACCTGGCCGACGTCAGCGTCGTGCGCAACGGCGCGCCGGTGACCCGGCCGCGGGTGCTGGAGGTGGTCTGCGTCGGCGATAAGATCACCGCCAGCAACACCGCCCTGATCACCCTCTCCCTCGACGGCAAGGGCGTGGTCCACGTCGACGCCAGCGCGCCCTATCTGGTGACGGCGAAGGACCCGCCGCCGACCGTCGCCGACAACGCCTATAAGGTGGTCACCCAGGACGTCACACCCGACATGAAGCGGCTGGCCTGGGACGTGCGGCTGAAGGGCGCCGGCGCTGACTTCGGCTTCGCCCTGCCCGATCTGGCCCGCGGCGAAGAGAAGCTGTCGGCGGGCGACCACGCGCTCCTGCTGCGGGTGGGCGGTGGCATCGGACCCTATGCGGCGACGCTCACCGGGCCCGGCGGGGCAGTGCTGGCGAAGGCTACCACGGTCAGCTTCACCATGGTGTTTCCGGCCATGACCTTCGCGCCCGGTCGCTATCGGGTGAGCGCCACCGACGGCAACGGCATGACGATCGTCGCCGATTTCACCGTCACCGACCGGCCGGCCCCGCTGCCGAGCGGCTTCGAGCGGATCGAGGACCCGGAGGTGCGGATCGCGGCGATCGCCAGCGACCTGGCCAAGACCCAGTCGGCGACCTGGTCTTTCGAAGCCGAGCAGATGGTGGCCGCGGCGCCGGTCAACAGCCTCGACCGCTCGCGCGTCTACGACCTGATCGAGAGCTACGGCGGCTAGCCGCGCCCTTCCCGTCACTGGAGATGCGAATGCCGCCGGGCCGCCCCCTGCTCAGCCTGCTGAACCGGGTCGTCCTGCCCGTCTGCGCCGGCGGTCTGGTGGCGCTGGGCGGCTGCCAGACGGTGGGGCCGAACTCCATCCGCATGGGCCGCGAGCACTACAACAGCATCCTGCAGGCGACCTCGATGGAGCAGACGATGTCCAACATCGTGCGGCTCTACAAGCACGAGCCGCCGATGTTCCTGGATGTCACC
>Ga0302279_10000314_pt1 | contig 70947 bp, 80 predicted proteins | sample III_Bog_N3_3_FD_194541 | JGI IMG/M metagenome (GOLD analysis project Ga0302279, IMG submission 194541) | Peat permafrost microbial communities from Stordalen Mire near Abisko, Sweden - III_Bog_N3_3 | ecosystem: Environmental > Terrestrial > Soil > Wetlands > Peat | place: Sweden: Abisko... | reverse complement strand
CTTTGCCCGCCCCCTGCGCGGCCTCGCCGTGGCAGCGTGCGCCGTCCTCGCCTTCGCCGCCGCACCGCGGCCGGCATTCGCGGACGACACGCTCAGCGTGATCGGGGCGTCGAGCACGGCCGGCTTTTTCGAAGTGCTCGACCACGTGGCCGACCAGGCCGGCTTCTTCAAAGCCGAGCATCTCATCGTCCACAAAGAGTATATCGCCGGGGCGGCGCCGACGGCGCAGCTGGCGGCGAGCGGCAAAGCCGACATCGCTTCGTGCTCGATCGAGCCGTTGATCTTCGGGTACGCGAAGGGGCTGCGCTTGCAGTACTTCTTCGGCGAGGACCCGGAGTACGTGTTCGGTCTCGGCGTGCTCGACGATAGCCCGATCAAGACGCTGGCCGACTTCAAGGGCAAGACGATCGGCGAATCGACCCTCGGCAGCGGTGGCGAAGTCGGCGTGATCTCGATGCTCGAGGGTGCGGGCCTCTCGCGCAGTGACTTCTCGTTCGTGGCGATCGGTATCGGCGCCACCGCCCTCGCGGCGGTCCGCCAAGGACAGGTTGCGGCCTCCGCGGAGCCGGCCGCCGAGCTGAGCCTCGAAGCCGCCATGGGCGGCGTGAAGTGGCGCATCTTCCGCCATCCCGTGCTCAAGGACATCGGCACCTACGGCTTCTCCGCGACGCCCGCGACGATCGCGGCGAAGGGCGATCAACTCAAGCGCTTCTCGCGCGCGATCGCCAAAGCGGCGCTCCTTACGCGCGTGAACCCGCAACTGGCGGCGCGCTATTTCCTCCTGGGTTCGGGGCAGAAGGTCACCGACGACGCGCTCAAGGCCGAGGTCCAAACGCTCACGCTCTCGCAGGGCGATCTGGCGGGCGCCGACCCCTCGAACCCGCGCGTCGGCTACATGTCGCTCACCGGCATCGGCGTGTACACGAAGTTCTTCACCGACAACGGCCTGACGCCGCAAACCGTACCCGCGTCGGCGATCGCGACGAACCAATTCATCGCCGCGGCCAACGACTTCGACCACAAGGCGTTCATCGCCCAAGCGCGCGCGATGAAGTGAGCGCCGACGGCACGCGCATCGAGAAGATCGCGCCGGAAGACTACACGGACGTGCAAGCGGCCGCCGTCGCCGACGCGCTCGGCGGCCGCGGCTTCTTGCCCTCGCCGTTCCAAATCTGGCTGCACAGCCCCGCGCTCGCGGAGCGCATCGGAGCGCTCGGCACCTATCTGACCACGTCGTCGGCCCTAAGCAAACGCGAGTACGAGATCGCCGTCGTCGTGGTCGCGCGCCGCCTCAACAGTCCGTACGTCTACGAAGCGCACCTGCGCGGCGCGGAAAAAGCCGGCAATCCGCCGGAGGTAATCGCGGCGTTGCGCGACGGCCGCGTTCCGGAATTCGCGACCGCTCGCGAACGCGCGGTGTACGAGATCGCGGCAACGTCGGATGATTCCGAGCCTGCGTCGGATGCGATCTTCGCTGCAGCGGTCGCCGAGCTGGGGCGCGACGGCCTCGCCGATCTGCTGGGTCTCATCGGCTACTACACCGCCGTTAGCGTGGCGATGAAACTGCATCGGGTTCCGGCCGGAGCGCGCTAGAGTTCCGAAACGTCAGGAGAGGTGATGGGCACGTTCGTTATTCATACGCACCAACGCTTGCAAGAATGGGTCGCGCAAGAAAAGGGCTATTACGCGGCTGAAGGCCTGACGGACTACGTCCTCAAGCAGAACGACCTCGGCACGCCCGATCCGGCCCGCGCGCTTACCCCTGAGGGAAAGAAGTTCGGCGCCTACGAGTCCTACGAGACCGGGCGCGAGGCGACCGTGAGCTGCGCCTGCCATTGGACGGTCAACATGGCTGCTTCGGCCGATCACGGCACGCTTTGGGGCGAGTGCTATTCGGTCGCTCCGGGCGCGATCGTGGTCCCCCCGGAGTCGCCGATCGTCACGCCCGAGCAACTCGCCGGCGTCGAGGTGGAAGTCGGCTACCATTCCGGTAGCCATTACGCGACGATTCAATCGCTGGAGGAGTTTCTGCCGGCCGATCGGATCAAGCTGCACTTCGGCGGCTTGCCGGACGAGCGGGTCGATACGATGATCGCTCGTAAGGCGAAGGCCGCGAACGTGTTCGGGATGCAGCTGTATATCCTCGAGCAGCTGGGCTTTCGCAAGATCGCCGACACCACGTTCATGATCGCCGGGATGGTCGCGAAAGACGCCGACCTCGGCGAGGTGAAAAAATACTATGCCGCCTTGCGCCGCGCGCAAGCCGACATCGACGTGATGCATCAAAAATACGTTCATTACTACGCTCACGAACTGCCGGAACGTTTTAAGACGCTCGTCGACGTGCGCCGGTTCGGTCCCGGCGAACGACTCGTGTTCGAACCGTATTCCAAAGCGATGTACGAGGACACGCATCGCTGGGTTGAGGAGCGCGGGATCTTCGATGCGGATGCGGTCGGCGCGGGCGCGTTCGAGGACGCCGTCACCTTGGCGCGCTGAAAAAGCGGACCTCGATTTCGAGGCGCAACACGGGGTCGGGCACGCGACGCACGTAGCAAGCCGCGATGGATGCGTCGATTGCATCAACGATCAGTGCGCCGCCGAATAGTCGGCGTGCCACGGTCAAAATGTATGCTAAATGATACACGATACGCTCGAGGCGTTGGAGGGATTGACGCTAGGGCCGCCTTAACCGTGATGGTATTCAATCGTACGTCGAGTCCGGGCGTGCCGTGCAAGATTTTCTTGCGAAGGGATGTCTGTGGCTGTGAAGACTGCGCCGTTGTTTGCGACGTTGATGATCGTCGTGCTTGCTGCTTGTTCCGGCGGTGGGGGCGGTTCGTCCGTGCCATCGGGTTCGGGTAGGGGCGCGTTGCAAGCAGTGACAGTCAAGATCGACGTGCCCGCTTCGACCTCGTCCAGCACTCGGAGAGCGGCCTACATCTCGCCCGCCACGCTCGGCGCGACGATCACCGCTTACGGCGTGTTGCAAACACTGCCATCCACACCAAGCGGCACGTACGATCTCTCCGCGACCTCCGGGCAGTGCACCGCGGGGTCCGGCGGCTCGCGTACGTGTACGCTCACCGTGCAGGCACCGGCCGGCAACGACTACTTTTTGGTCAATCTCTTCAACGCCGCGCCGGTCAGCGGCGCGATTCCGGGCGGCGCGCAGTTGCTCTCGAGCAACACGGTCACCCTGGTGGTGGTGCTGGGCCAGACCAGCGTTCTGCCGGTCACCCTCAACGGCTCGCCCGCCACGATCGTCCTCTCGCCGCAAGGCTTCTTGTTGCCGCCCGGCGTGTCCAGTTCGTTCACGTTCTTCGTTAACGCACTCGACGCGTCAGGGAACCTCATCATTGGGCCCGGCAACTACACCAACCCGATCGCCTTGGCGGTCAGCGGCGACTCAAGTACCACGCTCGCACTCTCCACGAACAGCATCACCACACCCGGAACCACGTCGGTGACGGTCACCTACAACAATGGCGGGCCTTTCACCGGCACGCTTGGCGGTGTTCCCACCGCGACGATCACCGGTTCCACCAGCGGCGCGACCAGCGGGTCGTTGACGCTGCAGGTCAATGCAGGCGTCGCAACCGTCACGGTCACCGTTCCCGGGGCGCCGACCAGCAACTCGCAGAACGGCAACGTCTATCAGGCGGGCGGGTACTGGACGATTCCGATCGTCGCAGCCTATAGCGGTTCGATCCAATACGCCAGCAACAACGCACCGGCCAACACGACGGCATCGTTCGTCGCGAGCACCGTTGCACCGGGAACGCTGCCGGGCACGCAACCCACGGGCACCCCGCTCTTGTACGTGTCCTACTCGCTGAGCAACACCGCGACGTTTACGCAAGATCTGGAATCGATCAATGTCACGCTGCCGGGCAGCGTCACGACCACCGGCGAGAACTTCTACGAGTCGGTCTACGACACGACCGCCGGCACCAACGTTACGCCGTCCAGCGGGACGACGTACGCCGGTACGGGCAGCCAGACGGTGAGCTTCGGTCTAGGTATCGTTACAAGCAACCCGACGGCGGTAACGCTGACTGCCGCGCACACGTACGTGATCGTCATCTCCAGCGCCTCGTCGGCCCCGCCGGCAGGCACGATCACCGAATACCCGAGCTCCATATCCGCGCCACTCTTCATCGCGGCCGGTCCCGACGGCAATCTGTGGTTCACCGGTTCCGGCGCGATTGGGAAAACCACGACCGCCGGCGCGATCACGACCTACGGCGGCGCGACGAGTCCCGACGGCATCACGGCTGGTCCCGACGGTGACCTCTGGTTCAGCGACATCGTCGGCGGCTACGGGAGAGTCGCCAAGATCACGACGTCCGGCACGATTACCGACTACGGCAACTCGTCGATCCCATCGTCGGAGGGGCAAATCACCACCGGTCCCGACGGCAATCTCTGGTTCATCGATACCGGCGGCGATAGCATCGGTAAGGTCACGACGGCCGGCACGATCACCGAATACGGCGGCACGTTGACGGCGCTGAGCGGTCTAACGGCGGGTCCCGACGGCAATCTGTGGTTTACCCAGGCGACCGGAGCCGGTCATATCGGCAAGATCACGACGGCCGGCACGATCACGCTCTACGGCGGCTCGCTCGGACAGCCGTACGAGATCGCGACCGGTCCGGACGGCAATCTGTGGTTCACTGAGGTAAGCAACGGCAAAATCGGCAAGATCACGACGGCCGGCACGATCACCGAATACGGCGGCTCGCTCTCGCAGCCGTACGATATCACGGCCGGTCCGAACGGCAACTTATGGTTCACCGAATACGGCAACGGCAAGATCGGTCAGATCACGACGGCCGGCACGATCACCGAATACGGCGGCTCGTTGTCGCACCCGATCGGCATCACGTCCGGTCCGGACGGCAACGTGTGGTTCGTCGAAAACGGCAACAACAAGATCGGCAAAATCGTCCCGTAGTCGTCGGGGGCGGAAACGCAGAGACGACGGCATGTGCCGTCGTCTCTGAGCGTACGTGGTGGAGATGAGGAGACTCGAACTCCTGACCCCTTACATGCGAAGCAAGTGCTCTACCAACTGAGCTACATCCCCACGGGCCGACGGCGATTATACGGGAGCAGGGGCAGGCTGTCAAAGGCCCACGTCGCACTCGGGCGCCGTCCCGTTCATCCTGGGGCAGGCGGCGCGGCACCTCCCGGGGGAACCAGCGAGTATGGAGGCTCTGGCTGAAAGCGTGCCCGCCGCACAGGTTGCGGTCGAGGTCCGGGACGTCGTCGTGCGCTACGATCGCGTGCTCGCCTTGGACGGCGTCTCGCTGACCGTGAAACGCGGCACGGCGCTCGGCATCGTCGGGCCCAACGGTTCGGGCAAGTCGACCCTCCTCAAGACGGTCGCCGGCCTGATCCGGCCCGATCTCGGCACCGTGCGCGTCTTCGGCGATGCCCCGGGCAAACTGCGCCCCGGCGCGATCGGCTACGTGCCGCAGATCGAAGACGTCGACTTCAACTTCCCGGCCAACGTCCGCGACGTCGTGTCGATGGGCCGTTACCCACGCCTGCGGCCGCTCCAGGCGTTTTCCGCCGCCGACCGGCACGCGGTCGACGCGGCCATTACCGCGCTCGATCTGGAAAAGCTCGCCGGCCGCCACATCTCGGAACTCTCGGGCGGCCAGCAGCAGCGCGTGTTCGTCGCGCGCGCGATCGCTCAGGAGCCCGAACTCTTGCTGCTCGACGAGCCGACGACCGGGGTCGACGCCGCGACCGAAGAGGCGCTGCTACACATCGTGCGCGATCTGGTACGAACGGGGATGCCGGTACTGATGACCACCCACGATCTGGATCGCGCCGTCGATTGGTTCGACCGGCTCGTCGTCGTCGACCGGCGCGTGCTGGCCGACGGCGATCCGGAAACCGTGCTGAACTCGGGCACGTACGCATCGATCCGCGAGCACACGCACACGCACGGCCACGCGCGCAGCGACGCTCCGGTCGCGCACGTGCCGCACGACCACGGGTCACACCCGCATGGCTGAAGAGGAAAGCTGGGACGACCGGCTGCGCCCGCTGCTGACCGATCAGTGGCAGAGCGCCGATCTGATCGCCGCGCGCTTGGGCGCGAAGCACCACACCGTGCTCGCGCGCCTCAAAGATATGATGCGCCGCAATCTGGTCGAGCGTCGCGTCGTGAAGAAGGCGCCCGGCCGCAACGCCGTGCAGCAGGCGGAGTTCCGGCGTCTGCAGCTCTAAACGGCGGGGTCTTGCTCCGCGCTGTAGATCACGCGATAGCGGCCGTCGGCGCGCGGCGCGAGAAAGCCCCACTCCGCTAGCGCGAAGAACACTTCGCCCGTAAGCGCTCGTTCGTGCTTGTTGGGCATGCCGGCCCAGCGCATCGCCGCTTCGCCGACGTCGATCACCGAGTCGACGATCAGCAGCGAACGCACGAAATCGAGCGAGAGCTTCGCGCGCTGCATCCGGCGCAGCAACGGCTCGAGCGCCGCGTCGAACGACGACGTCGCTGAGGTCGGGACCACGTCGTGATGCAACGTCGGCTCGTGGGCGGCGTACGGTTCAGGCTCCTCCTCGTCGCTGAGTAGGGCTGCACTCGCGGCCGCCGGTGCTTTCGCCGGCGCCGGTGCGGCCGGCGGTGCCTCATCGGAGTCCGGTGGTTCGTACTGCCAGCGCGAAACGAACGTGCGCTCGGGTTCGGCCGGGGCCTCGGCCGGCTGCGGTTCGGCCGCCGCGACGACGGGCTCGCGTACGGGGGCGGGTGGCGGTGGTGGCTCGACCGCGACCGGCTCCGGTTCGGGCACGGGCGGCGCGGGCGCGACCGGTTCGGGTGCGACGACGCCGTTTTCGATCGCCACGGGACGCACGCTGGGCAGCGCGATTTTCTCGCCACCGCCCTCGGCTTCGCGTTGCATCTCGATCGCGGCGAGCGACGGACCTGCGCCGACCAGCGCCGGATTCATTTCGAGCACGACTTCGGTGATCGCGGGGAACATCTCGGCGATCGTCACCGCGGCCGTCTGCAGCGGCGTCACGTTGAGTACGCGCGGGCGCGTCATCACGGCGAGCAGAATCTTGCGCGCAACGAGTTCGGGCGAAATCAGCATGTTGCGCGCCGCGCCGGGCATGCCCGCGCGCGCCATGAAGCCCGTGTCGACGGCGCCCGGATCGACGTACGTCACCGCGATCTCGAGCGCCGCAACCTCGCGCCGCAAGATCGCGGTCGCGCTGCGCAGCGCCGCCTTCGCGGGCGGATAGGCGCCCATGCCGCCGACCGGAATGCGCGCGACGCCGCTGCCGATCATGAAGACGTGGCCGCGGCAGGCGCGCAGGCTCGGCAAGGCTTCGCGCGTGATCGCCAGCGGTCCGAGCACGTGCGTCCCGAATTGCACCCGCAGATCCTCATCGCTCTGGGTCGCGATCGGACCCGACGCCGCCGCCCCGGCGTTGTTCACCAGGATGTCGACGTGCCCGAACGCACCGATCGCGCGCCCGATCAGCGCCGGGGCGTTGGCCGGGTCGCTGATATCGCACACGTCGGTCAGCAAGGTGCCGCCCTCGACGTCGACCTGACTCGCCAGAGCTGCCAGCGCGCGCACGTTGCGGCCGACCGCGAAGACCGCGTAGCCGGCCCGTGCCGCCTGCACGGCGAGCGCCCGCCCTATACCCGAGGAGGCGCCGGTGATCAGGATCGTCTTCAACAGTGGAAACTCCAGAATTCGCGGGGTGGGCGCGTTTCGCAGTCGAGGGTGGGACTTCCGGCGGGCCGAAGGCCAGTCCGATGGAGAGTCCGCTGGTCGGGATCGTCATGGGTTCGACGTCCGACCTCGAAACGATGCGTGCCGCCGCGACGATGTTACAAGAACTTCACGTGCCTTTCGAGTTGAAGGTCGTCTCGGCGCACCGCACGCCCGATCTCATGTTCCGCTACGCCGAGACCGCCAAAGGCCGCGGGCTGCGGGCGATCATCGCGGGCGCCGGGGGCGCGGCGCACCTGCCGGGGATGCTCGCAACCAAGACCCAGCTGCCGGTGATCGGGGTGCCGGTCGAATCGCGCGCGCTCAAGGGGCTCGATTCGCTGCTCTCGATCGCGCAAATGCCGGCCGGCGTCCCGGTCGCGACGATGGCGATCGGCGGCGCGGCCAACGCCGCGCTCTACGCCGCCCGCATCCTGGCGCTGACCGACGACGCGCTGGCGCGCCGGCTCGAGGAGCGCACGGCGCGCATCGCGGCCGAGGTCGAAGCGACGGTCCTGTGATCCGCACGATCGGTATTCTCGGCGGCGGACAGCTCGGCCGGATGCTCGCGCTCGAAGCGAAGCGCATGGGCTACCGCGTCGTGACGCTCGAGCCGTTCCCCGATTCGCCGACGGGGCAGGTCGCCGACGAACAACTCGTCGCGGCCTACGACGATCTGCGCGCGATCGGCGAACTCGGCGCGCGCAGCGACGTCGTGACCTACGAGTTCGAGAACATTCCGCTCGAATCGGTGCTCGCGCTCGAGGCCGATCGGCGGCTCGTCGATCCCAACGCTTCGGTTTTGCGCATCACCCAAGAGCGCATCCTCGAGAAGACGTTCGTGCGCGAGTGCGGCATCCCGACGGCCGATTTCGTCGCCGTGCGGACGCGCGCCGAGTTCGAGCAGGCGCTCGTGCAGATCGGCTTCCCCGGCGTGATCAAGACCGCGATGGGGGGTTACGACGGCAAGGGCCAGTGGGTCGTGCGCGATGCGGCGGCGGCCGAAGAAGCGTGGGCGGCGGCGCGCGGGCGCGCGCTCATCTGGGAGCGCTTCGTGCCGTTCGACCGCGAGCTCTCGATCATCGCCACGCGCGACGACGCGGGCGACGTCGTCTCGTTTCCGGTCTCGGAGAACATTCACGACCACGGCGTGCTCGCGATGACGATCGTACCGGGTCGCGTCCCCGTCGCGATCGCCGACCGCGCGCACGCCTACGCCCACACGATCGCGACGCGCCTGGGCATCGTCGGCACGTTCTGCGTCGAGTTTTTCCAGGCCGGCGACGAGCTGCTGGTCAACGAAATCGCACCGCGCGTGCACAACAGCGGCCACTACTCGCTCGATGCGACGCAGATCTCGCAGTACGAACTGCACGTGCGCGCGATCTGCGGGCTGCCGCTCGTGAAGCCCGAATTGTGGCGGCCGGCGGTGATGGTCAACATCCTCGGCACGGGGGAAGGCGACCGGCTCGACGGCGTGCGCGACGTGTTGCGCGATCCGCTCCTCAAGCTGCACCTCTACGGCAAGACGCACGCCTCGCTGCGGCGCAAGATGGCGCACTTCACCGTGCTCGGCGAGACGATCGACGATGCGATCGCGCGCGCCGAACGCGCCCGCGCGGCGCTCCACTGGGCCGACGACCGGGTCACGAGCCGGACGTAAGCACGCCCCGGATGAAGCGCGTCGCCGCGCGGACGCGCTCGATATCGACGCCGGTCTCGATGCCCATGCCGTCGAGCAGATAGAGTACGTCCTCCGTGGCGACGTTGCCGGTCGCGCCGGGCGCGAACGGACAGCCGCCGAGGCCGCCGGCCGACGCGTCGTACTCGGTCACGCCGAGTTGCAAGCCCGCCATCACGTTGGCGAGCGCCGTGCCGCGCGTATCGTGGAAGTGCAGACCGAAGAGCTCGGGGCCGATCCCGGCGGCGAAGAGCGCGTTGACGACCGCGACGACGCCATTGGGCGTCGCAACCCCGATCGTGTCGGCGATCGAGAGCGTATCGGCGCCGGCGACGAGCAGCGCGCGCGCGACCCGCACGACGCTCTTCGGCGCGACCGCGCCTTCGAACGGGCAGCCGAACGCGGTCGACACCGACGCGCGCACGCGCATCCCGTGCTCGCGGGCGCGCGCGATCAGCCGGGTGAAGGTCGCAAGCGATGCGTCGATCGACAGGTGGATGTTGCGCTGCGCGAACGTTTCCGATGCCGCGGTGAAGACCGCGATGTCGCGCACGCCCGCGGCGATCGCGCGGTCGAGCCCGCGTTCGTTGGGCACGAGCGCGATGTAGCGTACTCCCGGCCGCTGCGCGATCGCCGGGAAGACCGCGTCGGCGTCGGCGAGTTGCGGCACGGCAGCCGGGCTGACGAACGAGGTCACTTCAAGTTCGGGAAAACCGGCGCCGGCCAACAGTTCGATATAGTGCAGCTTATCGGCGACCGGTACGCTCTGCGCTTCGTTCTGCAGGCCGTCGCGCGGACCGACCTCGCACAGCGTCACCCGCTTGGGCAGCGCGGCGTAGGGGTCGCGCATCAGGCGATCGTCACGAGCGGCGCGCCCGCGGTGACCGTCTCGCCCTGCGTGACGTGGAGGGCGATGACCGTTCCCGCGAGCGGCGCTTCGATCCGGTGTTCCATCTTCATCGCTTCGAGTACCACGAGGAGAGCGTGCAGCGAAACCGTCGCCCCGGCCTGCACGGCGACGCTCACGATTTTGCCCGGCATCGGCGCGCGCACGTCGCCGCCGCCGTGCGCGGCGCGCTGTTCGGCGAACGCGCTGGGCGGCTCCGCCGGCGTGAAGCGATAGCCGGCGCCTGCCGCCGGGGCGCCGTCCGGCACGTCGGCATCCACAGCGCCGGAGAGGCGCCAGCCGGCGGACATCCGCGTCGCGGTGATGTCGTAGCGCACGCCGTCGCGCACGAGCGCGAGCGGGACGCCGCCGCCCGCCGGCCGCCAGCCGTAGCCGCGCTGCGCCAGCGCGGCGGCCGCGAGCTTCAGCGCGTCGCCGGTCTGCTCGCGCTCGTAGGCCGCCAGCGCGCCGGCGCGCTCGGCGAGATAGGACGTCGTCGTCTCGCCCCGCGCGAACGCGTCGTCGGCGGCGATCGCGCGCAGCAGCGGGAGGTTCGTCGCGATGCCCTCGACGTTCGTTTGCGCGAGCGCCGTTTGCAGTCGCGCGAGCGCCGCGGCCCGGTCGTCGCCGTGCGCGACGATCTTCGCCAGTAGCGAATCGTAATACGGCGGCACGTCGCTGCCCGCGCGCACGCCGGTATCGACGCGCACGCCCGTTCCGTCCGGCGCGTCGAAGGCCGTGATGCGTCCGGCTTGCGGGGCGAAATCGTGGGCCGGATCCTCCGCGTTCAGGCGCACTTCGATCGCCGCGCCGCGCGGCACGAGCGCATCCTGCGTGAAGCGCAGCGGCTCGCCGCGCGCGATGCGCAGTTGTTCCACCACCAGATCGACGCCGTAAACGAGTTCGGTGACCGGATGCTCCACCTGCAGGCGCGCGTTCATCTCGAGAAACGCAAACGTGCCGTCGGCGGCGAGCAGAAACTCGACGGTGCCGGCGTTGGTGTAGCCGGCGCCGCGCGCGATCGCGATCGCGGCGGCGCCCATCCGCGCGCGTAGCGCCGGATCGAGCGCGGGCGAGGGCGCTTCTTCGACGACTTTCTGATGCCGGCGCTGGATCGAGCAGTCGCGCTCACCCAGATGCACGATCGCGCCGTACGTGTCGGCGAGGATTTGAAACTCGACGTGCCGCGGTCGCTCCAAGTAGCGTTCGAGGAGTACCGTGCCGTCGCCGAAGGCTGCCAACGCTTCGCGCCGCGCCGCCGCGAGCGCTTCGTCGAAGGCGGCGAGGTCGTCGACGACGCGCATGCCGCGTCCGCCGCCGCCGGCGACGGCCTTAATCACCAGCGGAACGCCGAGCGCCGCCGCTTCGTTCCTCAAGCGCGCGTCGTCTTGATCGTCGCCGTCGTAGCCTGCGACGACCGGCACGCCGGCCGCGCGCGCGTGTCGCTTCGCCTCGCTATTCGAGCCCATCGCGGCGATCGCGGCGGGCGTCGGGCCGACGAAGATCAGGCCGGCGTCGATGACGGCCTGCGCGAACGGCGCGCGTTCGGCGAGGAAGCCGTAGCCCGGATGCACCGCGCCGGCGCCGAGGTCGAGCGCGGCGGCGACGATCGCATCGGCATCGAGGTACGACTCGGCGGCCGGCCCCGGCCCGATGCAGCGCGCGTCGTCCAGCGCCGCGCGAAAGAGCGCGTCCTCATCGGCCTTCGAAAACACGCCGACCGGCGAGATGCCGAGTTCGCGCGCGCCGCGCGCGATGCGGATCGCGATTTCGCCGCGGTTCGCGACGAGCAAGCGGCGGATCGGGACGATCACCGGGGAGGCTTCCACGCCCCGAGGAGAACTCCGCGTGGGGCCGTAAGGGGCCTTACGCTTCACCGCCCCCGCCGCACGGTAGAATGGCCGCATGACAGAGACGCCCGCCCCCGGCGAGAAGGTCTACCGGCACTCGATCGCCGCCCGCGTGACCCACTGGTCGTGGGCGCTGGCGATGCTCGTGCTCGTGATGAGCGGCCTGCAGATCTTCAACGCCGCGCCCTATCTCGACGCCAGCGACAAGAGCGACCCCGCGCACCGCGTCTTGTCGTTCGACGCGCAGACGGCGCCCGGCGGCGCGCCTGCCGGCACGACGACGCTGTTCGGCCATAGGTTCACAACGACGCACGTCTTGGGATACACCGACGATGGGATGGGCGGCGAGGAAGCGCGCGCGTTCCCAGGTGCGATCACGCTTCCGGCAGAGCAAGACCTTGCCGACGGCCGGGTCTGGCATTTGTTTTTCGGCTGGGTGCTCACGATCTCGATCGTGATCTATCTCGTCGCCGGCGCGATTCGCAAGGATCTGCGCGAGCTGATTTTGCGGCCGTCCGACCTGCCCAAGCTGCTGCCGATGCAGTTGTACTATTTCCGCCTGCGCAAAGAGCCGCCGCCGCACGGGACCTACAATCCGTTGCAGAAGGCCGCGTACACGGTCGTGCTGTTCGTGTTCGTGCCGCTGATCGTGCTCACGGGCCTCGCGCTCTCGCCCGGCTTCGACGCGATAACGGGCCCGCTGATCCAGCTCTTCGGCGGCCGCCAGTTCGCGCGCACGTGGCACTTCACGCTGATGGCGTTGCTGATCGGCTACTTTCTCACGCACATGGTGCTCGTGTTTTCGACCGGTGCCTGGAACAACCTCAAATCGATGGTCACCGGCTGGTATCGCTTAAAAGATCACGACGGGGTGGGCGTATGAAACGGCGGCTGTTCGTCGCGTCGCTGACCGCGAGCGGGCTCGTCGCCTGCGGTCCGGTAAAGAGCCAGCTCACCACGTCGTTGCACGACACGCTGGCCGGCGCCGAGAACCTCAATCACGCCGTGCTCGGCACGCGCGGGATGGCCCACCTCTACTCCGAGGCCGATATCGATCGCGATTTTCGCGTCAACGGTCTCAACACGCCGACCGACACGCGCTATGCGACCGCGGCGCGCGATAACTTCGGCGGCTACCGGCTCGTGGTCGACGGCCTGGCCGACAAACCGCAAGCCTTTACCTTGGCGGAGCTGCGCGCGCTGCCGTTGCAGACGCAGATCACGCGTCACGATTGCGTGGAAGGCTGGAGCGCGATCGGCAAGTGGCGCGGCGTTCCGCTCGCCACGGTGCTCGCAATGGTGCAACCCCAAGCCGGCGCGCGTTACGTTTTCTTCCACTGCTTCGATAAAGACGATCAAGGGACGGAATACTACGAATCGCTCGACCTGCACGAGGCCGCGCACCCGCAGACGCTGCTCTCGCTCGATCTCAACGACCGGGCGCTCGACTACGATCACGGCGCGCCGGTGCGCCTGCGCGTCCCGACGCAACTCGGCTACAAGAGCGCGAAGTGGGTGCGCCGGATCGAACTCGCCGCGGCGTTCCCGGCGCAGTCCAAAGGCGGCTACTGGGAAGACCAGGGCTATGAGTGGTACGCCGGGATCTGAGCGCAGCTAGGCCGGCGTGCCGGCCGTCGCGAGCCAAATGCCCGCGCAGACCAGCGCCGCGCCGGTGAGTTCGCGATCCAGGTCGTGCCCCAAATCGCGCACATGGCGGCGTAGGCCGCGACGACGCGCGCGTTCATCTACATGCGGAAGAGGCCGAAGCGCGTCGCCTGCGCGGGCGCATAGCGCGCCGCCGCGAGACCCAGCGCGAGCACGTCGCGCGTATCGGCCGGATCGATGATCCCGTCGTCCCACAGGCGCGCGGTCGCATAGTACGGGTTGCCTTCGGCCTCGAACTGCGCGAGGATCGGCGCTTTGAACGCGGCCTGCTCCGCGGGGCCGAGCGGCGCCCCCTCACTCGCCGCGTCCATGCGCACGGTGAGCAGCGTCGCGGCAGCCTGTTCCCCGCCCATCACGGAGATGCGCGCGTTGGGCCACATCCACAGCTGATGCGGGGAATACGCGCGGCCGCACATACCGTAATTGCCCGCGCCGAAGCTGCCGCCGATGACGACCGTAAACTTCGGCACCGCCGCGCAGGCGACCGCGGTGACGAGTTTCGCGCCGTCCTTGGCGATGCCGCCGCGCTCGTATTCCCGCCCGACCATGAAGCCGGTGACGTTTTGCAAGAATACCAGCGGCGTGCCGCGCTGCGCGCAGAGTTCGATGAAGTGCGCGCCCTTGAGCGCGCTCTCGCTGAAGAGGATGCCGTTGTTCGCCAAGATGCCGACCGGGTGCCCGTCGAGGTGCGCGAAGCCGCAGACGAGCGTCGTTCCGTAGCGCGCCTTGAATTCCGCGAGCTGCGAATCGTCGACGATGCACGCGATCGCTTCGCGCACGTCGTAGGCCGTGCGCGGATCGGGCGGGACGACATCGTAGATCGCTTCGCGCGCGCGCACCGGCGGACGCGATTCGCGGCGCGGCCACGGATCGTGCGGCCGCACGCCGGAGTGCGCAACCGCTTCACGCACGAGTCCGAGCGCGTGCTCGTCGTCGGCGGCGAGGTGATCGGCGACGCCCGAGATGCGCGTGTGCACGTCAGCGCCGCCGAGCTCCTCGGCCGTCACCACCTCACCGGTCGCGGCGCGCACCAGCGGCGGGCCGCCCAGGAAGATCGTGCCGGTGCCCTCGACGATGATCGTCTCGTCGGCCATCGCCGGCACGTACGCGCCGCCCGCGGTGCACGAGCCCATCACGGCGGCGATCTGAGGGATGCGCGCCGCCGACATGCGCGCTTGATTGTAGAAGATGCGCCCGAAATGGTCGCGGTCGGGGAATACCTCGGCCTGCAGCGGCAGAAATGCGCCGCCCGAATCGACCAGGTAGATGCACGGCAGGTGGTTTTGCGCCGCAATCTCCTGCGCGCGCAGGTGTTTCTTCACCGTCATCGGGTAGTACGTGCCGCCCTTGACGGTGGCGTCGTTGGCGATGATGACGCACGGCGTGCCGCTCACCGGGCCGATGCCGGTGACGATGCCGGCCGACGGTGCGTCGTCGCCGTACATACCGTTCGCCGCGAGCGCCGAGAACTCGAGAAACGGCCCGCCGGGATCGACCAGCCGGTCGATGCGCTCGCGCGCCGTCAGCTTGCCGCGCTTGCGATGACGCGCCACGGCCGCGCTGCCGCCGCCGTCGCGTACGCGCGCGAGCCGCAGTCGCAGATCGTCGACGAGCGCGCGCATGGCGGCGCCGGCATCCGGTCGTTCCACTCGATCCCGCTTCCGGCGCGCGCAAGGGTTCTCCGCCCTGCGTCCGGCAGAATCGTCGCATGTGGAGTCAGAGCTATAGCGCGCACAAAGGGACGGTCGAACTGGCCCTGTACCGCAAGCGTTCGGTCGCGCCGCAGCCGGGCGAGATCGCGCTGCCGGTGCTCGTGCTCGTCCACGGCTCGTCGAACTCGGCGCAACCGACCTACGATCTCACGGTGCCGGGCGCGGGCGAGTATTCGCTGATGAACGTCTTTGCGGGCTACGGCTTCGACGTTTGGTCGTTCGACTGCGAAAACTACGGCCGTTCCGCGCGCACGGCCGGGAACTCCGACATCGCGAGCGGCGCGGCGGATATTGCGGCCGTGCTCGCGCTGATCGAACGCGAGACGGGGGCAACGCGCGCGCACCTCTTCGGCGAATCCTCCGGCGCGCTGCGTGCCGCGCTCTTCGCCGCGCAGCATCCCGAGCGCGTCGACCGGCTCGTGCTCGGCGGCTACACGTACACCGGCAAAGGTTCGCCGACCCTGGCCAAACGCGCGCTCGATCTCGAGCGCTTCAAGGCGAGCCCGCGGCGCAAGCGCGATCAAGCGATGATCGACAGCATCTTCTCGCGCGACAAGCCCGGCACGTCCGAGCCCGGCGTGCCGGCTGCCGTCGGCGCGATCGAGTTGACGTTCGGCGAAGAGGTGCCGACGGGAACGTACGTCGACATGATCGAGAACTTGCCGATCGTCGAACCCGAGCAACTGCGCGGACCGGTCATGCTGATCACCGGCGAGTACGACGGCATCGCCTCGCCCGACGACTTGCTCGAGTTCTACCGTAAGCTGACGGGCGTCGAGAAGCAGTTCATCGTGCTGCCGGCGACCGCGCATTCGCTGGTTTGGAGCAAGAACCGGCAGCTGCTGTGGCATTGGCTGCGCGCGTTCTTGTCGGAGCCCGCCTACACGCCCGTCTGAACGGCGCATGTGAAGGCGGTTAGAATCCGGCTCGAAGGCAAGACGCAAAGCCCGGGCGGCGGTATGATGGTGCCCATGTCGGCCCCCACTACCGCACCTCTCACGGACCCGCTCGCGACCTACCGTCCGCCGGGCCGCCTCGACCCCGCCTGGGCGCTGCGCCCTTACGACGGCCCCTGGGGCGTGCGGCAGGCCGCGCACCTCTACCGCCGGGCGGGCTTCGGCGGTTCGCCCGACGACGTCGCGCGCGCCACGGCCGCCGGCCTGCACGCCGCCGTCGACGCGTTCGTGAACTTTGCCGACACCTCGGCGCTGCCGGCGCAACCGTCGCTCTATCCCGACACGCTCACGCGCCCGCAACGCGAAGCCTTCGCGGCCGAGGCGAAAGCGCGCGCTGCGGACCCGTCGTCCGCGCCCGACCCCGCCCTGCAACAAGTGCGCCAGGATCTCAACAAGGCCCGGCGCGAGAACGCCGCCTTGCTGCAGAGTTGGTTCCTCGAGCGTATGATCGCTTCGCCCGCGCAGCTGCAAGAGAAGATGACGCTGTTCTGGCACGGCCACTTCACCAGCGCGTACGACAAGGGCATCCCGGCGCAAGCGCTGGCCGATCAGAACAACCTCTTCCGGACGTACGCGCTCGGCAACGTGCGCGAGCTGACGCAGCACGTCTCGCAGGACCCCGCGATGCTGCGCTACCTCGACAACGCGCAGAACAACAAAGCCCACCCTAACGAAAACTACGCCCGCGAATTGATGGAACTCTTCACGCTCGGCATCGGCAACTACACCGAGGCGGACGTGCGCGAATCGGCGCGCTCGTTCACCGGCTGGGGACTCGACGCCGAGGACGCGTTCACGGTCTTCCCGGGGCGCCACGACGACGGGCTCAAGACGTTCCTCGGCCAGACCGGCGCGTTCACCGGAACGGACATCGTCAAGATCATCTTCACGCAGCCGGCCGCGGCCCGGTTGTTCGCCCGCGAATTGCTCGCGTTCTTCGTCTACAGCGATCCCGAACCGGCGCTGATCGACGCCGTCGCGGAGCAAATTCGCCGCAACGACTACACGCTGCAACCGGTGCTGGCGAATCTCTTGCGCAGCAATCTCTTCTACAGCGATCGCGCCTACCGCGCGCTGGTGAAGAGCCCGGTGCAGTTCGTCGTCGGCGCCTACCAGCTCTTCGGTCTGACGACCGTCGACCAGCCGACCTTGGGCGCCTTGCGGCGCATGGGCCAGGTGCTGTTCTACCCGCCCAACGTCAAGGGCTGGGACGGCGGCGCCGCGTGGCTCAACAGCCAAACGATGCTCACGCGCGAAAACTTCGCGGCCGGCCTTTCGGCCAAGATCGGCAGCGCGGCCTGGCTGCAGCCCGTGCTCGGCTCGATGGACCCCGCAGCCGTGACGCGCGCGCTGGCGGCGACGATTCTGCAAGGCGACGTCTCGCCGGCGGCGAGCGCGAAACTCACCGATTATTTGGCCGGCACCGGCGTCAGCGCGCTCGCCGCGCTCTCCTACGAGAACACGCAAGAGCGCGTGCGCGGTGCGACCTACCTCACGATGGCGATGCCGGGATACCAACTCGCATGAAACGCAACGCATTTCTCCTCGGCTCCGCGAGCGGTCTCGCGCTGGTCGGCTCGACCGGCGGATTCTTCTCGCGCGCGCTCGCGCAGTCGGCGCTCGCGCCGGGCGACGATCGCGTGCTCGTCGTCGTGAATCTTCAAGGCGGCAACGACGGCCTCAATACGGTCGTGCCGTTCGGGATGCCCGCGTACTACAAATACCGGCCGACCTTGGCCGTGTCGCAAAACGACGTGCTACGTATCGATGCGACCGTCGGGCTCAACCCCGCGCTCGCGCCGCTCAAGGCGATGTACGATCAGGGTCGCGTCGCGATCGTGCAGGGCGTCGGCTATCCGCAGCCCGATTTCTCGCACTTCCGCTCGACCGAGATCTGGCAGACCGCCGCGCCCAAGACCTACGCATCGACCGGCTGGCTCGGGCGCTACCTCGACGCCGCGAAATTGCCGAGCGAGAACCTCTTCAACGCGATCGCGATCGCCGACGTGCTGCCCGAAGCGCTGATCTCCGAGCGCACCGACGTCGCCGCGATCGCGCAACTCGACGGCTACGGCTTGCAGAGCGATCGCAGCAAAACGGTCGGCCGCGCAGCCTTCCACGACGTCGTCGACGACGACGATCTCCCGTTCCGCTCCCCGTACCTCGCGCAGGTGGCGCAGATCGAAGACCACGCCCAGCGTGGCGCCGAAGAATTGCCGCACCTCGTCGCGGGCTACGTCCCGGCGGCGACGTATCCGGGCACGCCGATCGGCCGCAGCCTGGCGCTCGCGGCGCAGATCGTGGGCACGAAAATCGGCACGCGCGTGATCTACGTCCAGCTGGGCTCGTTCGACACGCACACGTTCCAGAAAGCGACGCAGGACCGCTTGCTGGCCGACTTCGCGAACGCGATGTCGGCGTTCTACACCGATCTCGCCGCGCACGGCAACGACGGTCGCGTGCTGACGATGACGTTCAGCGAGTTCGGTCGCCGGGTGGGCGAAAATGCCAGCCGCGGCACCGATCACGGCACCGCCGCGCCGGCCTTCGTGATCGGACCGGTCGCCGGCGGGCTCTACGGCGCGCATCCCTCGCTCGACGATCTGGACAACGGCAACCTGCGCTTCACGACCGACTTCCGCAGCCTCTACGCGACCGTGATCGAGAAGTGGCTCAAGCGCCCGGCGTCAGGTCTCCTCGGCGGGGACTTCCCGCAACTGCCGCTGCTGACCTAACGGCGGCCGCGAGAGCAGGTAGCCGGCCGCGGTCCCGGCCGCGCCGATCGCCGCCAGCAGCCCCAGCGTGCTGGTCGGCGTTCCGCCCAGGGCCCCGCTGAGCGCGCTGCCCAGCGCGCCGGCGAGAAACTGCCCCGCACCGGCTACGCCGGCCGCCAGGCCCGCGTCGCGCTTCGCGCCGCCGAGCAGCGCGGCAAATGCGCCCGGCAACGCGAGCGCGATGCCCAGCGCGAGCAGCGCCCACGTCACCACGAAGCCCGGCACCGACGGCGCGTAGCGGTCGATTGCGAAGATCAGCCCGCCCGCGGCGACGATGACCCCGACGCCCGTCAGCAGCAACCATTCGGGATCGATTTTGCGCGCCAGCCGTCCGGTGATCGTCGCGCCGATCAGAAACGCGCACGCGTTGACGGCGAACGCGACGGCGAACCACGTGCTCGAAACGTGCAGTTGCTCGATCAGCGCGAACGGCGACCCGGTGATCAGCGAGAAGTAGCCGAAAAACGACGCGGCGATCAGCAACGTGAGACCCGCGGTGCGCGGTAAGCGCAGCACGCGCGCATAGGCCGCGCCGAATTCGCCGGCGACGCGCGGCGAGGTCTCGGGCAGATAGACGGCGACCAATGCGGTCAGCACCGCGCCGACGATCGCCAGCAGTCCGTAGAGCCAGCGCCATTCCAAGATGATGAGGATCAGCGCGCCGAGCAACGGCGCGAGGATCGGCGCGAGGCTGTTCACCGCTTGCAGCACCGCCTGCCGGAACGTCGCGCCGGCGCGATCGTGCGAGAGGTCTTGCGCGATGGCGCGCGCGCAGACGGTTCCCGCGCACGCACCGATGCCTTGGAACAGCCGCAACGCGACGAGGATGCGCGCGTCGGCGGCGAACGAGCAACCGATCCCGGCCGCAGTGAAGAGCAGCAGTCCGCCGAGCACGACCGGGCGGCGGCCGATGCGGTCGGAGAGCGGGCCCAGCACGAGTTGGCCGAGCCCGAACGCGAGGACGAAGGCCGAGAGCGTCCACTGCAGTAGCGCCGGCGGTGCGCCGAGTGCGTGGGCGATGCGCGGCAGGCCCGGCAGGCTGATATCGATCGAGAGCGGCGGCAGCATCATCAGCGCGCCGAGCATGATCAGCAGCCACACCTGGCCGCTCCGTCCCGTGGTCGTCGTCGTCACCACCGTGGGGACCCGCGCGCCGGGTGAGGAGTTCCGGCACCTCGACAGAACCCCCCAAGCCTGCACGTGAAAGCGATCGCCGACCACGGCCTGCCGCCTCGCGCCACGCCGAAGAACTTCCTCGTCGCTTGGTTGCTCGTGCTCCTGCGTCGCTCGCACTTGCATGGCTACGAGATCATGAAAGAACTCCGCGATGAGTTCGGGATCGCCTGCGATCACGGCGCGCTCTACCGGACCTTGCATCAGCTCGAAGCGGGCGGCTTGATCCGCTCCCATTGGGCCGCCGCCGATCCCGGTCCGGCGCGCCGCGTCTACGAGTTGACGGACGCAGGAAGCACCGCGCTCTTGGCCTGGAGCGACGCGCTCGGCGAGTACCGGGCCTCGCTTGAGAAGTTTTTTCATCTCTATCACGGATTGACCGGACAATGAGCATCTCGATTCGCTTTCTGGGCACCGGCGGCGCGCGCTACGTCGTCGCACGGCAGATCCGGGCGTCGGGCGGCATCTGGATGCGCTTCGGCTCGACCCAGATTCACGTCGATCCCGGTCCGGGTGCGCTCGTGCGCGCCCTCTCGTCGGTGCCGCCGCAGCATCCGGACGAACTCGATGCGATCGTGCTCTCCCACAAGCACCTCGATCATGCGGGCGACGTCAACGCGATGATCGAGGCGATGGCGCAGGGCGGCTGGCGGCCGCGCGGCGCGCTGTTCGCCCCGCGCGACGCCTGGACCAACGATTCGATCCTCTTGCCCTACGCGCGCCGGTTCGTGCCGCAGCACTATCAGATCGACGAACGCGGCGGCCCCTACCGGGTCAACGAGGTCGAACTGCGCGCCTCGATCCGCCACCGGCATCCGGTCGAGACCTATGGCATGCATTTCCGCTACGACGGAACGACCGTATCGTATCTGCCGTGCACGCGTTATTTCGATGAACTGATCGACGACTATCGCGCCCACAAGCCCGACGTGCTCGTGATCAACGTGCTGCGCTACGCGGATTCGCTCGACGTCGACCACATCACGTTCGAGCAGGCCAAGCAACTCATCGCGGGCATCCGTCCGGGTGCGGCGATCATGACGCACTTCGGCACCAAAATGCTCGAGCGCGATCCGCGCCGGCTCGCGCACGAGGCCGAAGACGAACTCGGCATTCGCGTCTACGCGGCGCACGACGGTTGGACGTATGACGCCGTCGCTTGAGATCGCCGTTGCCAAGCCCGGCGACGCCGCAGCGTTTTGGCAAGCCAACGACCGCGCGTGGCGCAGCGAGGCCTGGGCGTTTAAGGTCGTCTGGCACGAGCAAACGCACGATATTACGGCCAGCGTCGATGGTACGATCGCCGGCGCGCTCAACCTGCGCATCGCGGCGTCGCTCGCGCATGTCGAGGCACTCTACGTGTTGCCCGGACATCGGCGCGCGGGGATCGGCCGCGCGCTGCTGACGCGCTGCGAGGAGATCGCGAACTACTATAACTGCCATAAGGTCAGCGCGGGCGTGATGAACGCCTCGCCGCAGCTCGATTTCTTCACCGCTTGCGGCTACCGCGTGGAAGCGGTGTTGCCGCAGCATACGTTCAAGCTCGACGTCGCGATGGTGCGCAAGTTTCTGTTGTGAGCGACGACGGTACCCTCGACCCGGTTGATTGGGACGCGTTTCGCGCGCTCGCGCATCGCGCGCTCGACGAAACGCTCGATGCCGTGGCGGGCATTCGCGAGCGTCCGCCGTGGCGCGAGATTCCCGCTGCCACGCGCGCCGCGATCGCCGCCGATCCGCTGCCGCACGGACCGTCGGACCCGGCTGCCGTGTACGCGGAGTTCGCCGAGCGCGTCGCGCCGTATGCGGTCGACAACCGGCACCCGCGTTTCTTCGGCTGGGTGCATGGCGCCGGGACGCCGGCCGGGATCGTCGCGGCGCTCTTAGCGGCCGGCCTGAATGCCAACGTCGGCGGCCGCGATCATGCGGCGGTCGAGGTCGAGCGGCGCGTTATCCGCTGGTGGTGCGACGTGCTCCGCTTCCCGGCAACGGCGAGCGGCATCCTCACGACCGGCACGTCGATGGCGAACCTGATCGGCGTGCTCGTCGCGCGACGAGCGGCCCTCGGCATCGCGGTGCGCACCGACGGCGTGCCGGCCGGAACGCACCTGACGGGGTACACGTCGAGCGAAGCGCACGGCTCGCTCGCCCGCGCCTTCGATTTGGCCGGCCTCGGCCGCTCCGCGTTGCGCGCACTCCCAAGTACCGGCCCGACGGACGTGCGGATCTCGGTGATGCGCGCCCTCATCGCTGCCGACCGGGCAGCCGGGAAAACGCCGTTCATTCTCATCGCGACCGCCGGCAGCGCGAGCACCGGCGCGATCGACGATCTCGCCGCCTTCGCCGATGTCGCGCGCGACGAGGGTCTGTGGTTCCACGTCGACGGCGCCTTCGGCGCGCTCGCGCAACTTGCGCCCGAACTGCGCGAACGCGTCGCCGGCATCGAACGTGCCGATTCGCTGGCCTTCGATCTGCACAAATGGCTGCACGTCCCGTATGACGCCGGTGCCGTACTCGTGCGCGACGGCGACCTGCACGCCGCCACGTTCGCCGATCACGCACCGTATCTGGCGCGCGCGACGCGCGGTACCGCCGGCGGCGAGCCGTGGTTCACGGACTACGGCCCCGAGCTCTCGCGCGGCTTCCGCGCGCTCGGCGTGTGGTTCACGATGAAGACGTTCGGCCTCGACCGCATCGGCGACCTCATCGCGCAGCAGTGCGCGCTCGCAAGTGCCCTCGGCGCGCGCATCGCGAGGACGCCCACCCTCGAGCTGCTCGCGCCGGTCGCGCTGAACATCGTCTGCTTCCGCTACCTGCCGCCGCGCGCGGACGACCTCATCGACGAAGTCTACGAACGCATCGTCGATGAGTTCAACGCCCGCATCGTGATCGAACTCCAAGAGCGCGGCATCGCCGTCCCCTCCACAACCCGCACCGCCGGCAAACTCGCCATCCGCCTCAACATCATGAACCACCGCACCACCCAATCCGACCTCGACACGACCCTCGAAGCAATCCTCGCGCTCGGAAAAGAGCTGCTCGAAGCCTAGCGCTGCGCGGGTGCGCTAGTTGCGGAAGTCGCGGAAGCGTTGGAAGCGTTGGAAGGCGGCGGGGCCGGGGAGCTCGCGGGGGCGCGTGGCGCTGACGATCGGTTGCCATTCGGGTGGGACCGTGCGACGCGTTGCGAGCGTGCCGTCGTAGAGGTAGACGTTGCCGTGCATGCTGACCGCGTTGACGACCGGTCCGCCGCCGTTGACCGCGACGCTCGCCGCATTGTCGGCACGCTGATCGAGCGGGGGCCTGCGGTCCCAGAGACTGAACACGCGGCCGTCGCCCGAGCGCGCTTCGATCTGCGCGCTCGTCGCCACGCCGATCGCGATCGAGCCGCTGGTCGACTCGAACCGGGCGAGTCCGGCGTCGAAGGCGCCGTCGTCGTAGACGACCGGACCTGAGACCGTCGTGACCTCGATCTGCCGGGCGCGGGTGTGATCGAACAGGAAGCCCGCGGTGTTGCCGCGCGCGCGCAGCCGGTCGAAGCTCGAATCGCGCACGTCGACGCGGCCGTTCAGTACCTGGATGAAGGCCGCGCTCGTGATGTCGGTGAGCCGGACGTTGCCGCCGCCGGTGCCGACGAACAGCGTGCCGCCGTGATAGTCGTCGATGGTGAGGATGCCCGAACCGCGCACGCGCGCATCGAGGATCGCCGTCGATGCGGGAACCATCACGCTGACGTGCGCGCCGGCTCCCGTAACCACGCGTAGCGCGTCGTGCACGCCGGCGCGGAAGTCCGAAGCGTAGGGAAACTCCTCGGGCGGCAGCGTGCCCGGACCGTTCGTGCCGCCGAACGGATCGCGCACGACGATGTTGACCGGCGGGATCGCGACCGAGAGCGGATTCTGCGGCGTGCCGAATTCAAGCGGCCGGCGCAGCACCTGGACGTTTTCGTCGTCGGTGTCGATTTGCACGTTCGGGCGGTCCCAGGCGCGGATCGCAACGGTCGAACGGTTGCCGGCCCAGACCTGGACCACCGCCTGATCGCCGATGGTAAACGAACTCGAAGCCGCGGGTGCGGGGGCAGGCAGAAGAAACCCGGCGAGGAGGACGAGCGCCGCGGCGACGAGCCGCAGGCGCACGCGGACGGCGGCCATCCCCCGATAATAGCGCGTGAGCGTGATCCGGATCATTGATTTTCGGTGAGGAGCGGGTCACCGGCCGGCATCTCGATCGCCGGAAACGTCACCTCGAACACCGAGCCGCCTTCGGGCCGCGGGCGTGCCGCGACGGTGCCGCCGTGGACGCGGGCGATGCTGCGCACGATCGCCAGGCCCAGCCCGGTGCCCTCGATCGTTCGCGAGTGCGAGGGGTCGCCGCGAAAAAAGCGGTCGAAGAGCCGCTCGGCGGTTTCCGTCGAGATGCCGGGGCCGGTGTCGCTGATCGCCACGCTCACGGTGCCGGGCGCGTGGCGGACGGACGCGACGACCTCGCCCGCCTCGGTGAACTTGATCGCGTTGTCGATCAGGTTGGCGACGAGTTGGCGGATCAGCGGGACGTCGCCGAGCACGAAGGCCGGTTGCGGATCGAATTCGGCCCGCAGCGCGAGCCCCTTGTGCGCGGCCCGTTCGCGCGCGTGCACGACGACGTCGGCGACGATCGGGTTGAGCGCGAGCGGTTCGCGCGGGATCTGATCGCCCGAGTCGGCCTTGGCCAGGGTCAGCATCCCGCCGACCATCTCGGCCAGGCGTGCCGACTCGTCGACGATGGCGTTGAGACTCTCGTTGGTCACGGCCGGATCGCTCTCGCCCCAGCGCCGGATCAACTGCGCGTTGGCGTTGATGACGGTCAGCGGCGTCTTGAATTCGTGCGAGGCATCGGAGATGAATTGCCGCTCGCGCGCGAACGCGCCTTGCAACCGGTCGAGCATCGCATCGAACGTCGCCGCGAGCCGCCCGATCTCGTCGTTGCGCCGCCAGCGCAAACGCCGGTCGAGCCGCTCCGAGCCGATCTCGTCCATCGCCGACGTCAGACGTACGATCGGGTCGACGAGGCCGACGGCGATCCAAATCGAGGCCAGCACGACGGCCAGGCACGCCACCACGGCAGCCCAGATCAGGATCGTCTGCGCGCGCCGCGTTTCGCGGTCGATGATGTCGAGGCGCTGGGCGACGTGTGCGACGACGACCGGATGCCCGTCGCGCGCGAGCACCCGGTCGAGCACGATCAGCGCCGCGCCGTCGGTATCGCGAGCGAACGTGAAACGCGTCGTCACGCCGGGCGGGATCGCGCCCAGCCGCAAATCGCCCATGTTCGAACTCTTGCCGATCGGGTAGCCCTGCGGGTTGTCGATCTGGACGTACTGCGTGATCGACGCCCAGTGGTCGAGTTGTTCTTTGTTCGTCAGGCTGTCGAGCACGGTCGCCGGATCGTAGAATCCGAGCGCGTTGGTCGATTCGACGACGCGCGCGATCTCATCGGCAGTGGCGCCGATCCCGGCTTCGGCCTGATCGACCAGTAGCGAACGAAACGCGAAACCGATCGCGACCGCACCGAGCGCGATGATGACGATGATCAGCAGGGCGTAGGACGCGGCGATGCGCGTCCGCAGTGACGTCAGGAGTCTTTGAGGGCGTAGCCGACGCCGCGGACCGTTTGGATGAGTTTGTCGTCGTGCCCGTCGTCGATCTTGCCGCGCAGGTAGCGGATGTAGACGTCGATCAGATTGGAGTCGCCGAGGAAATCGCTGCCCCACACGCCGTTGAACAACTCGTCGCGCGTGTGCACTTTATTGCGGTGCAGCAACAGGTACTCGAGCAGCGCGTACTCTTTGGCCGTCAACGTGACGTCCTGGCCGGCGCGGCGCACTTCGTGGCGGTCGCGGTCCATCGTGAGGTCTTTGGCTGCGAGAACGTTCTCGTGCGGGTTGCGGTCGCGCAGGCGGGCCCGGATGCGCGCCAGCAACTCTTCGATTGAGAACGGCTTCGTCAGGTAGTCGTCGGCGCCGTGATCGAGCCCGGCGACGCGGTCGGGAATGCGATCCTTCGCGGTCAGCATGATGATCGGGACGGTGCTCTTGGCCCGGATGCGCGCGCAGACTTCCATCCCGTCGAGTTTGGGCAGCATCAGGTCGAGCACGACGAGATCGGGCTCCTTGAGCGCGCGCTCGAGGCCGGCCAAGCCGTCGCGCGCAGTTTCGACCTCATACCCCTCGTGCTTGAGCTCGAGCTCGAGGACGCGCAGAATCTGGGCGTCGTCTTCCACGATCAGAATTTTGTAGGCGCGATCGGTAGCGGGGGTCGGGCTGCTCAAGGGCGCTCCCTGCGAGTGATTGACTTGCTGACCTACCGGTTATACACGGGGACGCGCCGCACCGGCATGAAGGACAGGCTAGAAATCCACCACACCGACGAGAGGCCGATCCCGGTCCAGACGTACGTGCTGCGGGAAAACAGGCCCAGCCCGTGCGCGGTGACGATGAGGGCATGCCCGAGCCGGTCGAGCGCTCCGGGCGATGATGCGAGCATCCACGCCGTCAGCCAAGCCACGACCGCGAACGCGCCGGCGGCCAGCCACAATTCCCAGGTCCGGAACGCGGGCGCGGAGCGCCAGACCGTCGCCGCCATGATCGAACCGTAGAGATCGGCCGGCGGCTCCTCAAGCGGAAGCGCAAACAGCGCTCGGTCCAGTTCGTCGTCGGTCATGGCGTACTCCGTCGGGCTTCGGGGCCCAGTGCTTGTCGTAACAGGTCTTTCGCCCGGAAGAGATGCGTTTTCACCGTACCCAGCGGCAGGCCCAGCACCGCGGCGATCTCTTCGTATTGTTTGCCTTGCAGGTGGAAGAGGGTGACGACCACCCGATACTTTTCCGGCAGGGCCTCGATCGCGGCCCGCAACCGGGTCGCCTCTTCGGCTGACTCGTACACCCGGTCGGGCCCCGCCGCCGGATCGGCGACGTCGGGCGGTTCCTCGCCGCTGAAACGCTTGCGCTTGGCGAGCCGGTCGCAGCAGACGCGATAGCAGATCGTGAAGATCCAGGTCGCGAATTTGGCGCCGGGCCGGAACGATGAGAGGGCACGGTAGGCCTTGATCCAGGCTTCCTGGCACGCGTCGCGGGCGTCTTCGACGTCGCGTAGGGTCCGGTAGGCCAGATGGTAGACCGCCCGTTCGTAGCGTTGCACGAGCAGCCCGAAGCAGTCGCCCCGGCCGGCGAGCGCATAGGCGATCAAGCCGTCGTCGGACAGCTCTGCGACCGCCTCGGACTCAACCGCCGGCGCTTCGGCCACCAGTGCGACTCCCATCTGCGCCATGTACGCGCGAGGCCCGCCGGGGTTTCGGGCCCGGTGAAACACGGTGGCGAGCCGGTCCGTACATGGGGCATGGTTCCACGCCAGACGCTCATTGCCGTCCTGATCGGCATCGAAGTCGCCCTCCTCGTCGGGATGATCGGCGCCGTCCGGGGCGGCGGACCATCGCTTTGGCCCGGTTTTCCGAGCGCATCCGCTCAGGGCGCGAACGCCGCCCCGTCGTGGACCTTCGTCACCGGACCGAGCCCGGCGGTGACCATCGACATCGGACACGCCGACCTCACGATCGAGACGCGGCCGGGGCTGCAAGTCGCGGTCAGCGTGGTGCCGGGCAGCGAGTTCAACTCCTCCGGACAGATCTCGGCTCGCGATGAGGGCGGCACGATCCGCATCCTGGCCGCCAATCGCGACAGCTCGGCGTCGATGTACATGGACGAGCGTAACGTGCACGTCACGGTGCCGCCGCAGACGCGCGTGATCGTCGAAGAAGCCGGCGACATCGCGGCCAGCGGGCTGCGTGCCGATGCGTCGTTCGACAGCCCGAACGGCGGCATTACGATCAGCGACTTTCGCGGTGAGTTGACTGCGAACAGCTCCGACGGCCACGTCGAAGTCAGCGACGCCGATTGTGCGACCTTGCGTGCGTCCTCGGCCAACGGCCGCGTCGTGCTGCACCGCGTGAAGGCCGGACGGCTGGAAGCCTCGAGCAGCAACGGCCGCGTCGAAGCGACCGAGCTCGCCGTGCGCGACGGCAGCGTCTCCAGTTCCAACGGCCGCGTCTCGCTTCACTTTGCGGCCGGCGCCGATACGACGGTTACTGCGTCGGCTGCAAACGGGGATATTACGATTCGCGGGTTGGCGGCCGCCGCCGCAGCGACAGGCGTCGCGAGCGGCGACGACGATGACGACTCGGTGGCGCGCACCGTGCGCGTCGGCGCGGGTGAGGGTAAGCTCGACGTTCACGCCAGCAACGGCAGTATCGACCTTCGGGGAGAAAGTTAAGCCATGGATGACAATGTAGTTCAGCTCGTCGGGTTGCTGTTGGTCGTCGGCTTGCCCATCGGCGGCTGGATCGTGAGCCGAATTCTTCGGCATCGCGAACGCATGGAGATGCTGCGCCGCGGCATGGTGCCGCCACCCAACGGACGCGGCTGGCGCGCGATGCGCAATCAAGCCGGCATGTGGAGCCAACCCGGTCCGCAGCCGATGGGCGCACCGATCCCGCCGACGTACGTCGGCGTGCCGGACGACGATCCGAACTCGCCGCAATGCACGCTCCACGGCGGCATCAAGACAGCGATGGTCGGGTTTGCGCTGCTGATCGGCCTCTCGTTCATCGGCTATCACAGCGGCGACGGGCCGTTCGGCTCCGCGACGATTCATCCCGGACCGTGGCTCTTAGGCGGCTTGATTCCGATGTTCGTCGGCATCGCGCAGATCATTATCGCACTGCTCTCGGGCGCGACGTTTACGCTGCGCATGCAACCGCGGCCGTTCGTCCCGCCGCCGGGGCCGCCGCCGCCGGGGCAGCGTTCATACGGATCGGCTCAGCCGCAACCGCCGGGTCCGCACTATGAGGAACTCGCGCGACCCGTGCCGCCGCCCGACCGGCCTAGCGGCCGGTAACGATCGCCATTGCCCAGCCGTTGGCTGTGCGCGTGCGCACGAGATAGCCGTCGGCTGTACGATCGTATACGCTGTAGCCCGCTCGCAATGCGTCGGCCAACGTCTTGAAGACCAGAATCCCGGCCATCTCGTTTCCCCTCTCATGCGGCGTCAGCCGCTCGTTACCAGTCTATACCTCTAACGTTCGGTCGTTCACCTGCGTTCACGTGGCCAGCGCAATTTCTTCGTAAAGGTTATTGCGGGAGCGCGTTTCGCCGGTCGCCAACCTCGCTTGCTATGGACACACGCCTCATCGTCGCCGTCGACGTCCCGACATTCGCCCAGGCGCAGCGCTTGCTCGACGCGCTGGCAGGTGTGGACGTGCGCTTCAAAGTCGGCTACGAAGCGCTCTACGGATACGGCCCGGAATTGCTGGCGTTGCTCGAAAAACGCGGCTTGGGCTACATGCTCGACGTGAAGCTGCACGACATTCCGCGCACCGTGCACGCCGGCGTGCGCGCGCTGGTGCGGCCGGGCGTCGACTTGCTCACCGTGCACGCGCTGGGCGGCAACGAGATGCTCGCCGCGGCCGTCGAAGCGGCCGAAGAGCGTGCCGCCGAGCTCGGCATCGCGGCCCCCAAATTGCTCGCGATCACGATTCTGACGAGCATCGGTGCCGAAGACCTCAACGAGTTGGGGCTGCAGGGCGGTCCGGGCGAGAACGCGATTCGCCTCGCCGCGCTGGCGCGTGACGCGCGCTGCGCCGGCGTCGTGTGCTCGGTCGCGGAAGTCGGCGATCTCAAAGCGTTCTTCGGCGGCGCGTTTCTCGCGCTGTGCCCCGGCATCCGGCCGGGCGGGAGCGCGCACGGCGATCAGCGTCGCATCGCCACTCCACGCGACGCGCGCGCTGCCGGCGCGGACTACATCGTGGTCGGGCGCCCGATCGTCGAGGACAGCGATCCGGCCGCCGCCGCGCAGGCGATCCTGGCCGAGCTGAGCGCGCCGTGAGCGCGTTGACGCCCGAATTGCTGCTCGCGGAGCTGAGCGAACGCGGCGCCATCCTCGACGGACACTTCCGGCTCTCGTCGGGTCGCCACTCGAACCGGTTCGTGCAGAAGTTCCGGCTGCTGGAAGACCCGGCGTTTCTCGCACGCGTCGTAGCTGCGATGCTGGAGGGGATGCAGCCGCTCGACGTGCGCTGCGTCGTCTCGGCCGCGGTCGGCGGAATCGTGCTGGGCTACGAGTGCGCGCGGCAGCTCGGGACGCGTGCGATCTTCGTCGAGAAAGAGGACGGCAAAGCGCGCTTCCGGCGCGGCTTCGGCGTCGATCCGGGCGAGCGCGTGCTGGTCGTCGAGGACGTCGTGACGACCGGGTTGTCCGTACGCGAAGTGATCGAGGTCGTCACGGCGCAAGGCGGTGCGGTTGCGGCGGTCGGTGCGGTCGTGCGGCGCAGCGCCGCCGAGGTCGGGGCGCCGCTGTTCGCGCTGCTCGATTTGCCGATCGCGTCGTTCGAGCCATCGGACTGCCCGCAGTGCGCCGCCGGCGAGCCGTTGACCGAGCCCGGCTCGCGCTTCTTGCGCTGACGGGCCAGCCGCGGGCGGGGCGCGAACGTGGCCGTAGCCATGGATTACGCGTCGCTCGCACGGCCCGCCGTGCGGAACCTCCACCCCTATAGCGCCGGGACCACGATCGATCAGGCCAAGCGCCGCTTCAACGTCGAGCACGTGATCAAACTCTCGTCGAACGAGAACCCGCGCGGTTCGTCGCCCAAGGCGCTCGCGGCGATGGCCCACGTCACCGACGCCAACCTGTATTCCGACGACGATCATCTGGCGCTACGGGCGCGGTTGGCCGAGCCCTACGGCCTGCGTATCGAGAACACGATCCTCGGCCACGGCAGCAACGAGATCGTGCTGATGTTCTTCCTCACCTACATCGACGCCGGCGACGAAGTGGTGATGGCCGATCCGACGTTCTCGCTCTTTCCGGCCGACGCGATCGAAATCGGGGCGGTGCCGGTACGCGTGCCGCTACGCGACGGGGTCCACGATCTCGATGCGATGCTCGCGGCCGTGACCCCGCGGACCAAAGCCGTGATCGTGTGCGATCCCAACAACCCGACGGCGACGCGGGTCGATGCCGAGGCCTTCGCGCGCTTCGCCACGGCCCTGCCATCCAACGTGCTGCTGTTCATCGATCAGGCCTATCGCGAATACATGCCGGCCGGCAGCGTCGAGGGGACCGACTTCGTGAAGTCGCGCCGCGGGACGCTGGTCACGCGCACGATGTCGAAGCTCTACGGCTTGGCCTCGATCCGCTTCGGCTACGGCTTCGGCGACGAGGGCATGATCGATCTGATGCAGCGCGTGCGCGTGCCGTTTAACGTCTCGCGCCCGGCGGCGCTGGCGGCGATGGGCGCGCTCGACGACGACGAGTTCCGCCTCGCGACGATCGCCATGAACGACGAAGGCAAGGCCTATCTCGAAGCGTCGTTCGCGCGGCTGGGACTGTTCGCATATCCGTCGGCGGCAAACTTTCTCGCGCTGCGCGTGCCGTGCGCGGCGGAAGATGCGTACACCGATCTGCTGCGGCGTGGCATCGTCGTGCGCTCGGGCGACAAGCTCGGGCTGCCGGACTTCTTGCGCATCACGATCGGCACGCCCGAAGAGAATCACGCCGTCGTCGCCGCGCTCGAGGAGCTTTTGCCGGCCTGGCGCCGGCACGCGCCCGTTCCCGCATGAGTGACATCGCGATCCGCGCCGGTACCGCTCGCGACCGCGGATTCGTGATCGATCTGGGGCGCCGCGTGTCGCCGACCAGCGTCTCCTCGCAGCGCATCGCGCCGGCGCCGCTGGTCGAGGGCGCGTACGAGCGGCTCGTCGAGTACGTGCTCGCGCGCGATCACGACATGCTGATCGCCGAAGCCGGTGGCCGGCCGGCGGGCTTCGCGCTGCTGCTCTACGATCTTCCCGATGAGATCACGCTGACCGAACAGGCCTTCATCGCCTACATGGCCGTCGAGCCGGAGTGCTGGCGCCGGGGGATCGGGCGCGCGCTGCTCGAGCGCATCGAAGCCGCGGCGCGCCGGCGCGGCCTGCCCTACCTCTCGCTCATGGTCACCGAAGAAAATCTCGGCGCGCGCGAGCTCTACGCCGGTGCCGGATTCACGACCGAGCGGCGTATGATGACGAAGGCGCTGTGAACGGCACGCTGGCGCGCCGCGTTACGATCGTCGCGGCCGGACTGCTCGTCTGTGCGCTCGCGGTCCTGATCGCGCAGCGCATCCCGCGCACGCTGGCGATCTTTCTGATCGCGGCATTTATCGCGTTCGGGGCGGCCCCGCTCGTGAAGCGGCTCGAAGGCCGCATGCCGCGCAGCGCGGCGATCGCCGTCGTGTACCTCGTCCTGATCGGGCTGCTGGTGCTCCTGGCGCTCGTCATCGTGCCGATCACCTACGCGCAGATCCTGGTGCTGATCGGCCACACCAGCGACTACGTGATCGCTTCGGAGAGCGGCGTCTCCCAGGTCGAAGCGTTCGTGCGCGACCGCTTCGGCGACCGCGTCGCGCTACCGACGTTCGGCCAGCTCGAGGCGGAGGTCGGCCAGCGCGTCGGCACCGTGTTCTCGATGACGCTGGCGTCGATCGGCGCGATCCTCGTCGGCACGATGAACGCGTTCCTGATCGGCGCGTCGGCCCTGATTCTATCGGTCTTTCTGCTCTCGCGCGGCCGCGAGGTGCGCGGCGGGATCATCGCGCTGCTGCCGCCGTCGCGACGGCCCAAGGCCAACGAATTGCTGCTCGAGGTGACCTCGATCTTCGGCCACTTCGTCGCCGGTCAGCTCTTGCTGTGCGGGATCGTCGGCGCGGCCGTCTGGCTGTTGCTGGCTCCGGCGCACTTCTCGTTCGCGTTGCTCGTGGCGGTCGTGTGCGCGTTCGGCTATGCCGTGCCGTTCTTCGGGATGATCGTCGCGCAGGTGATCGCGGCCGCGCTCGCGATCCCGCAAGGCACCACGATGGTGATCTACGTGAGCGTCGCGATCTTCGTGCTCGCCCGCATCGCCGACAGCGTGTTGGTGCCGAAGGTGATGTCCGATGCGGTCGGCGTCTCGCCGATCGGGGTGATGTTCGCGGTCTTTGCGGGCGGCGAGTTATTCGGTCTGTGGGGGCTGATTCTCGGTATCCCGGCGGCGGCACTGGTGCGCGTGCTGTTCACCTATTTCGTGCTGCCGTCGATCCTGCGCGCGCAGGCCGAGCCCGATCCGGTGATCGAGGAAGAACGCTATGTCGAGCGGGGCGAGGTCGTCAGCCCGGACGGCGGGTAATGAACGTCGTGGTCGAGACCGTCAGGACGTCCGTGCCGTGTTGATTGACGACGTGCATCATCCCGCGGAGCAGACCGCGGTGCGGCCGGGTCGCCGATGGGCGCACTTCGGTGACGCGGAAAATCGTGCGCAGCGTGTCGCCCGGCCGGACCGGCGCTAACCAGCGCACCTCGTCCATCCCGGGCGAGCCTTCGCTCGTGCCCGCGATCACGCCGGTGTCGATGAACAGCCGGAAGCCGATCGCCAATGTCTGAAAGCCGCTTGCGATCAGGCCGCCGTAGGGCGACTGCTTTGCCGCCTCGGCGTCGATGTGAAAGCTCTGCGGATCGTAGAGCGCGGCGAACGCCACGATCGCCTCTTCGGTGAGCGTGCGGCCCGCCGTCACGATCTCTTCGCCCGGGGTAAAGTCTTCGAGATAGCGTCCGCTCACATCGCCTCCGGGACCGAGACGCCGCACAGATCGAGCGCCTTGGCGAGCACGGTTTGCGTGGCGAGCGCGAGGCCCAGCCGCGCGACGGTTTGCTCGCGGTCCTCGCCGAGGATCACGCAGTCACCGTAGAATTGGTGGAAATCGGCCGCAACGTCGCGTGCGTACTTCGGCAGACGATGCGGCGCGCGGCTGCGCGCGACCCCCGCCACGACCGCGCCGAATTCGGCCAGCCGGCGCGCCAGCCCGATTTCGCCGGGTTCGCGCAAGCGCTCCAAGTGCGCGCCGCGGCGCGCGTCGTCGACCAGCGTCGCATCGCGTTCGACGGCCTTGCGCACGACCGAGGCGATGCGGGCGTGGCCGTACTGGACGTAGTAGACCGGATTGTCGCTGGATTGCTCCTTCGCCAGCGCCAAGTCGAACGTCAGCGGCTGATCGATCGAGAGCATCACGAAGAAGAAGCGCGCCGCATCGACGCCCACTTCGTCGATGATATCGGCCAACGTCACGATCTCGCCGGCGCGCTTGGACATCGAGACGATCTCGTCGCCGCGCTTGAGCGTGATCTGCTGCGCGATCAACACCTCGATTGCGCCGCTGCGGCCGTAGGCGTCGGCCAGCGCCTTGAGGCGCGCGATGTAGCCGTGATGATCCGGTCCGAGAATGTCGATCACGCGGTCGCCGCGCTGCAGTTTGTCGTAATGGTAGGCGACGTCGTTGGCGAAATACGCCGGCCGGCCGTCGGAACGCACGACGACGCGGTCCTCGTTATCGCCGCTTTCGGTCGTGCGCAGCCATAGCGCGCCGTCCTTTTCGTAGGTCAGCCCGAACGTCCGCAGCCGCTCGATGCCGGTCGCGATCGCGCCGGCGTCGTGCAGTGCCTTCTCGCTCTGCCACAGGTCGAACGACACGCCGAAGCGCGCCGCCACGGCTTGCTGTTCGCGCACGTTCTCATCGCGGCCGAAGGTCGCGAAGTATGGCAGCCACGCGGACTCATCGGCAGTGCGCCAGCGGTCGCCGTCGGCCGCGCGAACCTGCGCGGCGATCGGCACCAGATAATCGCCCGGATACCCGTTCTCGGGGAACGGAAACGTTGCGTCCCACAGCTGCATGTAGCGCGCGTAGAGCGAGCGGCCCAGCGTGTCCATCTGCGAGCCGGCGTCGTTGATGATCCATTCGGTGAAGACGTCGTAGCCGGCGAAACGCAGCGTCTTCGCCAGCGTGTCGCCGATCGAGAGCGTGCGGCCCTGCACGACGACCAGCGGACCCGTCGGGTTGGCGCTCCCGAATTCGAGCGATATGCGTTCGGCCTGCGGCGCGCCGCGGCCGTAGTCCGCTCCCTCGCGTAACACCGTCGCGATCGTGCGCTGCCAGAATTCCGGAACGAGCCGCAGGTTGATGAAGCCGGCCGTCGCGGTGGCGCCGGCCACCGTGGCGCGCACGCCGTCATCGGCCAGCGCGCGCTCGATCACCGCTTGCGCGATCTCGTTCGGCGGTTTCTTCGCGGCGCGCGCGAGCCCAAACGCGACGTTGGTGGCAACGTCGCCGAATTCGGCGCGGCGCGGGGCCTCGAATGCGACCTCCGGTGCGGCATCGGGATAGAGCGCGCGCGCGGCCGCGGCAAAGCGTTCCGCCAGCGCCGGCAGATCGAGCAGTGCCGCGCTAGTGATGATAGGGTTCATTCGCGGCGATCTTCGCCGCGCGATAGAGTTGCTCCAGCACGAGCACGCGCGCCCACTCATGCAGCAAGGTCAGACGTGAGAGCGACCAGCGCACGTGCGCGCGAGCGGCGAGCGCCGGCGTCGCACCGAACGTGCCCGCGACGATCAGCGTCAGCTGCGAGATGCCCTCGATCGGGAGCCGCTCGATCCGCGCCGCGAGTTCCTCGCTCGAGAACTCGCTGCCGGTCCGCTCGAGCAGCCAGACGTGGTCGCTCGGTGCGAGCAGGCGCAGGATCGCCTCGCTCTCGACAGCCATCGCGCGGCCGGGGTCGCTGCCCTCGCCGGCCCGGACCTCGATCTCTTCGAGCCGGTGGTAGGGCCGCAGGCGGCGCCGGAAATCCTCGGCGGCCGCGATGAGGTAGGGCTCGCGCAGCTTGCCCACCGCGATCAGGCGCAGGTGCATCGGCCTTCCCGTTCGGCGCCCTCAGCCCGGCGACCGCCGCCAGCGCCCGTCCGGCCCGGCTTCGATGCGCCCGGCCGCCTGTAGTTCGCCGAGGCGCGCGAGCGCCGCCGGCGCGCTGAGGCCGCTCGCCGCGGCCAGCGCGTCGGCCGTGGCCGGCCCGGCGCCGAGTAGCGCCAGCATCGCCCCCGCGGCCGGCTCGCTCGGCGCCGCCGGTCCCGCCGCCGGCGGTCGCTGCGGGGGCACGGCGATGCCAAGTTGGGCGAGGACGTCGGCCGCATCGCGCACCAGCGTCGCGCCGTCGCGGATGAGGGCCAGGCAGCCGGCGACCTTGGGCCGTCCGACGTCGCCCGGAACGGCCATCACGGGCACACCGCGGTCGGCCGCCCAGGAGGCGGTGTTCAGGGCTCCGCTGCGGGCCGCGGCCTCCACGACCACCACCCCGCTCGCAAGCGCCGCCACGATGCCGTTGCGGGCCAGGAACTGCCACGGCCGGGCCGGGCAGCCGGGGGCATACGGCGAGAGCACGGCGCCGCCGGCCGCCACGATGCGGCGCGCAAGCTCGGCGTTGCGTGGCGGGAAGAAGCAGTCGTGGCCGCCCCCGAGGACCCCGACGGTCCGGGCGCCGGCGTCGAGCGCGCCCTCGTGCGCGGCGGCGTCGATCCCCAGCGCCAGGCCCGAGATGACGCCGGCCCCGGCGGCCCCGATCTCGGAAGCAAGGCGCCGGGCCAGCCGGCGTCCGTCCTCGGATGGGGCCCGGGTGCCGACGATCGCGACCAGCGGCGCGGCCAGCGCCGCCGGGTCCCCCGCGCACCACAGGCCCGCCAGGGCCAGGCCCGCGAGGCGCTCGCCGGCCACGCCCGCGAGTTCGGCCCGGGTGAGAAAGCGCCGTCCGGATTCCTGCATGCCGGTCGATCACGACGGCGACCATTCGGGAAAGGCCAGGAATCCGTGGGGCACATCGGAATAGCGAGGCCCGAACCCCGGCCGGGCGTACACAAACGCAGCCGGGGACACTAGCAAAGGGGAGATCCATGGCAGCCGAGGCGTATTGCGTGAAATGCAAAGCCAAGCGTGAGATGAAAGACGCCACGCAAATTCAGATGAAAAACGGGCGTCCCGCAACCGAGGGCAAGTGCCCGGAGTGCGGTACGAAAATGTTCAAAATCGGGGCCGCCAAGTAGCGCGGCCTAGGCGCAACCCAAACGCGAAGGATTGCGCGCAAGCGCAATCCGGCAGGTCGTAGTATACTAGACGTGGACCACTACATCTTGTGGTCCATGCCGCCACCGGAGCCGCGACCTGATTTGTCCGACATGCCGTAAGAGCGAGACGCGCGTCGTCGATTCCCGCGACGACGAAAACGTCGTCCGCCGGCGGCGCGAATGTCTCGCCTGCAAGCACCGCTTCACCACCTACGAGCGGATGGAAGCGCCGCGCTTGTTCGTCGTCAAGAAAGACGGCCGGCGCGAGCAATATAACCGCGACAAGATCCTCAGCGGCCTGCGACGGGCCTGCGAAAAGCGGCCGGTCTCCGACGCCCAAATGGAAGAGATCGTGGCGGCGCTCGAGCGCTCGATGTTCGCCCGCGGCGAGAGCGAGGTCGCCTCGAGCCTGGTCGGCGAGAAGCTCATGGAAGCGCTCAAAGCCGTCGATCCGGTGGCCTACATCCGCTTCGCAAGCGTCTACCGCTCGTTCCGCGACGTCGAGAGTTTCCAGGCCGAGCTGGCCGAACTGCTCAACAAATGAACGCGCCGGTCCCGGTCGGCGTGGTGCGGCTCGCCGGCGGGGAAGGCTTGCCGTTGCCCGCCTATATGACGGCCGGCGCCGCGGGCGCCGACGTCTGCGCCGCGGTCGAGGTCCCGGTCGTGCTCGCCCCGGGTGACCGGGCGCTGATTCCGGCCGGCTTCGCGCTGGAGGTCCCGGCGGGCTACGAAGTCCAGGTGCGGCCGCGCAGCGGGCTCGCGCTGCGGTCCGGCATCACGCTGCTCAACTCGCCGGGCACGATCGATAGCGACTATCGTGGTCCGGTGGGCGTGATTCTGGTGAACCTCGGCCGCGAGCCGTTCACGGTCAATCGCGGCGACCGGATCGCGCAACTTGTGCTCGCGCCGGTGGCGCGCGCGGCGTTCGGCGAGACGGACGGCTTGACCGCGACCGAGCGCGGTGCGGGTGGATTCGGCAGCACCGGAGCGGCCGGCGGGCGTTGAAGGTCTACGTCGTCGGGGCGGGGGCCGTCGGGCGCTACTTCGGCGAGCAGTTGCGCGCGATCGGCAACGACGTCGTCTACGCCCCGCGGGATGCGGAAGCGGTCGCGCCGGTCGCGGCCGACCTCGCGATCGTCGCGGTGAAGGCCTACGACACGGCCGGCGCGATCGTCACCTTGCGTCGCGCGCTGGGCGATGATTCCGCGGCGACGATCGTGACGCCGCAGAACGGCGTGGGAAACGAAGAACAACTCGCCGCCGCGTTCGGCGCCGACGCGGTCGTGGCGTGCGCGCTCACCGTGCCGGTTGAGATCGACGCGGGCGGGGCGGTGCGGGCGGCGAGCGGCGGCGGCGTCGCCTTCGCCCCGGTCGGCTCCGGGCGTTCGCACAACTGGCTCTTGGCCGCGTTCGGCGCGACCGGGCTCCCGGTACGCGTCTACGCCGATTACCGCGCGCTGAAGTGGTCGAAGCTCGCGCTCAACGTGATCGCGAACGCGGGCTGCGCGATCCTGGATGTCTTGCCCGAACAGCTGGTGCGCTCGGCCGCGTTCGACTTGGAGATCCGGGCGATCCGCGAGACCGCCGCGGCGATGCGCGCGCAGGGCATCGCGGCCGTCGATCTGCCGCGCTATCCCGTGCGCGCCCTGCTGCGTGTCGCGGCACTGCCGCTGCCTCTCGCGCGCGCGGCGCTCGGTGGCCGCATCGCCGGCGCGCGCGGCCGCAAGCCGCCGTCGTTGCTGCTCGATCTGCGCGCGGGCAAGGGACGCACCGAGGTCGACGTGCTCAACGGCGCCGTCGCCGCGGCCGCGCGGCGTGCCGGCATCATCGCGCCGGTCAACGCCGTCTACGCCGCGCTCGTCGCGGAGATCGCGCACGACCCCGAACGCTGGGCGGCGTTCCGCGGCCGGCCCGAGGCGCTGGCGGCGGCCGTCGCGGCCGGCGCGTAAGCCGGTGCGGACGCCCAAGAGCGCCTCGTTGCTCGCCGCGTGTGCGCTCTCGCGAGCCGCTCCGGGCGGCTGCGCCTGGTGCGGTGAGGCGTTACCGCCGCGCCGCCGGACCTGGTGCAGCGACCGCTGCGGAACGGCCTTCTGGGCCAACCATTGGTGGACGCTTGCTCGCCGCGCCGCCAAACGTCGCGATCGCTACCGGTGCCGGCGGTGCGGGCACGTGCCGCCCAAGCGACCGTCGCGGATCCGTTTTGCAAGCGAGGCGGCGTATCGCAGCGCGATGCGCGCGTGGCGCGCCGGCAAGTCCGCGAACCGGCTCGAGGTCAATCACCTCGAACCGGCGCTCGGCGCGCACGGCACGCTCAGTTGCTTGCACCACCTCGATAATCTCGAAACGCTCTGCGTTGCGTGCCATCGCGAAACGACGGCCGCGATGCGCGGGGGGGTGCAGCCCGATCCGCCGAAACGCACGTCCGTGCGGAGGATCACTCGTTGAGCGACGTTCGAAACGAGCCGGGCAACGGTCAGCCCGCGCCCGATTTCGAGCGCGACGAGAGCGCGATCAACGCCTACGAGAGCGCCAAGCTCAACTACATCCGCTCGATCACGCAGGACGCCGAGAACAAACTGCGCGAGGCCTTCGGCAAGCGGCGCGAAGAGATCAACGACGAGATCTCCAACTTGCGCGAACTCGCCAAGAGCCGCCAAGACGCCGCGAGCGCGGCGGCGCAAAAGTACGCGCAAAAGCTGCCCCATCGCGTGCGCAAGACGGGCGTTCGCCCGCCCTCGATTTGGGAGCGGCTGATGACGTTCAATGCGGTCGAGCGCTGGTACCGCAAGGCCGCTGAAGCGGCCGATGAGTGCGACGAGGTCAACGAACTACTGCGCAAGCGGCGCGACCGGCTCGATGCGATGGAGCGCGAAACGCGGCGCTCGATCTATCTACGCGAAGAAGCCGTGCGCAAAAAGCTGCAGACGCCCGACGGCCTCGCGGCCCTGCACGCCGATCCGATGGTTCGCGCGGCGTTCGCCAAGATGCAAGGCGTGATGAACGAGCGCGCCAAGTACGACGAGCGCGTCAAACGCGGCGAGGTGCCGTCCGAGGAAGCGCGCGACCGCGAAATGGCCCAGCGCGGCATGCGCTTCGCGACGGTACCGCTCGACGGCGTGATGATCTCGCGCATCGCACGCTTCGGCGCGCTCGAATACTACGTCTTGCGCGATCTGCAGAACCGGGAGTATCTGCTCTCGTGCGATCCGGCACTCGAGTCGCTGCGCGACGTGGTGTTCGATATCAGCCGCACGAACGCGGGCTACGAGGCGGGGCTGCGCCATACGTCCGACGGCGCGCCGATGCGCGTGCTCGAGCACCTCAAGGCATGTTTTTCGAGCAGCGATGCGAGCGATCTGTATTCGCGCCACCGGGCGGCGCTGCGCACCGACCGCGCGACGCAAAAGACTCCGCCTCGCAACGAGGGCGAGGCGGAGATCGTCGCGATGCTGCGACTCTTGGGCGAAGCCGTGGTCAAGCGCGGCGCGAACGCACCGCGGCCCGACGACGAGAGCTAGTACTTGTAGGACGTGTCCTTCTTGTCGACGAGCCGAACCATCGCGTCGAACAGCAGGCGCACGCGTTTTTCGGGCGGCACGACGGCCGACTGCATGCTGAGATCCTTGCCCTCTTCCATGCGCGAGCGGCGGAAGCCGTCGATCACGTCGCGCGAGAGTTCGATCCCTTCGTCGATCGCGGCCGTCGCCACTTGCACTTCGCAGGCGCGCTGCAACTGGTAGTGATAGCGGAACGCTTCGGGAATCGACGGGGCGTGCACCAGCAAACCGTGATTGCGCAGGATCAACGCGCGCTTGGTACCCAGACTCTTCACGAGCCGCGGCTTCTCGTCGTCGTGCACCGACGGCCCTTCGAAGTCGTGATAGGCGACGTTATCGATGATCGCGGCGCCGTAGAAGTTGTTCGCGACGAGCCCGCGCTTCGACGATGCGACGGCGAGGCCGGCGGTGGTATGCGTGTGGATGATGCAGAGCGCGTCGGGCACGGCGGCGTGAATCGCGCTATGAATCACGAAACCGGCCGGATTGACCGGGTAGTCGGAGTGCCCGACGATTTTTCCGTCGAGGTCGATCTTGACCAGATTCGAGGCCGTGACTTCACTGTAGTGCAGGCCGAACGGATTGATCAGGAAGTGGTGCTCGGGTCCGGGCACCCGCATCGTGATGTGGTTGAAGATCATCTCGGTCCAGCCGAGGTAATCGAACACGCGGTAACATGCGGCGAGGTCGACGCGCAGCGCCCATTCTTCGGCGCTGTAGGCGCCGGCGGAGCGCTCGGCGGGTTTCGTCATCGTGGTCATGGGCGGTTCCTCCTCACTTCATCTTTTTGACTTCCGCCAGCCACGCCTTTCGGTCGAAATCGTTGGCGAACGGAATGAACTGGTTGGTCACGATCGCCGCGGCGGGGACCAGCGCCGGCGTGCGGCCGGAGTCGGCGAAGAAGCGGCAGTAGAGAGCCATGCCGCGCAGATCGAGCGCGCCGATGCGCGGATTGGCCGGATCGGCGCCGGCGAGATCGTCCTGGAGCGCGACCAGTTCGGCGGCCTCGAGTTTGAGCGCGTTCGGGTCGAAGGACTTCGTGACGTTCTCGCCCATCAGCGCGTAGCGCGCCGCGACCTGCGGATTCATCCGGATCAGCAGCGACGCTTTGACGATAGCGCGCGCGAAGCGCCCGAGCAGATCGCCCTTGGTCGCGATCACGTCGGGCCGTGCGGCGAAGCCGACGTTCGGGATGCTGTCGAGGATCGGATCGCGGAACAGGCGGAACTTGGCGTGACCGACCGCGCTCAATTGGCCGATCTCGACGCTCGAGTCCGACAGCGCGGCGACCTTGCCCGAGGTGAGCGCCGAGAGCGCCGCGCCGCCGACGCCGACCGCGACGTAGTTGTACTCCGAGCGCTTGACGCCGGCACCTTGCAGCATGTCGTCGGCCGGGATCTCCGTCGAGGAGGCGACGTTGGGTTCGCCGATGTCTTTGCCGCGGAAGTCGGCCAGCGTGCGGATCGGGCTGTCGTCGAGCACGGCCAGCAAATAATCGTATTCGTGCACGCGCGAGAAGAAGACTTGCAGCCGCAGGCCTTTGCTGTAGCCGAGGATCGCGGGTTCGACGCTCATCGAGCAGACGTCGGCTTTGCCGGTCGCGACGATTTGGGCGCAGCCCGAGGCGCTCCCGGCATACTGTTTGTCGACGATCAGATGCTCGGCTTTGTAGAGGCCGGCGTGTTCGGCGACGTTCTCGAGGACTTCGATCCCGCCCGGATTGGCGCCGACGACGTGCAACGTATCGTCCGCCGCCGCCGGACGCGGGGAACCCAGCAGCGCGACGAACGCGCAGAGGGCGAGCGTGCGGATGAACGGACGAACCATGCGGCTGCGCCTCCCGATTGTGAAGACGGGAATGGGATCATGCGAGGAAGCTCGCTCCAAACCGTCAAAAATCAACCGAGCTTCACGCTGCGGGTTACGTAAAGGAAGGATACTTCCTCCGATGACGACGACGATCACGCCCTTGCTCAACACCTACAACGCGTACAATTCGCATCGCGGGTTGCACGAAGACGCGGAGCTCACGCACGTGGGCCGCGGAACGCCGGGCGGCGAGTACTTGCGCCGGTATTGGCAGCCGATCGCATACACCGAAGACGTCACGGATCTACCGCTCAAGCTGAAGATATTGGGCGAAGACCTCGTGCTGTTCAAGACGTCGAAGGGCGAGTTCGGCCTGGTCGAACAGCGGTGCGCGCATCGCGGCGCTTCGCTCGAGTACGGCGTGATTTCCGATCAAGGCATCCGCTGCGCGTATCACGGCTTCCACTACGCACCCGACGGCACGATTCTGGAAACGGGCGCCGGCGCGCCGCTCGCCAACGGCGGGAAGATCTGCCTGGGCGCGTATCCGCTGTTTATCTTTCATGAACTGATCTTCGCCTATATGGGGCCGCCGGAGTCCAAACCGCCGTTCCCGATGCTCGATCTCTACAAGAATCCCAACATCGTGGTCGAGCCCGGACCCAAGCGCGTGTCGTACACGAAGTGCAACTGGCTGCAGATGCACGAAAACGCCATGGACCCCGTGCACACCGCGTATCTGCACGCGATGATCACCGGCGTCCAGCGCGGGTTCTCCGATTCGATGGGCATCGTGCCGGTGATGCAATGGGTGCAGGCCGAGAACGGCATGTACTACGTCGCCAGCCGGCGCGCGGGCGATCTCGTCTGGGTGCGCGTCGTCGACACGATCATGCCGAACTACGGCTTGATTCCGCCGCCCGAACACCACGCGACCAAGGAGAACATCGCCCAGTACGCGCGCGTCGCGACGTGGGTCGTGCCGATCGACGACTTCAACCTCAAGCGCATGTACCTGCTCTTCAACGACAAGCGCAACCCGCTCAAGCCGGATCTCTACGAGCGCGCCTTGGTGTGGGACCGTCCCTACGAAGAGGCGCAACGTTCGCCCGGCGATCACGAGATGATCATGAGCCAGGGACCGATCACGATTCACGCCACGGAAAATTTGACGCCGACCGACTACGGCGTGATCGGCCTGCGCCAGATGATCCGCGACGGCATTCGCGACGTTCGCGAAGGCCGCGATCCGGTGGGCGTACTGCGCGATCCCGACGCGACGATTCGCACGCGCTCGCAGAACACCGTGCTGCGCGTCCCGCCGGCCGCAACGCCCGAAGCCGACGTGCAACTGCTCAAGGACATCGGCCGCCAAGTCGCCGAGGGCGACTACCTCGAGCGCTTCACTCCGGTTTAGGTTCGGCGGAAGAGGAGCGCTTCCGCGAGGTGGTCGCGGGCGATGTGGCCGGCGCCGGCGAGGTCCGCGATCGTGCGTGCGACGCGGACGATACGGTCGAAGCTGCGGGCGCTCAGGCGTTCGCGCTGCATCACGCCTTCGAGTAATCCGGATGAGGGGGCGTCGAGTGCGGCGTGCAGGCGCAGGTCGGCACCGCGCAGGCCGGCGTTGAGGGTTCCCGTACGGGCGTGCTGGCGGTGACGAGCCGCGACGACGCGGTCGCGGATTGCGGTCGAGTCCTCGCTCGCTGCGGTTCCCGCGAGTTCGCCGTACGGGACGCGCGCGACGGTGACGTGCAAGTCGATGCGATCGAGCAGCGGACCGGAGATGCGGGCGCGGTAGCGGTCGACGGCCGTGTCGTCGCAGCGGCAGTCGGCGTTGCGTTCGCCGCGCTGCCCGCACGGACACGGATTCATCGACGCGACGAGCGAGAAGGCCGCCGGAAACGTGCACGACCCGGCCGCGCGCGCGATCGTCACCGCGCCGTCTTCAAGCGGCTGACGCAAGACCTCGAGCGTGGACCGCGGGAACTCGGCGATCTCATCGAGATAGAGCACGCCGCGCGAGGCGAGCGTCACCTCGCCCGGCCGCGGCGTGCTGCCGCCGCCGATCAGCGCGATGCGGCTACTGGTGTGATGCGGCGCGCGAAATGGGCGCCGGCGTACGATGTGCGGATCGGAGCCGAGCAATCCCGCGATGCTGTAGACCGCCGTCACGTCGAGCGACTCATCGTCGGTCATCGGCGGTAAGATCGAGGGCATGCGCCGCGCGAGCATCGTCTTGCCGCAGCCGGGCGGACCGACGAGGATGACGTTATGTCCGCCGGCCGCCGCGATCTCGAGCGCGCGTTTGGCGACGAGTTGTCCGCGCACGTCGCGAAAGTCGTCGTCGCCCGCGCGCGCGTCCGGTGCGGATTCGGGCGCCGCGCGTCCGACGCGGAACTTCGCGCCGTTCCCGAGCACGACCGCCACGGCATCGGTCAGCGTCGGGACCGCGTAGGCCTCGACGCCGTCGATGAGCGCGGCCTCCGCGCGGTTCGCGCTGGGGACGAGCGCCCGCGCGATCCCGGCCCGCTTTGCGGCGATCATCATCGGGAGCGTCCCCGCAACCGCGCGCAAGGTGCCGTCGAGCGCAAGTTCGCCGAGCATCACGAAATCGGCGAGCGGCGCCGCCGCGATTTGCCCCTCGGTCGCAATGAGCGCGAGCGCGATCGGCAAATCGAACGCCGGCCCTTCCTTGCGCACGTCGGCCGGCGAGAGGCTGATCAAGAGCCGGCCCGCCGGCAGCATGAAGCCCGAATTGATCAACGCCGAACGCACGCGCTCGCGCGACTCGTTGAGCGAACGATCGGGCAGCCCGATGATCGAGATCGACGGCGTGCCGGGCGAGGCATCGGTCTCGACGCGCACGATCAACCCATCGACGCCGTGCATCGCGCAGGCGAACGAACACGAGAGCACGTCTCTCTACTGCGCGCCGGTCACCCGGCGGCAAGGGGAACGCGCTAGTAGCCTTTGTGCGCCTGGGCGTTCGGGATCAAGATGACGTGCGAGTGCACGTAGTCCAGCCACACCGTGAAGTAACGGAGCAGCGTCGCGCCGATCACGCCGTCGTCGCCGCTCGTGTACTGCGTACGCTCCTTATCGATGTAGGCGACGAAGTCAGTGAAATGGACCGGTCCGAGCTGAACCAGCGCGAGCTGGGCCGGCTTCGTATCGACTTTTCCGCCGATCCCGCCGAAGGAGAGAAAGCGTTCCACGCCGTTCCCGCCACCCCGGTCGACAACGGCCTTCGGATGATCGTGCGCAAACCCGTAATTCACGAAGAGCGCGGCGGCGGCGCCGGTATCGATCGTAAAGCGGTCACCACGTTCTCCGTTCAGTATCAGGGTCGTTTCGGGCGTCTCCGTTCCAAGCCGGACATCGAGCGTAATCGCGTCCGAACCGCCGACGAGGTTCGTTCCCCCAGCCAGTGCGAAGGCATGGCCGTTGTCGTAGTCGAGTTGGATAGCCAGCTCGGCGATGAAATCGAATCCGAGCAGTCCCACGGGCCTCACGTTTGGGTCCGGCGAGCCGACGCTCGGCACGGTGTGTACGACGATGTCGCGCATCTGCAAATCGCCGACACTCATGCTTGGGACGACGGCCACGGAACTCTTATAGCGACCGGCGTTGACCGTATTGACGTAACGGGTCACGGCATTCAGGCCCAGACGTTTCGCGGTCGCTTCATCGACGCTGATCCCGGCCGCTCCGGTGTCGAGTAAGAAATCGTACCCACGCCCGCCGATCGTAACCTGGACGACCCACATGCCGCCGATCAGCTTCGCCGGTAGATCGACTCGCGTTTTGTCCGCTGGGAACTGCACGACGGCGCGCCGCGGACTCGGGATCGTCAGTTCGGCGTCCGTCACGGCCCGGGGAACGATGCTCTCGACCCGGCCCTCCTCATTGTCGTCCGCGTTGCCGTCTCGTATCGTCCAGTGCCAGCTGCGCGTGTAGCCGCCAACGGTGCGGAAATCGTCGTAGACTTGGACGGTCGTTTTGCCGCCGTCCAATACTTCGTCTCGAAACTCGTGGTACGTCTGCGGTTCGACGTACTCTCTTTCCGTCGTGCCATCGTCGTTCTTACGGCTCACCACATATGCGTCAACCGGCGTCGACACGCGGCTGACGGTCACACCGGCCGGGTCAAATGCCGAGTCGTCCTCGTCGCTGTTGCCACTCTGCGCGCCGGGGATCGGCTGCTCGAGGTAGGTCTGGCCGTTCTCGTTCTGATGCCAGTCTTGTTTGTGGAAGCGTCCATCCTCAGCATGCAACGGCCCGGTGTCGTCGATCTCGCGGTAGTCGTCACCGGAGTGCAAGATCGTCGTGTGCGTCACCCCGCCGAGCGACGTGGTCTGCACGTGGATCTCGTAGCTCGACGGCCGCGCACCGGTCGCCGCCTTCACCTTCGCCAGCAGGTCGGCCGCCGCCGGAAGGTCGTCGGCAAACGCCGTTGCCGGCACGAACGAAAAAGCGCCGAACGCGCAGAGCATAAATGCCGAACGCCACACCATGTCGCCGCCTTTTTCCGTCGCGCGGCCGGGCGCCTTCAGCGCGCTTTGCGGGCCAGCGCGATCACCGCTTTGCGGTCGAAGTCGTTCGCGAATGGGATGAACCGGTTCGTCATCACGTCGGCTGCCGGGACCAGTTCCTTCGTTTGTCCCGACGATGCGAGGAACGCCGTGAAGATGCCGATGTCGGTCGGTGAGATCGCACCGATCCGGCGGCTCGACGGGTCGGCGGCGAGCAGGTCGCGCTGCGAGAGCCGCAACGTGAGGATCCAGGTCCGCAGTGCCTCCGGCGTCACCTTATTGCCGACGCCTTCGATGAAATAGCGGGCCGAGACGTCCGGATTTTCGCGCACGAACACGGCCGCCTCGACGATCGCGCGCGAGAAACGCGCCAGCACGTCGGCGCGACTCGCGATCGTCTGCGGCGTTGCGAAGTACCCGGCGTTGGAGATGTCCTCGAGCGTCGGGTGGCGGAAGACGCGCATCGGGTGGCCCATGATGTCGAACGGCACGATCGCACCGAACGGGAACGCCACGCCCGCGACGCGCTTGCCCACCAGCGCGTCGAGCGCTTGCGGGCCCTGGCCGATCGGCACGAACGAATAGTCCGCCGGCTTGAGGCCGGCGCCGGCCAGCATCGATTGAGCCGCCTGGATCGCGCCGTTGCCGAGGGTCGGCACGCCGATCTCGGTGCCCTTGAAATCGGCCAGCGTGCGGATCGGGCTCTCCTCGGGCACGGCCATCGCGTAGGTATAGCGCGCGGCGCGGGCCAGGAACATCGGCAGGCGCAAGCCCTTATCGTAGCCGGCGAGGATCGGCTCGATCGTCGCCGCGCAGATGTCGCCCTTGCCCGTCGCGACCAGTTGGGCCGCGGTATACGGGTTGGCCGTGTATTCGCGATCGACGGTCAGGTGCTCGGCCCGGTAGAAGCCCGCGATCTCAGCGACGTGATCGAACACGTCGTAGGGCGCCGTCCCCGACGAGCCCGCGACCAGAACGACGCGATCGTCCGCCCGCGCCGGCGCCCAGGCGCACAGGACGAGCGCGCACGCAAGGGTCAGGAGTCCGAGGAAAGTGCGAAACGGCACGTCAACGGGGCCTTCCGCGAAGTGTAAAGCGCCAGCCTGCTTGCCGCTGCGAATCGCTCTCCACACGGTGCACAGCCGTCCGCGGTACCCTTGTGGATAACCATGCCTACGACACGCCGATGGCCGCTGCGCTTAGCGCAAATCGAGGGCGAGCCCGTGGATGCGGCACGGCCAATCGCGCGCCGGCCCGGGCACGCGCGCCCGATCACCGGTGAAGACCGCCGGCAACGCAAGGCGTGGTAGGCATCGCACGCCCCAACGCCCCAGATGGAGCCCCTCACGGGGGAAATGCGGCGTTTCGCGTTCCATTTGGGACGCCGCGGGGGCGGTTTCGCGCCGCGTAAGGGAAGCGGCCGCTCGTGCGGACAAGCCGCGAGAGCATGCCGTTTCGGCGCCGCTTCCGGCAGGAACGCGCCGGTCCCGCGGCGCGTCGAAGGCGGTGCGAAAAGCGATAGACGTCGCAGGACCTCCTTCTTGAGAATCCTTATCAAATACCGCTCATTTCTTCATCGCAGGGTGCCCCAACGGCACCAGTTAAAGTCGGAGTACATCATGAAACGACTCGCTCTCCTCAGCTGCGCGGCGCTCTTCGCGTCAGCAGCGGCCCCGGTTGCGGCCGACGGCGGCAAAACGATCGGTGTCTCGATCCAAAACCGCGAGGCCCAGTTCTACCAGGACATGGAAGCCGGCATGAAAGCCGAGGCCAAGAAGTACGGCTACACCGTCAACGTCGTCGACGCCAGCCGCGACAACTCGAAGCAACAGAGTCAGGTCGAAGATTTCATCTCGCAAAAGGTCGCGGCGATCGTGCTGACGCCCTACGACTCGCAAGCGATCGGCTCGGCGATCGTCGAGGCCAATAAGGCCGCTATCCCCGTCTTTACGGCCGATATCGCCAACAGCTCGGCGCGCGGCGTCGTGGTTTCCCATATCGCCAGCGACAACGTCCAGGGCGGCGGGCAAGCGGGCCGGCTGATGTGCAAGGCGGTTGGCTCGGGTGAGGTCGCGATCATCGACGAGCCCGAGGTCACCAGCGTCCAAGACCGGGTGAAGGGCTTCAAAGCGGCGCTCGCTGCGGGTTGCCCCGGCGTGAAGATCGTGGCCGACATCGACGGCGGCGGCGAGCGGGCCAAGGCCTCCTCGGCGACCGAGGACATCCTCCAGGCCCATAAGGCGCTCAAGGGTATCTTCGGGATCAACGACGACTCCGCGCTCGGCGCGGCCAAAGCGGTCGAAGCGGCGGGCCTGAGCGGCAAGATCGCCGTGGTCGGCTACGATGCGGCTCCGGAAGCGCGCGCGGCGATCAAGGCCGGCACGATGTACGGCGACGCGATCCAGCACCCCGATCAAATCGGGGCCAAGACGATCGATGCGATCGCGGCGTATTTCGCCGGCAAGCCGGTGCCGAAGAAGGTTGCCGTCGCGGTCGGAACGTTCACCAAAGCCGACACGAAGTAGCGTTGGCGGGAGCACCGGCTCTCCTGCGCATGGCGGGGATTACGAAGTCGTTCCCCGGCGTGCGCGCCCTGGACGGTGTTTCCTTCGACGTGCGCGCGGGCGAGGTCCACGCGCTCGTCGGTGAAAACGGCGCCGGCAAATCGACCTTGATGAAGATCCTCGCCGGCGCGTATCGCGCCGATGGGGGCACGATCGAGATCGACGGCAACCCCGTCACGATCGACGGACCCAAAGACGCCGAACGGCTGGGCATCGGGATGATCTATCAAGAGTTCAACCTGGTGCCCGACCTCGGCGTGATCGAGAACGTCGTGCTCGGGATCGAGCCCGTGCGCGGTCTGTTTCTCGATGCCAAAGCTGCGGCCGCGCGCGCGACCGCCGCGCTAACCGAGCTCGGCATCAACCTCCCGCTCGACCGGGTGGCGCGGCGACTCTCCGTCGCCGAGCAGCAACTCACCGAGATCGCGAAAGCGCTGGTGCGCCACGCGCGCTTGATCGTGATGGACGAACCGACGGCCGCGCTTACCGACCGCGAGACCGACGCGCTCTTCGCGCTGATCCGCAAGCTCAAGGCCGAGAACGTGGCGTTCGTTTACATCTCGCATCGCCTCGAGGAATTGCCGCGCATCGCCGACCGGATCACCGTCATCCGCGACGGCCGCGGCATCGAGACGCGCGCCGCGGCCGACATGCCGCCGGACGACCTCATCCGGCTGATGGTCGGGCGCGCGCTCGAAGCGCACTTTCCCGATCTTCCGCCGGTCGCGCCGGACGCGCCGGTGCGGCTCGCCGTCCGCGATCTGCGGGCGGCGAGCAACGTGAACGGCGTGTCATTCGTAGTCCACGCCGGTGAGATCGTCGGACTCGCGGGGCTCGTCGGCGCGGGGCGCACCGAGATCGTGCGCGCGATCGCCGGCGCCGACATCGCAAGCGGCGGCAGCGTCGCGATCGACGGCCGCGACGTGACGATCCGCAGCCCGCACGCCGGTATCGATGCCGGCATCGCATTCATTACCGAAGACCGCAAGGCGCAAGGGCTCGTGCTCGGCATGACCGTGCGCGAGAATACGACACTCGCGCATCTGGCGACCTATTCGCGCGGCCCTTTTGTCGACCGTGCGGCCGAGGTCGCGATCACGAATCGCGAGATCGCGGAATTGCGCATCCGGACGCCCTCGAGCGAACAGATCGTGCGGAACCTCTCAGGCGGCAACCAGCAGAAAGTCGTGCTCGCGAAGTGGCTGACCGGAGACGCGCGCGTCTTTCTGTTCGACGAGCCGACGCGTGGCGTCGACGTCGGCGCGAAGGCGGAGATCTACGCGTTGATGCTGCAATTGCTCGCGCGCGGGGCAGCGATCGTGATGGTGTCGAGCGAGCTGCCCGAAGTGCTGGGCATGTCGCATCGCGTCCTGGTCGTGCGCGGCGGACGCATTGCGGCGGAGTTCGCGCGCGCCGACGCCACGCCCGACCGCGTGATCGCGGCCGCCGCCGGAGTCGTCGCCGCGTGAGCGCAGAACCGCAGGACGTCAAGGCGGCGCTCGATGCGAGTTCCGATCAGGGACGCGCGAAGCGTTCGCGCAACGGCATCGTGCGCGCGGTCGTCGCGACGGTCGCGTTTTTGGCGTTGGTCGTCGTCGTCGATTTCTTCAGTCACGGCGACTTCCTCACGGCCGGGAACCTCACCAACGTCCTGCGTCAGATCACGTATAACGCGATCCTGGCCGTCGGGCAAACGTTCGTGATCATCACGGCCGGCATCGATCTGTCGGTCGGCTCGTTGATCGAATTGACGGGCGTCGTGATGGCGCAATTCGCCAACGCGAGCGGTCTGGACGGGCCGCTGCTCGTGATCGCAACGACGGTCGTCGGCGTGCTCGTCGGCTGCGGCGCGGGCCTGGTCAACGCGCTGCCCGTCGTGCGTCTCAACTTGCCGCCGTTCATCACGACCTTGGCGATGATGCTGATGGCGCGCGGACTGGCGTTCAAGCTCTCGCACGGCCAGCCGGTACCGCTCAACAGCACGGCCTTCGATGCGCTCGGCACCGACTACGCCTTCCACGATCTGCTCGCGCCGCTGGGACTGCCCGGCATCCCGTGGGCCGTGATGGTCATGCTGGCGGTCGTGATCGTGTTCGCGGTCGTGCTTAACCGCACGCGCTTCGGCCGCTACGTACTCGCGTTGGGTGGTAACGAAGAGGCCGCGCGGCTGGCCGGGATCAACGTGCGCGTCGTTAAGACGTTCGTCTACGTGATCTCGGGCGGCTGCGCCGGGATCGCGGGGATGCTGTTGATGGCCCGCTTCGCTTCGGGTTCGCCGCAGACCGGGATCGGCAGCGAATTGCAGTCGATCGCCGCGGTCGTCGTCGGCGGGACGTCGCTGATGGGCGGGCGCGGCAGCGTCGTCGCAACCTTCTTCGGCGCGCTGCTGATCGGCGTGTTGAACAACGTGATGAACTTGGTGAACGTCGAATCGTACACGCAAGACATCGTCCTCGGCGCCGTGATCTTGCTCGCGGTGATGGCTGAGGAAATTCGCAAGCGCGTCTTCGCGCACTGAGGACCGGATGAGCGTTTTCGACGATATCGACGTCGCGCAACTGCGCGCGCGCCGCAGCGCGAAGTGGACCATGATCCCGCCGGACGTCTTGCCGGCCTGGGTCGCCGAGATGGATTTTCCGCTCGACCCCGGCATTCGCACGGCGCTCGGCGAGGCGATCGCGCAGGACGATTGCGGGTACGCCAACGGCGCCGGCGTGGCCGCCGCGTTCGCCGGCTTCGCCGCCGGCTGGTTCGGCTGGACGGTCGAACCGCGCGGCGTGTTCGTGCTGCCCGACGTGCTGGTCGGCATCGCCGAAATTTTGAAGGCGCTGACCAAACCCGGCGATCGGGTCGTGGTGAACTCGCCGGTCTACCCGCCGTTCTTCCGCACGGTGCGCGAGGTCGAACGGACGGTCGAAGACGTGCCGCTGCGGCGCGACGAACGCGGTTGGGAACTCGATCTGTCCGCGCTCGAACGCGCCTTCGCCGGCGGCGCGGTCGCGTATCTGCTGTGTTCGCCGCATAACCCGTTGGGCAAAGTGTTTTCGCCGGCGGATCTCACGGCGATCGCGACGTTGGCGAAGCGCTACGGGGTGCTCGTGATCGCCGACGAGATCCACGCGCCGCTGACGATGGCCGGCGCGACGTTTACCCCGTACCTCACCGTCGCCGATCCGCTCGACGGCGACGCCGTCGCGCTGTGCTCGGCCTCGAAAGCCTGGAATTTGCCGGGCCTGAAGTGCGCCTTCGCCGTCGCCGGCACCGATCGCACGCGCAAGCTGTTGGCACAACTCCCGCCGGAGCTGCCGTGGCGCGCCGGCAATCTCGGCGTGCTTGCCTCGATCGTGGCCTTCGAGCGGGGCGGCCCGTGGCTGCGCGAACTGCTGGCATATCTCGACGGCAACCGGCGGTTACTCACGCGCCTCTTGGCGGAGACGTTGCCCGAGGTGCGCTACCTCGAACCGCAGGCCGGCTATCTAGCCTGGCTCGATTGCGCGGCACTCGACCTCGGCCCCGATCCGTCGGTGACGTTCCTCGAGCGCAGCCGCGTTGCGCTCACGCGCGGGCGCGATTTCGGCCCCGGTGCGGAAACCTTCGCGCGGGTAAATTTCGGCACGTCGGTGGCGATCCTCACCGAGATCGTGCAGCGGATGGGACGCGCCCGCTAGGGGATCGGCGCGCTTTCGTTGTCGCGGCGATCTTCGCCGAGCAGGACGCCGTACGGACCCGGGACGCCGATCAACACGTCGCATTTCGCGCGCGTCGCGATCTCCTCGATCGCGCGACCGAGCGGGGCGCCCGAATACTTGCCCTCGCGGTAGGAGCCCAGGACGATCAGATTCGCGTTCTCGCGCTTGGCGAGATCGAGCACGCCGGCGCTGACCGAACGCGCGTGCAGGACCTCGGTATTCAAGTGAACGTCGTGGTGCTGCGCGATCACTTCCGCAGTGGCGAGCATGTCGTAGCCGGCGCGATCCTCGTCGGGCATCTCGGCACCCTCGGGCAAGATCAGCGGAACTTCGATCACGTACACGGCGAAGAGGTCCGCGCGTTCGCGCCGTGCCAATCGCGCCGCGAGCACCATCATGTGTTCGGAGTGGATATCCTCGGTGAACACGACGATGATGCTGCCGACCATCTTGTGCAGCGCCTCTTCGGCGTGTTTGGCTTCGATATCGGCCTTGGTGCTCGGCGGATGCAGCATCCAGTAGATCGTGGCGATGACGGCCGCGACGACGGCGAGTCCGATGATCGCTCCGGCCGGGTGAACCGCGATCGTATTCACGATTGCCGCTCGCTCTTGATCTTGAGGTACATGCGCACGCGCACGACGCCCAGACCGATCAGGACGACCGAAAACGCCAGGCCCAGCATCTTCGCATTCAGGGTGCCCGGGCGCGCCAGCAGTTCCACGCCGATCCCGGCGCCTAGTAGCGCGAAGATCGCGCCGAGGATTGCGCGGATGCGCGCGATGCCGAGCGTCATGACGTGCGCACCGGGGCGGGGACGCCGCGGCCGCGCGCGCGCAGCTTCTCGAGCAGCTCGTCCATCGCTTCGAGTTCGCCCGCGTCCTTGAGGATCGTGACTTGCTGGGCGTCCCAGTCGCGTTTCTGCGAACCGAAGATGGGCAGCTTCTTGTACTTGCGGTAGATGAGATAGCCGATGAAGCCGCAGACGATCCAGGTCGGTCCCGCGACGCGCCCGATCTCGTGCGTGATCAAGGTGTCGATCAGGATCGAGAAGATGCCGAGAAAACCGATCACGCCGACGATCGGAAAATAGACGCGTTCGCCGCGGTAGTTGAACGGAATGTTCAGCGGGATACGGAATTTGCGCGGGCTCAGCGGATCGTTGAGGCGCAGCGCGATCAGCGCGATGAAGACGAACGAATAGCTGGTCGCGGCGCCGAAGGCGTAGAGGTCGCCGAGCACGACGATACCCGCTTCGCCGCGGAAGGCGTGGTCGTACGCGGCCTGCATCCCCGGGTCGAGGCTCGGCAACGCGGCGAAGATCAGGACGATCACCGCGATCGCGCAGAACGTGATGATCGAGACGGCCGGCGTGCGGAATCGCCGGTCGACGCGTTCGAAGATCGAGGGCAGCAGCCGCGCGCGGCTCATCGCATACGCGATGCGCGAGGCGCCGAAAACGCCGGAATTGCTCGAGATCAGCAGCAGGATCGCGCCCAGCACCGGCACGTACAGGCCGGCGATCGCGCCGAAGTACGGCACGTTGGCGGCGAGCACGGCGACCGCTTTGCCGTTGTTGTCGTCGTTGCCGAGATACTGGAAGAATTGCTGCGTGTGGCCGTGCGCGTCGAGCGGAACCGCGTGCGACGGCGTCATGCCGAGCGCGAGGTTCGCGTAGGCCAGCGCGTAGATGAGGATCGTGAGGATCAGGGCGATCGACGTGCGCGGTATGACGGAGGCGGGCCGCTGCGTCTCCTGCGCGGCCTGCGAGATCGACTCGAGTCCCACGAACGAGATGATCGCGAACGAGACGCCCAACAGCAGATGGTCGGTCGAGGGCCAGAACGCGTGCATCGTGTGCATCAGCAGATCCGGATTGAAGGCGAACAAGAAGCCGAAGAAGAGGATCGAGGTCTCGCTGATCACGTCGAGCGCGCTGACGATGCCGTTAAACGTCGTCGATTCGCGCACGCCGATCACGTTGAGCGTACACAGCCCCACGATCAGGCCCAGCACGGCGAGGAAGTGGATCCAGGGATGCGCCTGGAGTTGCAGCACCGGCACCAGCTGCCCCAAATAGTCGATGCACGACCAGGCGAAGAGCGTGATGTCGATCGTGAAATCGAGCAGCACGGCCCAGCCGGCGATGAAGCCGAAGATATCGCCCAAGCCGCGCATGACGAAATACTGTCCGCCGCCTGCGACGGGGTAGGTAGCGGCGAGCTCGGTGTAGGCGAGACCGATGCAGATGTAGACGATACCGGCGAAGAGGAACGCGATGTTGGACGCGCCGCCGGCAGCCCCGAGCACGAGGCCGAGTCCCACGAAGATATCGGCGCCGACGTCGGAGTAGCCCCACGAGAACGAACCCCATGGCGTGACGGACCGCCTGAGCGTTGGTTTTGCCTTGGCGGACATTTAGCGGAGCCGGACTCCCATCCGTTGGAGCGCTTGCAGGAGGCGTTCGCCGTCGTCGACCTCGGCGGTCAGGTTGCGCGAGCGCAGCACGAGCAGCGAGCGCCCCAGCAGTTCGATCGCATTTTCGATCTCGGTCCGGTCGGGATGGTCGATCTCGGCGTTCTTGGCCGCGATCATCGTCGTATACTTCAGCGCGGTCTTCGCGTGTTCGACAAAATTGCGGACGTCGGAGAACGACTTCAGGGCGCTGACGTAGGCGCGATTGGCCTCGTTCCAGTCGCGCTTGCGGGCCGCAAGCATCCCGGCCAGCGTGTTGGCGTACCCTTCGTTAAGTTGCTGGGTGCTGCCGAACGTCTTGTTGAGCACCGAGCGCGCCTCGCGTTCCGCCTGCGTGTTGCCGGTCGACGGCGTGGGGCGCGACCCTTCGAACGCCGCGGCCATGCCGACCGCGCTCGACGGTGCCTCGCCCGGCGAGTTGAGCCCGAGCAACGTGCGGATGTCGACGATCACCTCGTGCGCCGATGCGTAGCGCCGTTCGGGATCCTTTTCCAGCAGCCGCAACACGATGCGTTCGATCGGCGCGGGGACGGCCGGATTGATCGTGCGCAGCGCGGCCGGCGGTTCGTTGACGTGCGCGAAGATCACGGCCACGAGGTCGTCGGATTCGTTCTTGAACGGGACGGTCCCGGTGAACACTTCGTACATCACGACGCCGACGCTATAGAGGTCGCTGCGCGCGTCGGCGAGTTTGCCGAGGAAGCGCTCCGGTGAGAGATAGGCGATCGTGCCGACGATCTCGCCGGCGTTCGAGACGCTCGACATCTCGCTCGTGCGTCGCGAGAGGCCGAAGTCCATCACCTTCACCGCGCCGCCGGGCATGATCATCACGTTGGCCGGCTTGATGTCGCGATGGATCACGTTGTGTTCGTGCGCGTACGCCAGCGCTTCGAGGACCTCGAGAATGTAGCGCAACGCCGTGTGGACGGTCAGCTCGGTCGGCGAGATCGAAGCGAGCGTCCGGCCCGCGACCAATTCCATCACGATGTACGACACGCCGTCGCTCTGCGCCGCATCGTAGACGCCGACGATATTGACGTGATTGAGCCGCGCCATCGACTGCGCTTCGCGCAGGAAACGCTTGCGCAGGTCTTCGCTGCGATCGGTGAGGATTTTCACCGCGACTTCGCGGTCGAGCAGCGTGTCGTTGCCGCGATACACGTCGGACATGCCGCCGCGCCCGATCAGGGCTTCGATGCGGTAGCGGCCGCCGAGGATCTTGGGCGAGGGCTCGTTCATCCGAACGCCCCGCGATGCAGCCGGACGCCGCCGTCCTCGACCGTGACCACGTCGAAGCGCGCGCGCGCGCCGGGCGCCGCGATCTGCAACCAATCGGCGGCCAGGGAGCGCAACGTACGGCGCTTGCGGGCGTCGACCGCACCCAAGGCCGAACCGAACCGGCGCGAACTGCGGGCTTTCACCTCGACGAATACGATCACGTCGCGGTCGCGGGCGATGACGTCGATTTCGCCCCCCGGCAAACGGACGTTGCGCGCGAGAACGTCATATCCGGCGTCTTCGAGGAGTCGAACCGCAGCGTCTTCACCATCACGTCCGAGCCGTGTTCGCCGGTTCACGGCGCGAGGCCCGGCAGCAGCAGCGCGGCCTCGCGGACGCGCCAAAAGCCGCGCCGGTGGGCCACGCAGGGGCCATGGGCGGCCAGGGCTTCGAGGTGCCGCGGGGTCGCATATCCCTTATGTTCGGCGAAACCGTAGGCCGGGAAGCGTGCGTCGAGCTCGACCAGCAGCGCGTCGCGGTGGACCTTGGCCAAGATCGATGCCGCGGCCACGCTGGCGCACTTGGCGTCGCCCTTCACGACCGGCTCCTGGGGACCGGCGAACGACCGGATCCGGACGGCGTCGGTGAGCAGGTAGTCGATCGCACAGCCGGCCGCCGCAATCGCGCGCTCCATCGCCAGAATCGATGCCCAGTAGATGTTCAGCCGGTCGATTTCCTCGACGTCCGCCGAACCGATCGCCCAGCCGGCGCAGCGCGCCTTGATCTGTTCGGCGAGTTCCGCGCGGAGTTCGGGCCGGACTTGCTTGGAATCGTTCAGCCCGGGCAGGTAGAGCGGGCCGTCGAGCACGACCACGGCCGCGATGACGGGGCCGGCCAGCGGTCCGCGCCCGACTTCATCGGTGCCGGCGATGAAGCGGTGGCCGCCCGCGCGCGCGGCGTCTTCGTAACGGTGCAGCCGGACCAGGCGCCGCTGTTCGCGTTCGCGGGCGTTCCGTCGCTTACGCGTCGCCGCCGCGCTCATTCGGTTTGCTCCGGCGGGTCTTCGAAGGTGATGCGCCCGAACTTCGCTTCGCCGTACGCGCGCAGGTACGCACCCGCGGCGTTGTGCGCGTCGATCTCGTCGCCGCGGCGCACGAAGCCGCGCGTACGCGCGAAGCGTTCCAAATCCGGCACGTCGAGCTTCGGCACGTGCGTTTGCGCCCATGCGGCGAACCGCGCCACGACGTCTTCCGGGTCGTAGCGTTCGCGCGGCAGCGCGCCGGTAATGGCCAGCATCCACTGGGCGTCGGCGGTCGGAATCTTGGGCACGAGGATGCCGGGCGTGTCCATCACTTCGAGTTCGGGGCTGGCCCGGATCCAGCGCAGTTGGCGCGTCACGCCGGCCTTGTTCTCCGTTTTCGTCGCGGTGCGCTTGGCCAGCGCGTTGATGAACGACGATTTGCCGGTGTTGGGTAAACCGATCACGATCGCGCGCGACGGCCCGCGTCCGGCGATGAAGCGCGCGAGGTCCGCCCGCGCGCGGTTGACGCTGGGCTGCAGGCGGCCGTCGACGGCGACCGCGGGCCGGTTTCGGGAAGCGTACCACGCTAACCATCTGCGCGTTGCGAACGGGTCGGCGAGGTCCTCGCGGCCGAGAATCACGAGCCGCGGCCGCGCGCCGACGATGCGATCGAGCTCCGGGTTGCTGCTCATCAGCGGCAGGCGCGCGTCGAGGATCTCGATCACGACGTCGACGAGTGCGAGCCGCTCTTCGAGCAGCCGCATCGCGCGGACCATGTGGCCCGGAAACCACTGGATCGGCGGCGCCTGGTCGGTCACGGGTGCAACCCTTCAGGCGGCCAGAGGCCGAGCAGCGCCTTCCCGATCACCGCATCCTCGTCGATCGTGCCCCAGACGCGCGAGTCCTCACTCTCGGCGCGATTATCGCCGAGGACGTAGAGGCCGTGCGGCGGCACGGTAACCGCTGCGATGCTGCGCCGGTCCGGAAACGAGACGTATGGTTCGGCGACCGGGCGGTCGTTGACGATCAGCGTTCCGCGATCGATTCGCACGCGATCGCCGGGCAGCGCGACGACGCGCTTGAGGAACGTTTGCGCGGTCGCTTCGTCGTGCGCGAACGCGACGATATCGCCGCGCCGGATCGGGCCGAAGCGGTAAGCGAGCGTGTTGATCAGCACGAGTTCGCCCGGCTGCACGCGTGGCAGCATCGAAGGCCCCGTGACCTGCGGAATGCGCAAGAAGAACGCCATCCCGATCGCGAGCAGGACCACGACCTGCACCGTAACGCGGACGGCATGACGCGTGTGCGAAAGCACGAGATGCTATTCGTCACTTGCGCCCGCGACCCCGCGGCTTGCGGTCCAGGTTATAACGTGTGCAGGCGGTCGAGCGGCCAGAAGATCACGAACGCGCGGCCCGTGAACGAGGCCTTCTGTCCTTTGAGCGGGCCGGCCAGATACGTCCCGTCGGGCTGCGCGAAGCCCCAGATGTGCGAGTCTTCAGAGTTGTTGCGGTTATCGCCCATCATGAAGTAGCAGCCGGCCGGAATGCGGTCGGGCGCGCTCCACGCCTCGCGTTCGGGCACGTTCGCCAGTGACGGATCGAGCGGCGCGCCGTCGACCCAGATGTTGTAGTTCTTGATTTCGAGTTCGTAGTTCGGCTTCTGCGCTTCGTAGGGTTCGTTGAGCGCGACGCCGTTGCGGTAGACGATGCCGTCGTGAACGCGCAGCGTGTCGCCGGGCGCGCCGATCAGGCGTTTGATGAAATCGTTGGGCGACGGAATCGGCGGCGGAAACACCACGACATCCTCGTGCGCCGGTTTGGCGAACCGGTACTGAAACTCGTTGACCAACAGGACGTCGTGGATCTGCAAGGTCGGGATCATCGAGCCCGACGGAATGAAGAACGTCCGGACGACGAACGTGATCAGGAACAGTGCGACCAGCCCCGCGACGATGAACGCGTCGAGGTATTCGCGGATGACGGTTCGGGCCGTGGGGCCGGCAGCCGGGCCCGCCGCGACGGGGGCCGGTTTGAGGCTGATCGCCACCCGAATGATGGCGAACAGGCAGATCAGGGCGAGAAGTTCGAGCGGAGTCACCTGCCGCTTACTTCGCGACCTTCTTTTCCTTGATGCGGGCGGCCTTACCCACCTTATCGCTCAAATAGTAGAGCCGGCTGCGCCGCACGATGCCGCGCTTGGAGACTTCCACGCGGTCGACGCGCGGGCTATGCAGCAGAAACGATTTCTCGACGCCGACGCCGTGGGCGATGCGGCGCACCGTGATCGATTCGGCCGAGCCGCCGCCCTTGCGGACGGTGACGGTCCCCTCGAACATCTGGATGCGTTCTTTGCCGCCTTCGACGACTTTCGAGTAGACTTTGACCGTATCGCCCGGTCGAAACGCGGGGACGGACGGTTTCTCCTGTTCCTTCTGGATCAGGTCGATGACGTTCATGACTGCTCTCTGATTGGGCGCGCGGGTCCGGCCGCACAGAGGCGGCGACAACCCGCCGAGTTTATCACGAATTCGCTACCCATTCAAGGCGCCGGGGTTTCAGCCTCGCATCCGAGTGGTACCCGTCGCGGTGCGACGTCTAAGCAAAATCCCAGGCAAGCGGGCGGCTGCGTCGTGTATCGTCGGGGGAACCGGAGTCCGAGGAGTCTGCGCGTAGTGGGTGACGTGCTGGTCCAGGTCCATATCCCGAAGTGTGCGGGAACGTCGATCTCCGCCTGGTTGCGGAGCGCTTCGGCGTGCGGCGCACTGGCCGGCTTCGGCGCCTTCTACCCCGACTTCGCCCTCACCGACGACAGCCTCTGGCAGTCGGGCCTGCAGGATCCACGGCTCACGGCGATCAGCGCGCACACGATCCGCCGCTTTCCGCCCGAAATCAACGGCCGGCGGATGCGCTACTTCACGGTCGTGCGCCGGCCGCTGCCGCACGCACTCTCGATTCTGCGCTACGTGCTCCAGGAGCGCCGGTCGTACGGCGTGCCCACGACCGTCGGCGACACGACGCGCGACATGGCCGCGTGGTTGCTGAGCCGCCCGCCGGGCTCGTTTTTCCGCGAGAACCCGCAAACCAACCACCTCGCGCTCTACCCATGGTGCGATGCCACGCGCGGCCGTTGCGACCCCGAACGCTTCATCTCGTGGAGCATCGCCGACCAGGTGGCCTACGAACGCGAACGCCTCGATGTCGCCAAGGAGGCGCTGCAGTCATTCCTTACGGCCGGGACGGTGGAGCGGCTGACCGAGACGCTCGAGCTGCTGCGCCGCCGCAGCGCAGCCCACGGTTTGTATCTCTTGCCGGCCGAGCGGGTACCGCGCGATAACGTCACGCACCTGCCGCTCGACGACGTCTCGTGGATCGACCGGGAGCCGCTGGGCAGCCGTCTGCTCGAGTCAACCGAGGTCGATGCAGAACTGTACGCCTTTGTCGACGCCCAACTCGACGCGGCAGCCGTGCACGGGGAAGCGGGGTCGCTAGGGGCGGCGTAGGGCGGCGGCGCGCTCGCGGGAGCGCTGGCGTCGCCATTCGGCGATCTTGGCGTGGTCGCCCGAGAGCAGGACCTCGGGCACGGATACTCCCCGGAAGACCGGCGGGCGCGTGAACGCCGGATGGTCGAACGTCCCCGCGCCGGCGGCGAAGGAGTCGGCGTCGCGGGATTCGGCCGCAATCACCCCGTCGATGAGGCGGACCGTCGCATCGAGAAACGCCAGCGCCGGGATCTCGCCGCCGGTCAGGACAAACGGGCCGAGCGAGAACTCCTCGACCGGGTAGAGCGCCGCCAGGCGTTCGTCGACCCCTTCGTAGTGCCCGCAGATCAGGATCAGGCGGTCGAGCGCGCTGAACGCGGCGGCGTCGGCGTGGGCGAACGGCCGGCCGGCCGCGGCGGTCAGCACGATCCGCCGGCGTTCGTCCGGCGGTGCGGCGGCGAGGATCGCGTCGAGCGCGCGCGCCAGCGGTTCGATGCGCAGCACCATCCCGGGCCCCCCACCGTAGGGGCGCTCGTCGGCGCGCGTTCCGGGCTCGATGCTCTCGAGCAGGTCGTGCACCCGCACCTCGACCAGGCCGCGTTCCACGGCGCGGCCGACGATCGAGAGCCCGACGACCGGGGCGAACATTTCGGGGAAGAGCGTGATCACGTCGACGTGCAACATGGCGGGGATGGGTTTCTTCGCGCGGTTGTTCCGAATCGCCCCGGCCCGGCCGGCCGGGCCGCTCGAACGCGGGACCGCGGCGCTGCGGCGGGGCCGGCTCGACGAGGCCGAGCGGGCCTTCGATGAGGCGCTCGCCGCCGCGGCGGACGCTCCGGCGCGTGCCCTCGCGCTCAACAAGCGCGCGCTGCTCGCGCTGGCCCGCGACGACCGGGCCGCGGCCGGCGCGGCCCTGGCCGAGGCGCTGAGCGCGCACGAGGCGTGCGTGCCGGCGATCGTCAACGCCGGGAATCTGCTGCTCGAGGACGGCGACATCGCGGGTGCGATCGCGCGGTTCGAGCTGGCGATTCGGCTCGATCCGGACTATCCGGAGGCCCACCACAACCTCGGCGTGGCCTACCGGCGGTCCGGCCGCCGAAGTGACGCGGTGCGCGAATTGCGCCGGGCGACGGGGTTGGAGCGGCGGCGGAAGAATCACCCGTCCTAATGGATACGGACCAAGTCCTGCTCTCGGACGAATTGCTGACCGTCATGCGGACCGCGGTGACCTACGCCGTCGATTACGGCGCCACGTTCGTCGCGCCGTCACACGTCTTGCTGGCGCTGATCGACGATGCCAAGATCGGCGGACACCTGGCCGACGTGCTCGAACGCGGGCGCATCGTTGCGGCCGCGCGCCAGCCCGCGCCGGCCGGCGTGCACGAATTGGGCGAAGGCGCTTTGCCGCGCGGCGAAAAGCCGCCGTTCCAACGCTACGACACGGTCGTGTTCCACTCGAGCGACGGTCAGTACCAGCGCTGGCTCAACCGCGACACGTTCCGGCTCTTCAACGTCTCCGCGCGGCGCGCGAACGGCGGGCGCTTTCTGCCCAAACATCTCGCGCTCGGCTTCACGGTGTTCGCCCAAGACGATCGCGACGTGCGCGCGTTGCTCGGCAAAGACCCCGAAGTTTTCAAAGACGTCGTCTACGCGCTCTAGCCCGGCGGTTTCACGCCGATCGCGTCGGTCGTGCGGATCTCTTCGAGATATTCGAACAACTGCGGCAGCGTGATCTTTTCGAGTTCGCAGCGGGCCTTGATCGCGTCGTCGTCTTCGCCTTCGTCGCGCAGATAACAGCGCGATTCGATGCCCGCGCTCTCGCTCAAAAACGAGACCGCAAAGCCCTTGCCGAGCGTATCGTCGTAGATGCGCATCGCTGCGGGATTGAGAATTTCGATCGAGTGCGCGGGATTGTGCGCGTCGAAAACCGTGATCGTCAGGTAGTCGCGGTTCGCGATGTCGATCGAGCCGACGACGAACGCGTTCTTGGCCGAAAAGAACTCGTGACCGCGCTTGTTTCGCGAGCTCACCTCGTAAAAAACGCGGTGGGCGACGAAGCGGTTGAGAATCTTGCGGAGCGTGGCGATCGAGGCCAGGGTCTCCGTCCGATTGCCGCGGGTATAGATGATCTTCAAAAAGGGGCGCCGCCGGCTCGTAAAAATTGCCGTCGCCGTGAGGGGACGGGGCATGTGCCGTTACCCGGCGCCGGGAAGAAACCCTCCGGATGCTCTCAATTCCGGATATGGCGATGCTCGGCGCCGCGGCCCTGATCTTCTTCGGACCCGAACAACTGCCCAAGGTCGCGCGCAAGGTCGGGCTGATCGTGCGCGAGGTTCAGAACACGTCGCAGTCGTTTATCCGCGAGATGGAATCGGCTGCCGATCGCTCCGAGCCGCCCGCGCCCCCGCCGTACACGCCCCCGCACGAGCCCGAGGTCGTGCCGCCGCATGCCGAGCCGGCACATGCTGAAACGGCGCACGCCGGCCCGGCGCACGCCGAAACGCCCCACGATGGGGCCGAGTCGCTGCCCTAAAGGTTGAAGTTCTGGCGGATCTCGTTGATCCGCGATTCCAGCAGGCCGCGCACTTGGCGGTGCAAGCGGTCCTTTTGCTCTTCGGGCAGCCGCTGATACACGAGGTATCCGGCGGCCGAAATGATGCCGCCGAGAACGCCGACCAGGACCGTGCGGCCGGCATCGCCGGTGTCCGCTCCGCCTGCGTCCGCCTTCGGCAATTCGTTGGTTCCAGGGGTCTTGCTCGAGTCGGTCATGGTCTCACGGCCCTTCGACGGAGCGGACCGGAAAAACTTCGCCCGGGCTACGTTTCTTGCGCGTTGCGGATGCTTACCCAGGCGGGCGATTGGGCCGCGATCTGGCCGATCGCGAGCTCCGCGGTGGCGAGGATCGCGCGCACGTCGGCGCGGTCGCGGGCGGCCTCGGGCCAACGCATCGCCAGCCGCCCGCCACGGCGTTCGCCGTCGACTGTGACGCCTGCGTGGTCGGTCAAGCCGACCCAGGCGGCTTGCAAGATCGCCGAGACCGCGGCGCAGACGACGTCTTCCCCGTGGGCCGCCGCATCGGCGTGCCCGTCGGCAAAAACAGAGGACAGCCGATTCCGGCTGTCCCTGCGAAACGTTACGGTGACCACTCGGCGGCGGCTGTGGGCTAAACCGGCAGCGTGATTTTCTCGATCCGGACTTCCGCGAAACGCTGGCGGTGGCCGACGAGTTTACGCACGCGCTTTTTCGGCTTGTACTTGAAGACCAGGATCTTCTTGTCTTTGGCCTGGCGCAGAATCGTGCCCGAGACGACCGCTCCCGTCACGACCGGCGCACCGATCGTCACGGCGCTACCGTCGGAGCCCAGGACGACACGATCGAAAGTGACGGTCGCGCCGACTTCCTGATCGATCAGGTCGGTGCGGATGACGTCGCCCTCGGCAACGCGCAGTTGCTTCCCGCCGGTCTCGATGATCGCGTACATAACCGCGGTATTTTATCAGAAGCGGCCGGAGCCGTCAATTAGGCCGAGGCGGCCGCGAGGCTCGCGATCGGGCCGTCGTCCAGCCGGAGGGTCAGGCACTTGGCCGAGCCCCCGGCCCGGATAAACTCGTCCAGCTCGGTGCAGAACACGCGATAGCCGGCGTCGTGGAGGCGCTCGCGCAGCCGCCGCCCGGCCGCGTGCATCACGACGGCGTCGTCGATTTCGACCGCGTTGGGGGCCATCGCGAGCGCGTCCTCGAGGTCGATCTCGATCAGGTACTCGGGCTCGATCGCGCGCCGCAAGAGCGCTTGCGCGTGCGGCGAGAAAGCGTCCATGTACGCCATGACGTGGCCGCTGCCGAGCGGGCAGAGCGCCTTGTCGAGATGGTAGAAGCGTTCGTCGACGAGCAACAGCGGAACGACGCGGCAGCCGACGATTTCTTGCAATTGCAAGGTAGCGTTCCGTTCGCTGCGCCAACCGTAGCCGACGTAGCACAGCGGTCGCGTCCGGTCGAACAGCGCGTCGCCCGCGCCTTCGAAATACGTTTGCTGCAAGAACGTCGTCGCGAGTCCGGCGCGCGTCAGCGCGGCGCGGAAGATGCCTTGTTCGCGCCGCCGTTCGGGATGGCGGAAGCTCGATACGATCGCGAGATTCCCGCACACCAACGCCGCATTCGAGGTGAAGACGAGATCGGGAACGTGTTCGTTGGCTTCGAGATACACGAAGTCGACGGCGCCGGCGCAGCCCAGCGTTTCGATGAAGCGGTCCCATTGACGCTGCGCGTCGGGCGCGGAATACCCGACGTTACGCGTCATCCACGGATTGATGTCATAGTTGACCGCGTAATGCGTAGGCGGGCACACGAGAAGCCGCGTCGACATGCTCCCATGGTACCGGACGCGCGCGTACGGCTACATTCGACAAACGGTGAAACGTTTGCGGCGCGCGGGGCCACCCGGCCGGGCGTGTGATGAAGCTCGCTTTGGATGGGGAGACCAGCGGGAACGACGCGCGGCGTCCGAACACGCGCGTCGATGAAACGAATTCGCATCGCCGCCCTGGCCGCCGCGTTCGCCGTCGCCGGCGGGACCGCGTTCGCGGCGACGCCCGCGCCCGCCACGCCCCCCGCCGCAAAGGTAGGAGTACGAGTGACGACCCCGACCGGACTATCCTATGTCGATGAAGTGATCGGGACCGGCGCGATGCCGGCCCACGGACAAAACGTCACCGTGCACTACGTCGGCACGTTAACCGACGGCAAGAAGTTCGACGCGTCGCGCGACCACGGCGGGCCGTTCAGCTTCGTGATCGGCGAAGGCAACGTGATCGCGGGCTGGGACGAGGGCGTGGCGACGATGCGCGTCGGCGGGAAGCGCAAGCTGATCGTGCCGCCGCAGCTCGGTTACGGCGCGGCCGGTGCCGGCGGCGTCATCCCGCCCAACGCGACGCTGGTCTTTGAGATCGAACTGCTCGCGGTGAAGTAGCCCGGCGCCAGGCGTCAGGCGTCGACGAAGACGTCATCGCCGGCCACCCGGACGCGATAGGTCGCGATCGGGCTGACGGCCGGCAGGGTCAACGCCTTGCCGGTGGTCACATCGAACGTGGCGCCGTGGCGCGGACAGCGGATGCGGCAGCCTTCGAGTTCCCCGGCCTCGCCGAGCGGCTCGCCGTCGTGCGAGCAATAATCTTCGATGGCGTAGATCGTGCCCTCGACGTTGCATAACAGAATCGGATCGCCGCCGGCAACGACACGCAGCATATGCCCGGGGGCGATCGCCCCGGCGCGCGCGACCGGTGCGCTCATCGGGCGTCGGTGCTCGAGTGGCTCTCGAAGACCTGCGGATTGCCCATCGGCGTCGGCGTCGGCTTCGCCGGCGGAGACGGCTTGGCGACGGTGAGGGTCGACACGCCGGTGATGATGATGATCGCCGGCCGCCCGTCGCGGCCGCTGGAGCCGTAGGCGCCGTTGTGATGGACGAAGGGCGAACCGCTCGGCCGCGGGTGCGGCGGCGGGGTCTGCGCCGTCAGCGCCAGGATAGCCGGCAGTGCGAGCAAGGCGGCAGCCGCGCGCATCAGCCGACGGAGCCTTCCATTTCCATCTTGATCAAACGGTTCAACTCGACCGCGTATTCCATCGGCAGTTCCTTGACGAAGAAGTCGAAGAACCCGTTGACGATCATCGCGGTGGCGTCGGCTTCGCTCAGGCCGCGGCTCATCGCGTAGAAGAGCTGCTCCTCGCCGATCTTCGAGACCGAAGCCTCGTGTTCGACCGTCGATTGCTGTTCGTTGACGCGCATCGTGGGCTTGGTGTCCGACGACGAGAGATCGTCCATGATCAGGGCGTCGCACTTGACGCGCGTCTTCGCGCCGACGGCGCCGGCGTGGATTTCGACCAGGCCGCGGTACGTCGTCTTGCCGCCGTGCGCCGAGACCGACTTGTTGGTGACGACCGAGGTCGTGTTCGGCGCGCCGTGGATCACTTTCGCGCCGGCGTCCTGATGCTGACCTTCGCCGGAGAACGCGGCCGAGAGGATCTCGCCGCGCGCGCCTTCGCCCATCAGGTAGATCGCCGGATACTTCATCGTCAGGCGCGAGCCGATGTTGCCGTCGACCCATTCGACGGTCGCGTTCTTGTAGGCCACGGCGCGTTTGGTGACGAGGTTATAGATGTTGCGGTACCAGTTCTGAATCGTCGTGTAGCGGATCGACGCGCCGTCCATCGCGATCAACTCGACGACGGCCGAATGCAGCGACGACGTCGAGAACTTCGGCGCGGTGCAACCCTCGATGTAGTGCACTTTCGCGCCTTCGTCGGCGATGATCAGGGTGCGCTCGAACTGGCCCATGTTCTCGGTGTTGATGCGGAAATAGGCCTGCAGCGGCATCTTGACTTCGACGCCCTTGGGCACGTACACGAACGAGCCGCCCGACCAGACCGCGCTGTTGAGCGCGGCGAATTTGTTGTCGGCGACCGGAATGACGGTGGCGAGGTACTTCTTGACGATCTCGGGATACTGCTTGAGCGCGGTATCCATGTCGCAGAACAGCACGCCGTCTTTTTCGAGTTCTTCGATCACGCTGTGGTAGACGACTTCCGATTCGTACTGCGCGGAAACGCCGGAGAGAAACTTGCGTTCCGCCTCCGGAATGCCGAGCCGGTCGAAGGTGCGCTTGATGTCGTCGGGCACGTCGTCCCACGATTGCTCGGTGCGATCGGACGAACGCACGAAGTAATGGATGTTGTCGAAATCGATTGCGTTGAGCGCCTCGGTGTCGCCCCACGCCGGCATCGGCTTCGCCAGGAACGTGTCGAGCGCGTTGAGCCGGAAGGCGAGCATCCAATCGGGCTCGCCCTTCATCTCGGAGATGCGCTCGACGATCTCGCGCGTCAGGCCCTTGGCCGACTTGAAGACGTACTTGTCTTCCGAGTCGTGGAACCCGTGGCGATACTCTTCGTCCAGCGCGTTTGAGGCGGGCTTTAGTTCGACGGCCATTACTGGTAGAGCGTACCCCCGGAGGTTTCGTTCGTCAAGATAGTCCAGGTCATTCTTAATTATCTTCGCGCTTCCCTCGCTGCATATGCGCCCGCCGGGTTTGTGGCCTGCAACACACCGCGAAGGAAGGCCATGCAAGCGAGCCTCGTCAAACTGCTCTTTTGTACATCGTCGTACATCGCTATTTGGTCTGGAGGACCTCGTGCGCCTTGCTTCCCGGACGCTTCGTATAGCCGTTGCCGCCTTTGTTGTTTCCGGCGGATTGATCGTCGCCAGCTGCGGGGGCTCGAGTACCTCCGGGGGCACCGTACCGAATGCTCCGGCGAACACGCAGAGCATCCCCGTCGGCGGCGGACCAATAACTGTGCCGGCTGCCGGCAACGGGCAAAGCGTCGTCCTCACGATCGGGGCCGGCGCCACGGCGGGCACGACGATCACCTCGAGCTCTTCGACCAGCGCTCCCGGCGTCGCGCCGGCGCCTTCGTCGGTGAAACGCTCGGCCCAGGCGGTCGCCGGCGGGATCAGCGGCGCCGTGCCGTTCTTCTACGTGACCTTCAGCGTGAATCAATCCGTTGCGGCGTCGTTGTTCACGGCCGAGACGGTGTCGTTGCTCAGTTCCTTCCCCCCGGCGTCGTACTACGTCGAGTTTGACGACATCACGTCGGCGCCCGGATCGAAACTCGGCTGCGCGGGCCCGGCAACGGTCCAGGCGCTGGTCGCCAGCATCAATAACATGAACGCGAGCGGCGCGTGCTCGAACGGCGGCAACAATAATCCGACGCTCGTGCCGGCCCACACGTATCTGATGCAGTTCTACTACGTGCCGACCGGACCGACGCCGACGCCGACCGCAACGGCTACCGCGACGGCCACGGCAACCGCGACGGCCACCGCCACCGCCACAGCGACGGCCACTGCGACCGCGACAGCCACGGCAACGGCCGCCTTCCCGTGTGGTTCGGCTCCCCCGAGCGCGGCGGGAACGCTATCGGGTATCGTCGACGGAACGCCGGCGAACTTCCCGGCGCTCGGTTCGTGCACCTCGAGCATCACCTTCCAGAGCGGCACGACGATCACCGGCGGCACGTCGTTGAGCGTTACGACGAGCCTCACGCTGCCGGCCGGCGCGCCGACGGCATTGCCGACGAGCCCGGCATCGCCCGGTGCGACGCCGAAGGGCGCGATCTACGAGACCCTCACCGTCACCGCCGGCAGCCTTACCGTGCCCGTCGGCCAAACCGCATCGCCGCTGCAGACCGTCACCTACGCCAACGTCGGCACGTGTACGGCCTTTGGGCAGTCGTTCGCCACAACCGGCGGGGCTTGGCAAGGCCTCGGCACCGGAAACCTCAGTGGGAAGACGGTCACGTTCCCGGCGGGCCAAAGCAGCAACGCGACCACTCTCAACGCCGCCGGTAGCCCGTACTGGATCGCCTACTTCTGCTACTAGCGCTCCTGAACGAGCCTCTCTCCATGAAGGGCCTCGCGGCACGCCGGGTGTCGCGAGGCCCTTTACATGGGGGGGGTGGGGGGGTATGATTGGCGTCGGACTTCACCGGACCCCGGTTCACAGCCGGGGTTTTTCCAACGGAGTCTGAGGGGCGTCGGGGACGCCACGTTTGGGGGACGGCGCGCCCAACGCGCCATCGCAGCGGAACGTTCGCGTGCCAAAAAGGGGCACGGCCAACAAGAGTCTGCTGAAAGGTCGCAAGCGAGACGGTGTACCGCACGCGCTTGACGACGCGCCTGGAGGTGGGATTTCCCAACCGATAGACCCTGAGGAGAAAGCCAACAATTGAAAGCACTCGGTACGCACATCGTTTGCGAGCTGTCGGGCTGTAATGCCGCGCTGCTCACCGACGTCGACGCGGTCGCGGAAATGATGGGACAGGCGGCGCTCGAAGCCAACGCCACCCCGATCACCAAGGCCTTCCACCGGTTCCAGCCGCAAGGCGTGTCCGGGGTCGTCGTGATCCAAGAATCGCATCTGTCGATTCACACCTGGCCCGAGACCGGTTACGCCGCGATGGACTTTTACACGTGCGGCGACCATACCGATCCCTGGGCGGCCTGCGAGTACGCGGCCCGGATCCTCGGCGCAACGACGATGCGAACGACGGAAGTCAAACGCGGCATCGAAGCGGCGCGCGGCGAGTTCACGCACGTCGTGACCACCGACGCCGAAGAGCGCTCCCTGGTGCTCACGGCGTAG
>Ga0302279_10000309_pt1 | contig 71430 bp, 62 predicted proteins | sample III_Bog_N3_3_FD_194541 | JGI IMG/M metagenome (GOLD analysis project Ga0302279, IMG submission 194541) | Peat permafrost microbial communities from Stordalen Mire near Abisko, Sweden - III_Bog_N3_3 | ecosystem: Environmental > Terrestrial > Soil > Wetlands > Peat | place: Sweden: Abisko... | reverse complement strand
AGTGGTCCTTCACGCCCCAGCCCCCGTTCGGCCAGGAGCCGGACCTCGGGCTCGACCGACCAACGGACCGACCACCCAACCGACCGTCACCACCCAACCACGCCGACCACGACCACGGCCACGACCGGACCCTGTTCGACCGGTCACCCGAGGTCGTGCCGAGGCGGTGAACAGCTCCGGCGGGCGTCGCCCTCCAGAGCGGAGGACGTCGCTCAGGGACTACAGCTCCCCCGACTCCTGTAGTCGTTCCCGGACGAACTCGATGGTGGCCAGCGTTCCGGATCCGAGTTCGGTCCACGAGTTCCACCCCAGCTGGATGCCCGCACGGGTGGGGTCGAGGCAGTTCCGGGCCAGCTCACCGGCACGGAGAGGCTGGAACTCAGGCTCCACCTCTACGCCGGCCTGACGGGCCATCTCCGCCAGGAGCACGTTCACCGAGGTCTCCTTACCGGTGCCGATGTTGCACACCAGGCCACCGCCTTTGGTCGCGGCCCGGACGAACGCATCGACGACATCGTCGACGAACACGAAGTCCCGGGTCTGCTCGCCGTCGCCGAAGACGGTGACCGGCTGACCACGGAGGAGGCGCTCGGCGAAGATCGCCACGACCCCTGCCTCACCGTGGGGATCCTGTCGGGGGCCGTAGACATTGGCCAGCGCGAGGGCGGCGAACTCGAGGGAGTGGAGTTCGCGGTACGCGACGAGGTAGTCCAACGCAGCCTTCTTGGAGACCCCGTAGGGAGACAGCGGATGCTGAGGCAACGATTCCTTGAGGGGCAGCTCCGACGCGTCCGGCTCGCCATACAGCGTCCCACCGCTCGCAGCGAAGACGACCCGGGACGCGCCTGCGGCGCGTGCACCCTCGAGGATCCGCAGGGTTCCCAGTAGATTCACGTCGGCGTCGAACACGGGGTCGGCCACCGATACCCGGACATCGGCCTGGGCGGCGAGGTGGAAAACGACTTCGGGGCTGCGACGCGCCATGAGGTCCACTACTTCGGGAGACCGGATGTCGAGTCGGTGGAAGGTCAGTTGATTGTCCGCCGTGGACCGGGCGGCGGCCAGGTTGGTCAGTGATCCCGTCGAGAGGTCATCGATCACGTCGACCGCGTGACCTTCAGCCAGAAGACGGTCCACGAGCGTCGAGCCGATGAAGCCGGCGCCTCCGGTGACCAGGACCCGCACGGTCAGCTCCCCGAGGGATAACGCTCGCCGTCGAGCGACGTGCCCGAAGCGATCACCGCCCCGGCACCGATGACCGAGATGGCGGAGATCCTGCACCGTTGCCCGATCGTCGCGTCCGGACCAACGATCGATCCTTCGACGCTGGCACGGGCGGCTACCCGCGCACCGGGCAGGAGCACGCTGTCGACAACCGTCGCCCCCTCCTCCACCTGAGCGCCGGCCCCGATGACGGAACCGGACACCTTCGCGGTGGCCGCGACCGAGGCGTCCCGTCCGAGCAGTGAGCGTTCGACCGTCTTGACCGAGGCATCGACGTCGCCGATGGCCCACACGCCGCGTCCGAGATCGGGGCGCTCCACGGCGTCCGGCGCCGGAGGTCCGGCCCGGCGACCGCTGAGCAGGTCACGATGGGCCCGCAGGTAGGCGTCGGGCGTGCCGGTGTCGAGCCAGTAGGCGTCGGAGCCGAGCGCGTACAGCCTGCCGTCGACCACCATCGCAGGAAACGTCTCGCGCTCGATGGACACCCGTACGTCGGGTGCGATCCGACCGAGGACGGATGGCTCGAGGATGTAGATCCCCGCATTGATCAGATTGGTGGGTGCCTCGTCGCGCGGGGGCTTCTCGATGAATGCGGTGACCTTGCCCGTCGGGTCGGTCGGGACAACCCCGAAACTGCTCGGGTCGTCGACCGGGGTGAGTCCGATGGTGCCCTCCGCACCGCGTTCCCGATGGAACGACACGAGGGCGCTGATATCGAAATCGGTAAGGACGTCGCCATTGAGGACCACGAACGTGTCGTCGATCCCTCCGAACATGGCGGCAAATCGGATGGCCCCGGCCGTGTCCAGCGGGGTCGGCTCGACGGCGTAGGTCGAGCGCACCCCGGCGATGACGCCGTCCGGATAGGCATCGGAGAACGCGTCCGGCCGGTAGCCGAGCGAGAGCACCGCCTCGTCGATGCCGTGGGAGGCCAGGTGGCCGAGCACACGCTCAACCATGGCCTGCTCCACGATCGGGAGCATCTGCTTCGGGGCGGTGAGCGTCAGGGGGCGGAGGCGGGTCCCTTCGCCGCCCACCAGGACGACGGCCCTCACGCCTTGGATCCGCCGGGCTTCGTCGTCGTGGTGACGGTTGGTGCAGTGGTGGTCGACACTGGCGCGGTGGTCGTCGACGTGGTCGGGGCGGTCGTCGACGTGGTCGGCGCGGTGGTGGCCGTGGTCGGGGCGGTGGTCGACGTCGTCGGGCCGGCCTCGTCAGCGGTGATCAGGTCCGTGATGACGGATGCGGGCGGCTTCGGGATCGTGACGTCAGTCGGCACGAACGCCATCGTGATCAGCTGGCCGTTCTGGAACAGGAGGTTCTGAGGATCGCCCGGGGTTTCCGAGCCCTTCTTCGAGGTGAAGTTGGGCCAGCTGTACACGATGACGACGCCGGGCTTGCCCGAGTCGGGCGTGCCCTTGGGGCACACATCGCCGTTCGTGTACGCAGTCTTGCCCGGGTAGCGGAGCGTCGTGTTCGTCAGTTCGAGACCCTTGTAGTTCGACACGAACTTGCCGAGCGTGGCGTTGCTGCCCGACTCCGAGCTGTTCTTCGGGTGGACCGTCACGACGCCGTTGCCATTCGCCGTCAGACCGGTCTTCGACGTATTAGTGCTGGCCGGGAGGTTGGCCTCGAACGTCCCGCACACGTTGATGCCGAGGGCGGCGTACCAGGTCTGCGAGGTGGTCGGTGGGCCGGCGGACGACGTCGACCGGTGGGAAAGCTGGTAGCGGCTGAGGCCGACGAGCGACAGCCCCACGATGCAGATGAGCGCCAGGCTGGCGTACCAGTTGACGGGCATCTGCCCGCGATACGTCCGTCCGCCACCTGTCGTGGCGGCGCGTTGTACCCATTTGCCCGTCGAGTTGTTAGCCATGACCGACCGACACCCTACAACGTCCGTCCGCAGTAGCCGTAAGCAGGGCCAGCGGTGCGTCGACCAGCAGGAATCCCCCAGGACGGGCCCATGTCCGGGGTCAGTGCCGTCGGAGCCGCGCCAGGCAGGCCAAGCCCGTGCGCACGGCGATCCCGACCGCCACGAGGGGCAGGAGGGCGCTCCGCCAGCCGTCGGACGACCGGACGGCGAAACGGAACAGTGACCGGTGGTGCTCCAGGATCATCCTGTAGGGGTGGTGGTCGGTCGAGGTCCCCTGGAGGTGGGTGACCTCGGCCGTCGGGGCATAGGCCACGGTGAAGCCCTTGCGGCCTAGGCGCCAGCACAGGTCCACGTCCTCGGCGTACATGAAGTACGACTCGTCGAACCCTCCGATCGCCTCGAACGCAGCCCGGCGGACGAGGAAGCAGGCGCCGGACACCCAGTCGACGGTCATGGCGGTGTCGGTGGCGAGGTCGAGATCGGTGCGCTGGTAGCTCCGACTGAATCGGTTGTCCGGAGCGAATATCCCGAGGAGCGCGTGTCCTGCGGCGTCCACCATCGAAGGGAAGTGCCGGGCCGACGGATACCGGTCCCCCTCCGGCGTGCGGATGAGCGGGCCGACCAGTGCGCACCCAGGATCGGCGTCGAGGGCCGACACCAGTGCGTCGACTGCTCCGATGGGCACCTCGAGGTCCGGGTTGCACACGAGGACAAGGTCGAGTTCGGGCGAACTGGCGGCCACACCGCGGTTGACCGCGGAGCCGTAGCCGAGATTCTCCCCGGGATCGACCACTTCGAGCCCCGGCACCACCCGGACGGCCGTGGCCAGCGAGCCGTCAGACGAGCCGTTGTCCACGACGACCACGTCGACGATTCCGGAGGCCTCGAGGTCACCGACGCAGCGTGCCAACGCTCCGCCGGACTCGTAGTTCACGATGACCGCCGCGGTGCGCCCTCCGGCGCCGCCGCTCACGGCTCGATCCGCGTGAACCGGTACTTGATCAGGGCGCGGAGTGCGCCGATGCCGTCACGCCAGGTGATCTTCTTGCCTTCACTGACCTCACGGCCCGCGTAGGAGATCGGCACTTCGTAGATGCGGTAGCCCCGACGCAGCACCTTGGCAGTGATCTCGGGCTCGAAATCGAACTTGTCCGACTGGATGGTGATCCCCTCGAGCACCCGGCGGTCGAAGAGCTTGTAACACGTCTCCATGTCCGACATCGTCGAGGAGTAGAGGACGTTGGTGACCAGTGACAGGAAGCGGTTGCCCATCCAGTGCAGCGGCATCATGTTCTTCCGCTGCCCGGTAAACCTGCTGCCGTAGACGACCTGGGCCTTCCCCTTGAGGATCGGCTCGAGCAGGCTCGGCCAGTCCTCCGGGTCGTACTCGAGGTCGGCGTCCTGCACGAGGAGGAGGTCGCCACGCGCCGCGCCCATGCCGGTACGGATGGCGGCACCCTTTCCCCGGTTCACCTCATGGGTGAGGATCCGAACGGTCGAGTCGCCCAGCGCGGAGAGGACCTTGTCGGTGCCGTCGGACGAGCCGTCGTCCACCACGATCACCTCGACCTCCACGGGGACCTCGACGGCCCGGATCCGTCGGATCACCTCGGCGACGGTCACCCGCTCATTGAAGACCGGCACGATCACCGAGAGCAGGCGGAACGCGTGCAGCTCACCGTCGTCCGGGTGACCGGGCCCACGCCCGTCCGTGTCGTTGCCTTCGGCCTCAGCCATGTGCCGGCGCTCCTCGTTCATTCCCGTGGGTCGGGGTCCGCCCATTCTGTACCACCGGGCAGTGGCGCCCGTGCAGCCCGTTCAGGCCGTGCGGTACGGCCACCGCTCCCCGGGTGCGTTCAGCCCGCAGGGGCCTTGCCGTCCGTGCCGTCCGTGCCGTCCGTGCCGTCCGTGCCGTCCAGAACGTCCGGAGGGAAGATGCCGGCATCCCGCGCAAGGTAGTCGGCGGTGGCCGCGAGGCCGTCCTCCAAACTGGTGGTGGGCTCCCACCCGAGCTCGGTCCTCGCCATCGCGATGTCGGGACGGCGGCGGGTCGGGTCATCCGTCGGCAGGGGCAGATGCTCGATCGTCGACGAGGAGCCGAGGAGGTCGATGACCGTCCGGGCGAGTTGGAGCACGGTGTACTCGTCGGGGTTGCCGATGTTGACGGGACCGACGAGATCCGAATCGAACAGCGCCAGGAGGCCACGGACCTCGTCGTCGACATAACAGAGGCTCCGGGTCTGACTCCCGTCGCCGTAGACGGTCAGTGGCTCGTTCCGCATCGCCTGCAGGAGGAAGTTGGACACCACGCGCCCGTCATCGGGTCGCAGCCGGGGGCCGTAGGTGTTGAAGATCCGGACGATCGCCGTGTCGGTGCCCAGGGTGCGGTGGTGGGCCATCGTCAGGGCCTCGCTGAAACGCTTGGCCTCGTCGTAGACACCTCGAGGACCGACCGGGTTCACATTTCCCCAGTACGACTCGGACTGGGGATGGACAACGGGATCGCCGTAGACCTCGCTCGTCGATGCCATCAGGAACCGGGCGCCGTGGCGGTGGGCGAGTTCCAGGCCGTTGCGGGTGCCCTCGCTCCCCACTGCCAGCGTCTCCAGCGGGAGCGCCAGGTAGTCCGGGGGCGAGGCCGGACTCGCAAGGTTGAAGACACCGGACACCGAGCCGTCCACCGGGATACCCGCCGAGATGTCGGCTTCCACGAGGGCGAACCCGGCGTGATCGGCCAGGTGCGCCACGTTGGCCCGCCGCCCCGTCGAGAAGTTATCGACGCACACGACCTCGTCATCCCGGGCGAGGAGCTGGTCGCAGAGGTGGGACCCGAGGAAGCCCGATCCGCCGAGTACGACGACGCGGCCGCTCACCGGCGTCCGATCCCCACATAGGAGAAACCCAGGCGGCGGACCTGCGCCGGGTCGAGCAGGTTACGGGCATCCACGAAGACCGGGGCGGCGAGAGCGTCGCGAACCTTGGCGAAGTCCAGCCAGCGGAACTCGTCCCACTCGGTGAGGACGACGACGACGGAGGCACCTTGGCACGCCGTGTAGGCATCGGGGTACGCGGAAAGGGAGCCGGGCCCGTCGGACACATCGAACCCGGGCACGGGGACCGACCCCTCGCCCTCAGGCACCTTGACCGTCGGGTCGTAGGCGCGCACTTCGGCACCACTTCCGGCCAGCCGCAGCGATACCTCGACTGCCGGAGAGTTACGCAGATCGTCGGTCCCTGCCTTGAACGTGAGACCCCACACGGCCACGACTGCGCCCGTGAAGTCGCCTTCCGCCGTACCGGCCGGCAGCGACGGGGCGACAGCGGCGCGCACCTTCGCCACGACCCGCTCGAACTGCTCGTCGTTGGTGGCGATCGCACCCTTCAGGAACGAGAAGTCGTAGCCCGCCTGCTCGGCGATGTGCACGAGCGCCCGCGTGTCCTTCGGCAGGCAGCTGCCACCCCAGCCCGGCCCGGGCTTCATGAATTCGAATCCGATCCGCTTGTCGTAGCCGAGGCCCAGGATGACGTCCCGGACGTCCGCGCCCACCGCCTCGCACAGTCCCGCCACGGCGTTGACGAAGCTGAGCTTGGTGGCCAGGAACGCGTTGGAGGCGTACTTGATCGTCTCCGCCGTCGCCGCATCGGTGATCAGGAGCGGAGCCTGCGTCCCGGCGAACAGCTCGCCGACCCGTGCGGCCGCAGCCTGGTCGTCGGCACCGACCACGATGCGCTCGGGGTGGAGGCTGTCCGGCACCGCGGTGCCCTCGCGGAGGAACTCGGGGTTGGACACGACCTGGACGTCCGTGCGTCCGAGCACCCGTTCCACCACCAGTGTCGAGCCGACCGGGACGGTCGACTTGTTGACGATGATCGTCCCGGGTGTCAGGTGGGGCCCGATCTCGGCGGCGACGGCCTCGACATAGGACAGATCGGCCGAACCGTCGTCGCCCTGGGGTGTGGGAACGCACAGGAAGACGAACTCGGCTCCACGGACCGCAGCGGTGGCACCCTGAACGAAGCGCAGTTTGCCGGCGGCCTGTCCCTCGCGGACCAACTCCTCGAGGTGCTCCTCGACGATGGGGACCTCGCCGCGCTGGAGCATGGCGACCTTGGCGGGGTCGGTGTCGCCGCACGTCACGCGGTGGCCGAGATGCGCGAGCGTCGCTGCCGTGGGGAGTCCCACGTAGCCCACGCCGATGACAGCCACGGCGTGCACCGCTCCCGACGGGGGTTGACCGAAGGCGGATTCGCCCGACCCCGGCGATCCCGCGGGCTCACCCTCGTGTGCGAAGAGCATCGAGCTCAGAGACATTCCTGGTCACGTCCCATCATCTGGTGGTCTGGCGCCCGGGGGCGCGTTGAACGGCTTGTGGGGACATCGGCCGGAATCGGCCCCCTCCTGAGCGAATTCGCCCGATCGGTCCTCGGTGCACGCCGTGTGGTCCGGTGCAATCCTGCAACAAAGGTGGGTCCGGGCGAAAGGCCCGTCCCGGGAAACCGGAAGATTCGCCGTTCGCCACCGGTCTCCGCCCGGATCCATCGTCGCCACTGGGCGTCGACCCGGCCCCAACTATGCGGCGGGCCCACCGCCCCACCCGACGGCCGGTCATCAGCCTTCGACGTGCAGCACCGCGATGAGCCGGATGAGCGCGTCCTCCCATCGGGGCAGGAGCGGTAGCCCGGAAAGCCGGAGCGCGGCATTGTCCAGCCGGGAGTTGGCCGGGCGGTGGGCGGGGCGGGGCGGGTCGAGTTCGGCGGTGGCGATGGGCTCGACCCTCGACGGGTCGTGGCCTGCGGTGGCAAGTACCGCCCGGACGAATCCGAACCAGGTGGTCTCGCCCTGATTCGTCACATGGAACGTGCCCGGCCGCCGGTCTGCGCCCAGGCGGACCACCGCCCGGGCCAGGTCGGCGGTGAAGGTCGGGCAGCCGTGCTGGTCGTCGACGAAGCGGAGGGTGGTGTCGGGCGACGCATCGGCGAGCCGGAGCGCGGTCTTCACCATGTTGGCCCCGTGGGCACCGCTCACCCAGGCCGTCCGGACGATCGTGCCTGCGGACCCGGAGATGGCACGGACCTCCTGCTCACCGCCGAGCTTGCTGCGCCCGTAGACCGAGCGGGGGGCGGGGCTGTCCCACTCGACGTACGGATCGTCCGACGTGCCGTCGAACACGTAGTCCGTCGACACGTAGACCAGGTGGGCGCCCACTGAGGCGGTGGCCTCGGCGACGTGCCGCGTCCCCATCGAGTTCACGGCGAAGGCGGTGTCGGGATCGGACTCGCAGGCGTCGACCGCCGTGTAGGCGCCGCCGTGAAGGACCAGGTCGGGCCGGAAGCTCGCCACGGCGTCCCGGACCGCGGCGCGATCGACGAGGTCGAGGGTGTCGATGTCGGTGGACAGCACCTCGAAGGCGCCCGGACCGACGGTCGGGAGCAGCGAATCCTCCAGTTCGTGGAGTGGAACGCCTCCCGACGGCACCCGGCCGGACAGCACATCCCGGACGTCGCGTCCGAGCTGACCGTTGCCGCCCGTCACCAGGACCCGCAACGGTGCGGTCACCGGGTCATCTCGGTGGTGCGCCGGCGGCGGGCCCGTTCCAGGCCCCCTCCACCACCGGGGCACGGTCACGCAACGGCTCCCACCAACTGCGGTTGTCCGCGTACCAGGCCACGGTGTCGGCCAGGCCCTTCTCGAAAGGCACGGTGGCCTCCCATCCCAGTTCCCGACGGATCTTCGAGGAGTCGAGGAGGTAGCGCCGGTCGTGACTCGGACGATCGGGCACGATCTCCTTGAGCGACTGCGGCCTGCCGGTCGCGGCCAGGACCGCATCGGCAATCTCCTCGATCGATGCCTCCACACCACTGCCCACGTTGTAGGTCTCGCCGACCACGCCGTGCTGGAGCACCAATTCGATCGCCCGGCAGTGGTCGTCGACGTGCAGCCACTCCCTCCTGTTCTGCGTCGACTTGTAGAGCGGCAACGGGGTGTCGTCGAGGGCACGCGCGGTGAAGAGCGGGATCACCTTCTCGGGAAACTGGTACGGCCCGTAGTTGTTGCAGCAGTTGGTGATGGTGGCCGGTAGCCCGTACGTCTCGTGGTAGGCCCGCACGGCGTGGTCGCCACCCGCCTTGGAGGCGTTGTAGGGCGTGCGGGGCCGGTACGCGGTGGTCTCGGTGAACACCTCGTCCGAGTCGAGAGGGAGGTCGCCGTAGACCTCGCAGGTCGAGATGTGGTGGAAGCGGGTGACACCGTGGCGTCGGGCCGCCTCGGCCAGGGTCTGGGTGCCCATCACGTTGGTCTGGAAGAACCGGGTGGGGTCAAGGATGGCCAGGCTGTTGTGGGACTCGGCGGCGAAGTTCACGATCACGTCGATCTCGTGCTCGGCCAGGGTCGACGTCACGCCGTCGAGGTCACCGATGTCGCCCCGCACGAACGAGATGCGGTCCTCGACATCGGCCAGATTCGGCCGGTTGCCGGCGTAGGTGAGCACGTCGAAGGCGACCACGGCGTCGTCCGGATGGCGCTCGACCCAGTAGCGGACGAAGTTCGAGCCGATGAACCCGGCACCGCCGGTCACGAGGAGTCGCATAGCGGTCCAGCGTAGCCCCGGGGGGTGCACCTTCCTAGACCGAGGGGGTGGAGGACGGTTGCAGTCCGGGTACGTCGTGGCGCGCGTCGTGCCTGGTCAGCGGGACGTCAGGTGCCCGGGCGGACGTGGACCACGTCGCCTGCCACCACCGTGCGGGTCCTGCCGTCCGACTCCACCACCAGGTGGCCCTCGGGACTGATCCCGGTGGCGGTGCCTTCGAACGAGCCGTCGGCCAGGTCGACCCGCACCTGCGTCCCCACGGTGGAGCAGGCGGCCAGGAGGCCCCGGGCCAACCGGTCCCGACCCGGGATCGTGACGAGATCAGCCGTCCTGCCGTCGAGAGCGGACAGCAACGAATGGAGCAGTTCCTCGCGATCGACCGGGGCGCCCGCCAGCATCCGCAATGACACGGCACGTCCCCGCAGCTCCGGCGGGAGGTCGGCATCGTCAACCGGCCAGTTCACGTTGATGCCGATCCCCACCACGATGGGTGCCGGCAGCCCCTCGGCCGGCGGAGCGGACGCCAGGTCCGACTCGGCCAGCACCCCTGCCAACTTCCGCCCGTAGGTGTCCACCAGGTCATTCGGCCACTTGATGCTCACCCGGACTCCGGCCACCCCGGACGGGACGGTACCCGGGACCTCCGAGTGTCCGATGGGGACCGCAGCGCCGCCTGGCACCGCGTCGACACCGATCGCCCGGATGGCGTCGACTGCGGCCAGCGCCACGGCGGTGGTCGCCAGGTGTCGGTCGGTCGCATCGATGTCGGGGCGCAGGAGGACGGAGAACAGGAGGTTGGCACCGGCCGGCGCCTCCCACGTCCGGCCCAGCCTCCCGCGTCCCGCGGTCTGGTGGTCGGCCACCGCCACCACGCCCTCGGGGGCCCCGGCCCTGGCCTCGTCGAGCAGGTAGCGATTGGTCGAGTCGATGGACTCGAACCTGCGGACTTCCCCGAACCTGCTCTCCGGCATGGCACACACCCTACGGCCCGTGCCAGTCTGTGGGGCCGGTGCGGGCAGTCCCGTGCCGGGGCGCCCACCGTGGGCGTGCCAGAGTGGGTCGCCCCACCGTGGGGTGAGGTGCACGGTCCGCCGACGTAGGCGGGTACGGTCCCGTGCCACACCGAGTTCGAAAGGCGCAGCGTGCTCAAGAAGGTCCTCATCGCCAACCGGGGAGAGATCGCCGTCCGGGTCATCCGGACGTGCAAGGAGCTGGGGGTGGCCACCGTCGCCGTGTACTCCGAACTCGACCGTGACGCCCTGCACGTTCGGCTCGCCGACGAGGCCTATGCCCTCGGTGGGCAGACGGCCGCCGAGTCGTACCTGAACACCGAGGCCATTCTCGACATCATCGAGCGCAGCGGTGCGGACGCCGTCCATCCCGGCTACGGCTTCTTCTCCGAGAACACGGACTTCGCCCGGGCGATCACCGAGCGCGGCGTGACCTTCATCGGTCCCCCGCCCGAGGCGATCGACGTCATGGGCGACAAGATCAGCGCACGTCACGCCGCCGAGCGCGTCGGCGTGTCCGGCGTACCCGGACGTACCGACGTCCTGACCTCGCCCGATCAGATCACCACGTTCGGCGACGAGTTCGGCTGGCCCGTGGCCATCAAGGCGGCCTACGGCGGAGGCGGCCGGGGCATGAAGGTCGTGCAGGGGCCCGAGGAGGCTGCTGAGGCGCTGGAGTCGGCCAGGCGCGAGGCCCTGTCCTACTTCGGTCGCGACGAGTGCTATGTGGAGCGGTACCTGGCCTGGCCCCGCCACGTCGAGATGCAGATCATCTGTGACACCCATGGCAATGGCATCTGGCTCGGCGAGCGTGACTGCTCGGCGCAGCGCCGTCACCAGAAGCTCGTCGAGGAGAGCCCGGCGCCGGACTTCCCCCACGAGGTGCGTGTGGCGATGGGCGAGGCGTCCATCAAGGTCGCCCAGGCGTGCGGCTACGTGAACGCGGGCACCGTCGAGTTCCTCTACCAGGACGGGGAGTTCTTCTTCCTGGAGATGAACACCCGGCTCCAGGTCGAGCACCCCGTCACCGAGTTCGTCACCGGCCTCGACCTCGTCGAATGGCAGCTGCGCGTCGCCTCGGGTGAGCCGATCGGGTTCACCCAGGACGACGTGCAGCGCAACGGGCACTCCATCGAGGTCCGCATCAATGCTGAAAACCCCGCCGAGGGCGCGTTCCTGCCGTCGCCCGGCACGATCACCCGTCTGGTCGCTCCCGGAGGTCCCGGCGTACGCCTCGACGCCGGCTACGAGTCCGGTGACACCGTCAGCCAGTTCTACGACAACCTCGTGGCCAAGTTGGTCGTCTGGGGTCACGATCGCGAGGCGGCCCGCCGCCGCATGCTCCGCGCCATCGAGGAGACCGTCGTCGAGGGGGTCGCCACCACGCTGCCGGCCGACGTCGCCATCCTCAGCCACCCCGATTTCATCGCGGCGGTGCACTCGACCAACTGGGTCGAGCAGACCCTCGATCTCACCGGGGTCACGTCGGACGCCACGGCCGTCGAGCCGGCCTCCGCCCCCACCGAGGATGGCGAAGCCGTCCCCCGGGTCCTCCGTGACGTCACCGCCGAAGTCGACGGCCGTCGCTACCAGGTCAAGCTCTGGGTGCCGGACCTCGGCGACGCCGTGGCCGTCCAGGCCGGTGGTGCCGTCACGAGTGCCGGACCGAAGCGCCCGAAGGCCGCTGCCACCGGTGCCGGTTCGGGAACCGTCGCCGTCCCCATGCAGGGCACCATCGTGAAGGTACTCGTTGCCGTAGGGGACGCCGTTGAGGTGGGTCAAACGGTCTGCGTCCTCGAGGCGATGAAGATGGAGAACAACGTCAACGCCGAGAGGGCCGGCACGGTCAAGGAGGTACGGGTGGCTCCGGGTGAGTCGGTCGGCCCCGGTGACGTCATCGCCGTCATCGACTAGCCCGCTTCCGGGTACGGTCGGATCACACCCCCGCCGTACCCAACACAGACCGAATGGCCGGCAGGCGGCGCCCACCCGAGTGCCGGGCCGAGCGCTCGCCGGTGGTCGTCCGGACGGCGCCCCCGTCGAGAGGAGCCCGCATGACGCAGGACGCAGATGGGATCACCGGATCGAAGGAGACCGCCCGGGTGGCGGTCGACGCGCATCTCGGCGGCCTGATCGATCTCAGCCACACGATCCACGCCGATCCCGAGTTGTCCTACGACGAGTTCCGATCATCTGTCCTCGTCGCCGACGCGCTCGAGCGGGGCGGCTTCCGTGTCACCAGCGGGACGGCCGGACTCCCCACCGCCTTCGTGGCCGAGGCCGGAGACGGCCCACTGGTGCTGGCCATCTGCGCGGAGTACGACGCCCTTCCCGACGTGGGCCATGCCTGTGGGCACAACATCATCGCCGCCACCGCCGTCGGTGCCGGGCTCGGACTACTCCCGCTGGCCGACGAACTCGGTATCACCGTCCGGGTTCTCGGAACACCAGCTGAGGAAGGCGGGGGCGGCAAGGTGGTCATGCTGGATGCCGGAGCGTTCGACGACGTGCACGCGGCCATGATGGTCCATCCATGGGCCACGGAGCGTCTCGAGGCCACCTGTCTGGCCGTGCACCATTTCGACGTGGCCTTCACGGGGCGGACGGCCCATGCCTCGGCCGCCCCGTGGCTGGGCGTCAACGCCGGTGACGCCATGGTCGTCGCCCAGGTGGCGATCGGCCTGCTACGTCAGCAACTGCCGCCGGGGGACCAGGTACACGGCGTGATCACCGCAGGGGGCGAAGCGGCAAACATCATCCCGTCCCGGGTCACCGGTCGCTTCATGGCCCGTTCCCTCACACTGGGGGGGCTCGAACAGCTCGTGCCCCGGATCGAGGCTTGCTTCGAGGCAGGTGCCCGGGCCACGGGGGCCGAGGTCGCGTTCTCGCCCCTGGCACCCGACTACTCACACATGGAGTGCGATCCCGGCCTGCTCGCCAGCTACCGGGTCAATGCCGAGTCGCTCGGCCGGAGCTTCGAACTCGACGACACGGGTGCACCCCGGCCTACCCTCTCGACCGACATGGCCAACGTGTCACTGGCCGTGCCGACCATCCACCCGCTCCTCGCCATCGAGTCCCACGGTGCGGTCAACCACCAGCCGGAGTTCGCGGCCGCCTGCGTCACGGCCTCCGCGGACACCGCGGTACGGGACGGTGCGCTGGCGATGGCCTGGACGGCCATCGACGCGGCATCTCCCGGGCCGCTGCGTGAGCGGCTCCTGGCCCGGCACGGGTCGTGACACCGCCGGCCCTCGAGCCGGCCCCTGGTCCCGTGGTGACCGGCCTCGTCCCCGACTTCCCGATCCGTACCGAGCGGCTGCTGCTCCGTCCCTGGCGGATGGACGAACTCGACATCTACCACCGCATGAGAGGCGACCCCGAGGTGGTCCGCTTCCTCTACGGCCACCCGCTCAGCCGCGAGGAGGCACGGGTCAAGTTGGCTTCGCTGCGGTCCACGCTCACCGAGCCGGGCCAGTGGACCAACCTCGCCGTTGAGGTCGCCGAGACCGGCGAGGTGGCGGGCGAGGTCGGTATCGGCTGGGAGAGCGACGTGCACTGCCGGGCGGACATCGGGTACACCTTCCTCGTGGCGCACCGCGGGAGGGGCTATGCCACCGAAGCGGCCACCGCCATGGTGGACCTGGCGTTCTCGGGACTCCGTGTCCATCGGGTGGTCGGCCGTCTTGACGCCCGCAACACCGCCTCGGCAGCCGTGCTTGAGCGTCTCGGCATGCGGCACGAGGCCCATCTCGTCGAAAACGAGTGGGTCAAGGGTGAGTGGACCGACGAGTCGGTCTATGCCGTTCTTGCCACCGAGTGGGCATCACGGCGCGGCGCCGACTGACATCGACCGACCTCGCAGACCCCCCACCTGCCCACCTGCCCGCACACCGCACACCGCACACCGCACACCGCACACCCTGGCGTCAGCCGTTCGGGTGGAACTCCCCGAAGACTCCCCGCAGGACGTCGGACACCTCGCCCAGCGTGGCCATCCGGGACAGTGCCACCTTCATGGGCACGAGCAGGTTCTGGGTGCCGCGGGCGGCGGACTCCACGTCCGCCAGTGCGGCGTCGACGGCGGCCTGGTTGCGCCCGGCCCGCACCCGGCCGACACTGGCGACCTGTGAGCGCTGCAGCTCCACGTCGATCGGGAAGACGTCGGTGGGTGCACCGCGCTCGTCGACGAACTTGTTGACCCCGATGACGACCTTGTGGCCGCTGTCGATGTCCTTGGCGTAGGCGTAGGCGGCCTGCTCGATCTCCTGCTGCATGTACTGGGCCTCGATGGCATCGACGGCACCGCCCATGGCGTCGATGCGCTCCAGGTAGTCCCACGCGGCCGCCTCGACCTCGTCGGTCAACGACTCGACGAACCATGAGCCGGCGAGGGGGTCGACCGTGTCGGCTACTCCCGACTCGTACCCGACGATCTGCTGGGTACGCAGCGCGATCTTGGCTGCATGCTCGGTCGGGAGGCCGAGGGCCTCGTCGAACCCGTTGGTGTGGAGGCTCTGCGTCCCCCCCAGGGCGGCGGCCATGGCCTGGACCGTCACGCGGACGATGTTGTTCTCGGGTTGCTGGGCCGTGAGCGTGGACCCGCCCGTCTGGGTGTGGAACCGCAGCAGCAGCGACTTCTCGTTCTGGGCGCCGAACCGCTCCTTCATGATCTTCGCCCACATCCGACGGGCGGCCCGGTACTTGGCCACCTCCTCGAACAGGTTGTTGTGGGCGTTCCAGAAGAAGCTGAGACGCGGGGCGAACTCGTCGACGGCCAGGCCGGCCGCCAGGGCGGCCTCGACGTAGGCGATGCCGTTGGCCAGCGTGAAGGCGATCTCCTGCACGGCCGTCGAGCCGGCCTCACGGATGTGGTACCCGGAGATGGAGATCGTGTTCCAGGCGGGCAGGTGCTCCGCACAGTAGGAGAAGGTGTCGGTCACCAGCCGCATGGACGGTCGGGGCGGGTAGATGTACGTGCCGCGCGCCACGTACTCCTTCAGGATGTCGTTCTGGATCGTGCCGCCCAACAACTTCGGGTCGACGCCGTTCTCCTCGGCCACGAGTTGGTAGAAGAGCAGGAGGATCGCGGCTGTGGCGTTGATCGTCATTGACGTCGTGACCTGGTCGAGGGGCAGCCCGGCGAGCAGTGCCCGCATGTCCTCGAGGCTGTCGATGGCCACGCCCACCTTGCCGACCTCGCCCTCCGAACGGGGGTGATCGGAGTCGTAGCCCATCTGGGTGGGGAGGTCGAAGGCACAGGAGAGACCTGTCTGGCCGGCATCGAGCAGGAATTTGAACCGCTCGTTGGTGGCCTCGGCCGTGCCGAAGCCGGCGTACTGACGCATCGTCCAGAGGCGGCCCCGGTACATGTCAGGACGGATGCCCCGCGTGTAGGGGAAGGAGCCGGGGTCGCCGAGCCTCGTCGCCGGGTCCCATCCGGCCAGGGCATCGGGCCCATAGACCTGATTGATGGTGATACCCGAGTCGGTGACCCGCTCGTGCTTCGGTGTTCCTGACGCGGTCTCAGATGCCATGGCGGACAGATTACGGCCACGGCGGGCCAACCAGAAATTGCGACCCGGCACGCCGCCCCGTCCGGCGCCCCGGATCCCGCCGCGCTCAGTCCGCTGCAGTGGCCCCAACCGGGACCGCTCCGGCCACGTCGGGCACCTCGATGCGCCCGGGCAGGAAGAGGGCGGGCACCACGGCGATGGCGCAGACGGCGAACGACCACCAGAACGACGTGGCGAATGCCTGGGCCAGCCGGTTCACGACGGTCGGCGGCAGGGCGTGGGCGGCCATGGTGCCGAGCGAGGTGTCCTGACCGGGGAAGCGCCGCGTGATCTGGTTCGACAGCACGACCGCGAAGACCGCCACACCGATCGAGCCACCGACCTGGCGGATGATGTTGGTGGCCGTACTCGCCCGCGGGACCTCGGCGTGGCTGAGGCCCCGGTACGAGGCCGCGAAGACGGGCATCATGCCGAAGCCGAGGCCGATGCCCCGCACGAACAAGGCTGCCGCGAGGAAGACGAAGCTCGTCGAACCCGACACCTGGGTGTAGGCGAGCGTCCCGATGGCCAGTAACGCCATGCCCCACGGGACCGTCCGGCGCGGGCCGTACCGGTCGGCCAGGTTGGCGGCCGGGCGCATGGCCAGCGCGGCACCGATGCCCTGGGGCGCCATGAGCAGTCCGGCCAACCACGGCGACTCGCCGCGACACACCTGGTAGTAGAGCGGCAGAAGGAACATCGTCCCGTAGAGGGTGGCCCCGGTCAGGAAGATGCAGATCGTGGCCACCGAGAAGCTGCGCCGCTTGAACAGGCGCATGTCGAGTAGTGGTTCCGGCGCCCTGAACGAGCGCCAGACGAAGCCGGCACACATCAGCACGCCGACGACAAGGGTGAGGTCCACGCTCCGCGAGAACCCGCCGTCGGTCCCCACCAGCGACAGTCCGTAGACGATCAGGGCGAGGCCGGGCGCCAGCAGCAGGAAGCCGGCCAGGTCGAACCGGTGGTCACGGTCCTGCGGGGTCGTCTCGAGGAAGCGCGCGGCGAGGATCAGCGCCACGATGCCGATGGGGACGTTCACGAAGAAGATCCAACGCCACGACACGTTGGAGACGATCGCCCCGCCGATCACCGGCCCGAGGATGGGGCCGAGCAGGGTGGGGATGCCGATGACGGCCATGACCCGGTTCATCTTGTCCGGGCCGGCGGTGCGGGCCATGATCGCCTGACCGACGGGCATGATCATGCCGCCGCCGAACCCCTGGAGGACCCGGAAGGCGATGAGTGCCGTGGCCGACCAGGCCAGCCCGCACAGTATCGAGCCGGCGAGGAAGAGGATGAGCGAGATCATGTAGACGGGCTTGCCGCCGAACCGGTGCATGGCCCAACCGCTCAGCGGGATCACCACGGCGAGGGCCAGGAGGTAGCCGGTCGTCACCCACTGGATGGTGTTGACCGGGACGTGGAAGTCCTTGGCCAGGGTCGGGAGGGCCACGGCCACGATCGTCGTGTCCAGGATGGCCATGATCGTGCCCAGCACCACCACCACGCCGGCCCGGCGCACCTCGGGGCTCAATCGGTTGTCGGAGGCGGTCGGGGTGGCCGCGGCGCTGGCAGACGTCATTGGTTCCTCGGTTGGGGGTCGACTGGGGCCCCACGATATCCGGAGGGAACCTCGATCTGTGCGGACACGTGCGAACCCGTGCGGACCAACGCGAACCCGTGCGGATCCGCCCCGGGGCCTGCACATTGCCTGCCCCGGGCGACTAGAACTCCCTCCATGCCGGTCGCCCTCTTCGACCTCGACAACACCCTGTTGGACCGCGAGTCGGCCTTCGCCCTGTGGGCCCGACGGTTCTGCGAGACCTGGTCGCTACCCGATGCGGCCCACGCCGCGCTCGTCGTGGCCGACGAGGACGGCTACCGCACGCGCGAGGACCTGTTCGCCGATGTCCGTGGCCGGTTCGGTCTCGATGTCCCGGTCGACGAACTCGTGGAGGCCTACCACGTCGACTATCCGGCCGGCTTCTCGTTCCCCGACTCCTCCCGCACGGCCCTCAGGAGGCTCCGGTCCGCGGGCTGGAAGATCGCGGTCGTCACCAACGGGCCGGCCTTCCAGGAACGCAAACTGGAGGTCACCGGGTTGGGAGACGAGGTGGACGCCGTCTGTGTGTCGGCCCTTGTCGACTCGTGGAAGCCCGACGCGGGCATCTTCGTCGAAGCGGCCCGCCGCTGTGGGACGGCGCTGGAGGGGTGGATGGTCGGCGATTCGGGTCCCGCCGACATCCGTGGCGGCCAGGACGTGGGCCTGCGCACCATCTGGTTCCCCCGTGGGCGGACGTGGGATCTCGGCGACCCACCTCCGGACGCGGAGGCCGCGGACGTGCCCACGGCCGTCCGCATCATCCTCGGCGAGCGGCCCCTCGGCTGATCACTTGGCTGATCGCGTCGCACTCCGTCGGCGACGACGGCCCCTCGGGGCACCGTGCCGATCCCCCGAGGGGCCGTCGTCGACCTGTTACGACGCGGGCGCCTCGATGGCGTGCGGCATGCACAGGTCGTCGTACTCGGCGATGACGATCTCACCGGCATCGGGACCACAGGCCGGGCAGGCCGGGTCGCGCCGGACCTTGAAGGTGCGGAAGCTCTGCTCCAGGGCGTCGTAGGCCAGGAGCCGGCCCTGCAACGTGTCGCCGATGCCGAGCAGCACCTTGATGGCCTCGACCGCCTGGAGCGAACCCACGATGCCGGGCAGGACGCCGAGCACACCGGCCTCCGAGCAGCTGGGGGCCAACTCGGCCGGGGGTGGCTCGGGCAGGAGGCAGCGGTAGCAGGGGCCCTCATAGGGATTGAACACCGTGACCTGGCCTTCGAACCGGAAGATGGAGCCGTGGATGACCGGGATCCGCTTCAGCAGCGACGCGTCGTTGACCAGGTAGCGGGTCGGGAAGTTGTCGGTCCCGTCCACGATGACGTCATAGCCGTCGATGATGTCGAGGACGTTGTCCGCGCCCAGCCGCACGTCATAGGTGACGACGTTCACATCGGGGTTGATCAGCGTCAGCGTCTTCTTGGCCGAGTCCACCTTCCGCTCACCGATCCGGTCGGTGTTGTGGAGGATCTGGCGTTGCAGGTTGGAGGCGTCGACCACGTCCATGTCGATGATGCCCAGCGTGCCCACCCCGGCCGCGGCCAGATAGAGGGCGGCGGGCGAGCCGAGGCCGCCGGCGCCCAGCAGCAGCACCTTGGAGTCGAGGAGCTTCAGCTGACCGGTGTCCCCGACCTCCGGTAGGAGCAGGTGGCGCTGGTAGCGGTTGCGCTGCTCCGGCGTGAGGGTGCGTGGGGCCGCCCAGGCGCGCCCCTCGTCCTTCCACCGGTTGAAGCCGCCCATGATCGACGCGACGTCGGTGTAGCCCAACTGCTGCATGGTGTCGGCGGCGAAGGCCGAGCGCACGCCGCCGGCGCACATAACAAGCACGTGGGCGGACTTGTCCGGGATCCGACCCTCGATCGAGGTCTCGAGGTTCCCCCGGGGGAGATGGACGGAGCCGGCCACCGCGCCCTGCTCGTACTCGTCGGGCTCCCGCACGTCGAGCAGCACGGAGCCGGACGCGGAAAGCTCGGCCTCGGCCTCCTCGGTGGTGATCTCGCGGATGTTGGCCTTGGCTCCGGCGAGCATCTCTCTGAAGGTGGGCACGGCGGTCTCGCTTCCTGACGGGTCGGCGGGATGGTGGTCGGCGGGCCGACGTCGGAGCCATCCCTCCAGCGGCTCTACGACGTTGTAAACGCTACCAGGATGGTCAACATTCCCTCCCACGCACGACCCGAACCCCTGGGATCGGGTCGTGCGCCACTCCCGGTGTCCCGACGCTCAGGACGTGACGAGGGAGGATGCCGGGGGGATGGTGCCCGGGCCGGTCGAGAGGCAGCCCGCCAGGGCGGCCGGATCCGGAGGGGCAGCGAGCTTCGGCGGGGTGAGGAATGCCGGTGCCGCGTGCAGGTCGACGCTGTCGAGGAGGTCGTCGGCCGCACCGTCACGGTGGGTCAGGGCGGGCAGATTCCACTTGGTCTCGACGAGCTTGAGGAATGACGTGTGGTCATGGACCACGCGCGAGACGTAGTCCTTCCTGGCGAAGGGGGACACGATCCCGGCCGGGACGCGGAAGCCGTAGCGGTCGAACGACCCCGGGGTGTCGCCCGGTGCGAGGTCCGGCGGCACGTCGTCCGGCACCGCGGCCGTCGGTGGGGCGACGTGGTCGTAGTAGCCGCCCGACTCGTCGTAACACCACAGGAGGAGGGTGTGGGGCCACTGCGGCGATGCCATGACGGCGTTCACCACCTGGGCCAGAAACTGATCGCCGTACTGGACGTCCTGGGGGTCCTCCTCGGAGTTCGAGCCGAAGTCGGGGTCGACCATGCTCACCGAGGGAAGCGTCCCCGCCGCGGCGTCGGCATAGAACTCGTCGATCTTGGTCAGGTGGGTCGAGAACCCCGGCAGCGACGCCTGGTACGACCAGATCAGCGCCGAGGGCAGGCTGGCGTAGTAGTTCTTCCAGGAGATGCCATGGGCGTCGAGCGATTGGAAGATGGTGCCGTTGGCAGGGGCCGCAGCCGGGAATACGTCGGTCAGCAGGCCCAGTGAGGTCCCGGCCATCAGGTAGCGCCGGTTGGGGTAGGTCTGAGCACCGACGGAGCAGAAGTAACGGTCGCAGACCGGGAACGTCGCCGCCAACGAGTTCACGAACGGCAGGACGTCGGGCTCCAGGTAGCCCATCGACACCGGACCGCTCTCGCTGCCCACGAATCCGCTGTTGGCGCCGTCGGCGTAGGAGGTCCAGAAGGCGTTCCAGGTGTTGTACGGCTCGCCGTCCGGCTGGCACGGGTTGGGCATGGGGAAGGCACGAACCGACGTGTCCGGTCCGGGAGGCGCGATCGACGATCCGGTCGGCCACGGGTTGACGGCAGTGGGCTTCCCCGAGTTGTCGAGGGTGAACCCGTCACCCCGGCCTCGTTGCATGCCGAGCACGTTGTCAAAGGAGTGGTTCTCCATCATCACCACGATGATGTTCTCGATCTGCGGCAGCTGGTCGGTCCCGGCCGCAGCCTTCGGGTTGGGCAGCTGACCCGGCTGGAGCACCTTCGTCGGGGTCGTCGTGGGAGGCGCGGTCCCACCCGTGGTCGAGGAGGAGGATTCCGAGGAGGACGAGCACGCCGCGAGCCCCACGGCGGCGGCGCCCGCCAGCGCGCCCCCGAGGAGCGTCCGTCGCGAAAAGGCTGGGGACTGGGTCACCTCCCGCACCGTAGTGACCGGGCAACCGGCCGACAACCGGTCCGGCGGTAGCGTGCCCGCCATGGAGTTCGCAGACGCGGTGCGGCGACGCCACATGACCCGCAACTTCCGCGACACCCCCCTCGACCGGGCGGTGGTGGACGGGTTGTTGGCCGAAGCCCTGTCCGCACCGTCGGCCGGCAACACCCAGGGCCGCGACCTCGTCGTGCTCGAGGGCGCCGACCGGACGTCCCGCTACTGGGACAGCACGACGGATGCCGCCTGGCGCACCTCGTCCCGCCGCTTCGAGGGGATGTCCCGGGCCCCGGTGGTGGTACTCGCCTTCTCGGACCCGGATGCCTACGTCGAGCGGTACGCCGAGCCCGACAAGACCCGTCCCGACGCCACCGAGGTGGAGTGGGTGGTTCCCTACTGGCACGTGGATGCCGCCTTCGCCGTCATGACGCTGCTGCTCGCCGCGGCCGACCGGGGCATCGGTGCCGGCTTCCTGGGCAACTTCCGCGGCGAGGACGCGCTGAAGGCCGCACTGGGTGTCCCCGGTCGGATGCACTGGCTCGGCGCCGTGCTGCTCGGTGAGCCCGAGCTCCCCGACCCTCCGTCCACCTCGGCCGCCCGGGTCCGTCGCACCGTCGCCGACAGCGTCCACCGCGGCCGCTGGTAGCCCGCGGTCACGCGGGTCAGCGACCCGGGCACGCATCCGGGCGGTCCCGTGCACACGGCCGCGACGCGACATAGATTTGACACCGGCGGTCGACCAGCCGCCACGGCGATGACCACATCCGGACCTGCCTGCACCACAGGCGGTCCCAGCGGAGAGGGTCCACGATGACCGATACAGCGATCGAATCTGGTCTCGGAGCGCCTCCCACCACGAGTGCGGGCCGTGACGTGGCACGGTCGGGTGAGCCAGGAACCACCCCACCTCCCGGTGCCGGCGGTCACGGGCCGCCGCCCGTCCCAAGTTTCAACATCGTTCCCGTCCGGGCACTGCCCGTGGTGGCCGTCATCCTCGTCGGCCTGGTCGTGGCCATCGCCTCCAACAACCTGTGGGCGCTCACCTTCTTCCATGTGGCCGGTGGCGGCCTGTGGACCAGCCTCGACCTCTTCCTGGGGCTGATCCTCGGCCCGATCATGGGCAGCCTCACGATCCCGGCCCGCATCGAGTTCACGACCAAGTTCATGCCGAAGATGCTGCTGATCATGCCGACCCTGGTGGCAATGACCCTCGGAGCCGGATTCCAGTTGGCCCGGCACATGGGCAACCTCGAGGCCTCGTATCCGCACCACGGTTGGGTGGTGGCCTCGTACATCGTGGTCGGCTGCATGGCGGTCATCGCCCTCGGGCTCCTGGAGCCGGCCAACCTGGCCGTGCTATTCGAGCTGAAGAAGCCCCGGCCCAACGGGGCCCGGATCCAGCGACTCATGAAGGTCTTCATCTACACCGCAGGAATAACGGGCTTGCTCCAGATCCTGACGATCCTGATCATGACCTTCCTGGCCAGCCGATGAGCACGACCGCAGAGGTGCCGCCCCCCGGGTTCAGCGAGCCCGATGCCGAGGACCTGCGCCAGGCCGACTTCCCTCCGGTGATGCCCATCGCCATCTCGACCCTTGTGCTGATCGTCGCCGGCGGCATCGTCGTGGCCGCGCAGTACGGCCGGCCGCCCAAGCTGACCATCCCGGTGGTCCTGCTGAGTGTGGCCGCCGTCCTGCTTCTGGTGAATGCCGTGCTGGTGGTCCGGATCCAGGAGTTCGCACGCCCCGTGTTCCACAGGGTGCTGGGTTGGGCCCTGTTGGCCTACGTGGTGATCGCCGGCATCCTCGAGTACGTGTTCCTCTACGACCACACGCCGGGTCGCGAGCTCGCCCTGTTCAGCGCCATGCTCCTGCTGTTCGCCCTCGATGTCCCGCTCATGCTGTCGTACTCGGTGGCGCGCTGGCAGGCCCCGGACGCCAGGTAGCCACCGAGGCCCCACCGGGTCCCCGAGCCACAACCGAGTCCCGAGCACCACCGCCCGGCAAGGTCGTCGGGCAGGTGGAGCACCGGTCGCCGGCAAGCTTCCTCCTGCACGCTCCACGGGACCTGTCCGTCCCCATCGAGGAGCTCACGTGTCCATCCCCACCGTCATCCCACCACCGCCCCGTCCGCTGCATCCCGTCGCCGCTCCGGCCCGGGAGGTGGTGCCTACGTCCGAAGGGCCCAGCCTCCACATCGTCGAGTGGGTCGACCCCGTCGCCGACCCCCACGGGATGCATCCGTGCAGCAGATACGTCGAGCTCTACTGGCTGGGCATCATCGGACCGAGCACGACGTGGCTGCTCCGTCGCCTCACCTACGGTCTCGAGGTCCACGGCGACGGGTTCGACCTCCACCTCCCCGAGACTGCCCGATCCCTCGGACTCGGCGACAAGATGGGCAAGAACTCGCCGTTCCGGCGGGCACTGGCCCGGCTGATCACGTTCGAGCTCGCCCGCCCCCACGGTCCGGGAGGACTGGCCGTGCGCCAACACATCCCGCCCCTGCCGCTCCGCCACCTCAGCCGGCTCCCCGAACCGCTCCAGCGCAGCCACCGCCGGTGGATCGCCGAGCAGGGCCTGTCCGGGCCCGAGCAGATGCGGCGGCGTGCGCTCCGGTTGGCCGTGGGGCTGGCCGAGGCCGGCCACGACCGCACCACCATCGAACGGCGCCTGGGTGAGTGGCGATTCCATCCGGCGGTGGCGTTCAACGCGGCGGCTGAGGCATGCGCCACGAGTCGGACGACGATGCTCGACGGGGGAACCTGAGGGGCGGCGCGGGTCGCACGGAACCACCGGGCCGCAGGTCGCCGGCGCAGGATTATCCGGGCTCGGCCTCGTGACCGGCGGGCGTGAGACCCCAGTAGGTGTCGATCGGCTGGATCTCGCCCTTCACGACCTTGTCGATCATGCGGCAGATCGGTAGGTCGAGGCCGTGCCGCTCGGCCAGCTCCAGGGCCACCTTGGCGGTGTTCACGCCCTCGGCCACCATGTGCATCTCATCGAGGATGTCCTCGAGCTGGCGGCCCTTCCCGAGCTGTTCGCCCACCCGCCGGTTGCGGCTGTGCGGGCTGACGCAGGTGGCGATGAGGTCACCCATCCCGGCCAGTCCGGCAAACGTCGCCGGCCGGGCGCCCATCGCCTCGCCGAGCCGGATCAACTCGGCCAGTCCCCGTGACATGACCGCGGCACGGGTGTTGTCGCCCACACCGAGGCCCTCGCCGATGCCGGCGGCGATGGCGATGACGTTCTTCAGCGCCCCTCCGAGCTCGCATCCGACCACGTCGTCGTTGATGTACACCCGGAAGACGCCACGGGTGAAGACCGCCTGGATGGCGCTGGCCACCTCGAGGTCCTCGGTCGCGATCACGGCTGCAGCCGCTTTGCCGCTCAGGATCTCCGAGGCGATGTTGGGACCGGTCAGTGCGGCCACCGGGTGTCCGGGCACCACCTGCTTGATGACCTCGGTCATCCGCAGGTGCGAACCCCGTTCGAGTCCCTTCGACAGGCTGACCACCGGGATCCAGGGCCGCATGAAGGGGGCGGCATCCTCGAGTACCCGACGGAAGCCCGACGTGGGCACGCCCATGACGATGAAGTCGGCGCCGCACACCGCACCTTCGAGGTCCGAGGTCGCCGTCAGCGCCGGGTCGAGGGCGAACCCGGGCACGTAAGCCGGATTCTCGTGGTCCTCGTTCACGGTGCGGGCGACTTCGGGATTCCTGGCCCACAGCACCGTGTCGTGGTGGTGCGCGACCAACGACGCCACCGTCGTGCCCCACGACCCTCCCCCGAGGACTGCGATCTTCACGTGGCAGACGGTAGTGCAGTGCAGCCGTGGGTACCGGGTGCGCTCACGCACCACCCTCCGACGGCACGGCGGGCCGGGTCCGTCAGCCCCTCGGTCGGGTGGCCAGCCAGCGGGCGAACTCCTCTGACGTGGCGAGCGCCACCAGCGTCCGCACCCCGAACCCGCTGCCCCCCTTGGAGTTGTACCCGCGGTTGTCGTCGGTACGGGACGGGCCGGCGATGTCGAGGTGGGCCCACGGCACGTCGCCGACGAACTCCTGGAGGAGGAGCGCCGCGCTGATGGAACCGGCCTGGCCTGGTCGTCCCATGTTCTTCATGTCGGCCACCTCCGACTCGATGTGAGCGGCGTAGTCCTCGGGGAGCGGGAGTGGCCACGACGGCTCGCCGGCCGCCGTTCCGGCCGCCCGCACGGCGTCGCTCAGCTCGTCGTCATTGCTGAACAGACCAGCGATCTCCTTGCCGAGGGCCACGATGGCAGCCCCCGTGAGCGTCGCCAGGTCGATGACGGCATCCGGCTCGGCCTCGACGGCCAGGGTGAGGCCGTCGGCCAGGATGAGTCGGCCCTCGGCATCCGTGTTCAGCACCTCGATGGTCTTGCCACTGCGGGTCGTCAGGACGTCCCCGGGCTTGGTGGCCGAACCACTGGGCATGTTCTCGGTCATGGGGGCCCACGCCGTCACCGGCGTCCGTCCCCCGAGCGCGGCGATGGCGTCGACCGCGGCCAGGACGGCCGCAGCCCCGCCCATGTCGGTCTTCATCGTCTCCATTCCGCCGGGCGGCTTCAGCGAGAGGCCACCGGAGTCGAAGGTGATCCCTTTCCCCACCAGTGCGAGATGGGGCACCCGGCCAGCGAACTCGTACGGGTCGGCGGGGCGGTAGTCGACCCGGACGAGCCGGGGTGGCCGGACCGAGCCCGCGGCGACACCGAGGAGCCCCCCCAACCGCTCGGCGATGATGCGGTCCTCGTCCCACACCTCGACGGTCAACTCCGCGACACCGGCGAACCGGTCGGTGACCACATGGGCGAAGCGCTCCGGGGTGAGTGAGCTGGGCGGCTCGTTGACGAGGTCCCTCGCCAGTCCCACCGAGCGCGCCACCCGGGAGCCGCGTACCGTGCCCCGTTCCACGGCCCCGCCATCATCGGGCGACCCACCGACGAGCACGAGACCGGTCAGGCCAGGTGCCGGGTCGGCGCTACGGAAGTCCTCGTAGCGGTAGGTCGCGAGCGCACCGCCCTCGGCTGCCGCGGCGGCGATGTCCGCCGGATCGGAGTCGGCCACCGTCGGGAGCACCAACGCGGCCGTGCCCCCCTTGCCTGCCGACCGCACGAATGCTGCAGCGGCCCGCCGCAGCGACTCCAGTCCGCGGTGACCGGCCAGACGATCAGCTGCACCGAGTCCGACCAGCACGACGTCCGGGCCGGCGGCGAGTGAGCGGAGCACCAGCGTCTGGGCGACGTTTCCGGCGAAACCCTGCCGCTGGCACCAGTCGGCATCGAGCCCGTCCGGCCAGGACACACCGTCGAGTGCCACCGGGTCGCCGGCCACGATCGGCCCCGCTCCGGTGCTCAGGACGGGAACGCCCACGGCGATCGTGTCGTCGGGAAGTGCGGGTACGGACAGTGCTGTCACGTTGATCACGTCGATGCTCCTGGAGCGTGGGCCGTCGGTTGCTGGGACTGGGTAGAGGGCGTACGAAGCGGTGGTCGGGGCTGCGCCGGGTCAGTCGCCGACCGTGTCGGACGTGTCGTCCGTTTCGGCCGCATCCGACGTGTCGTCCGTTTCGGCCGCATCCGAGCGGCCGGTCGTGCGCCCGGCCCGGCCCCGTCGGGGCGCACCGCGGGCCAGCAGGTGCTCGTCGCCCTCGACCCAGCGGGCCATGGCCCACAGGAGGTCGGACAGGCGGTTGAGGTAGCGGCCCACCAGCGAGTCCTCGATGGGCGACGAAACGACCAGACGCTCCGCCCGACGGACCACCGTGCGGGCCAGGTCCAGCGCAGCCGACGCCCGGGTGGCCCCCGGAATGACGAACTCGGTCGGCATCGACACTCGGGCGATCAGCGAGTCGATGTCGTTCTCGAGGGCGGCGACCATGTCCTCGGTGACCAGCGTCGAACCGCCCACCAGCTTCGACCGGTGGGTGGGGTCGGTCGTGACCTCGGCCATCAGGACGTAGAGCTCGCGCTCGAGCCGGGTGAGGAAGCCGTCGAGCTCGGAGCCCGCGTCGGCTTCCGCCCGCGCCATTCCCATGGCCGCCTGGGCCTCGTCCACCGTGCCGGTCACCTGCATCATGGGCGAGTCCTTGGCCACCCGTCCCCCGTAGAGGAGTCCCGTGGTGCCGTCGTCGCCGGTCCGGGTGTAGATCTTCAGCACGGTGTCCTCACCGCACCGATGCTAAACGAACGGGGTAGGCACACCGTCAGCCGGGCCGTCAGCCGGGTCGTCCGCCGGGTCGTCCGCCGGGTAGTCAGCCGGGCCGCCCGGCATCCATCGCACGCCAGGGGCCGGCCGGGCGCCCGTACGCCACTATCGTTGGAGGGCTATGGCCGCCCTCCGCACCGAATCGAGTTACCTGCAGGCCGCACGCGAGCGCGTCGTCATCTTCGACGGTGCCATGGGCACGAACCTGCAGTTGCAGGATCTCACGGCCGACGACTTCGGCGGACCGGACCTCGAGGGCTGCAACGAGCTCCTGGTCGTCACCCGTCCCGACGCGGTCGACAAGGTCCATCGGTCGTTCTACGAGGTGGGCTGCGACGTGGTCGAGACCGACACATTCGGAGCATTCGGACCCGTACTGGCCGAGTACGGCCTGCGGGACCGAGTGCGCGAACTGAACCTCGCCGCCGTGGGTATCGCCCGCAAGGCGGCGGACGAGTATTCGACACCGGACAAGCCCCGGTGGGTGGCCGGCAGCATCGGACCGGGCACCAAGTTCCCCACGCTCGGCCAGATCCGGTACGCCGACCTGCGCGATGCCTATGACGAGCAGTCCGACGCCCTGATCGAGGGTGGCTCCGACCTCATCGTCATCGAGACGGTCTTCGACCTCCTCCAGGCCAAGGCCGCCATCAACGGTGCCCGTCGGGCCATGAAGCGTGCCGGTGTCCGGCTACCGATCCAGTGCCAGGTCACCATCGAGCTGACCGGTACCATGCTGCCCGGGACCGAGGTGGGCGCCGCGCTGGTGGCGCTGCAGGCGATGGACGTCGACGTGATCGGCCTCAATTGCGCCACCGGTCCCTCGGAGATGTTCGAGCCCCTGCGTCACCTGACCGGACATGCCGGAACCCCCGTGTCCTGCCTGCCCAATGCCGGACTCCCGTCGGTGGTCGACGGCAAGATGCACTACGACCTCGAGGCCCACCAGCTGGCCGAGTACCACCGCCAGTTCGTGTCCGAGCTCGGCGTGTCGATCATCGGGGGCTGCTGCGGCACGACCCCGGAGTACCTACGCGCCGTGGTCGAGGCCTGTGCCGACCTGGCGCCGGCCGTTCGCTCCCCTGAATCCGAGGAGGGCGCCGCCTCGATCTACACCCACGTCCCCTTCACCCAGGACAGTTCGTTCTTGGTGGTGGGCGAGCGGACGAACGCCAACGGCTCGAAGAAGTTCCGCGAGGCCATGCTCGAGGCCGACTGGGACACCTGCGTGGCGATGGCCAAGGAGCAGGTGAAGGAAGGGTCGCACGTCATCGACGTCTGCGTCGACTACACCGGCGCCGACGGTGTCGCCGACATGGAGGAGATCGCGTCCCGCTTCGCCACCCAGTCCACCGCGCCGCTCATGGTCGACTCGACGGAGGCACCCGTCGTCGAGACCGCCCTGTCGTGGATCGGCGGTCGTGCCATCATCAACTCGGTGAACCTCGAGGAGGGCGATGCCGAGGGGACCCGGCTCGACTCGTTCCTGACTCTGGCCAAGGAGTACGGGGCGGCCGTCGTCTGCACGTGCATCGACGAGGAGGGCCAGGCTCGCACGGCCGATTGGAAGGTCCGGTCGGCCACGGCCATCCACGACATCGCCGTGGAGCGGTACGGACTGCGTCCCCAGGACCTCCTGTTCGACCCGCTGGCACTGCCCCTGTCGACGGGCATGGAGGAGAGCCGACGGGACGGGATCGAGACGATCGAGGGCATCCGCCGCATCAAGGCCGAGTTGCCCGGCGTCTACACCGTGCTCGGACTGTCCAACGTCTCGTTCGGGCTGAACCCGGCGGCCCGTCAGGTCCTCAACTCGGTGTTCCTCCATGAGTGCGTCGAGGCCGGTCTGGACGCGGCCATCGTGCACGCCTCCAAGATCCTGCCGTTGGCCAAGATCGACGATCGGGCCAAGGAGGTGTGCCTCGACCTGATCTACGATCGGCGCGCCGACGGCTACGACCCGCTCTCCGAGCTGCTCACCATCTTCGAAGGTGTGTCGGCCTCGTCCGCGGCGGCAACCGAGGACCGGTCGGGCTGGACGGTCGAGGACCGTCTCGAACACCGGATCATCGACGGCGACCGCAACGGCCTCGAGGCCGACCTCGAGGAAGCCATGGCGCAGGACCTGACCCCGCTCATCATCATCAACGAGTTCCTGTTGGCCGGCATGAAGACCGTCGGCGAGCGTTTCGCCTCGGGCGAGATGCAGCTGCCGTTCGTCCTCGGCTCGGCCGAGACGATGAAGACGGCCGTGGCCTACCTCGAGCCCTTCATGGAGAAGGCCGACCAGGGTGGCAAGGGGACGATGGTGCTCGCCACCGTCAAGGGCGATGTCCACGACATCGGCAAGAACCTGGTCGACATCATCCTGACCAACAACGGCTACACGGTGCGGAACCTCGGCATCAAGATCGGCATCACCGAGATGGTCGCCGCCGTCGAAGAGTTCGGCGCGGACGCAATCGGCATGAGTGGGCTACTGGTGAAGTCCACACTGATCATGCGCGAGAACCTGGAGGAGCTCAACCGGCGCGGCCTCTCCACCATCCCGGTCATCCTCGGTGGGGCGGCACTGACCCGCACCTACGTGGAGCGCGACCTGCGCCAGGTGTACGACGGGCGGCTCTTCTACGGGAAGGACGCCTTCGAGGGCCTGCGCACGATGGACCGACTCGTCGAGATGCGCAAGACGGGCGAGGACGATCCCGCCTTCGGCACCGAGCTCGGCGGCCGCGACCTGGGCCCCCGCAAGAGTGAGCTGCGCAAGCAGGCCGCGGCGGACGCCCGTGCCCGCGGCGAGCAGCTGCCGGCGCGGGCTCCCGGCGTCGCGGACGACAACCCACTGTTCCCCCCTCCCTTCGTGGGCAGCCGCGTCGCCAAGGGAATGGCCCTCGACGACATCGCCACCTACCTCAACGAGACGGCGCTCTTCCGCAACCAGTGGGGTTTCCGACCGGAGGAGGGCGAGGACGATCCCGCGTTCAAGGACCGGGTCCGATTCAAGCTGCGCGAAGAACTGGCGACGGCCAAGGCCGAGCAGCTGCTGATCCCCCAGGTCGCCTGGGGCCACTTCGCGGCCAATGCCGACGGCGACGACCTCGTCATCTGGACCGACGAGTCGCGCACGACCGAGCGGACGCGCTTCGCCTTCCCCCGGCAGGTCGAGGACCCCTACCTCTGCATCGCCGACTTCTACCGGACCGTCGACTCGGGCGAGCCCGACTTCGCCAGCTTCCAGGTCGTGACCATGGGCTCCCGCGTGTCCGAGGAGGCCGCCCGTCTGTTCGCCGCCGACGAGTACAAGCAGTACCTCTACCTGCACGGTCTCGGCGTGGAGATGGCCGAGGCGCTGGCCGAGTACTGGCACCATCGCATCCGTGAGGAGCTGGGATTCGCCGACGAGGACGGTCCGACGCTGACCGGGCTGTTTCGCCAGAAGTACCGCGGCGGGCGCTACTCGTGGGGATACCCGGCGTGCCCCCGGCTCGAGGACAACGCCAAGGTCGTCGAGCTCCTCGGTGCGGACCGGATCGGTGTCGAGGTCAGCGAGGGGTTCCAGCTCCACCCGGAGCAGTCGACCACCGCGATCATCTGCCACCATCCCCAGGCCAAATACTTCGTCGCCTGACGTCCTGGCTGTCCGGCCAGTCCGGCTGTCCTGCCAGCCGGCCGTCCTGGCGTCCTGACGTCCCCCCGTCCGGCAGTTCCCACACCCTGACGTCCTGGCTGTCCGGCCCGATGGGTGCAACCGCGATCCCGAGGTGACCCACCGGTGTCAGTAGATTGGTCGGTGTGGAGGGAGTCGCTCCGATGGGAAGCGGGTTGGACGCATCGATGACGGGAAGCGGTCGCCTCGAGGTCATCCTCATCGGCGCCATCGTCGTACTCGCCGTCGTCCTCCTGCTCTACCGTTTCCTCCGGAGTTCGAACCACAGACGCCGCAAAGGCGCCTCCACGTACTTCGACAAGAATGCCGCCGACCGGAGTCGGTCGGACAGCGACGCGTCCACAGGCACCGCTGTCTATCCGACCACCCGGCCCGCCATGCCCCAGCCCATGGCGCCCACGTTGGCCGCGCCCCGCAGGGGGACGTCCCAGAAGGACGCGGGTGCCAAGCAGGGCCGGTCCGAACCGATGACCCCTCCGGATCCCAGCCGTTCACTACGTTCCCCGGGCACGGCGCCCGCTCCCCCACCGTTCTTCCCGCCAATGCCAGCGCCCGGCATGCCGCCGCGTGCCACTCCTCCGGTCAGTTCACCCGTCCTCGATCCCACGCCGCCACTCCTCGCCGAAGGGGTGATCATGCCGCCGGATCGACGGTCGGCTGCACCAAACGCCGGAACGACCCCGGGGCCGCCGGCGTCCCGCCGCACCGCTGTTCCGGCCAACCTGCCGCCGCTCGCTCCGCCCCCTTCGACCGATGAGCCTCCGACGCGGTCGACCGTCGGTGAGGCGGGTTCCGAGGGTGGCTCGAGCCGGGATGCGGAGCACGATCCGACCTCGGAGTCGGAATCCGGTGACACGCCTGGCCCCTGACGCCGACCCCTCCTACAGCGCCAGTGTCGATCCCCCGTCGACCACGATGGCGGCGCCGTTGACGAATCCCGCCTGGGCCGAGCACAGGAACGCAGTGACGGCTCCGAAGTCGGCCGGGTCGCCCATCACCCCTGCCCCGCCCAGCTGCTTCATCCGATCGGTGGCGTGTGGGCCCGGGCAGACCATATTGAGGGTGATCCCGCTCGGCTCCGAGGCGAGGTCCTGGGCGGCCGTCTTGATCCACGCCCACAGCCCGGTGCGGGCCGTGTTGGAGAGCGCCAGCATGGGTGCCGCCTGCTTGACGGTGTACGACGTGATGCAGCAGATCCGGCCCCATCCGACGGCCCGCATGTGCGGCACCGCCTCGCGCACCAGTCGGACCGAGGTCAGCAGGTTGGCGTTGAGCGCCGCTTCGAGCTGCGCATCACCAAGGTCCAGGGCCCGTCCGGGGGGCGGACCGCCGGCGTTGGCCACCAGGATGTCCAGACCACCGAACCGCTCGACGGTGGCCGCCACCAGGCGTCCCGGTTCATCGGGATCGGTCACGTCACCGGCGCGGATGTCCGCGGAGGCGCCCAGGGAGGCGATCTCGTCCCGGGTCGCCGCCAGCGTGGACGCGTCCCGGCCGGAGAGCATCACGTGCGCGCCTTCGGCGGCGAGTGCCAGCGCCGTGGCCCGTCCGAGGCCCTTCGACCCCGCGGTCACCAACGCCACCTTTCCCTCGATACCGAGATCCATTCCGTCCCTCCTCAGTGGTCCACGACGACGAGGCCGTGATCGACGGTGTTGAGCCGATCAGGCCGTCCGTCCTCACCGATGACCACGATGTCCTCCAGGCGCATGCCGAACTGTCCGGCGACGTAGATGCCGGGCTCGACCGAGAAGGCGTGACCGGGTACCAGCGTCTCGTCGTTCCCAACCACCAGGTACGGGTCCTCGTGCTCCTCGATGCCGATGCCGTGGCCGGTTCGGTGCACGAACAGGTGCCCGAAGCCGGCGGCGTCGATGACATCACGGGCGACGGCATCGACCGAGGCGGCGCTCACACCGGCCACGGCCGCCTCGACCGCGGCATGCTGGGCCGCCTCCAGCACCTCGTAGGCCTCACGCACCTCGGGCGCCGGCTCGCCCGTCACCACCGTCCGGGTGATGTCCGAGCAGTAGCCGACGTCGCCGTCGAGCGACAGCGTGCCGCCGAAGTCGCACACGACCGTCTCGTCCGGTCCGATGATCCGCTCCCCCGGCTCGTGGTGAGGACTGGCTGCATTCGGACCGCTGCCCACGATGGCGAAGTTCACGGCCGTGTGGCCCTCGGCGATCAACCGGGCGCCCAGGTCGGCGGAGACCGCTGCCTCGCTGCGGCCGAGCAGCGGGATCGCACCTGACTGCAGCATCGCAGCCACCCGGTCGGCTGCAGCACCTGCGGCCCGGAGGGCGGTGATCTCCCCTGCGTCCTTTACGGCCCGGATCGGTGACGTGACGGTGGACGCCTCGATCCACCGGGAATCAGGCAGGCGACGCTGCAGGGCCAGTGCCGTCGTGGCCCATGCCCGGTCGGACAGTGCGAGCCGGCGCGACGGCATGCCGGCCAACCGGGACACGACGAGGTCGACGGGATCCACGTCGTCCGCCCAGGGCAGCAGTTCGAACAGTCCGTCGGCCCCCGGAACCCGTGGCGCCTCCAGGCGGGGCACGACCAGGACCGGGTCCCCGACCAGCGGGAGGACCAGGAGCGTGAGGCGCTCCAGTGGCATCGCCCGGTACCCGGTCAGCCACGGGAGATCGGCCCCGTGGGAGAGCAGGAGGACGTCCACCCCGGTCTCGTCCATCCGGTTCCGCACGCGGGCCAGGCGGGACCGGCGGGACTCGAGGGCCCGTGGGCCGAGCTCGTCCGTCATCGGCTCAGCGGGCCGACATCGAGACAGGCACGGGCGCCGGGGCCGAGGTGCCGGTCGAGGCATCCGCCGCTTCACGTGCGTGGTAGCTGGAACGGGTCAGTGGCGATGCCTGGACATGCGCGAAGCCGAGTGCCGTGCCGGCCCGGCGCAGCCCGTCGAACTCCTCCGGGGTCCACCACCGCGCCACCGGGAGGTGCGTGGCACTCGGACGGAGGTACTGCCCGAGGGTGACGACGTCGACGCCGACGGCACGGAGGTCGGCGAGCGTCGCGAGGACCTCGTCCTCCCGCTCGCCCATACCGAGGATGATGCCCGACTTCGTGGTGAGGCCGGCGTCGGCCGACCGGGCCAGGACGGTCAGGCTCCGGGCGTACCCGGCGGACGGACGGACGGCCCGCTGCAGGCGCGCCACCGTCTCGATGTTGTGGTTGAGCACATCGGGACGGGCCTCGAGGATGATCCCGAGCGCATCGCGGTCCCCTTTGACGTCGGAGATGAGTACCTCGACCGCGGTGGCCGGGCTCTGGGCACGGATGGCGGCGATGGTCTCGGCAAAGGCCCCTGCTCCGCCGTCGGCGAGGTCGTCGCGGGCGACGCAGGTGATCACCGCATGGGCGAGTCCCATCCGGGCGACCGCCTCAGCCACCCGGGTCGGCTCACCCGGGTCGAGCGGAAGCGGGTGACGGGTGTCGACCTGGCAGAACCCGCAGGCCCTGGTGCAGCGCGAGCCGTTGATCATGAAGGTCGCGGTGCCGTCCGCCCAGCACTCGTAGATGTTCGGGCACCCGGCCTCCTCGCAGACGGTGACAAGGTCGTGATCACGGATCGAGTGACGGAGGTCGAGGTAGTCCTCGGCCATGGTCGCTTTCACGCGCAGCCACTCGGGCTTGCGGGCCGAAAGCGCCACACCGGCGGCGGGGTCGACACCCGATCGGGCCATCCGGCGCTCGAGGGCCGTGGCCGAGCTGACCAGCGTGACGGCCACACCACCCGACGCCGCGTCGCGGGCGCCGTCGGTCACCAGTGCGACATCATCGACCGGTCCCCAGATGCGTGCCGCAGCGGCGATGACCGCTTCGACGGTCTGGGCCATGGACACCGCGAATCCCTCGGCGGCCAGCGATGTCATGGGGTGGTCGGCGATGCCACACGGCACGATGTGGTCGAACATGGCGAGCTCGGTGGAGACGTTGAGGCCGAACCCGTGCGTCGTGCGGCCCCGTGACGTCCGCACCCCGATGGCGGCCACCTTACGGGGACCGGCGATTCCGGTGCCCGCTGCGCCGGGGTCGATCCACACGCCCGGATAGGTCGGCATCCGACCGATCCTGTCCGCCGGGACGCCGAGGGCCACCAGCGCGTCGATGACCACCTGTTCCACCTGGCGGACATGCTCCGGCCCGTGGTGGGGTCCCCGCCCGACCGAACGAATCGGGTAGCCGATCAGCTGCCCCGGCCCGTGGTAGGTCACGTCACCGCCGCGGTCGACGGCCAGGAGGTCAGCGCCGACCTCCGACGGGTCCACCAGTACGTGGGACGGGTCGGCGTTCGATCCCAGGGTGTACACGGGCCCGTGCTCCATCAGCAGCAGGTAGTCGTCATCCGATCCGACCGCCACCGCCCGCTGCAGGTCCCACGCCTCCGCATACGGCACGCGACCCAACCACCGGGCCCGCAGGCTCCGCTGGGGCAGCTCGGCCGATCGGCGGTCGTCCTCCACCGACGGGCTAGAGCTCGCCGACCCAGTCGCGGTCGTCGAGGATGGCCGACAGCCGGGACAGGAACCGGGCAACATAGGCACCGTCGACGGCCCGGTGATCGAAGTTCATCGCCACGAGCCCGACCGAGTGGATGCCGATCGACTCGGTGCCGTCCGGCAGTTCGACCACCACCGGCTTGCGGGACACGCCGTCGGTGGAGAGGATCGCCACCTGGGGCTGGTTGATGATCGCCCCGGTGATCAGCGTGCCGAATGGGCCGGCGTTGGTGATCGAGAACGTCCCACTGCTGATGTCGTCGAGGCTCAGGCGCTTGGTCCGGGCACGGTCGGCCACATCGCGGATCCGGCGGGCCATACCCCGAAGGTTGAGCTCCTCGGCGTTGTGCACCACGGGAACGATCAGGCCCTCGTTGTCGAGGTCGACGGCGATGCCCAGGTTGATGTCGTGGTGGACGATGAGCTCGTCGTTGCCCACCGACGCATTGAGGTGCGGGAACTCGGCGAGCGCCTCGACGGTCGCCCGCGCCACGAACGGCAGGTAGGTGAGGCTGAAGCCCTCCTCGTCGCGGAAGCGTCCCCCGTGGGCCCGACGGACCTGCTCGACGCGCTCGTAGTCGATCTCCTTGACCATCAGCGTGTGGGCGGAGGTCGCCTTCGACCTGACCATGTGCTCAGCCGTCCGCCTCCGGATGTTGGTGAACGGCACCACTTCGTCGCGCTCACCGGTCCGTACGCCGTCGCTGGTGGCCGCCCGGGCTGGCGCCGGCGGGGGCGGGGTGGCCGACGGGGCCACCGGCGCCGGGCGCTCGGCGCCGATGCTGGGGACCGCCGCGGGCGGTCCGCCGCGTTCGATGACGGCTTCGACGTCGCCCCGGGTGATGCGGCCCTCGAGGCCGGTGCCCCGGATGGTCGCCGGGTCGATGGCGTGATCGGCCAGGAGCTTTCGCACGACCGGCGAGAGCACCCGGGCCTGGTCCGCTCCGGCGGGAACGGTCGGGAGGCTGGCGGTGGGGGCAGCGGCTGACGGGCCCGGCTCGTCGGGCAGCGTCGACAGCGGCGCGGCCGCCGAGGGCGCCGGCGTCGGTGGGGCCGGCGGCACAACTGCAGCAGGTGCAGGTGCAGGTGATGCTGCCTCTGGCGCAGCTGCCGTCACGGGAGCCGCCGCACTGGCCGCACCGTCGCCGTCGATCACGGCCAGCGCGACGCCCACGTCGACCGTGTCCCCTTCCTCGACCAGGATCGCGGTGAGGATTCCGCCGGCGGGCGACGGCACCTCGGAGTCGACCTTGTCGGTCGACACCTCGAACAGGGGCTCGTCGCGGGCGACGGTGTCGCCGACCGCCTTGAACCACTTGGTGATGGTCCCCTCGGTCACCGTCTCGCCGAGCTGCGGCATGGTCACGTCAGCCAACGTGCAGTCCCCTTCCGGTCAGTGCCAGCACCGTCTCGCCGAATGCCTCCGACAGCGACGGGTGCGGCTGGATGAACTGGGCGACCTCGTCGGCCGTGGCTTCCCAGTTGACGGCCAGGTAGCCGGCGCCGAGTTGCTCGGTCACCCACGGTCCGACCATGTGCACGCCCAGGATCCGGCCGGTCGACCCGTCCGGGCGCCTCTCGGCGATGACCTTCACCATGCCCTCGGTGTCGCCGATGATCCGGGCCCTGCTGTTGCCACCGAAGGGATCCTTCTTGACCACGATGTCGAGGCCGGCAGCCTTGGCCGCCGCCTCGGTCATGCCGGCAAAGGCGACCTCCGGGTGGCAGTAGATGGCCCACGGCACCCGGGTGTAGTCCACGGCGGGCGCGGGCTCACCGAGGATCGACTTGATCACCACGATGGCCTCGGCGAACGCCACGTGGGCGAGCTGTGGGGTGCCGGCCACGACGTCACCGACCGCCCAGACCCCGGGGGCGCTCGTCCGCATGGTCGCGTCGGCCACAACAAACCCGCGGTCGTCGATCGTCACGCCGGCCTCGGGGGTCACGAGGCCCTCCGTCCGGGCCCGTCGGCCCACGGACACGACCACGGCGTCGACCGTCAGCTGGCCGTCGTCGCCGTAGGAGACGACCGTCCGGTTGCCCGAGGCGTCCGGCGTGTGCCCGTTCAGGGTCACGCCGGCCTTGACGTCGATGCCACGCTTCTTGAAGGAGCGGCCGATCGTACGCACGACGTCGTCGTCGCAACCGTTGAGGATGGTGGGCAACGCCTCGAAGATCGTCACCGACGAACCGAGATCGGCGAACATCGACGCGAACTCACATCCGATGGCCCCACCCCCGATGACCGCCACCGTGGGCGGAAGCTGGTCCAGGGCGAGCACCTCGTCCGACGTCAGCACGAGCGTGCCGTCGACGTCGAAGCCCGGAATGGTCCGTGGTACCGAACCGGCGGCCAGTACGACGTCGGTCCCGGTGACCTCGATGGTCGCCCCGTCGTTCCCGGCGATCCGGACCCGGTGATCCCCCAGGAGGGTCCCGCTCCCGCTGAACACCGTGACGCCCCGTCCCTTCAACAGGCCCGAGAGCCCGTTGAACAGTTGGTTGACGACCTGCTGCTTGCGCTCCTGGCTCACGGCGAACTTGACCGTCGGCTCCGACTGGTCGGGTCCGGCCGAGATCCCGAATTCTGCGGCCGAGCGCACGGTCCGGTTGACGGTTGCGGTCTCGAGGAACGCTTTGGCGGGCACACAACCGCGGTGCAGGCAGGTGCCTCCCACCTTGTCGAGCTCGACCAGCCCGATCGACAGCCCGGCGGCGGCGCCGTAGAGGGCGGCCGCGTAGCCACCCGGCCCACCCCCGACGATGACCACGTCGAAGTGCTGTGCTCCCCCCGAACGACTGTCCGTCCCCCCCGTCGCGGTCTGCTCCGTTGCCACCTCGGGTTCCGTGGGAACCACCTCCATCAGGATGTCGTCGTCTGTGTGCGAGCGCCCACCAGCCTACCGGTCCCCACCTGGGGTCGACTCCGGCGCGGCGTCGTCGGCGTGCGGCCGTCGGCCACGGGTCGACACCATCGGTGCCGTGGCCACATCGAGCCGTCCGGACGCCAGGTTGGCCAGGTGCCGGTCCACTTCCTCGTCGGTCGCCAGCCCGGCAGCGACCAGACCGGACCGGGTCTGCTCGACCGTGGCCCGCTCGAGCGCCGCGCTCACCGGAGAGGTCACGGGGAAGTAGGCCTCGGCCTCGACGTCGACGAGTCCGAGTGCCCGCAGCAGGCGTGGGAGCGTGCGTCCGAAGGCCAGATCGGCCCCACGGCCGGCCAGAAGCGACCGGAAGCCGTCCCGGACCCGGTTGGCGAGCACCTGCTCGGGGCCGTACTCGTCGATGCACGCCAGCGGTTGGAGTCGGGGGTCGGCATCCTCCACGATGAGCCAGCCGCCCGGGGCGACGAGGCTGGCCAGCACGCTCGCCACCTCGGCACGACGGGGCAGGTGGACGAGGAGCAGTCGGGCGTGCACCAGATCGAACGGACCGTCCGGGAGCGGGTCCGTCGTGACGTCATGGCGGGCGACCGTGACCTGCGCCGGGACCGCGCCGTCCGGCCACGCCGCGTCGGTCAGCCACGAGGTGTCGAGATCGGTGACGAGCACGCGGCCGGTGGGTCCCACACGGCCGCCCAGCCACGAGGAGACGCCCGGACCGCCGGCGCCAACTTCCCAACACCGCCATCCGGGACCGATCCCGGTGGCGTCGATGGTCCGGAACGTCGCGGCGTCGAACAGCTCGCCGATGGCGGCGAGGCGGAGACCGGCTCCGGCCTGCCGGTTGTCGAGCAAGTACCCGGTCGTCGGCGCCGGTCCACCGTCGGCACCCACCCCTGTCGGTCCGCCGTCGGGACCCGCCCCCACCGGTTCGCTCAGGACAGCACCCGCCGTCGGAAGTTCCGCAGCCCGATCCACAGGAAGACGGTGAGGAACCCGACGAGGACGGGGTAGATGACGTACAGCGGCATGTGCGGCGCATCGGTGAAGGCCGCCCGCATGCCCTCGTTGATGTAGATCAGCGGGTTGATGAGCACGATCGTCTGCAGCCAGTGCCAGCCACCGGCCTCAACCGGGGCGAGGCGGGTGAATGCGTAGTAGGTCCCGCCGAGGAACGTGACCGGCAGGATGATGAATCCGAACATCAGCCCGATGTTGCGCGGCTCGAAACTGGTACCGAGGAGGAGCCCGAGCGAGGCCATGGTCACACAGGCCAGAGGCACCACGGTCACGATGACCCACCAGTGGAGATTGAGGTGGGCCTCGACACCCTTGGCGTGGACGACCGAGGCGATGGGCAGCACCAGAGCCGCCGAGATGAGCCCCTGGACGGCTCCGGACAGGACCTTGGCCATGGCGACCAGCCAGATCGGGCAGGGAGCCTGGACCCGGTCCTCGATCTCGCGGGTGTAGCCGAACTCCTGCGACATCGTGAGTGCCACCGACTGGACGCCCTGGAAGAGGATGGAGATCCCGACCACGCCGGGCACGAGGATCGTGGCGAACTCGGACTGGGCCTTCGGGCTGGCACCCCCGATGCCCTGCCCGATCTTCGGGAACACGTAGAGGAAGACGAAGCAGAGCAGGAACGGCTGGATCAGGGTCCGGGCCACGAACTCGAACAGGTGCTTGCGGAGCACCAGCAGGTCACGCAGGATGAGCGCCCACAGGGCGGTACGCCCCGCCGCGAAGGCCGAGTGCTCGGGGCTGAGGTGGACAGTGGGGCCGGCCACGCCGGCGTCGACGACGGCCATCAGTCCCGCAACTCCTTACCGGTCAGGTTGATGAACACGGTCTCGAGCGTCGGTTCGGTCACCGACACGTCGAGCACCGGGAAGCCGGCATCCTCGGCACCGTTGACGACCGCCGGCAACAGGCGGTCCGTGCCCTTGACGTGCAACTCCACTCCGCCGTCGATCGGCCGGGTCTGGATCACGCCCGGAATCCGCTCGGCGAGCGCCCGCCCGAGCTCGTCACGGTCACCCGTCGCCGTGACCGTGACGATGGTGTCGGCGTCGACCTGGTGCTTCAGGGCGTCCGGGGTGTCGAGGGCGAGCAGCTTCCCCTTGTCCATGATGGCCACCCGGCCGCACAGCTGGTCGGCTTCCTCCATGTAGTGGGTGGTGAGCAGGATGGTCTGGCCGCCCCCGTTGAGTTCACGCAGGATCTCCCACAGGGCCAGTCGGCTCTGGGGGTCGAGGCCCGCGGTCGGCTCGTCGAGGAACAGGACCGCGGGCCGGTGGAAGATGGCCCGGGCCACCATCAGACGCTGGGCCATGCCACCGGACAGGGCGTAGACGGAGGCGGAGGCCCATTTCTCGAGCTGGAACTGCTCGAGCAGCCGGTCGGCCTCACGCCGGGACTCGCGGGCGGGGATCCCGAACAACCGTCCGTGGAAATACAGGTTCTCCCACACCGTCAGCTGGCGGTCGAGGGTGTTCTGCTGGCTGACGATGCCCAGGATCTGCTTGGCCACGGCCGGTTGACGCACGACGTCGATGCCGGCCACGGTGGCGGTGCCTGACGTCGGGACGACCCGGGTGGTCAGCATGCCGGCGGTGGTCGTCTTGCCCGCGCCGTTGGGTCCGAGCAGTCCGAAGATCTCGCCTGCGCCGACCTCGAGGTCGAGGTGGTCGACCGCGGTGAATTCGGAACCCGGGTAGACCTTGGTCAGTCCCACGGTCCGGATGACCGGCTGGTCGGGTACCGACCCGGCCGCCGGTCTGTCGCTGGGAGAGGTGGGGGTGGTCACAGTCATGGTTCTGACGGTGACACTACCCCCCACCCTCCCGACACCCTCCACGGAATGGAGGGCCTGCGTGCTACTTGGGCGGCATCCGGATGCCGGCGTCGATCCGGATGGACTCGGCGTTGATGTAGCTGTTGGCGAGGAGCTCGACAGCCAGTGTGGCGAACTCGTCTGAACGGCCCAGGCGCTTCGGGAAGAGCACGCCGGCGCCGAGCCGGGCCTTGAACTCCTCGGAGGCCTCTCCGGTCCCGTAGATCGGGGTGTCGATCAGGCCGGGCAGGATGCAGTTGGCGCGGACGCCGATGGCTGCCAGGTCGCGTGCCAACGGAAGGGTGAGACCCACTACTCCGCCCTTGGAGGACGAGTACGCGACCTGGCCGATCTGGCCGTCTTCGGCGGCCACCGAGGCGGTGTTGACGATGGCACCGCGGCTCCCGTCCTCGTCGGGGGCGTTGAGGCTCATCTTGGACGCGGCCAGCCGGCACACGTTGAACGTGCCGATCAGATTGATCTCGATGACCTTGCGGTACACGTCGAGGTCGTGGGCGGACGAGTACTCCCCGTCCCGGCCGACGGTGCGACCCGCCCAACCGATCCCGGCGCAGTTCACCACGCTCCGGAGCGGCGCCTGGGTGATGGCGGCGTCCACGCTGGCGATGACGTCGTCGGTCGAGGTCACGTCGGTGCGGACGAACACCCCGCCGATCTCCTTGGCGAGGGCCTCGCCGGCATCCACATTGAGGTCGGCGACGACGACCTTTGCGCCGCGGGTGGCCAGGAGCCTGGCCGTGGCCTCACCGAGGCCCGAGGCCCCACCGGTGACGATTGCTGAACTTCCGTTGATCTCCATGGCGTCAGGTTACGGGAGCAGTCGCCCCTGGCCCAAACCCGGGTCCGGCGGGGGGCCCGTCGGGTCCTGTCGGGCGGCCGCGGCGGTTGCCAGGGCGTCGACCACGTCGTTCATCCGGTCACCCGAATGGCCCTTCACCCATTGGAAGGTGACCGTTCGTGCCGGGTCGAGGGCCAGGGCGAACAGGGCCTCCCACAGGTCCCGGTTGGCGACCGGCTTGCCCTGGGAGTTCTTCCAGCCGCGGCGTTTCCAGCCCTCGTGCCAGCGCTGACGGAAACAGTTCACGACATACGTCGAGTCGCTGACGATGTGCACCGGGCCCGACAGCGCACGGAGCGCCTCGATCACGGCCGACACCTCCATCCGCTGGTTCGTGGTGTGGGACTCGCCCCCGGAGTCGGACAGCCCACCGTCGATCGCCCACGCCCAACCGCCCGGCCCGGGATTACCGAGACAGGAGCCGTCCGTGTAGACGATCGTCGGGCCTCCGCCGGCCGTGGGGGGAGGAGCGTGCATCGGGACAGCATGCCCGCTCCCGCCCGCGGTCGGGCGCACCTCCGTCGGCGCCGACCCGCGACCAGCCGCTCCGCCGATCCGCCCCGTCGGGTCCCGCATCGACGGGGCGGTGGTGCACCGACGCCGGCAGGTGGGAGCATGGGCACAATGCTCTTCGACGGTGTGGCCCATCAATTGCCCGACCCCGACCCCGAGGAGACCGAGGAGTGGCTAGCAGCCTTCGATGACGTCGTCCGGGTCCACGGTCGGAACCGGGCCCGCTACCTCCTGATGCGGGTGCTCGAACGGGCCCGCAGGTCCCAGGTCGACTTCCCGCCCGTCGTGTCGACGCCGTATGTGAATTCGATACCTTCGGACGCTGAGCCCGAGTTCCCGGGGGACGAGTACCTCGAGCGGCGCATCCGCCGGTTCATCCGCTGGAACGCCGCGGTCATGGTGGTCCGGGCCAACATCCGCTCCGAGTCCATCGGGGGGCACCTCGCCACCTACGCGAGTTCGGCCGCGCTGTACGAAGTGGGCTTCAACCACTTCTTCCGGGGCAAGGACGACGGGGGACCGGGCGACCAGGTCTACTTCCAGGGCCACGCGTCTCCGGGGATCTACGCCCGGGCCTTCGTAGAGGGACGGCTGAGCGAGTCCCAACTCGACGGTTTCCGGTTCGAGGTCGGTGGTGGCGGGCTGTCGTCCTACCCGCACCCCCGGCTGATGCCCGACTTCTGGGAGTACCCCACCGTGTCGATGGGGCTCGGTCCGATCGACGCCATCGCCCAGGCCCACCTCGCCCGGTACCTGGCCGCCCGCGGCCTGGCCGATACGTCCTCGAGCCGCGTCTGGGGATTCGTCGGCGACGGAGAATTCGACGAGCCCGAGACCATGGCCCTGCTCGGGATGGCCGGCCGCGAGCACCTCGACAACCTCACGCTTGTGGTCAACTGCAACCTCCAGCGGCTCGACGGGCCGGTCCGGGGCAACGGCAAGGTCATCCAGGAGTTCGAGGCCACCCTGCGAGGTGCCGGCTGGAACGTGATCAAGGTCATCTGGGGTCGGACCTGGGACGAGCTGTTGGCCCGCGACGTCGACGGTCTGCTGTTGGCCAAGATGAACGAGACGGTCGACGGCGAGTTCCAGAAGTACGCCACGGAGTCGGGCGCCTACATCCGGGAGCACTTCTTCGGGCCCGACCCGCGCCTGACCGCACTGGTGGAGCACCTGAGCGACGCCGAGCTGCAGAGCCTCCCCCGAGGCGGCCATGACTACCGCAAGCTCTACGCCGCCTACCGGGCGGCCACCGAGCACGTGGGGGCGCCGACGGCCATCCTGGCCAAGACCGTCAAGGGTTGGACCCTCGGCCCCGACATCGAGTCCCGGAACGCCACCCACCAGATCAAGAAGATGACCAAGGACCAGCTGCGCGCGCTGCGCGACCGCCTGTCCCTCACCGAGGAGATCGACGAGTCGGCAGTCGACGGCGACCTCCCCCCGTACTACCGCCCCGAGCCGGACTCCCCCGAGGGGAAGTACCTCGCAGAGCGCCGGCGGGCCCTCGGCGGGCCCCTGCCCTCCCGTGTCGTGCGGGCCCGGCCTCTGCCCGCGCCGGTTCCCGCCACCTTCGCCGACCTCCTCGGCGGCTCGGGCCGCCAGGAGGTCTCGACCACCATGGCGTTCGCCCGACTGCTCCGGTCGCTGACCCGTGACCCGGGGGTGGGGTCACGGATCGTGCCCATCGTGTCCGACGAGGCCCGTACGTTCGGGCTCGAGTCGCTCATCAGTGAAGTCCAGATCTACGCACCGGACGGACAGCGCTACACACCGGTCGACGCCGGACTGGCCCTGCACTACGCCGAGGGTCCGGCCGGTCAGGTCCTGGAGGAGGGGATCACCGAGGCGGGCGCGACCGCGTCCTTCACGGCCGCCGCCACCGCCTACGCCACCTGGGGCGAGTCGCTGATCCCGTGCTACCTCTTCTATTCGATGTTCGGCTTCCAGCGGGTGGGTGACCTGCTGTGGGCACTAGGTGACAGCCGGGGCCGGGGTTTCCTGCTCGGTTGCACCGCCGGTCGGACCACGCTCAACGGTGAAGGGCTCCAGCACCAGGACGGGCACTCCCTGCTCCTCGCCTCGACGTACCCGTCGGTCCAGGCCTACGACCCGGCATTCGCCTACGAGGTGGCGACCATCGTGGAGGACGGGATCCGGCGAATGACCGGACCGGATCCCGAGGACCGCTTCTGGTACCTCACGCTCTACAACGAGAACTACGCCATGCCGCCGCTACCGACCGACACCGACGACGCCGAGCGGGTGCGGTCCGGCACCGTGGCCGGTATGTACCGGTTCGCCGACGTGCCCGAGGGGACGTCGGCGACCGCGCCACGGGCCACCGTGCTGTTCAGCGGGACGGCCTGGCGTGCCGCCATGGAGGCCCGCCGCCTGCTCGCCGAGGACTGGGGCGTGGGGACCGAAGCCTGGTCCGTGACTTCGTACAAGGCACTGCGTGAAGAGGCGCTGAGCGTCGGCCGGTACAACCGGCTCCATCCCGATGCCGAGCACAGGGTGCCCTTCGTGACGACCTCGCTCGACGGGTCGGCGGGACCGGTGGTGGCCGTCTCCGACTTCATGCGGGCCGTCCCCGATCAGGTCGCCCAGTGGGCACCCCGGCGCTTCACGTCACTCGGCACCGACGGATTCGGTCGCTCGGACACCCGGGAGGTCCTCCGCCGGTTCTTCGAGGTGGACGCGGCCCACGTCACCCTGGCCGTGCTCGAGAGCCTCGCCGCCGAGGGCGCCGTGCCGTCCGGCGCGGTGTCGGCCGCCATCGGCCGGTACAGGATCGACGCCGGCTCCCCCGACCCCTGGACCGCCTGACGTCCGGCGCCTGGACCGTCTGAGGTCCGACCCCTCGACCGTCCGGATCACCGAGGTGGCGAGGCACGGGCCGGCGGTGCACCGCGGTACCCCGACTAGCCTTGGCGTGTGCTGTGGCTGACTGGTGACACCGATGCGGACACACTCCTGTCGTCAGAACCCCTCGCCCTCCTGATCGGCATGGTGCTGGACCAGCAGATCCCGATGGAGCGTGCCTTCAAGGCCCCGTTCGACCTGAAGGAGCGGCTCGGCGGTCAGCTCGACCCGGCCGCCATCGCCGCGATGCCGCCGGACGATCTGGCGGCGGTGTTCGCCCAGAAGCCGGCGCTCCACCGTTTTCCCCGGTCCATGGCCGGACGTGTCCAGGAGGTCTGTGGGGCCGTCGTCGAGTCCTACGGGGGCGACGCGTCCGGGATCTGGATGACCGCATCCGACGGCAAGGACCTACTGGCCCACGTGAAGGCGCTCCCCGGCTTCGGCGACCAGAAGGCCCGCATCTTCGTGGCCCTGCTCGGCAAGCAGTTCGACGTCCGGCCTCCCGGCTGGGACACGGCCGCCGGTGCCTACGGCGAGACCGGCTCCCACCGATCGGTTGCCGACATCGACTCGCCCGAGGCGCTGGCCAAGGTGCGCCAGTTCAAGCAGCAGATGAAGGCCGAGGCCCGGGCCAAGCTCCCGAACGCCGGGTGAGCCCCACGCCGGCCGGCGACCGGTGGGATCTGGCCCATCGCCGGCTCTACCTCTGCACCCCCGACCGACCCGATCTCGAGACGTTCGTCGGACGCTGCATCGACGGCGGGGTCGACGTCGTCCAGCTCCGCGACAAACGACTCGACGACGCCGGTCTGATCACCCGGGCCGGACTCGTCCAGCGGGTGTGCGAGGCCGCCGGCGTCCCGTTCGTACTCAACGACCGGCCCGACCTCGCCCTCGAGGTCGGGGCCGACGGGGTCCACGTCGGCCAGGACGACGTGCCGACCACCGCGGCGCGCCGGCTGCTGGGCGACGATGCGCTGATCGGGCTCTCGACCCACGCCAGCGCCGAGCTGGCCACCGCCCTGGGAGTCGAGGGGGGTGGGGACGATCCGGCGCCGGTCGACTACCTGTCAGCGGGCCCGGTCGTCGCCACGCCGACCAAGCCGGGGCGCCCCGGGACCGGGATCGGCTACCTGTCCGAGGCCGTCCGACGGTCGCCCTGGCCGGTGTGGGTCACCGGTGGGGTCGATCCGCACTGCGTCGGCGACCTGGTCCGTGCGGGGGCCCGCCACTTCGTCGTGGTCCGCTGGCTGGTCGGGGCCGAGGACCCGCGCACGGCCGCCGAGGTGCTCCGCCGGCGGATCGACGAGTTGGTGGACGACACGCCCAGCTGAGAACTCGCCCTGGGCGACAAGCGGTTCGGCCGGCGAGGGGTCGTTCAGCCGGCGCTCGGCGCGACCGTGGTGGTCTTGTAGCCCTCGGGCAACTCGACCGAGGGCGATGAACCGACGTTCGAGATGTCGAGATCGATCGTCCCATTCGGGGTCGCCGCGTCGAACTTGGAGACGTAGTTGCCCGTCACCGTGTAGTGCAGGGTCTCCGTCTGGTTGCCCTGGGTGAGCGTGATCGTGGTGACGTTCCCGCTCCGGGTGGTCGGGCACTTCTGCTTCGGCGCGCCGGGCTGCGGGTTGCAGTCGTAGTACTTCAGGTACGTGTGGGCCGGATCGACGGCCTGGGCTCCGGTCACCTGTTGGGTATAGAAGGTCTTGGGCGCCGTCGCGGTGGCCGACTGGCTCACGGCGATGTACTCGGTGGTGCCGATGATGTAGATGTACGTCTTGCGTCCGGCGCTCATCAGCCAGCCGCCGAGGCGGTCGGGTGACTGGAACACCAGGTCGGCGGTCTGGTTCCCCTGGGGCGTCTTCTCGACCAGGTATTCCGTGTAGTTGGCCGCTCCGAGCGTGTTCTTGACCGCCTGGCTGATGCCCGTGCCGCTCTGCGCCTGGACGGCGCCGAGGGTGGCACCGCCGACGCCGACGAGGGTCAGGATGCCGAGTAGGAGAAAGGCCAGGTACTTCCGCATGTCACTCGCTTCCGGGAGGGTGGGGTGGGGACGGGCACGTCCACCGGGTGGCCCCTGTCGGAACCACGGTAGTCAAGGTCGGCGCAGTGCCGGTGCCGCTCAGATGCCGATCCGCTGGGCCAGGAGCTCCCGGTGGTACGAGGGGTCGCCCAGCATGAGCTCCGACGACTTGGCCCGCTTGAAGTACAGGTGGGCCGGGTGCTCCCACGTGAAGCCGATGCCACCGTGGATCTGGATCGTCTCGGCGGCGGCGTGGAAGTACGCCTCGGAGCAGTACGACTTCGCCAGGCTGGCGACGACGGGCAACTCGTCGGAGTCCTCGGCTGCAGCCCATCCGGCATAGTACGCCGCCGACTTGGCCGACTCGACCTCGAGCAGCATGTCGGCGCACTTGTGCTTGATGGCCTGGAAGCTGCCGATTGGGCGGCCGAACTGGATGCGGGTCTTGGCGTACTCGACCGAGCTCTCGAGGCAGCGCTGGGCGCCGCCCACCTGCTCGGCGGCCAACGCCACCGCCGCCAGGTCCAGCGTCTTGGACAGGCCGGCCTCGGCGCCGCCGTCCGTCCCGATCAGCCACGCCGGCGTGTCGGCGAACTCGAGCCGGGCCTGCTTGCGGGTCTGGTCCATGGTGGCCAGTGGGGTGCGGGTCAGACCGGCGGCGTCGCCCTTGACGCCGAACAGGGACAGGCCGGCCTCGGTGCGTCCCACCACGAGGATCAGGTCGGCGATGTGGCCGTCGATCACGAACGACTTGTGGCCGTTCAGGGCGAAGCCGTCCGCGGTCGGAGTGGCGGCCAACGTGATGCCGTCCGCGTCCCAACGACCCGAGTCCTCGGTGAAGGCCAGGGTGGCGATGGTCTCGCCCGAGGCGATGCCGGGGAGGAGGTACTCCATGGCCTTCTGGTCACCGGAGGTCAGCACGGCGTTGGCGCCGAGGGCCACGGTCGAGAAGAACGGGGCGCACAGCAGTGCGGCGCCCATCTCCTCCAGGACCACGATCAGCTCGACATAGGTGAAGCCGGCTCCGCCGTACTCCTCGGGGATGATCAGCGACTGCAGGCCGAGCTGCTCGGCCATCTGCATCCACACGTCGGGGTCGTACCCCTCGGTGGTCTCCATCAGGCGCCGGACCTCGGTCTCGGGCGACTTGTCGTCGAGGAAGCGACGCACCGACTTGCGGAGCTCGTCCTGCTCCTCGCTGAAGGCGAAGTTCATCCTGATTCTCCATCCAGTGGAGTCCCCCACCGGGGACGTCGTGTGGTGGTGCCCCCACCGGGGACAACGTGCCCTGTTTGTCTACCAGAACCCCGGTCACGGTGACCAACGGGGGACCTCGTCGACGGCACCCCACTACGCTGCCACGAGGAGGTGGGAATCATGGCCGAGACCCTCATCGACTACCGGGACGGCGCCGTCGAGGTGCACCGGGTCGTCGTCGGACCGATGGACAACAACGTCTACGTCGTGCGGTGCCGCCAGACCGGCGACGCATTGCTCATCGATGCCGCCAACGAGCACGAACGGCTCCTGGAGCTGTGCCGCGACCTCGGGGTCCGGCGAGTGGTCGAGACGCACGGCCACTGGGACCACATCCAGGCCGTCGAGGCGGTCCGGGACGCCGGCTACGACGTGGCGGTCACCCAGGCCGACGCCGACATGCTGCCGGCCTACGACCAGATCCTCGACGACGAGGCCGTCCTCGAGGTCGGTCGCCTGCGCATCGCCACCATCGCCACGCCCGGACACACGCCGGGCTCGATGTGCTTCGCCGTCGAGGGGACGCCCCTCCTCTTCACGGGCGACACCCTCTTTCCGGGCGGGCCGGGCAACACCTCGTTCGAGGGCGCCGAGTTCGCCACCATCATCCGTTCCATCGAGGACCGTCTGTTCGCACCGTTCGGACCCGACACGATCGTCCTTCCCGGCCACGGCGACGGCACCACCATCGGCACCGAGGCTCCCCACCTTGCCGAATGGGTCGAGCGCGGCTGGTAGGGCGCTCGAGCCCCCGTCCGCTCAGACGGCGGTCGACGGGTGCCTGGGCTCGCGGATGATCTCGATCTCGGGCGGTAGGCCGGACACCGACATCCCCCCGGGCACCTGGTCGCCGACCTCGATGGTGACCCGCGAACCGGCGAGCGGGATCCCTTCGACCTTGAGGTAGCCGATGCCTTCGGGCAGATTCGGGGACAGCCAGGTCTTGCCGTAGGGGATCCACGGGTCGAGGCGCAGGAGCGTCCGCAGGCACAGCAGGGGTGACGCCGCCGACCACGCCTGGGGCGAGCACGATGTCGGGTACCCCACGGGCACGGTCAGCTCGCCCCGGTCGAGGCCGCTGAACAGCTCCGGCAGCCGGCCCCCCTGGGCCGAGGCCGCATCCAGCAGTCCGAAGATGAGCTGCTGAGCTGCACCGTCGTAGCCGTAGCGGGCCAGACCGGCGGCCACGATCGCCGTGTCATGGGGCCAGACCGAGCCGCAGTGGTAGCTGATCGGGTTGTAGCCCCCGTTGTCGCTCGACAGCGTGCGCAGCCCCCACCCGGTGAACATCGAGGGGCCGACGAGTGCCTGAGCCACCTGATGGGCCTTGTCCTCGTCGACGATCCCGGTCCACAGGCAGTGACCGATGTTGGAGGTCAGGGAGTCGATCGGCTTCTTGTCGGCGTCGAGCCCGACGGCGAACCACCCCTTGTCCTCGAGCCAGAAATCCCGGTTGAAGTTGGCCTTGAGGTGGGCCGCCTTCGACCGGAACCGGTCGTAGGTGGCCGTGTCACCCGCCTCGAAGGCGAAGTGGGCGCTGGCCAGGTAGGCCCCGTAGGTGTAGGCCTGCACCTCGGCGAGGGCGATCGGGGCGTCGGCCACCCGCCCGTCGCCGTAGCGGATGCCGTCCCAGCTGTCCTTCCAACCCTGGTTGGCGAGGCCGCGGTCGGTCGCCCGGTGGTACTCCACGTACCCGTCGCCGTCGGCGTCGCCGAAGTGTTCGATCCATTCGATGGCACGCGCCGCGTTGGGCAGCAGCTCGTCCACCAGTTCACGGGCGACACCCCAGCGACGCATCTCACCGAGCAGCATCACGAAGAGTGGCGTGGCGTCGGCGGTGCCGTAGTAGATGCTTCCTCCCCCGAGCGAGAGCGAGGCGGCGTCGCCGAACCGCATCTCGTGGAGGATGCGGCCGGGCTCCTCCTCGTGCCGGGGGTCGACCTCCGTGCCCTGGAACCGGGCCAGTGTCTGCAGCACGCCACGGGCCAGGTCGGGATCGACGAGGAGCGCCATCCAGGCGGTCAGGAGCGAGTCGCGGCCGAAGACCGTCATGAACCAGGGTGCGCCGGCGGCCACCACCGCCCGCTCCGGAAAGTCGGGGTCGAAGATCCGCAGTGCACCGAGGTCCTCCGCGCTGCGGGCGACAACCTGCTTGAGCAGGGGGTGGTCGGTCTCGACCAGGGGGACCTGACGGCGCCACTCGGCCAGCCGCTCCGACGGCGTCGCCCGTTCGACCGGTTCGCCACAGCGGTACTTCGGCGCGAACACCCGTCCGTCGATGATCGGGCCGATCTCGACGCAGGTGGACCACTCGCCGCGGGCGGGCACGACGACCTCGAAGGTGAGCAGTCCGGGTGTCACGCGCTTCGCGCCCGGGGCATGGATCTCGACGCCGCGATCGACGGGGCCCCGGCTGTACGTGTAGTTCAACGCCAGGGACCCTTCGCCCTCGCCGTCCGACAGGTGCTCCTCGACCCTCGTCGTGACCGACCCGTGACGCGGGTCGGAGTCGACCCGGCCTTCCTTCACGGCGAACAGGTCCGCGAAGTCGGCGTCGACGAGCACGTCCACGCTGCAGACAGTGGCCTCGTCGCCGAAGTTACGGAGGACCACCTCCTCGCGCATGCCCTGGCCGACGTGGCGGTGTCGGAAGACCATGAGGGTGGAGTCGGCCCGGCCGGGTGCCGGCGCGTCGCGGGCGACGAACGTGGCGCTGAACGGGTCGTCGGTCACTGCGGCGAGTGGCTCCGCCCGATTGCCGTTGAGCAGGACCTCGAACTGGGACAGGATCCGTGTGTCACGGAAGAACAGGCCCTGTGCGGCCCCCGCCGTGATGTCGCCCGCGCCACCGCTGATGGCGAAGGTCGACTCGTCGACCAGGGTGACCGCACCGCCGCCCGGCCCGAGTTGGGTCACCGGGCCGGCGTAGTTCCAGGGGTCGGCCATGGCGGTACCGTACCGTTTCGATCGGAGGCAGCGAGAATTCCCCACCACCGGGGTGACGCGGACTGCGGCGTCGCCCTGCCGGGACAATTCCCACTACGGCCGTAGGGGAAATAGTCCGGGCAGGCTACAATCGGTGCGGTGAGCCACGAATCAGACGCCGACGCCACTCCCCAGCCTCTCCTCCAGGTCGTAGGACTCCACGCCTCGGTGGACGGCCAGCCCATCCTGCGCGGCATCGACCTGACAGTGGCCTCCGGCCAGGTGCACGCCATCATGGGACCGAACGGCTCCGGCAAGTCGACCCTCGCCAACGTGCTGCTGGGGAACCCCGCGTACGAGGTGACCGCCGGGTCGATCCTGTTCCACGGTGAGGACATCACCTCGTGGGCGACCGACGTGCGTGGCAAGGCCGGCATCTTCCTCGCGTTCCAGGACCCCGAGGCCATCGGCGGCGTCCCGGTGATCCAGTTCCTGCGCCAGGCGCTGTCCGCCCGGCGCGGCATGGACCTGTCGGTCCTGGAGGTGCGTCTGATGATGATGGAGTGGATGGACAAACTGGGCATGGACCCCTCCTTCGGTGAGCGCCATCTCAACGAAGGCTTCTCCGGTGGGGAGAAGAAGCGCAACGAGATCCTGCAGATGGCCATGCTCGAGCCTGACCTGGCCATCCTGGACGAGACCGACTCGGGCCTCGACGTCGACGCCCTGAGGACCGTGGCCCGAGGCGTCCACACCGTGCGCGAGGCGCGACCCGAACTCGGGGTCCTCGTCATCAGCCATTATCAGCGGATGCTGGACGAACTCGATGCCGATCGCATCCACCTGCTGGTCGACGGCGTGATCGTCGAGGAGGGCGGGCCCGAGTTGGGCGCACGCCTCGAGGCCGAGGGGTACGACGCATGGCGGAACTGACGACACCCTCCGGCAGTGGGCCGACCCTCGACGCCACGACCCTGGCCAAGGACTTCCCGCTCCTCTCCCGCAAGGTCAACGGACGCCCCATCACGTACCTCGACTCCGCGTCCTCGTCCCAACGGCCGAGCGCCGTACTGGACGCCATGCGCGACTACGACGAGACGACCCACGCCAACGTCCACCGGGGCGTCTACACCATCGCCGAGGAGGCCACCCGCCGGTTCGAGGCGGCACGGACCAACGTCGGCCGGTTCATCGGCGCCCCCGTCCCCTCCCGGGAGGTGCTCTTCACCAAGAACGCCACCGAGGCGCTCAACCTGGTCGCACACTCCTGGGGCCGCAGCAATCTCGTGCGGGGTGATGTCGTCGTGCTCACCGAGATGGAGCACCACGCCAACATCGTCCCCTGGCACATGCTGGCCGCCGAGCGGGGTATCGAGCTGCGGTGGCTTCCGATCGACGACGACGGACAACTCGTGCTCGACGACCTCGACGCGGTGCTCGACGGCGCCAAGGTGCTGGCTGTCACCTGCATGTCCAACGTGCTCGGCACCCTCAATCCGGTGGCGGAGCTGGCGGCCCGGGCCCACTCGGCCGGCGCGCTGGTCGTGGCTGACGCCTGCCAGGCTGTCCCCCATCTACCCACCGACGTGTCCGCGCTGGGTGTCGATCTGCTCGCCTTCAGCGCCCACAAGATGCTGGGGCCCACCGGGATCGGCGTGCTGTGGGGCCGCGAGGAGCTGCTGGAGTCCATGCCGCCGTTCCTCGGCGGTGGCGAGATGATCCTCGACGTCCGCAAGGACGGTTTCACACCCAACGACATCCCCTGGCGCTTCGAGGCCGGCACGCCGCCGATCACGGAGGCGGTCGGACTCGGTGCCGCCGTCGACTACCTCCGCGCCGTCGGCATGGACGCCGTCCGCGCCCACGAGATCTCGCTGACCACCTACGCGCTCGGCACCCTGCAGGAGCGGTTCGGCGACGACATCCGCATCTTCGGTCCCCCTGCAGCAGAGGACCGGGGCGGCGTCCTGTCCTTCGCCTTCCGCGACGTCCATCCCCACGACATCTCGCAGATCCTCGACGAGTACGGCGTCTGCGTGCGGGCCGGCCACCACTGCGCCAAGCCCCTCATGCGCCGCCTCGGGGTGAACGCCACCGCCCGTGCATCGTTCGCGCTCTACAACGACGAGCGGGACGTCGACACGCTGGTCGACGCACTGGACGCCGCCGGGAAGTTCTTCGGGTGACCGTCCCCCGGTACGATCGTGCCCGGGTGCCGATGCACCTCTGTAACGAAGGGAACCCGGCCTGATGCCCGGCCTCGAAGACCTCTATCGGGAGATCATCCTCGATCACTACCGCTCGCCCCGGAACCGGGGTGAGCTCGAGTCGCCACCCGCCGTCAGGGTGGAGGGGTTCAACCCCCTCTGTGGCGACGAGATCGTGGTGACCATCGACGTGGAGAACGGCGAGCTGGCGGACATCAAGATCGCCGGCACCGGCTGCTCGATCAGCCAGTCGTCGGCGTCACTGATGTCAGCGGCCGTCAAGGGCAAGTCGCTCGCTGAGGTGCGGGAGTTGATCGGCACCTTCAAACAGATGATGTCGATCCACGAGTCGACGCTGCCGTCGGGCGGCGCCGACGGAGGTGCCGCCGAGGCCGCCGAGCCCCGGGCCATCGACATTGACGCTCTGGGGGAGCTGGCGGCGCTCCAGGGCGTGGTCAAGTTCCCGGTGCGGATCAAGTGCGCCACGCTGAGCTGGAACACCTTGACCCAGGGGCTCGACGAGGCCGACGTTCCCGCCTGATCCGCGCCGGGCCTCCGCCCACGCACGATCCCTCCCGTTCTGACTCCCGCCCGCCGATCGGCACCGGCCCGCCCGATCAGGGCCCGCCGGTCCCGCGTCCGTCGGTCAGCTCAGCAGGGTGTCGGATCGAAGCTGGTGTCGACGGTGGTGGTCGTCACCGACGTGGCCGACGTGGACGGCGTGCTCCCACCGGATGACGAGGTGGCCGGAGGTGCCGTGGTCGTGGTCGTGGCCTCCACGCCGTAGGGGCCCGGCGGCGGGGTGTCGACCTCTGGTGCCGGACTGCCGAGGAACTGGCTGATGACCTGGTTCGCCTGAGGTTGCTGCACGTAGAGCACCGAACCGTAGGACGCGAACTCCGACGAGGAGGCGGCATAGCTCGGCAGTGTGGCGGTGGCCAGGTTCGTCGACGCGAAGTTCCGGAACTGCTGGGCGAGCGAGACGAGCTCCGAAATCGTGAACGTCGAGTCGATGGTGACGCCCTGGACGACCGAGCCGATGAAGGCGTTGATCGTCAGCGGATTGTACTGCTTCTCGGCCTGGTTGATCAGCGCCTTCAGGAAGGCGTTCTGCCGCTGGATGCGCCCGAAGTCGCTCGTCCCGTCGTACTGCCAGTAGCCGTCCTCGTAGTACTCATAGTGCCGGCTCCGGGCGACGGCCAGCGAATAGCCACCGTTGAGGTGCTGACAGCCCGCCGTGGTGATGTCGAGGCCCGTGTAGGCGTCCTTGGCGGGGTAGGGGAAGTCGAGGTTCACCCCGCCGATGGCATCGACGGCACCCCGGAACCCGACGAAGTTCAGCTGGACGACGTGCTCGATCGGGATGCCGAAGTTGGCCTCGATCGTCTGGACGAGCTGATCGGGGCCGTTGTTGTACGTGGCGTTGATCCGGTTGTAGGTACCGGTCTCGCTGGTGTCCCCCGCCACGGTGACCATCGTGTCCCGGGGGATCGACAGGATGCTGACCTGGCCCGTCGCGGGGATCACATGGACAATCTTGACGACGTCGCTGCGCTGGCCTCCGGCGGTGGTCTCGTTGCCGTAGGCCGCCTGGTCGGCGGGGGTGAAGTTGGCACGGGAGTCGGAGCCGATGAGCAGCACGTTGAACGGCGCTCCGACCGGCGCCACCTTCAGGTGCCGCACCGTGACCTTGGTCACCTGGCTGAACCGGTACTGCACGTAGACGTACCCGGTGGTGATACCGACGAGGGCGAGCGCCACCACGACCACTCCCGACAACAGCAGCCAGTCGAGCCATGTCCGTTTGGGCTTCGACCTGGTCGCCTTCGTCGAGCTGGCGGACCGGGTCGCACGCCGCTCCTTGCGGGTCATGGCGACCCCCCGGTCGACCGCACCGGCGGTGCCCATGGCGGCCAGGAGGTCGGCGCCGGTCCCTCCCGACCCGTCGACGGCCCCGGCCACCGCCGCAGAACTGCTCGGGACCATGCCGGTCAGGTCGGAGCCGACCGGCCGTTCCGGCGCCGGGTCACTTCCGGATCCACCTGACCCGTCGTCCGCACCACCGTCCGCACCACCGCCGTCCGCACCAGGGGCGGGGTCGGCCGCATCACCGGGTGGGTCGTCACCGGCGCCGGCAGACGCGGCCGCGTCTGCGTCGCCACGTCGCTTGGGGCTGTGCGCCCCTCCACGTCGTCTGTCTCGGCGAGCCATGCGGTGACGCTAGCAACCCCGGCTCCCACCGCCGGGTCAGGCACCCGTTCGGCGCATCCCTGCACCGGGCGCCACCGGACTCAGGTGTAGGCCGCGTACCCCGTCCGGTCCACGATCTCGGCCAGATCGCTCCCACCGGTGGCCACGACCTTGCCGCCGGCCAGCACGTGCACCACGTCAGGTCGCAGGACGTCGAGCAGGCGCCGGAAGTGGGTGATAGCGAGCACACCGAGCCCCCACTCGGTCGTCGCTTCCTCGACACGTCGCCCGACGTCGGCGAGCGCGTCCACGTCGAGGCCCGAGTCGATCTCGTCGAGCACCGCGAACCGGGGCCGGAGGGCCCCGAGCTGCAGTGTCTCGTTCCGCTTGCGCTCGCCACCGGACAGGTCGACGTTGAGGGAGCGGTCGAGGAACCGCTCATCGAAGCCGATGCGGGCGGCCTCCTCACGCAGGCGTGCCTTCATGTCCGGTCCGGCGTCGGTACCGGGCACCGTCTGGCGGGCGGCGGTCAACGACTCGACGAGCGAGACGCCGGGCACCTCGATGGGGTGCTGCATTGCCAGGAACAGCCCGGCCCGCGCCCGCTGCCAGGTGGGAAGCGAGAGGATGTCGATTCCGTCGAGCGTGACCGACCCTCCGAGGACCTCGTAGCCGGGACGGCCCATCAGGACGTGGGCCAACGTGCTCTTGCCCGAGCCGTTCGGCCCCATGACGGCGTGGACCTCGCCACTGCGGACCGTCAGGGACAGGCCCTGCAGGATCTCCCGTCCGGGGATACCGGCACGGAGATCCTCGATGACCAGCTCGCCCGTGCTCATGGGACCACCACCGAGACATCGTCGTCGCCGATCACGAGCTCGTAGACGGGCACCGGTTTGGTGGCCGGGAGCGAGCAGGGTGCCCCGGTCCGCAGGTCGAAGGTCGATCCGTGCTTGGCACACTCGATCTCGCACTCCGGGCCCCACACCTCGCCGTCCGCCAACGAGAAGTCCTCGTGGCTGCAGCGGTCCCCCACCGCGTGGAACTCGTCGTCGATGCGCACCAGAGCGATCCGGAGCCCGGCCACGTCGAACCGACGCGCCTCGCCGGGGGCCAGGTCGTCCACCGAGCAGAGTCGGACCGTGCTGCGTCCTTCCGTCTCCACAGCGGTTCCCTCAGCCACGGGAGCCCCCGGTGCGTGCGCGCAGCGCTCCGGCAACCAGGTCACGGGCACCGGGCACCGGCACCTGGTCCGCGATGCTCTGGAAGAATCCCGCCACGATCAGCTGCTCGGCCCGTTCCGGCTCCACCCCGCGTGATTCGAGGTAGTACCGCTGGTCCTCGTCGACGGGTCCCACCGTCGAGCCGTGGCTGCACTTCACGTCGTTCTCCTCGATATCGAGATTCGGGACGGAGTCGGCGTGGGCACCCTCGTCGAGCACCAGGTTGTGGTTGGTCTGCACCGCATCCGACTTGACCGCTCCCCGTCGGACCCGGATCAGCCCGCTGTAGACCGAGTGGGAGGTGTCGGCGACCGCACCCATGAAGAGGAGGTCGCTCGTGGTCCGGGGGGCCCGGTGGTCCTGGAGGGTCCGGAAGTCGAGCATCTGGTCGTCCCTCCCGAAGAACGCGGCACGGAGGCTGGACGTCCCCGACTCGCCCACCAGGGCCGAGTCGGTGCGCAGCCGGGCGTAAGTCCCGCCGAGGGCGACGGCGAAGCTCGAGAGTGTGGCGTCGGAGCCGATCGTGCTGGCCTGATGGGCGAGCTGCCACGTGCCCGAACCGAGCGACTGGATGGAGACATAGGACAGTGTGGCCCCGTCGCCCACCGCCAGTTCGGTGACGGGCACGACGAGTCGCTCGGTCGGGGAACCGGGAGTTGGCAACAGATCGCTCCGGGACCCGACCAGTAGCCCACTCTCGGCGTCCACGACGATCTCGATCACCGAGGCGGTGGACCCGCCTCCGGCGCGCACGACGGTGCGCGGAAACACCGCCTCGCCCGAGGCCCCGGTCACGACATGCACCACGATCACCGGATCAGGGGTCACGGTCGACTCCTGGACATCGATCACCACCGGATCTGGGGCGAATGCGTCGTTCAGCAGTGGGAAGTCGTGCGGGTCGCTGAGTACCGCACCCAACAGCACGGCGCCTTCCAGATGGTCGACGGCCCGGCCGAGCGAGATGACATCGTCCCCGACGGTCGACGCCAGAGTCGCCAACACGCCGTTGATGGTCACCACGAGGCCACTGCGGGGTCCGAGGCCGTCCACCAGCGAATGGATGCGATCGGAGGGGGAGGGGCCGGGGTCGTCGCCCGTGTGGACCGTACCCGCCGGGCGGAACCGGTCCAGCTCCAACCGGTCGATGCGGCTGTAGCGCCAGACCTCGTCCTTCTCGGTCGGAAGCGGTGCGTCGGCGAACGCCTCGGCGGCGTCGGTGCGGCGTCGGCACAGCCAGCTCGGACCGGCCAGTGCAGCTGCGGAATCGGGGGTGAACGTAGGCAGAATCAGGACCTCTCGCGGATCGAGGCCCGGTCGACGAGCCTCGATAGACATACTACCGGCCACTGACCGGGCCACCGCCGGGCACGGACGGCACCCCTCGGGCACGCGCCCTACGCTGGGCGCCCATGAGCGCACCCAGCATCGACTCCTTCTCGTCCGACGTCCTGACCATCGAGGTCGACGGCCACGTGGCCACGCTCTGGCTGGACCGGCCCGAGAAGCGCAACGCGATGGGTCTCGCATTCTGGGCCGACCTCCCCGTCGCCATGGCCGCCCTGGGGAGCGACCGGGACGTGCGGGCGGTGGTGCTGGCGGCCAAGGGACCACACTTCTCCGTGGGACTGGATCTGACGGCGATGGCGGACATCGCCGGGGGAGGTTCGGCCCCCGGCGACGGTCCCCGGTCCTCGGTGGCGGCACGGGCGGTGCGCCAGCGTTCGGAGATCATCCGCCTTCAGGCATCGATCACCGCGGTCGCAGACTGCCCGGTGCCGGTCGTCGCCGCCGTCCAGGGCTGGTGCATCGGTGGGGGCGTCGACCTCATCGCCGCCTGTGACATCCGTCTCGCCAGCGCCGAAGCCCAGTTCTCGGTCCGGGAGGCGAAGATCGCCATCGTCGCCGACGTCGGCAGCCTGCAGCGTCTGCCGGCCATCATCGGCAAGGGTCACGTGGCCGAGCTGGCCTACACGGGCAAGGACATCGACGCCGCACGGGCCGTCGCCATCGGCCTGGTCAACCACGTGAGCGCCGACCCGGACGCCGTCCTGGCCGATGCCAGGGCGATGGCGGCGGAGATCGCCGCCAATTCGCCGTTGGCCGTGCAGGGGACGAAGGCCGTGCTGGCAGCCGGCGAGAACCTGTCCGTTGCCGAAGGGCTCGACTACGTGGCCACCTGGAACGCGGCGTTCCTGGCGTCGGACGACCTGGTCGAGGCCATGACCGCGTTCATGGAGAAGCGGCCCGGCAACTTCACTGGCGGCTGACCGGGCCCGGGTGGCTCACTTGCCCCGGCGCCACCACTTCCGACCGCGCTTCTCGTCCTCCGCTCGGACATCGGCGAGCACGTCGGGTGCCACCGAATTGACGATGTCCTCGGCGCTGTCGAGCAGGGCAGCAGCCTCGTCACCCGGCACGTCGGGCATGGGCTCGATGGCCGGCTCGACGAGTGATCCGTGGCTCCAGCCGACATCGGCCAGTCGGGGTGTGTAGGAGGCGCAGTCCGCCGGACATTTCCACGGAGCCTCGGGGGCGAGGTCGAGCACGCAGAAGCGGGCCACCTCCCCGGAGTCGTAGGTTCGGCTCTGGAAGTTCTTGCACTCTTCACGCATGGGCATGGACGGGCTCCCTCGTCATGGTGGGGACCATTGTGGCCCAGTCGGGGCGCAGGCACGCTCCACCGGCTCAGCCGATGGAGCCCTCCATCTGGAGCTCGATCAACCGGCTCCACTCGACCGCGTACTCCATCGGGAGCGTCCGGGTGATCGGCTCGATGAAGCCGTTCACGATCATGCCCATCGCCTGGGTCTCGGACAGGCCGCGGCTCATCAGGTAGAAGAGCTGATCATCGCCGACCTTGGAGACGGTGGCCTCGTGGCCGATGCGGGCGTCGCGCTCCCCCACCTCCATGTACGGCTTGGTCTCGGAGACCGAGATGTCGTCGAGCAGCAGCGCGTCGCAGCGCACGAAGCTCTTGGCGTTCTTCGCACCCTCGTCGACGTGGACCAGTCCCCGGTACGTCGTGATGCCGGCGTCCTTGGAGATCGACTTGGACACGATGGTCGAGGTCGTCTCCGGGGCGGCGTGCACCATCTTGGCGCCGGCGTCCTGGTGCTGGCCCGCTCCGGCGTAGGCCACCGAGAGGACCTCGCCCGAGGCCTTCGGACCCATGAGGTAGACGCTCGGGTACTTCATCGTGAGACGGGACCCGATGTTGCCGTCGATCCATTCGACGTGGGCCTCGGCCTCGGCCCGTGCCCGCTTGGTCACCAGGTTGTAGACGTTGTTGGACCAGTTCTGGATGGTCGTGTACGTGATCCGGGAGCCCTCGAGAGCCACCAGCTCGACGACGGCCGAGTGGAGCGAGTCGGTCGTGTACACGGGGGCCGAGCAGCCCTCGATGTAGTGCACCTGGGAACCGACGTCGGCGATGATCAGGGTCCGCTCGAACTGGCCCATGTTCTCGGCGTTGATCCGGAAGTACGCCTGCAGGGGCTGATCGACCACGACCCCCGGAGGCACGTAGATGAACGAGCCACCCGACCAGACGGCCGAGTTGAGGGCGGCGAACTTGTTGTCGTTCGGCGGGATGATCGTGCCGAAGTACTTGCGGACGAGGTCCGGGTGCTCGCGCACCGCCGTGTCCATGTCGCAGAAGATGATGCCCAGCGCCTCGAGGTCCTCGCGGTTGCGGTGGAACACGACCTCGGACTCGTACTGTGCCGTCACCCCGGCCAGGTACTTGCGCTCCGCCTCGGGGATGCCGAGCTTCTCGTAGGTGTTCTTGATGGCGTCGGGCAGGTCGTTCCAGTCCTCCACCTGTCCGGATGTCGGCTTGATGTAGTAGTAGATGTCATCGAAGTCGAGGTCCGGCATGTTCACCGCGAACCAGGCGGCCATCGGCCGGCGGTCGAACCGTTGGAGCGCACGGAGCCGGAAGTCGCGCATCCAGTCGGGCTCCTTCTTCATCGCCGACATCTCGCGCACGATCGACTCGTTCAGGCCCTTCTTGGGCTTGAAGACGTAGTCCTCTTCGTCGGACCACCCGAGCTTGTACTTCCCGAGGTCGAGATCGGTAGACGTCATGCGCACTCCTGGTCGGCGGGGGAGAGGCAATTACCCCTATCCAGATAGTAACAACCCCGGGCCACGGGCCGCGCGGGGGCGTGTCAATGTGGGTCCATGGCCGACACCCCGCACCCGGACGCCCCCCACGACGAGTCCCCCGAGGCACCGGTGCCCCCCGCAGCGGAACGGCGGCCCGTCACCCTCGAGGCCCACGGTGACGTCCGCACGGACGACTGGTTCTGGCTGCGGGACAAGGACGACCCGGACGTCATCGCCCACCTGGAGGCCGAGAACACCTACACCGCGACGGTCACGGCCGGGACCTCCGGGCTCCAGGAGGCGCTCTTCACCGAGATGGTGGCACGCATCGAGGAGACCGACCTGTCGGTCCCGGTACGCAAGGGCCCGTGGTTGTACTTCGGGCGCACCCTGGAGGGCAGCAATTACGGGATCCACTGCCGCCGGCCGGCCGACGGTCCCGGGGACGTCGAGCAGGTGCTGCTCGACGAGAACACCCTCGCCGAGGGCCACGACTTCTTCTCCCTCGGCAACTTCTCGATCAGCCCCGACCACCGCTGGCTGGTCTACTCCACGGACACCACCGGGGGTGAGCGCTACACGATGCGCTTCCGCGACCTGGTGACGGGCACCGAGGCGGACGAGTCGATCGAGGACACCTCCTACGGCGTGGCGTGGGCCAACGACAACACCACGGTGTTCTACGTGCGCGTCGACGAGGCGATGCGCCCGTTCCAGCTCTGGCGCCACCGGGTCGGGACCGACCCGGCCGGCGACGTCCTCGTCATCGAGGAGCCGGACGACCACTTCTACCTCGGCGTGGGCCGGACCAAGGACGACAGCTACGTCCTGTGCGGGCTCGACTCCAAGGTGACCTCAGAGATGCGGATTCTGGATGCCGACGACCCCGGGGGTGAGTTCACGGTCTTCGAGCCCCGTCGCCAGGGCATCGAGTACTCCGTCGACCACGACCGCGGCGACCCGGCCAGCGGGCGGCCGGGCCGGTTCCTCGTCGTGACCAACGACGGGGCCGAGGACTTCCGCCTGATGGAGGCGTCCGACCACGCACCCGGGCGTGAGCACTGGACCGAGGTCATCCCGGCCAGGACCGGAGTGCGCCTCGACGCGGTCGATCCCTTCGTCCGCCATCTGGCCGTCTACGAGCGCGAGGACGGCGGAACGCGGATGCGGGTCATCGAGCACGCCTCGGGCACGTCCACGCCGGTGGACCAGCCCGAGTCGCCGTCGACCGTGTGGGGCGAGGCCAACCCCGAGTACGACTCGACGGTGCTCCGCTACGGCTACACGTCACTCGCCACCCCCCGGTCGGTCTACGACCTGGACCTCGACTCGGGAGAGCTGACGCTCCGCAAGCGCCAGCCCGTACTGGGTGGGTTCGACCCCGGCCGCTACCGCACCGAACGGCAGTGGGCGATCGCCGCGGACGGCACCCGCGTGCCCATCTCGCTCGTGTACCGCACGGACCTGGTCGACGGCCCGGTGCCGGGCTCCGACGGGGCGCCCTGCCTCCTCTATGGCTACGGCTCCTACGAGGCGTCGATGGACCCGACGTTCTCGTCACTACGGCTCAGCCTGCTCGACCGGGGCTTCGTCTTCGCCATCGCCCACGTGCGGGGCGGCGGCGAGATGGGACGTCACTGGTACGAAGAGGGCAAGTTCGCGGCCAAGCCCAACACCTTCACCGACTTCGTGGCGTGCGCCCGCCACCTGGTGACCGACGGATGGACCTCGCCGGCTCGACTGGTCGCCCGGGGCGGCAGCGCCGGCGGCCTGCTGATGGGGGCGGTCGCCAACCTCGCCCCCGAGCTGTTCCGGGCCATCGTCGCCGAGGTCCCCTTCGTGGACTGCCTCACCACGATCCTCGACGAGACGCTGCCGCTCACCGTGCTGGAGTGGGAGGAGTGGGGCAACCCGGTCGACGACCCGGAGATCTACCGGGTCATGAAGTCCTACTCCCCCTACGACAACGTCCGGGCGGTCGACGGCACCGGCCGACCGGTGCGGTACCCGGACATCCTCGCCACCGGCGGGCTGACCGATCCACGGGTCGGCTTCTGGGAGCCGGCCAAGTGGGTCGCCAAGCTGCGGGCCGCGAACCCGGAGAACCGCGCCCTGCTCAAGACCGAGATGGGAGCCGGCCACGGTGGGCCGTCCGGCCGCTACGACGCCTGGCGTGACGAGGCCTTCGTCTACGCCTTCGTGCTCGACGCCCTCGGCATGACCGATACGACGCTCCAGCCGTACCCCGCCTGACACCGCGGGCCGGACGTCACGACGCCCCGTCGGCGTCGGCGTCCGGGGGGCTGACCGTCAGGGCGCCGCCGTGGTGGCGGTCACGCCTGGCGAGGTCGTGGTCGTGGGGGAACCGTTCGAGCCGGCTGTCGAGGTCACGGGCGCCGTACCCGGTGTGGCCGTGGCCGACGGGCTGAAGGTGGCAACGAACGGCGTGTGGACGGGCGTCGGCAGGACGACCGGGATGGTGTCCACCTCGAGCGTCAGGGTGGGTGTCCCGAACTGCACGGTGGTGGTGCCCGAGGCCTGGACGTTCTGCACCGTGCCGGCGTTCAGCTCTCCCGCCCAGACCGTCGTGCCCGTCGACGCCGTGACCACCTCGACCCAGCACGTACCGGTGCCGGTCAGCGTGATCTGGTACGTGGTGTGGGGAAGCGTGTAGGTGGCCGAGGTCCCGCCGGCTCCGGTCGTGGTGGCGACGAACTGTGTGGGCAGCGTGGTCGGTGTGGGACGGGTCGTGGGCGTGGGACGGGTCGTGGTCGTCGTCGTGCCCCTCGAGGCCCGGTGTGGTCGGGTGGTCGTCGTCGACGCGTGGGCGCCGGTGTGCGACTTGTGACTGCCGATGAGGGCGAGCGCCGCGATCACGACGATCGCGAGGATGATCACCATCACCCCGGTGCCCGCACGACGACGGTGGTTCATCGAGTCGAGGGCCATCCGCTGCGCCCGGTCGGTGCGGGCTGGGGTCGTCGGCTCCGCCCCGAGCGACCGACCGCGGTCCACGGGGCGGGCGTCGTCGAAGACGATGGGGGCGTCCGGATCGGGGAATTCGTCGGTCCCCCGGACCGGGACCGGGGGAACGACCCGGTCGGTCGTCACCCCGGACTGGCTCGTCGGCACCACCCGGACCGGGCGGACGGTCGGTGGCCCGATCCGGTCGGACAGGTGCTCGAGCGTGCCGAGTGCGTGGTTGTAGTTCTGGACCGAGTGGGCGTCAGCCCCGCGGGGTCGGCGGGCGACGACGACCGCCACGGCCACCACCACCAGCACGAGAGCCACGAGCGCGAGGGTCCACATCCGCTCTATTCAACCCCGAAACACCCCCCGAGGGTGGAGTCGGGCCCGTGCATCGGGCACCGACCGCCAGGGGGTTCGACTGATCTTCCCTGGTCAGCCGCTCAGATCGCCGTGACGGCGGTCATCCCACCGTCGACGGTCAGGTGTGCCCCGGTCACGAATGACGCCTGGTCGCTGAGGAGGAACCGGATCGGATCGGCCACTTCGGACGGGTCGGCGATACGACGGAGGGGCGTCCGCTCCTCGATCTGCTCGCGGAACCCCGGGAGCTCGAACGCCGGCTCGAGCATGGGTGTCACCACCGCTCCCGGGCAGACGGCGTTGACCCGGAAGCCCTCGAGGGCGTACCGCTGGGCGAGGGACCGCATCACGCCGAGGACCCCACCCTTGGAGGCGCAATAGGCGGTCAGCACCGAACTCCCGAAGAGCCCCTCGATGGACGAGATGAGTACGACGGCCGAGCCGGGACCGGCCTCACGGAACGGGGCCAGTAGATGGCGCCCGATGACGGCGGCGGCCCGGAGGTTGACGTTGAGCGTCGCGTCCCAGATCGCGTCGTCCAGGTCGTCCACGGTCGCGGCACCGGACACCCCGGCCGCGTGGACGAACCCCCCGAGCGACCCGAGCGCTGCGGCGGCGACGGTGACTGCGCCGGGCACCGCTGACGAGTCGGCCACGTCGACGACCGCCGCGTGTGCCGCCACCCCGAGGGCACGGCAGCGCTGTGCCGTCACCTCGGCACCGGGCCCGTCGATGTCCCACACCGCGACCGGCCGGCCGACCTCGGCCAGGGCGACGGCCGTCGCCCGTCCGATCCCCGAGCCGCCACCGGTGATGAGCACACCGGTGCCGGGCGTGCCGAGGAGAGAGACGGACGGGTCGGGCGGTCGGGTCTTGGTCATGCGGCGAGTTTCCCAGACGGCCCGGGCGGTCGGAGGCACCCACTGCCGGTTGATCGCACCGGTGACCGGTCGCACCGGGGGCAGGCTCAGGTGCGCAGCCCGAGGTACGGCTGGCGACCCACAGGGATATCCGCCCGACGCGGGTTCTGCTGGTCGCGCGCCGACAGCACCGGGTCGGTCACACCCCAGTCGCCGGCAACCGCAGGGTCGTCCCAGGCCACTCCCAACTCGTCCTCCGGGTTGTAGTAGCCGTCGACCAGATACCAGAGCGTGAGGTCGGTCAGCGACGCGAACCCGTGGGCGATGCCCGGCGGGATGAACAGGCCGCGGTCGTGGTCGCCCGACAGGTCGAGGGAGAGCGTGGCGCCGTCGGTCGGCGACCCCTGGCGCAGGTCGTGGAGGACTACACGGGCCGTGCCGGCCAGCACGTACCAGTAGTCCGACTGGTGCAGGTGGTAGTGGAGGCCGACGACGGCCCCCGCCTGCTTGGTCGAGCGGTTGCCCTGGATCATCTCGCGACCCAGTGGGAACCAGCTCCGTCGGTAGGTCTCGACGAACCTGCCCCGCTCGTCGCCATGGGCGTCGGGCTCGACGATGATGACGTCGTTGATGACGTCGGACTCGATGATCTTCGGCATGGCCTACCCCTCGTGTGGTGCTCGGTCGTGGCCCACCGTATCGAAGTGGCTGCGGTAGAAGAGGAGGGGTGCGCCCTCGCCGACGCCGATGTCGCGCACGTGGCCGAGGATCAGCTCGTGGTCCCCGGCGTCGTGCACCAGCGCCACGTCACAGTCCACCCAGGCCAGACTCCCGTCGATGATCGGGGACCCGGTACCGGGTGCGGGGCGCCAGTCGACACCGTCGAACTTGGGTCCACCGGAGACGGCGAACCCCATGCACAACTCCTCCTGGTCCTCGCTCAGGACGTTGACACAGAAGCTGCCCGAACGGGCGATGCGGGGCCAGCTCGTCGAGGTCCGGGCCGGGGCGACGGCCACGTACGGCGGGTCGATGGAGAGCGAGACGAAGCTCTGACAAGTGAAGCCCACCGGTAGCCCGTCCTCGATGCCCGACACGATGGTCACGCCGGTCGCGAACCGACCCATGGCCTCCTTGAACCGACCGGGATCGAACGGTGGCACCGGGCCGTCGGCACCCTGGGCCACCCTCACCGCTTCCTCAGATCGAAGGTGCCGCCCTCCTTGGCTGCATTGACCTGGACCTTGCCCGTCGCCTGGGCGACCTGGCGGGCCGATCGCAGCATGGCGTCGAGCTGCCGGTCGGTGTGCCCGGGGTCGTGGTGGAACATGTCGAGCCGCTTGGCGCCGGCGACGTTCGCCACGTGGACGGCGTAGGCCGGCGTCGAGTGCCCCCAGTCGAACAGCTCGACGAACTCGTCCTCGGTGTACTGCGAGTCGTGCACGAGGAGGTCCACGCCCTCGCAAAGCTCCAGCACCTCGGTGGACACGGTCGTCCGGTCGACCGGTGCCTGGTGGTCGGGCAGATAGGCGATCGACGCCCCGTCGGCCTCGATGCGGAAGCCGAGGGTGTTGCCGATGTGGACGATGGTCCGGGCCTTGATGGTGATCCCTCCCAACTGGAACTCGTCGCGACCCTCGAGGTCGTGGTAACGGAGCTCGCCCCGGAAGTCCGACATGTGGACGGGAAAGAACGGTGGTTTGACCATGTTGGCCATGGTGGACTGCAGCGAGTCGCCGGCCTGGGAGGGACCGTAGATCTCGAGCAGGGCACCCGGGTCGCGCATGGGCGGGAAGAACGGCGTCCCGAGGACGTGGTCGTAGTGCAGGTGCGTGAGGAGGCAGTTGCCGCGCAGCGGGCGGCCCGTCGGCACCAGGGCGGCGTTGAGGTGGTGACCCAACGCCCGCAGGCCCGTCCCCATGTCGAGCACGAGCGGCGGCTCGTCGTCGACCTCGACCAGCACACACGAGGTGTTCCCCCCGTACCGCCGCTGCTGGTCGGACGAGCACGGGCACGAGCCCCGGACGCCGAAGTAGGTGATTCGCACAGTCAGAGGAGGCTAGTCGGAGCGGCAGCGGAGTGGTCGGGCTATCTTCCGGCCATGCACGCGACTCCCCCACCCGACGCCGCCGTCCGGACCGTCACCGCCCACGGGCTCGAGTTCGCCTACCTCGAGGACGGCCCGGTGGACGGGCCCCTGGCGCTCTGCCTGCACGGGTTCCCCGACACCGCCAACACCTGGCGCTACCTGCTCCCGGAGCTGGCGGCGGCCGGCTACCACGCCGTGGCCCCGTTCCTGCGGGGCTACGCGCCGACTGCGGTGCCGGCCGACGGACGCTACGACACGGGCACGCTGGCGCTCGACGCGTGCGCCCTCCACGAGGCCCTCGGCGGTGACGGGCGTGCCGTGCTCATCGGCCACGACTGGGGCGCGCTCCTCACCTATCCGGCCGCCGCCGTCGAGCCCGACCGCTGGCGCCGGGTCGTCACCATGGCCGTGCCGCCGCCCGCGTCGATGGGCTTCGGGTTCTTCGAGTACGCCCAACTCCGGCGCAGCTGGTACGTCTTCGTCTTCCAGACGCCGTTGGCCGAGTTCGCCGTTGGCCAGGACGACATGGCCTTCATCGACCGCCTGTGGGCCGACTGGTCACCCGGCTACGACGGCGCGTGGGACGCCGCCCGGGTGAAGGAGTCACTCGCCACCGAGGACCGGCTGTCGGCCGCCATCGGGTACTACCGGGCCATGATGGGCCCGCCCTCGGACGACCCGGCGGCCGCAGCAGCAGCTGCGACCGGGGAAGCACCTGCGCCGCAGCCCACCCTCTACCTCCACGGCGCGGCGGACGGCTGCATGGGCCTCGAGATCATCGGGCCCGTCACCGACCACCTCGGTCCGGGCTCGGAGCTGGTGGTCGTCGAGGGAGCCGGTCACTTCCTCCAGCTCGAGAAGCCGGACGAGGTCAACGGGCACGTGCTGCGGTTCCTCGCCGGCTGAGGCGACGGGGCCGGGCGGGCCGGGCGGGCCGGTCGACCCGTGCCGGACAGGCCTCCGGCCCCGCCGGTCAGCCCGGGCCCAGGGCCACCGCGGCGACGGCGCGGGCTACCGAGTCCAGGACGGCCAGTCGGTCGGCGTCCTGGGTGGGGGCGCAGCGGTTCCGCCACGGGTTGTAGTCCGTCCCGATGATCCCGGCGTGGTCGGTCTCGATCTGGCGGAGCACGACACGCCAGCCCGCCTCGGCGAGCTGTCCGGCGACGGACACGGAACCGGTCGGAGGCACCACCGGGTCCACCGTGCCGTGGGCCACGAGCGCCGGCCTCCCGGCGCCCCCGACCGACCCGCCGGCGTCCCGTCGCCCGTCGAACGGCGACCCGTCGTAGGAGCCGGCCAGGCCGACCAGCCCCGCCGGGTGCCATCCGCCGGCGATGCCCGGTCGTCCGGCCACGGCCGCGGCCGCGTTGGCTCCGAGCGACCACCCTGCCAGGACGATCCTTCCGGGGTCACCGCCCAACGCGCCCGAGGTGGACCGGGCGAAGGCGATGGAGTCGAGGAGTTCGACCGGGCCGAGTACCGGGTCGTCCGAGCGCCAGTCAGGCACGAGGACCAACAATCCGAGTCGGGCGACGGCTCCGGCAAGTGGCGCGAGCACCTCCCGCTCGTCCGGCCCACTGCCGTGCCACAGCAGGACCACCGGACCACCTCCCGCCGCCGGCGCGCGGAAGACGTCGATCAGCCGGCCCGGTCGGTAGTGCTCCGCGTGGTGGGCGACCGCCACAGGGGGGTGGCCGGGCCCTGATGCCCCGCGACCCACGGGGTCGTCCGCCACCATCACCCGGTGCCTCAGCCGTCGAGTCGATCGAGCCAGGGCACGACCGTCTTCAGGAAGTCGTTCTGGTCGGAGCTGGCCAGCAACGGGTCGAGGTGGCTGTAGGTGGCTGTCCGGCTCACCGTCGTCACACTCGGGATCTTCGACTCGGCCTTGTAGGCCTCGGCACTGCCGACCACACCGTTGTCCGCCCCGCCGAGCGCCGTCTGGAAGGCGTACAGCGGCACGTCGACCTGGGCCGTGTGGAACAGGCGCAGTCCGAGGTAGGCCGCGACCGGCGTCTGCTGCAGCGAGGCCGAGGCGCCGGCATCGATCGACAGGCGCTCGGGGTAGTACCACTCGGCCGCGGCCAGGGGAGTCTGGGCGAACGTGTCGATCACGTTCTTGATGGGCGTGATCCCGTCGTCGACCCAACCGGCGGGCGTGCCCGTGCCGAGGTGGCCCGAGTGGACCTGGATGAGCTTGAGGCCCGGAGGGGAGGTCCGGTAGTCGAAGGCGTTGCCGAAGAGGGCCTCGTTGGTGGACGGCACCGCCGGCTTGAAGGAGGCCGGCAGCAAGGGGAACGACTCGAACGTCGTGGCCGGGCCGTTCGGGTCCTTGTAGGCGGTGACCGCACCGACCTCGCTGAACACCCCGGTGGCCCACGGCAGCCCGACGCCGAGCAGGTCGAGCCAGGGGCCGCTGGTCTGCAACTTGGCGATCGACGCCTGCACCGAGGTGATCGTCGGGGGTGTCCCGTAGAAGCCCTGGGCACCGGCGCAGCCGTCGATGCAGATGATGCCGTTGATGGTCGTGTAGCCCGCCGTGCCGTTGAAGTCCCACGCCGGGTAGACAGCCGCCTCGGTCCCCCCGAGCGAGTGCCCGCCGAGCGTGACGGTCCGCCTGCCGCCCTCCCGGGCCTTCATGATGACGGCATGGAGGTCGTTCATGGCGACGGCCATGCCCCAGTCGTCGACGAAGCCGTAGTCGGCCGGGTCGAGCGGCTGGTAGTGGTCCGTGATGCTCTTGTCGGCCAGCCAGCCCAGGTAGTAGTCGAACATCTTCTGGGTGGAGGTCGTTCCGGCCAACGTGGACTGCACCACGGATTCGTCCTGGAGAGCCCCCTCGCGGCGCATCTCCGCCCAGACCTGCAGGCCGGGCACATGGGTGACCAGATAGGGCGCCACCAGGTCGAAGTCACCGGCCCCGCCGTTGGTACCCGGGACCAGCACCAGGACGTGTTTGGCCGACGGATTCCCGAAGGTGCGCACCTGGACCTGGTTGTACTTCGCCGGGGTGCGCGCCACCGCCGGTGCGGGGATGGTGAGGACCGACTCCGGTACCGACGCCGGTGCGCCGAGCGCGATCGGGTTGCCCGGCACGGTCGTGGTCGTCGTCGACGACGCCGACGAGCTGCCACATCCCGCGAGAAGCGCCGCGGTCACCCCCACGGCGCATGCCGTCGTCGTCCATCTCCCGAACCGTCGCATCGCCCTCCCCCGGACCGCACCCCCTGCCGAGCCGACCGGGGAGCCGCCCGACCGGACGACCGCCCCACCGTAGCCAGGAGCGACCGGGACCGGCACGACGCTCCGCCCACCGCGCG